>Ga0228536_1000139_pt1 | contig 188168 bp, 179 predicted proteins | sample SJ1Smetagenome_FD_168611 | JGI IMG/M metagenome (GOLD analysis project Ga0228536, IMG submission 168611) | Enriched culture of PCE-dechlorinating microbial communities from Ithaca, New York, USA - SJ1.S | ecosystem: Engineered > Modeled > Simulated communities (microbial... > Unclassified... | reverse complement strand
ACCTGGCGATTGCATCAGATAATTCGAAATTTGGAGCGACTGCAATCAATGTGGGACTTTTCTGTATGGGGCCGGCTGTTCCTCTCTATAAAAGCCTTGGAAGAAAGAAAACTCTTGAGCTTATTATGACCGGTGATCTTATTGGTGCTGAGGAAGCTCTAAGGATCGGTTTGATAAACAAGGTAGTACCGGCTGATAAACTGGAAGAAGAGACGATGAAATTCGCGGAGAAGCTTGCTGCTAAAAGTCCCAGGGCAATGCAGCTTGGCAAGAAGTCATTTTATCAAATGGAGGATATGAAATTTGAGGATGCATTGGAATTAACAAATTACCATTTTGCTTCCCTCTGCACAACAGATGAAGCTATGGAAGGAGTCAGAGCGTTTCTGGAAAAGAGAGATCCCAAATGGGTAAAATAGACCTTCAGATAGATTCATTTCTCGTAGGTTTATATATTTAAGAGTGGTTTGACATCGAACATTATGTTGAATATACTGATACGAGACTTTGTATTGTATCAAATTGATTGGAGAAGCAAGAATGTTGGGAATAGCTAAAAGCCTTATTGATATATTGACTGTTGAGCTGACGGTATTCTTAACAGCGGCCATACCCTTGATCGAGGTTAGAGGGGCAATACCGCTAGGAGTATCCCTTGGGATGTCGCCACTTCATGCTGCCATTGTCAGTCTGGCTGGGAGCATGCTTCCCGTACCGTTTATACTGCTTACCATAAGACCGATATTCAATTACCTTAGAAAAACAAAGACCTTTAAGAAATTGGTTTCTCATCTTACCGATAAATCGATAAATAATAACGGTCATAAGATACAAAAATACGGTGCCTGGGGACTTCTGATATTCGTTGCAATACCATTGCCCGGGACCGGAGTCTGGAGTGGAAGCCTGGCTGCAGCTCTTCTTGATATGAGGCTGAAGTGGGCATTTCCTTCCATATTGGTGGGAAACATCATAGCTACAGTAATAATAACGAGCTTAAGCCATGGAATAATAAATGTTTTGATATAGGACTGCCGAACAAGGCAGTTCTTTTTTGTACATTGAATAACGGAAATTGGTTCAAAAATACCATGGAGTGGTGTTGATACAATAAAAGCAGGGTAATATTAAGGCAATAGGTGTAGTACAGAATGGAATATAGTACATACTATATATTTTAATGTGACATACAATATATTTCTGTGCTATAATGTTTCTTATTGGCGACCGCAGGCAAATCGATAGTTGAAAAACATTTAGGGGGTTATGACATGGGGAATAAGTATGTTTACAGCTTCAAAGAAGGCTCCAAGGAGATGAAGTCCCTCCTGGGAGGTAAGGGTTCCAATCTTGCAGAGATGACTAATATCGGACTTCCGGTGCCTCCAGGGTTCACGATAACAACAGAGGCTTGCAACAGATTTTATGATGAGGGTCAAAAACTTTGGCCTGAATTATTGGAGGAGATCTACTTATATCTTTCAGAGGTTGAAAAAGCTCTCGGGAAGAGATTTTCAGACCGATCCAATCCACTTTTGGTATCAGTAAGATCTGGTGCAGTTTTCTCAATGCCTGGTATGATGGACACCATACTTAACCTGGGACTTAACGACGATGCAGTAAAGGGCCTTATTTCTTCGACGGGAAATGAAAGGTTTGCTTATGACAGCTACAGAAGATTCATCCAAATGTTCTCCGATATAGCTATGGGCATCCCTAAGAGAAAATTTGATGAAGTAATGGAGAAAATGAAGGAAGACAAAGGAGTTCATCTTGATACTGAGCTGGATGCTGAGGATCTCAAGGAGTTGGTAAAACGTTTCAAGGATGTATACTATGAGGACATGGGCACTGAATTTCCCCAAGATCCAATAAAGCAGCTCCAGTTGGCTATTGAGGCAGTTTTCTCCTCCTGGAACAATCCAAGAGCAGTAATATACAGAAGGCTTCATGATATACCGGGTAATCTCGGAACAGCCGTAAACGTCCAGTCAATGGTATACGGCAACATGGGAGACACTTCAGGTACAGGAGTTGCATTTACAAGGAATCCTGCAAACGGCGAAAACAGAATATATGGCGAATTCCTTATGAATGCTCAGGGAGAGGATGTAGTAGCTGGAATCAGAACCCCGAAATCTATCTCAGAGCTTGAGGAAGTAATGCCTGAGGTATTTGATGAATTCAGAAAGGTTACCAATATCCTCGAGTCTCATTACAGAGATATGCAGGATATCGAGTTCACTATAGAAAAGGGCAAGCTGTTCATGCTTCAGACAAGAACAGGCAAAAGGACAGCTCAGGCCGCTATAAATATAGCAGTTGATCTTGTCAATGAAGGTAAAATATCAAAGGATGAAGCTATACTAAGGATAGAGCCAAACCAGCTTAACCAGCTTCTTCACCCAGCATTTGACACTAAAAAGCTTGCTGAGTCTGAAGTCCTTGCAAAGGGTCTCCCAGCATCTCCGGGAGCTGCTTCAGGAAAGATTTACTTCCATGCAAAGGACGTTGTGGAAGCAAAGGGTAGAGGAGAAAAAGCAATTCTTGTAAGGCAGGAGACTTCACCGGAGGATATCGAAGGTATGATAATGGCCGAGGGGATCCTGACAGCGAGAGGCGGCATGACATCTCACGCTGCCGTAGTGGCAAGGGGCATGGGTAAGTGCTGTGTAGCTGGCTGCAGTGAGGTAAGAGTTGATGAATATCAAAAAATAATGAAATCCGGATCCATAACTCTCAAGGAGGGAGACTATATATCCCTTGACGGAAGCAGCGGTACAGTCTACCTGGGCGATATACCCAAGGTTGAGCCAGAGCTTTCAGGTCATTTTGGAGAATTCATGTCCTGGGTGGATGAGGTGAGAAGGCTAAAGGTTAGGACAAACGCCGATACTCCGAAGGATTCAGCACAAGCTGTCAAGTTTGGTGCTGAGGGTATAGGCCTTTGCCGTACAGAGCATATGTTTTTTGACGAAGCTAGGATACCTGCTGTCAGAAGGATGATAGTTTCAAATTCTGAGATGCAGAGGAAGAAAGCTCTGGATGAGCTTCTGCCGCTTCAGAGAAAGGATTTCTACGAAATCTATAAGATAATGGAGGAAAGACCTGTAACAATTAGACTGCTTGATCCTCCATTGCATGAATTCCTGCCAAGTAATGCCAAGGATATCGAGGAGCTTGCAAAATCAATGGGCATATCTGCAGAAGACCTCAAGGATACTGTTGAGTCCCTTGAGGAGGTAAATCCTATGCTTGGTCACAGAGGGTGCAGGTTGGCGGTAACCTATCCCGAGATCTACAGGATGCAGACGAGGGCGATAATCGAGGCAGCACTGGACTACAAGGTCAATGATGGAGTGAAGATAGTACCGGAGATAATGATCCCGCTGATTGGTGATGCAGATGAGCTGATATACGTCAAGAAAGAGGTCATCGAAGAGATAGAGGATGTCTTCAGGGAAAGAAGCGACTCCATTGAGTATATGATCGGAACAATGATAGAGGTCCCAAGAGCAGCTATAACAGCGGACGATATTGCAAAGGAAGCCGAATTCTTCAGTTTTGGAACCAATGATCTTACCCAGATGGGCTTTGGTTTCTCAAGAGATGACTCAGGCAAGTTCCTGAATGACTATGTCGACAAGGGAATATTTGCCAAGAGTCCATTTGAGGTCCTTGATCAAAGAGGAATCGGTAAAATGATGGAGATAGCAGTTGATTTAGGCAGTAAGACCAGACCGGATATCAAACTGGGGATTTGCGGCGAGCATGGGGGAGAACCAAGCTCAGTTGAATTCTGCCACAGGATAGGACTGGATTATGTATCCTGTTCACCATACAGAGTTCCAATAGCCAGGTTGGCAGCTGCACAGGCAGTAGTCAAGGAAAGGATGAATCTCCAACTGGATAAATAAGTATTGATCATTAAGCAGCGCTGTTTGATATTCAAATGGCGCTGCTTTTTCATGCGTTGAAGATCATAAAGATAAATATTTATTGATAAACAATAAATATAGTGCTATTATCAAATTTGATGGAAAAAATGCAAGAGGTGTTGGGATATGTATGACATAGCTATAGTTGGAGCAGGTCCGGCAGGATCATCACTTGCTTCACTTATTGGGAACAAATACAAAGTTGTACTCATAGACAGAAGAGAGGCTGAAGTTAACAACATTCAGTTCAGGGAAGGGAAATGCTGCGGAGGCCTGCTGGCACCTGATGCCCAAAGGATTCTTGCAAGCTCGGGGTTGGTGGTACCACAGAGTATATTCGTAGGCCCTCAATTGTTTGCAGTCAGGGCTATAGATTTCGACAATGATCTCGAGAGCATGTATCAAAGATTTTACTTGAATATTGACAGGAAAGAGTTCGACCGATGGCTATTAAGCAGAGCAGCCGGAGTATGTGATATAAGGCTTGGCACGCTGGTCAGAGATATCCATAAAGTTGAAAATGGATATGAGGTTATATGCTCCTCGGAAACAGGGGAGGAGAAGATAAGGGCGAGGGTAGTAGTGGGTGCTGATGGAGCTGCGTCTATAATACGGTCAAGAATATTTGGAGCTGTGGCGAAAATAAAAAAATATGCAGCCATACAGGAATGGTACGAGGCTGATTTCGAAATGCCTTATTACACTGCAATTTTTGACAAAGATGTAACCGATTTCTATTCCTGGATAATACCTAAGGAAGGAAAGCTTCTCATAGGATCCGCTCTGGCAATTAAAGACAAACCAAATGAAAGGTTTAAGATACTCAAGGACAAGATGAGATCAAAGGGTATTGACCTGGGGAAGAAAATAAAGTCAGAGGGAACTCTTATAAACAGGCCTTCAAATCCGGGAGAGACAATATTTGGAAGGGACGGAGTATTGCTAATAGGTGAAGCTGCTGGCGCCATAAGCCCGAGCTCTGCAGAGGGTATAAGCTATGCCCTAAGAACTGCAGAAATGGCATATGAGAGTATTGCTGAGGGATTTACCGGTTGTGCTGAAAGGTACTCCAGGAGAGCCTGGAAAATAAAACTCAACATCTTACTCAAGAATATCAAGTCCCCAGGGATGTATGATCCATTTATAAGGAAAGCTGTAATAAAATCAGGGATAATAAGCATAAAATAACATTTCGAAATTTGACTGCTTTAATACTTGAAATTATTAAAAAAATTGATGGTATTTAAGTTTCATTTATCTCAAACATCTGATAAAATTAATGTATCAGATATCATTGCGGGAGATTCAGAATGTTCAAAAGTATGCTTCAAACCTACAAGCTGATGGACCAGGTAAGAAAGAAATACCTGGTTTTTGCGTTGGCTATTTTTATTTTATTTTCACTTGCCTTTGCATCAATATTCATAAACCAATTTGTAGATATAAATAAGATCCATGCAGAAAACACTAGAGATCAGATCATAGAGATCAAAAAAGATTTTATGGAAGATACAGTAAATAACACTATAGGCTATATCGAAGAGCTTAAAATATTAAATGAGGACAGGTTTATCAAAAGAATAAATCGGCTAAAATTATTTATTTATGACCACTCAGAAGAATACGGGATTGAACACATCAAAGACTATCTTCAAAATGTCGGTATAAACGAAGATTTGTTAATAGTTATTAAGGACCCCTCTGGCTTTACGCTCTATGAAAGTTTAACAGCTGTAGAACACAGGCAAGGGATTCTGACGGGGGAATATTTTATATCAGAAGAAGTGGAATTTGAGGGATATAAGATATTTTTAGGTGCTTTAGACAGCAGCGTGAGGAAGCTTGTTGAAGAGACACTAAGAAACAGATTATATACCGATGTATATTTTGAGGATTCGTACATATGGGTGAATGAGGTCATCAACTACGAGGGTGGAGACGGGTATGGGAGAAGACTTATACATCCTAATCTCAGGGACACAGAAGGCACTCTGCTTTCAACAAATATGGAGGATATAGCAGGTGGCAAACCATATTTGGTGGAGCTTGAAGGAATAAAAAAGAATGGGGAATTATTCTCCACATATTATTTCAAAAAACTAACAACTGATACAATTGAAAAGAAATTGACTTTCGCCAAGTTGTATGAGGAATATGACTGGATAGTAGCCATGGGAATATATTATGACAACATTGAGGAGTATATTACCAGATCTGCCGAAGCCTCCAAAGAGGGAAGAGAGGATGCTTTAAGGCTTATGAGTATTGTGGGGCTGTCCTTGATATTATTGGGAACCGCAATATTCCTGTGGGCTGAAAATAAGTACTATGACGCATCTACCCAACCACTCAAGACAGAGGTAGAGACAGATCTGTTGACGGGTGCTGGAAGCAGAAGAGCTGCTCTGAAGGCTATTTCAAAGGGATTTGAGATCTTCAAGGGAAAGGGCGGGGTATATGACATATTCGTAATGGACCTGGATGATTTCAAACTAGTCAATGACACATATGGACATGAGGCTGGAGACAGCGTCCTTGTTCGAGTGGTGGAAAGTATCAAAAAAGTGATCCGGGATGAGGACGGGTTTTACAGATGGGGAGGAGAAGAATTTATTCTCTTTACCAAGGGAATAGCACCGGAAAACCTTGACCACTTTATGGATAAGATACTCAGAGCTGTAGAGGGATCTGTATGCAGCGATAAAAACATGAAGCTGAATATGACTGTATCGATCGGTGCCACTGTTTTTTTTGAGTCTGACATAAGTTTTAACGATGCTATAAGAAGAGCTGATGATGGGTTGTATCAGTCCAAGAGAAACGGTAAAAATAGAGGAACTATGGTTATATAAATATAAATCTCCGGGGAAATCCCCGGGATTTTTATTTACAAGAATTAAAATTCTGCTATACTGTATCTAATTACATTTTTGCATAACAGCTTTAACTCATAAAAGCAAATGGTAATATTTATAGAGAGGATGGATCAGATGACATTAGAGAAAGAATTGCTAGAGAGAGCTTCAAAGCTCCAAAATGAAATAGTGGACAACAGGAGGGAATTGCACAGGAATCCTGAGCTTGGTATGAAGCTGCCGAATACAGTGGATTTTGTCCAGAAAAAACTTCTGGAAATAGGAATATCCTCATCAGTAGTTGGAGGAGGAGTAGTAGCGAATATCGGGGATCCAAAGAAAGGAAAGACAATTTTATTAAGAGGAGATATGGATGCTCTACCGATAAAAGAAGAAACAGGATTGGCATTTGCATCAGAAAATGAAGCGATGCATGCCTGTGGACACGACGTACACACAAGCACTCTCCTAGGTGCTGCAAAGCTGTTAAAGGGGATAGAGGGTGAGCTTAAGGGCAATGTGAAGCTTATGTTCCAGGCAGGAGAGGAAGTCCTGACAGGTGCGAAGACTATGATAGAAGAAGGTGTCCTTGAAGATCCCAAGGTTGACTCTGCAATGATGATCCACGTATTCTCAGGCATAGAGGCTGAGCATGGTAAGCTTCTTGTACCAAGGGAAGGAGCAGCATCGATGGCTCCTGACCAGTTTCATATATATATAAAAGGCAAAGGTGGTCATGGCGCTATGCCCCATACAGCCGTCGATCCACTAAATATAGCTGCACAAACTCATTTAGCGCTGTCGGAGCTTGTCAGCAGAGAGATAAAGCCTGGAGAGAAAGCACTCTGCGTTATCGGGCAGATGTCCGGTGGTCTTGCTGCTAATGTCATTCCAGATACAGCAACGATTTCTGGCGTTATCAGAACTATGGATCCTAAAACCAGGGAGTTCATGAAGAACAGACTTGTTGAGATTGCCAAGGGTACTGCGGCTGTTTTTAGAGGCTCAGCTGAGGTTGAGTATACGATACAGTGTCCTTCAGTGATCAATGACAAGGCAATGAGAGATCAGGCTATATCCTTTGGTAAAGAGCTGTTTGGAGAGGCTGGAGTGCTCCAGTTGGATCCATATATGGATGACGGCATGCTAAGCGGATCAGAGGATTTTGGATTCATTAGTGAAATAGTCCCATCATTCATGGCTATACTATCCATGGGAAGCCCCTCAAATGGATATCCATTTTCACATCACCACCCAAAGACGGACTTTGACGAAGATCAGTTCTTCAAGGGTGCAGCGTATTATGCATATTTTGCAAAAAGATGGCTTGAAGAGAATAATTAGTTTAAATCCCCGGGTTTATTTCCCCGGGGTTTTTCTTTGATTAGAGTACCTACTGATGGTATAATCATTACCATACAACAGCATTGGAGAGGATATAATGAAGAATTGGATCCGGAAGTTTATGACAGGCAGATATGGGCTGGATCAGCTGTCAAATGCCATGTTCACCTTAAGTATAGCCATTATACTTGGGAGCATATTATTTAAGAGCACTGCGCTGAATACAGCAGGAATAATCATATTGGTGCTTGGGTACCTGCGAATGTTTTCAAGGAACACAAGTGCAAGATATAGAGAAAACCAGAAATTTTTAGGCTTATTCGGCAGTATTAGAAGGAAAGCTGTTGGATACAAAGAGACAGCAAAAAATAGAAGCCAGTATAAATACTTTAAATGTCCTGGCTGCGGACAAAAGCTCAGGGTTCCAAGAGGGAAGGGAAGAGTCAGTATAAACTGCCCAAAATGCAGGCATACATTTATCAGGAAAGCGTGAAATAGTAGGTAGCAGGTAGTAGATAGTAGGTAGTTGTAGGGGTGACCTTTGGTCGCCCGCTAAGAACCAAGAACTAAGATTCTTCGGCAAGCCTCAGAATGACACATTTCTGTCATCCTGAACGTTAGTTAAGGATCTACTCTTTCGGGCAGACAGGGTCGTCTGCCCCTAACATCGCTTATCGTGTATCGCCTAACACTTATCGCCTATCGCTTCTTTTTCTGTTGTGCTATATTGATAATAGGGTATCAATGCATTGGAAAAAGGGAATTGAGGAGGGTTAAAATGAAAGGCAGATATTTTGTTGGTATATTACTGATATTGATAGGAGCAGGATTTCTTGGAGACCAGTTGGGGTACTTGGACTTTGGAGACATTATAAGCACTTACTGGCCGGTCATTATAATCATTGCTGGTTTGGCTGGACTTTTTGACAGGGGATCTTCGAAGCTTGGAAGCCTTATAGTAATTTCTATAGGAGTAATTTTTCAACTAAGCAGGCTGGATCTGATAACCAGGGATGTATTCAAGTATTTCTTCCCGGTTATATTGATTCTGATAGGAGGGAACCTAATTTTCTCCAAGGGAGTAATGTCCAATAAAAGTGGTACAAACCCAGAGAATTGGAATAAAAACCGGACCAACGAGGATTTTGTGGATCACACCGTATTGATGTCCGGAATAGAGAACATCAACACGTCCCAAAGCTTCAAGGGAGGGAAGCTTACTGCCATTATGGGTGGAATAGAGCTCGATCTCAGAGAGGCAAATATGGAAGGGGCTCAATGTTATATAGAAGCCACTGCCATTGCAGGCGGAGTTGAGATACACGTGCCCAGACATTGGAGAGTTGAAGCTCAGGGGACACCAATACTTGGAGGATTTACAAACAAAGCCATGGGTCCACCAGACCCAACCGCACCACTGCTTATTGTTAAGGGGACTGCAATAATGGGCGGAGTGGAGATAAATTAATAGTTGAGAATAGTAGTTAGTAGGTAGCTGTAAGCTAAGAACTAATAGATAACATCAAGAAAGGTAAGTAGGTAAGTATGGACAAGAAACTTATAGCTGCAGCTGTATTGTTAATTATATTCTTAATAATATTTGCAGGGGCAATGATTCGTTCCGAGTATCTGAATATCCAGTCTCTAAGGCAGGAGTATCCTGATCTTGATGAAGCAGCTTACAGCTATAGAATGGACGCCTTCAGACTATGGGCAATAAGGTTCCCATTATCCTATATTGTCCCTATGGTTTTCCTGTTCTCCGGGTTTTCTCAGAGACTTTTCCAAATAACCAGTCGTGGAAGAGGGATATTTTTATCGGGACTTTTATTTGGGCTGGCTTATTTGGGCATTGTTTATTTTATCAATTTGCCCTTTAACTTTTACGGGTCATTTATCCTTAGACATAGGTACGGATTAACAGATCAGACTATACTGAGGTGGATCGAGCTTAGCGCAAAGGGATTTCTTGTGAATAATGGCTTGATTGCTGTATTTTTGTGGGTCCCATACGGGCTTATACAAAGATATCCTGAGACCTGGTGGTGGAGGGGAGGCCTATTGATGATACCGGTGATAGTATTTATGGTATTCATTACTCCTCTTGTAATAGACCCATTATTCAGCAGATATACACCTATCTCTGATGGATCTCTCAAGAGCGGGATCCAGGAGATCCTTCAGAAGGGAGGGATTGGTGATGCAGATATTTTTGTCGTCGATAAAAGCAGGGACACCAAGACTCTGAATGCCTATATGACAGGGATTCTTTCCTCAAGAAGGATCGTACTTTGGGATACTACTATAAACAATCTGAATGAGAGAGAGGTAATCAGCATAACAGCACACGAGATGGGACACTATGTAAGAAACCATATCTGGAAGGGGATAGGACTTGGAATAGCAGGCACCTTCCTGATCCTGTTTCTTATATATCTCTTCTCAGGCTGGATAATAAAGGCTTCAGGAGGAGCCTTTGGATTTACTAAGCTTCATAGCTATGCATCACTTCCATTGCTGCTCATTCTTCTGAATCTTTTTAACTGGCTGGGGCAGCCTGCTGTAAATGGAGTTTCGAGGGTGTTTGAAAGAGAGGCTGATCTCTATGAAATATCGATGACAAGAGACAGGGAATCAGCTGTGACCGCCATGGAAAAGCTGTATGAAACAAGCCTCGGAGTCCCAAGACCGTCAGGTTTTTACGAGTTCTGGTATCATACCCATCCTTCTCTGGAGGACAGGATCAGATTCTATATGACTGAGGAGCTTGAAGAAATAGCAAAAGGAGGCCAATGAGCCTCCTTTACATTTTGAACAGAAACCACCGGCAGGTGGCTATTTCATATTTTAATTCAAAGGGTCTTTGCTGCTCCCCGATTATCCCCTCGCATCGATAGACCACCATCCTGTTTCCGCCAAGATTTTCCTCCTCATGGGAGAATATCCGCCCGATTCGTATGACCGTCCGCACCTTGTCCTCGGAATCCAATCTAAATCTCAGAGGAACCGGATAATCCTTGTCGTTGAACCAGGCGATCATTTCAACAGGCTTCATAAGGACCTTCATAAGTATACCTCCTATAGATAGCTGGACATCATAGGATAGCTTTCCTCCATAATGACACCTCCTATAACGGGATCGATGCCTGAATAGAGGAAGCATGACCTGTAGACGGATCTTTGTCCGTATTTAAGCCTTATCCTGTCTATCACATCATCCAGCTGCTGTTCCTTTTTGTTTTGACTGCCCAGCATGGACAGCTGAAAAAAATCGTTGGATTCAAGGTGAGAAAGGTTTATTGAGAAATTTCTCATAGGCTCTCCCTGCCACATTTCATCGAACAGACTTCTGGCAACTCTGTAGATAGCATTAGTCGAATCAGTAGGTATATTGAGCTTTCTTTGATGTGAGTAATGATAGAACAGGTGGTTTTTAAGCGAGACCGAAACTACGCTGCCACACATATCGAGGTCTCTCACTCTAAGACCTATCATCTCCGATATCGCCAGAAGCACCTTATGGGCTTCTTCTCTGGTCTCCACATCAAAGGGCATAGTGGTTGAGTTCCCAACTGACTTTAAGGGCACAGCACCGCTTCTCACAGGTGAGGACTCAATACCGTTGGCGTATTCCCAAATCAGCAGACCTGGCTTCTTGAGCCAGGAGTGGATGTAATCCCTGTCCAGCTCCGCCAGTTGCCTGATCGTGAATATACCTCTGCCATTGAGCTTTTTCTTTGTTCTCGAACCTACCATAAAAAGCTCCTCTACGGGAAGAGGCCACAGCTTCTCAGGGATATCCTCCTTGAAAAGGGTGTGTATCTTGTCAGGCTTTGAAAAGTCCGAGGCCATTTTAGCAAGCAGCTTATTCGGACCTATACCAATATTGACGGTAAATCCAAGCTCCTCCCGGATCCTTCTGCCCATCTCTGTGGCCGCTTCCATGAATGGCCGTTCAGCATCAATGTATTCAAGAAACACCTCATCTATGGAATATCTTTGGATGAAGGGTGAGTATTTGCCCAAAAGCTCCACCATGGAATCACTGGCCCTTATGTAGCGTGGGTAGCATGGAGGGACCATAACAAGCTCCGGACATTTTTCAAAGGCTGAATGGACGGTTTCACCGGTTATTATCCCAAATTTTTTTGCGGGGATGGACTTTGCAAGAACTATCCCGTGCCGCTTTTCCTGGTCGCCCCCAACTATTGAAGGAACATCCCTAAGGTCAATGGGAGAGCCGTGCTGGAGTCTGTATACGGCTTCCCAGGAAAGGTAAGCGGAATTTACGTCTATGTGAAAAACTATCCTTTCCGACATTTCTAACACCTCTTTGTGGTCTGTGTATCCATAATAACAGAACATATGTTCGAAGTCAATAAAAAGATTGTATGCTCCGGGAAACGTGATAAAATGGGAATATAGAGAAAATGGGAAGGAGATGGGTCGTGTGAGGGTTCTTTTTGTAAGACCGGGAATCGGAGCAGGAAAGAAGGGGGCAGAGGTCGTAAGACTTCAGGAACCCATCGAAATAGCTTTGCTTGCGGGACAAATACCTGCATACCTCAAGGACAGAGTGGAGCTTGGGATTTACGACTTTGCAGTTGAGAAGGGTGCATTCAAAAGAGGTCTTCAGGACTTCAGGCCTGACCTGATAGTATTTTGGGTCGAAAGAGGACAGGAGTCGGCTGCCTCTGAGCAGGCTCATATTTCCAGAGAAACTTCGTCAAGTGCAATTATTGCAGCTGCGGGAGAGTCTGCAGCTCAGGCAGATCCATCAGTCTTTGACCTTATATATACAGGAAATCCGGTAAAGCAGCTGGAGGAGACCCTTATAGGTATAGAAACAGAGAGAAGTCTTGATGAGATAAAAAACAAGCTTGGTGCAATAGACAAGGGATTCTCAGGCTCTGTTCTTAAGCCGATGGAATCAAGATCGATAAAGAGAGATGGCTATTATTTTCTGCAATACCCATCAGTAAGGGAGATACACTCTCAGCAGAGAGTAAACTTCAATGAGAACGGACTTATTGGAAAGGAAGTTTACAATCTCAGACCGATTGAGGAGATCGTCACAGATATAGATAATCGGGGATCAGCTGTATACCTTAAGGATATGGATCTTTTTCAAAGCAGGGAGAGGCTTGAAGGGTTGCTTTCAGCTCTTGAGGGAAGGGAGCTCAAGGGCACTTATATAGCTGCAGGAGTATGGGGATTTTCAAAATGGGAGGAAGAATTAAACAGGTTCAGAGATCTCGGTCTGAAAGTTATGGTTCTTAGGTTTGCGCTTCCCGGTGATCCTGAGACCTGGATAGAGATGGAGGAGGATATTTCGTCTCTGAGGAAGAGAGGCATAGAGCCCGTCATCCTTATAAAGGATGAGTTGTCTGATACAGATCAGGAGGCCCTTATATTCTGGCTTAAAAAACAGGGAGAGGGACTTGTGGTCCTTGAAGGTGAAGCCTTGGAAAAGAATAATGCTATAATAACGGAGCTTCCGTTGAGTCTTAAGATCTACTGGAGATGGATAGGAGAGTTTGGATTAGTAGAAGCTACAAGAAGGCAGAAAGAATACAAAAAAGCTCTGCTCCCGTAAGTTGGGAGCAGGGCTTTTTAGTCCTCTACAATTATTGCATGGGTTATATTTGCTGCCTTTTCAAGCATTGCAGTTACCCCGCAGTACTTCTCAAGAGAAAGGTTTACTGCTCTTTCCAATCTGTCCAGAGGAAGATCCTTACCTTTGAATATATAAGTCAGGTGTATGTCAGTATATATTTTTGGATCCACTTCAGAGGCCTCAGCTTCTACCTCAATATGAATGTCCTCCGGTTCAACCTTCATTTTGTCGAGGATCATCTTCACATCAACTCCTGTGCAGCCTATAAGTCCTGCCAGAAGCATAGCCTTAGGTCTTGGCCCGAGATCGTTGCCTCCTGATTCAACAGCTGCATCAGTTATGAAGTGATGCCCGTTTATATCCATCTCCCAGCCCATATTTCCAATGATATTTGCCTTCAATTTGGTTTTTGCCAAAACTCACATCCCCTTTCAATTCAGTCAAGGGGATATTACCCAAAAATATCAGGCTATAATCCTTTCATGGATCTTTGACTGGTAAATCGCAAGCAGCTCTTCCTCAGAAGTGTCACAGCTTGGCTTGTCCAGAACGATTTTTCCTTTATCCAGCATAACAACTCTCTGGGAATATTTAATCGCATCCCCAATGTGGTGGGATACCATTATAGTTGTTATATGATATTTATCAAGAAGCTCCCGAGTTTTTTCCATTACGACCTGTGAGGTCTTTGGATCAAGAGCAGCAGTATGCTCGTCAAGAAGCATGAGGTCAGGATGCTTCATAGCTGCCATAACGAGTGAAAGGCTTTGTCTCTGGCCTCCTGAGAGGAATCTCACCTGAGTGTTCAGCTTATCCTCAAGACCAAGGTCAAGATCCTTTAGAAGGGACACGAAAATATCCAGCCGCTCACTGCGAATCAATCTTTTTAGGCCAAAGGGTTCGCCCTTTTTGCTTGCTAATGAAAGGTTTTCGAGTATGGTAAGACTTGGCGCTACACCCATGGATGGATTTTGGTGGACTCTGCCAATATGAAGTGCTCTTTCCTCCTCGGGCAGAGGAGCTATGTTGTTCCCCTTCAGAAGTATCTCTCCATCATCAGCACGCAAGCTTCCGCTTATAAGGTTCAAAAGAGTACTTTTCCCACATCCGTTTGCTCCAATGACCGCAGTCAAGGACTTATCATCAATTGAGATGTTGAAGCCCCTGAAAATCGGTATTTCAAATTCAGTATCTGTATTAAAACTCTTCCACAGGTTTCTTATTTCCAGCAACTGTCTTACCTCCCCGCTTTTTTAGACTATTGATCACCGGTGAAGAAAAATTGTTATAAGATATAAATGCTATTACTATTATCGCACTTATTGCCTTTAGGTCAGTGGGGCTTAAGCCCATATCTATAGCAACGCCCCCCATAAGCTTGTAGGTCATTGCCCCGATAACTGCTCTAAGAGTAAGACTTATCTTTCCTGAACTCTTTCCAACAGTTTCGCCTATAATGATCGATGCCAATGCCACTACGATTATTGAGCTTCCCATGGTTATATCTGCAAAGCCCTGGTATTGAGCCATCATGGCACCACTTGTTGCAACGAGGCCGTTTGAAAGCATAAATCCAAGGATCTTATATTTATTGCTGTTTTCTCCCAGGGACCGAACCAAAGATTCGTTATCCCCGGTAGCGATTAGAAGATAGCCTGTTTCAGTCTTGAGGAACCAGTCAAGAACGAGCTTTACCAATATGATCGCTCCAATAAGGACCAGCAGTCTGTAGCCTTCGGGATATATAGTACCTGAGCCAAAGAGTGGTATATTAGCCTTGCCATTCAACCGCAGGTTGAAGGAGTATAGCATCGTCATGGTAAGTATCCCTGAAAGCAGAGGTCTGATCTTAAGCTTAACGAAAAGTAAGGCTGTTACAAGACCTGCTCCTGCTCCAAAGGCAAATGCCAAAAGAGTTGATATTAAGGGATTTGTTCCTCCCATGACAAACCGTGCAAATACGAAGGCACCAAGGGGGAAGGTGCCTTCCACGGACAGATCGGCCATATCGAGTACTTTATAGGTGAGGACCACTCCCATTGCAAGGACTGAGAAAATCAGTCCCTGCTCGAGAGAGGTCAGTATAAGTTCGTTCATTTTCTGCCTCCTGAATTGTTGTTATTGTCCTACTTCTTCTGCACCTTTGAAAACTTCATTTGAAGGATCTATACCTAAAGCTTCCATAGTAGATTTATTGAATACTGAGGTTGTACCTTTAGATTTTTCAGCCGGTACTTCTGATGGTGACTTTCCATCTATGAGTATGGCCTTAGCCATTGCCGCAGTCTGTTTACCCAACTCGAAGTAGCTGACACCGTCAGTTACCAGTAACCCACCCTCAACGAAGGAACCTTCAGCACCTACAGAGATTATTCCATTGGAGTTAAGCTTTTCGGCAACAACAGCCATGGCTGAAGCAACCATATTGTCGGTTATAGCATAGAAGCCGTCTATATCCTTTATAAGTGAATCCATCGCCTGTGGTATGTCATTTATATTTGCTATCCCCATTTCAACGATCTCCAGACCTAACTCACCTGCAAGTTCCTTGGCTTGAGCGACCTGGATCTCGGAATTGCTCTCGCTGGTGTTAAAGAGGATCCCGATCTTTTTTATCGAGGGGTCAAGCTTCTTAAACATTGAAAGCTGTTCCTTCACGGGAGTTGCGTCGCTTGTTCCAGTGACGTTTCCACCGGGGCTTTCCATTGATGAAATTAGTCCTGAGGCTACGGGATCTGTGACCGCACTGAATAATACAGGAATTTCTGAGGCTGCCTGCTTGGAACTTTGAGCAGCAGGTGTAGCTATTGCATAGATCAGATCTACCTTATCGGATACAAATTTTTGTGCTATTGAAAGTGAAGTAGGTATATCACCCTGAGCATTTTGGTATACGATCTCTGCTTCAACTCCCATTTCCTCCAGACCCTGGATAAAACCTTCCCTTGCATCATCAAGTGCCGGGTGTTCAACAAGCTGGTTGATCCCGATTACAATCTTTTTTTCCTCTGACGCTCCTCCTGCTGTACATCCTCCCATCATTGCTACTAGAGTAATAATTGCGATTGCCTTCAAAATACCTCTCTTTTTCATTTTTGCTCCTCCTTTTTTAAGTAAATAAAAAAAATCCTTCGTTCCCATGAATCATTTAGATTCACAGGGACGAAAGATTTAATCTCACGCGGTACCACCCATATTACGGCAAAAGCCGTCTCTCATTCGGATCTAACAATCCTGTCCCTTTTAACGGCGGGCCTCCGGATCTGCCTACTCGAAATCTTTTGGCAAATCTGCTTGGGAGTGTATATCGTATCCAGCTATTGTCAGTTTCCACCCTTCCTGACTCTCTATAAATATGCACGGATGCGCTTCTCTCCTTCAACGCTTTTATGTATTGAATATAATCATAGTTCCCATTGCCGATATTGTCAACACTTTTTTCAAAAAATATTTTTGTAAGGGAAATATTCTGCTTTATGTGATAAAATAGCCTTAGTAAAGAATACAGGGAGATGATCCGGTGAATGAACGTTTAAAAAAAGATATAGAATTCATAGTTGAACTGGACAGGATGAAGACTATACTGCGGCAAACAAGTCTCATTGGAGAGGATAAAAGAGAGGACGATGCACAGCACTCGTGGCACATAGCCGTTATGACGATGGTGCTTTCTGATTACTCAAATAAGGAGTTCGACGTCAACAGGGCGATCAAGATGCTTTTGATCCATGACCTTGTAGAGCTTTATGCAGGGGATACCTTCTGCTACGATGCAGCAGCCAACCTTGACAAGAGAGACAGGGAGCTGCAGGCTGCAGACAGGATATTCGGTATGCTGGGCGAAGAAAAGGGCGGTTTTTTCAGGTCGCTCTGGGATGAATTCGAAGAGATGGAAACTCCGGAGGCAAGGTTCGCAGCTTCTATGGACAGGCTTCAGCCTATGCTTAACAACTACTATAATGGCGGGGGAACCTGGAGAAAGTTTGGTGTTGCTCAGGAGGATGTGTTCAAGCGGATAAGCCCCTTGAAAGGGACGTCGGATCAGCTTTGGCAATTCGTGGAGTACATGCTCGAGGATGCCTATCAGCGGGGACTTATAACAAAACGGTAAAGCGGGGTGTAGTAATGACTGTTGAAAGCGTAAGAAAATACATTGACGAGAAGGATCTTGATATCGAGATCATGCATATGAAGACCAGTACGGCTACTGTGGAGCTTGCAGCCGAGTCTCTTGGCGTAGAGCCTGGAAGGATAGCAAAGTCAATGGCTATAAGACTTAAGGACAGGGATATAATACTTGTTGTAAAGGGAGATGTTCGCCTTGACAACAGGAAGTTCAAGGATCACTTTAAGGAAAAGCCAAGGTTCATCGATGGAGATGAGATGCTCGAGGCTACAGGACATCCTGTGGGAGGGGTATGCCCCTTTGGGCTGTCAAAGCCTCTGGATATATATCTGGACCAGTCGCTGAAGGTATATGATCATGTATTTCCCGCAGCAGGGGGTCCAAACACCTGTCTTAGGATAGATGTCGATCTTATGGAAAAGGTCACCTGTGGACAGTGGGTAGATGTATGCAAGTAATAGGATTATCACCAGCAAAAAAGCTGGTGATTTTTTTATCACAACCGAACAAATCCTGCTAAATACTGCTATAATATATGTGGCACCACTTTAAAGCAGGTGCTAAATTCTGGGGGAAATGGAAGTGGAAGGTTTGAAAAAGATATTTAAGATCGTAGGGATCATAGTATTAGCTCTTATTCTTCTTTTCTCAGGTATGTTCATATACCTCAGCAGAAACCTAGACAAGCTGGTTGAGTCAAGCATTGAGAAAATAGAACTAAGTGAGTTGAAGGACGGTACATACATCGGGGAGTATTCAGTGCCTCCAGTATCTGCCACTGTTGAAGTAAAAATAGAAGGGGGAAGGATAGAGGATATACTTCTGCTTGATCATGGGAACGGAATGGGACAGCCTGCAGAGGTAATTATCGAGGATGTAGTTGAGGACCAAAGCTTAGATGTCGATAGTATATCAGGCGCAACCTATAGCAGCAGAGTAATTCTGAAGGCGATAGAAGCCGCTCTGTTAAAAGCAAGATAGGGGGAGAAAAAGTGAAAATCGGGATAGTGGTACATTCATTTTCAGGAAATACTTTATCTGTTGCAGAAAGACTTGCAAAAAGCTTATTTGAAAAGGGTCATGAAACCAATATTTTTCAACTTCAGGTTGTCGGAGGAGAGGACAGAAATCAGCAGGACATAAATAAGATAAACCTTCAACCGCTCCCTGATTTGAAAGGCTTCGACAACCTGATCATTGCAGGCCCGGTCAGGGGATTTCAAGCATCGCCAGTCATTAGGAAATTTTTCGAAGAAGCCAAGGATATCGAGGGTAAAAATGTGTCAATGTTCGTGACACACGCCTTTCCCTACAGCTTTCTTGGAGGGAAGAGCGCAATTGGACAAATGGATAAAATGTGCCGTGAAAAGGGAGCAAAAGTAGGGTTTACAGGCATAATAGACTGGGGCAGCGGGAAAAGAGAAAAGCAGATAGAGACTCTGGTTAAAAATATAACTGACCTGATGTAACCCGATTGACATATTTAATCCCGTAAATTGGGGTAAAAATGTTGCAAATCAGTAAAAGGAAGTGGTCAAGCAATGAAGAAAAAAATTTTTTTAGCTATATTCATTTCTGCAGTGGTGATGATTTCCGGATGTACCAATACCTCCCAGGAAGCTCTGGTCGAGGAGTTGAATGCAGAGCTTCAGTTAAAGGATAATGAGATCGCCGGGCTTCAGTCTCAGGTACAGGAGCTCCAAAATCAGCTGGAGCAAGCACAGCAGCCGGAACCTGAGCCGTTGCCATCAACAGGTCCAACTCAGGGAGCTTCACTGTTGACAACTGCTTTCGAAGTTGTGGAGCTTTTAAAGACCATGGATATGGCAGGAGTCAGTGACTATGTACACCCAAGCCTTGGAGTGAGATTTACCCCATATGATTACGTGGATTCTCAGGCTGACCTTGTATTTACCGCAGCCCAGGTCGCAGGGCTTGCACAGGATAATACAGTTTATCTCTGGGGGAGCTTCGACGGCTCAGGGAACCCGATAAACCAGATATACTCAGACTATCACCAGAGCTTTGTATATGACGAGGACTTCCTTAATCCTCATATTATCGGCATAAATACCAAGATAGGGATGGGCAACTCGTTGAACAATGTTGACACGGCTTATCCAAATGGAGAGTTTATAGAATTCCACTTCACTGGCTTTGATCCACAATATAGTGGGATGGATTGGAGGAGTCTAAAGCTTGTTTTTGAGGATGTTTCAGGCTCTTGGTATCTTGTTGGGATAATCCACGGGCAGTGGACTATTTAGATGGATTTCCGTTCTCCTTTCTGGTATCATTAAGAGGGAGAATTCCATACGGAGGTGTAGGTATGCTTGGAGGACTATTGGTCGGCCTTGTAGTTGGCTGGGTAGTTTCACTTTTTGGTGGGGACCAGCTGATAATCCAAGGCATTAGAGAAATAACTGGGAATTCAATAACAAGCGCAGGCTATTATACAATATTTGCTATAATAGGTCTGCTTGGTGGAGTACTGAAAAATAAGTAACCAGGTCCGAATTCGGACCTGGTTTTTTCAAATTACATATCCTTGATCATATAGAAAAGAGTTTTAACCGGTACTCCTGTTGCACCCTTTGGAAGGTAACCCATAGGGCTTGAAAGATGAGAGGTGCCTGCAATATCCAGATGGACCCACGGCTTCTCATTTACAAATTCCCTGAGGAATAGACCTGCGGTAATTGCTCCTGCCCATCTTCCGCCTGTATTCTTAAGATCAGCAAAATCGCTTTTAAAAAGCTCCATATATTCCTCATCGTGCGGAAGCTCCCAGACAGGCTCTCCTGCAAGACTGGAAGCAACCTTAATCTCTTCCATGAGCTTGTCATTGTTTGATATCGCACCCGTATTAACACTGCCGAGAGCAACTACGCATGCTCCTGTGAGAGTCGCCAGATCAACTATTCTATCCGCATCTTCAACAGTGGCTGCGTACCAAAGCGCATCTGCCAGGGTAACCCTTCCTTCAGCGTCCGTATTACCTATCTCTATCGTCTTTCCAGACATGGATCCAATTATGTCTCCTGTCTTGTAAGCGCCTCCTGATATCATATTCTCGCAAGCTGCTATGATCGCCGTTACATTTTTCTTAAGACCCGACTTTGCAATTGAATACATGGCTCCAATCACCGAAGCAGCTCCTGCCATGTCTGTATGCATAGCCGCCATACTGTCTGCAGGCTTCAGACAATATCCGCCTGAATCATAAGTTAGTCCCTTTCCGACAAGAGCCAGTTTTTCTTTTGAATCAGGATTGCCCTCATACTTCATTATAATAAATTGAGGCTCCTTCTCTGAGCCTTTCGCAACGGCAAGGAAGGCTGTCATGCCAAGCTCCTCGATTTTTTCCTTCCCAAATACTTCTACCTTGACTCCTAATGGTGCAAGACTGTCAACTGCACTCCTTGCAAGAACCTCAGGGTACATATTTATTGCAGGCTCATTGACCAGATCTCTAGCTAGGAATACACCCTCCATAAGGATCTGAGTCTCTGAAACAACGTTTTTAGCTTTTTCAAGCTTATCATCCCTTACCTGAAGATAAATCTCATTTAGAAAAACCCTTTGGTCAGATTTACTCTTGTATTTATCAAAGCTGTATTGAGACTGGATCAGACCCTCTGACGCTGCCTTTAAGGTCTTTCCATAGCATTTGTCTTCAAATTTCGGGATATGGACTCCGATACTCTCAAGCTTCAGTCTTCCAGCCTCCTTCCCTAGAGAATAGAATGCTTTCCTTATTACCTGATAATCCAGCTTGGATTCTTCTCCAAGTCCAAGTAATATAACATCTTTACCATTTCCCAGGCTTGAATATACTTCGCCTGCTTTGCCTTCAAACAGCTTTCGCTCCTTAACAAAGCTATAAAGCTCATTAGCCTCAGACGATTTTTCAGCTCCCTTGAAAACAAGAACCGCTCTAACATCTCCGCCTTTTTCAAATAGAAAATTCATATTATCCCCCCGTATATTATTTAGATAGTCTAATTATACCAGATTATTACTATAGCTAACATGATCAGTTAAAAATTGGGTCCTGCTGCAGCCAACTCCACAATTATGGTGGAAAGCAATTGAAAATTTACTCAAGGTAGTTGACTTGAGGCCTCTGCTATGATAATTTTAACTAAATAAATACCTTTAAACCGATCCCGTGAGATTGGAAAGGAGTGCGTATAAGCGAAAATACTTATGCCTTCCTTTGTGGAGGGCATTTTTAATGCGCTGCTCCGAGAAACCTACAGGTAAACGAGGAGGAATTATTATGCTGAAAGGAAGACACCTGATCGATCCCCAAGATTTTAGCATCAAAGAACTTGAGAGTATTTTTGAGTTGACCGAGAGGATCATCGAAAGCCCTGAAGATTACAATTCTATATGCCATGGCAAGATCCTGAGCACTCTATTTTATGAGCCCAGCACCAGGACCAGATTTAGCTTTGAAGCCGCAATGTTGAGATTGGGTGGAAGCGTCATCGGGTTTTCGGAGCCGGGCTCTAGTTCTGTGGCAAAGGGCGAAAGCCTTGCTGACACTCTGAGGACGGTCGGGGCATATGCGGATATTATCGCAATGCGCCATCCCAAGGAGGGCGCTCCAAGGCTTGGGACAGAGTACTGTCCTGTACCACTTATAAACGGAGGAGACGGAGGACATCAGCACCCTACTCAAACCATTACAGATCTTTTTACCATACTGCAGGCCAAGGGAAGACTGGATAATCTTGTCATTGGTTTATGCGGGGACCTGAAGTTTGGAAGGACCGTCCATTCGATTATAAAAGCGATGTCAAGATACGAGAATATTGAGTTTTTATTGATATCTCCCAAGGAGCTTCAGGTACCTGATTACATAAGACAGGAGATCCTCCTCGGGAAGGGGATACCCTTCAGAGAGGTGGAAAGGCTTGAGGAGGTAATCGGAGATCTGGATGTTCTTTACATGACTCGAGTCCAGAAGGAGAGATTTTTTAACGAAGCAGATTATATTAGACTCAAGGACAGCTATATTCTTGATCGGGAGAAGCTTCTGATAGCACCTGAGGATCTCGTTATATTGCACCCGCTTCCAAGAGTGAACGAGATCAGCCCCGAAGTGGATGACGACCCCAGGGCATGGTATTTCAGACAGGTAAAGAATGGGATGTACGTAAGAATGGCATTGATTCTTAATCTTTTGGGGGTGAAATAGATGCTGAATATTACAAGCATTAAGAAGGGACTTGTCATAGATCATATTAGACCAGGGATGGGCCTTAAGATATTCCAATATTTAAAGCTGGACCAGGCTGACTTTACGATCGCACTCATAATGAATGCTGCCAGCAAAAAGCATGGTAAAAAGGATATAATCAAGATTGAGGATGTAATAGATCTGGACCTTGCCATGCTGGGCTTTCTGGATCCGAATATTACTATAAACGTAATAGAAGACGAGATCATAACCGACAAGATCAAGCTTTCTCTCCCTGACCGAGTCGAAGGGATAATAAAGTGTAAGAACCCAAGGTGCATAACCACCGAGGAAAGAAATGTGACTCACAGATTTGTTCTCATCGATCATTCAAGGGGTATCTATAAATGTGAGTACTGCGATCACATTTATTCCTGGGAGGGATAGTATGGAGCTGTTGATAAAGGGAGCCAGACTGGTTGATCAGGATATAGATCTTAACGGCGACCTTCTTATTAGAGACGGGAAAATAGCAGAGCTTGGCGATGACATATTCTTTGAGGGCCCTATTATAGATGCCCGTGGAATATGCCTTATGCCTGCTTTCATAGATCTGCATGCACATTTCAGGGATCCTGGATTCACCTGGAAGGAGGATATGCTTACAGGCAGTCTTGCTGCTTTGAAGGGCGGCTATACCTTCGTAAACCTTATGGCTAATACATCTCCGGTGTGCTCAGATATTGCTACCGTGGAATACGTGATGGATAAGGCAAAGGAGCTTGATATGGTCCAAGTGCACCAATGCGTATCCATAACCAGAAGCTTTGACGGGAAGGACATATCACACCTTGATAACCTGGACGATCGGGTCAGGATTATCACTGATGATGGGAAAGGAGTATCAAGCTCTTATGTGATGTATAAGGCAATGGAAAAAGCATGGGAAAACAGCCTGATTATTATGTCCCACGCCGAGGATGAACAAATAACTCCCATCGACTACAGACTTTCGGAAAATCTCGAGACAGTAAGAAACATATACCTCGCTCTTTATACCAGGGCAAGGCTTCACCTGACCCATGTAAGCACAGAGGAGGCCATAGAGGAGATAAGAAGAGGGAAGCAAAAGGGACAAAATATTACCTGCGATGTGACTCCTCACCATATAGCTTTGTGGGATAATCCTTATAGGGTAAATCCGCCTATCAGGACCAGAAGGGATGTGGAGGCACTTATAGTAGGCATCAAGGACGGAACTGTGGATGCGATCGCCACCGACCATGCACCACATACCAGGGAAGACAAGTTAAAGGGTAGCCCTGGGCTTTCAGGACTTGAAACTGCATTTTCAGTTGCCCATACAGTGCTGGTAAGGGATCATAATGTTGATTTGAAGCTTCTTTCAAGACTTATGTCAGGCAGACCTGCAGAAATAATGGGGCTTGATAAAGGGAAGCTCATTGAGGGATATGATGGAGATCTGGTTCTTGTCGATCTGGGGAAAAAGGTGGTCGTTGATCCTTCAACCTTCGTATCAAAAGGGAAAAACACTCCATTCGAGGGTCATGAGCTTCAGGGAGAAATACTGATGACCATTAAGAGCGGAGAGATCAAATATATGAGCAAAAGCTGCGGGGAGGCGTTGGGACTTGATAATTGACAGACTTTTTAAGGAAGTGGAAAGCAAAGGGATGGTTTGCGTAGGACTTGATTCGAGACTTGAGTATATACCTGAAGAGCTGAAGAGAAAATATCAGGACACAGATGAGATCGTCTTTCAGTATAATAGGCTGATAATCGATTCTACCCATGATATTGCTGCAATATACAAGCCTCAGATCGCTTTTTACGAGGCATATGGGCTCCGGGGTCTTACGGCATATAAAAGGACGCTTGAATATTTAAGACATATAGGATCACTATCGATTGGGGATGTAAAGAGAGGGGACATTTCATCAACTGCAGAGATGTATGGAAAGGCTCATTTCGAAGGTGACTTCGAGGCAGATTTCATTACTCTCAATCCCTACATGGGCTTTGACAGCATTACTCCTTATCTGCCATACCTAGAAAGTGGGAAAAAAGGATTGTTCGTGCTCTTGAGGACCTCAAATCCTGGAGCGAGAGATATCGAGTACCTTGAATCTGACGGGAAAAAGATTTACCTCCATGTGGGAGACAAGCTTGCTGAAATTGGGAAGGACTATATTGGGAAATGCGGATATTCCTCACTGGGAGCGGTCGTAGGAGGGACACATACCGACGAGGCCATTGAAATAAGAGAAAGGTATCAGGACGTGTTTTTCCTGATACCCGGATACGGAGCACAGGGTGCAACCGGAAAGGATGCAAGACTTTATCTGAAGGATGGAAACGGCGGAGTAGTAAACTCATCAAGAGGAATAATTACTGCATATGCAAAGCGCAGCGACGGTTGGGAGCGCTTTGGAGACTATACCAGGCAGGCAGTTCTTGATATGAGGGAGGACATTGGCTTTGAAGGATAGCTATAAAGAAGGTATCATAATTGAAAATATCGAAATCGCCAAGAACATATACTTGCTAAGGCTCCAGGGAGATTTCAAGGGAGCTCCCGGGCAATTCTACATGCTAAGAGGCTGGGAAGGAAATGATCCATTCCTTCCAAGACCTATCAGTATCGCTGATTTAAGAGACGGGGTACTGACGATGATCTATGAGATAAGAGGGAAAGGGACCCATATTATATCACAGCTCAAGCCGGGAGATGCATTGAGCTTGCTTGGTCCGTTGGGGAACGGCTTTCCCATAGTTGAAGGCAAAAAAATTGCAATAGTATCGGGAGGGATTGGGATAGCACCGATGCTTTATCTTGCCAGAAGTCTGGGTAGTAAAGCTGTACTCTATGCCGGCTTCAGAAGTGAGCCTTACCTGTTGGAAAGCTTTGAAGAACATGTAAGTGAGATACATATATCCACAGAGGATGGATCCAAAGGGCATAAGGGATTTGTTACCGGAATGATAGATCCTGAAGCCTATGATATTATCTATTCATGCGGTCCAACACCTATGATGGAGGCTCTGGGCAGGTTATGCAAGAATAAGACTGAACTGATAGTATCCCTTGAGAGTCATATGGCATGTGGAATTGGTATCTGCCTGGGGTGTACTGTTCCAACTGTAAGAGGCACGGAGAGAGTGTGCAAGGAAGGCCCAGTGTTTAAGGCTGAGGAGGTGCTGATATGACTGCAGTCGAGTTCTGTGGGATCAGCTTCAAGAATCCTGTGATCGCAGCATCGGGAACAGTAGGCTTTGGCAGGGAGCTGTCAGAGTACATTGAGCTATCCAGGCTGGGAGGGATCTCCACCAAAGGGCTTACACTTGAGCCAAGGACTGGGAATAAGGGCAGAAGGATCCATGAAACCCCGTCAGGGCTTATGAACAGTATCGGTCTTCAGAATCCGGGAGTACAGGGCTTTATTGATCAGGAATGGCCATTTTTAATGGATAAGGATCTGGTTACCCTGGTAAACCTTGGCGGAGGAACTGTTGAGGATTATGTGACAGGAGCAAGTCTCCTCGAAAAGATTGAAGCTCCCATAATCGAGCTTAATATTTCTTGCCCTAACGTCAAGGAAGGAGGCATGGCATTCGGCTTGCAATGTGCACCTGCATCAATAGTGGTGGAGGCAGTAAGAAGTGTTACTACGAAAAAATTGGTGGTCAAGCTTTCCCCTAATGCGGAAAATATCAGGGAAATGGCAGAGGCATGCGTGGAGGCCGGAGCAGATGCACTTTCCCTGGTAAACACGTTTAACGCACTGGCCATAGACATACGGAGCAGGAGGCCAGTATTCGACAATGTGACAGCAGGACTATCTGGCCCGGCAATAAAGCCTATAGCACTCAGAATGGTCTATGAGGTTTGCAGGACTGTTAAAGTACCTGTTATAGGTATGGGTGGTATAATGACTGCTGAGGATGCGATAGAATACATAATGGCAGGAGCACACCTGATCCAGGTTGGGAGTGCCACCTTCAGAAAGCCGGAAACAGCATTGGAAATTGCTGAGGGGATTGCTTTATTTATGGAACGAGAGGGCATAAAAGACCTTGAGGAGATCAGGGGCGCGATATGGAGGTAATAATATGATATTGGAGCTACTAAAGGATTCAGGTGCATTACTGGAGGGACATTTTCTTCTTTCCTCAGGGAAGCACAGCAACAGATATGTTCAGTGTGCAAAGCTTTTACAGTATCCTGATAAGGCTGAGAAGGCCGTTGGAGAGATAATCAAAAAGCTTGAAGGTGTGGATATAGATGTAGTGGTCGGACCTGCAATGGGAGGTATAATCGTTGCCTACGAGCTTGGAAGACAGCTTGGGAAACCAGCGTTTTTCACTGAGCGTGAAGAAGGTGAAATGAAGCTTAAGAGAGGGTTTGTCATTGAAAAGGGTCAAAAAGTATTGGTTGCGGAGGATGTTGTAACCACAGGCAAGTCTTCCTATGAGGCCATAGCTGCCATAGAAGAGAATGGGGGAGTCGTGGTTGGGATAGCAGCCCTTATAGACAGAAGCAATGGTGGCCTTAAACACACGGTCTATGCCGCAGGTAAGCTCCAAATAGATACCTATGACAAGGACGATTGCCCGCTTTGCAGGGAAGGACTCCCGATTGTCAAGCCAGGAAGCAGAAAGTTCTAGGATAATTGCCAATTGTGATCAGGAGGTGTTTCATGACCATACGTACAGGGATCGACATAGTCAGCAACAAGAGAATAGAGAAGCTTCTCGAGAGGGGCCGTGACAGCTTCTACAGAAGGATTTTCACCGAATCAGAGCAGGATTATCTTGCTGAAAAGAATCATAATCCGGCTTCAGTAGCGGGAATGTTTGCCGCAAAGGAGTCTGTGTCAAAGCTCCTTGGAACAGGTATCGGCGCTATAGGCTGGCGTGACATGGAAATACTCCACGAGGATGGCGGAAAGCCATACCTTGCTCCTTCGCAGGCTCTTTACGCTGCAATGGGAATGCTTGGAATCAGCGATATTGAGCTATCGATATCGAACGAGGAGGAGTTTTCAGTTGCATCAGCTATAGGTTCTATTGGAGGGTCATTAAGGATACCTGACAATATGCCCTACAGACTTCTGAAGAGACCATTTGATTCTCATAAGGGAGACTTTGGTAGGGTAGGTGTTATAGGTGGAAGCCATGGGATGCTTGGAGCAGTATATCTGGCTTCGTATGGAGCTTTGAGAACAGGAGCTGGTATCGTATATGCAATACTGGAAAAGGAGCTGGCACGGGTTTTCGCTGCAAAGACAATAGAGGTGATTGTCAGGGAAGCAGATGATCCATATGTTTACAGACAAGCTATGGACCCACTTGATGTCCTTATACTTGGACCAGGCCTTGGAACTGGAAAGAAGCAGAGGGAATTGGTGGAGGACAGCCTTCTATATTTCCAGAAGCCCATCGTCGTGGATGCTGACGGCTTGAACATTCTTTCAGACAATCCGTCGCTGATACGCCATAGAAACTCGCCTGCAATCGTAACTCCCCATCCTGGTGAAATGGGAAGGCTATTGAGAATCTCAACTGAGGAGATTCAAAAGGACAGAGAAGCAGCAGCTAAAAAGTTTTCATCGACCTATGGAGTCATCACTGTCTTAAAGGGTCACAGAACAATAGTCACCGATGGTGAAAGACTATACCTGAACGAGACTGGGAATCCCGGAATGGCCACAGCAGGGAGTGGAGATGTGCTGTCCGGGATTGCCGGAAGCCTATTAGCTCAGCTCGATGACCCATATGAAGCCGCGGTTTTAGCAGTATGTATCCATGGAATGGCAGGTGATCTTGCGAAAAAATCAAAAGGTGAATACGGCATGATAGCATCGGATATCCTTGAGAACGTACCACATGCTGTTGAGTCTCTAATACTAAAGGATTAATTAAACACATAAATCTAAGATCATAAATATGGAGAAGGCCTTGTGAAGGAACAAGGCTCTCTTTTTTATCAGGTTGAGATTTAGCAAAAAAACAATATACATTGTTAAAATACTGATATAATATACTCAGAAATACTAAATTCAAGGAGGTTGCCATGGAGAAGACAACAAATATCAGACCAACCTATGTAGAGGTAAATTTGGACAATCTGGCTCATAATTACACTGAGATTCGAAGGATCGTCAGAAAGGAAACGGAGATAATGCCTGTAATAAAAGCTAATGGCTATGGGCATGGGGCAATTGAACTGGCTAAGCTATATACAACTTTGGGAGTAAATCGTTTAGCAGTATCTCTCTTGAACGAGGCAATCGAATTGAGGAGAGCCGGGATCGATAAGCCAATACTGATCCTCAACTTTACTCCTGATTACCAGATGATAGAGGTTGCAGCAAATGACCTTACTCAGGCAATCTATAGATATGAGGATGCGGTTGCTCTTTCAGAGGCGGCTAAGGAGATGGACAAAAAGCTTAAGATCCACATAAAGCTTGATACTGGGATGAGCAGGATAGGGTTCCTGCCCTCGGAGGATTCTCTTGATAACATCCTGAAGATCAGTCAGCTTCCAAATCTCGAGATCGAAGGGATATTCACCCATTTTGCCAAGTCCGACGAAGCCGACAAGAGCTTCACTAGATTGCAGTTCGACAGATTTATGAGGATGGTTGAAGCATTGGAGAATAAAGGGCTTGTAATACCCCTGAAGCATATATCCAATTCGTCAGCGATAATTGACTTGCCTGAATACAACCTTGATATAGTAAGACCGGGAATAATCCTTTACGGATACTATCCCTCTGATGAAGTCAAAAAGGAAAGGATAGATATAAAGCCTGCGATGACATTGAGGACTGTTATATCCAATATCAAAACACTTCCTGCTGAGACCGGAATCAGCTATAACCACGTTTACACCACTCCGGCTGAAGCGAGGATCGCTACAGTACCAATCGGGTATGCCGACGGCTATCCAAGGACGTTGACCGGTAAAGGACAGGTTTTTGTGGCAGGGAGAAGAGTAACCATTGAACCAAGGATATGTATGGACCAGATGATGTTTGATGCTACTGGGCTTGGAGATGTCAAGGTTGGTGACGAAGCAATCTACTTTGGGTATAGGAACAAAGATTGGCCTTCAGTCGATGAAGTGGCAAAGACCTTTGGAACCATCAACTATGAGATCATATGCATGATGGGAAGAAGACTTCCGAGAGTTTATATTAAAGACGGCAGAGTAATTAAGACTCTGGACTATCTTCTTGATTAATTAATTAATTCCAATCAGTTGACACGGATTTTCTTGAGGGGATATAATTAAACTGACCCTATATATCTTTGAGAACAGATGAAAGGGGGGGTGGCAGGAATGGATAAAAGAGACTCAGGTCTCCCAATGATTGTAGAAAGCAATAAGGACCTCTTTGACAAGCTGGTAGCACTGTGCAATTGCAGTGAATACCATTGCAGCAAGTACAGGGAGTTTATGAAGGCTTATCTGGATGTGTACCAGCTCAATGTTACCCTCTCAGAAATGGGCTTTGAGCAGGACATGACGGACCTGGCAAGCTATGAGAGTACCTTGGAGTATGAGATCATATGATAGTAAAAAGAGGAGATATATATTACGCAGATCTAAGTCCCGTTATTGGCTCTGAGCAAGGTGGTGTAAGGCCGATCCTGGTAGTTCAGAATGATGTAGGCAACAAGTACAGCCCCACGATAATCGTAGCTGCCATAACCTCTCAGATCAATAAGGCCAGACTGCCAACCCACATAGAGATCACAGGACCGGATTTTGGGCTTCCTAAAGATTCCGTGGTTCTCCTGGAGCAAATAAGAACAATAGACAAGAAAAGACTCAGAGAAAAAATAGGGAAATTTGACGAGGATATGATGAGAAAGGTCGATGAAGCCTTAAGGATAAGCATTGGCCTTGGAAATTATTGAATATCCTCCTACATATGAGCAGGCAGCCACTAGGAGGGCGGAGCCGGCACAAAAAAATGAGCATTTCTGATGCTTATTTTTTTGTGCTGTAGTATAATGTAAGGTGGTTAGTTATGTGGCTTGATCAAATATTGAATAAAGGGGAGTCCTTATGAAATTCAAAAGAACCACAGCAGCTCTTGGGATCGCTTTGGCACTGGCAGCTACAGGAATGGCTTATTCAGAGCCTGGAACTGAGTCTGATCCACTGATTTCACTTAGCTATCTTGAGGAAAAGCTGGACGAGTTGAAGGATTATATAGATTCAAAGGTTGCAAGCAACGGGGAACAGATTCCTTCAAACCCATCAGACAACAGTCTTGTTGTCGTTGAGCTATTTAATGGTCAGATGCTCATTGGAGATGCAGGCAGCGAAATTATACTTAGAAGCGGGTCAGCAACTGCTATCACAAGTCCTTCAGGTGGACTGTCCGATGTTACTGCAGGTACTGACATTACAGAAGGAAAGCCTATACCTGCCAATCACCTGTTGATTATTCCCAGAAGTGACGGCAGAGGGATATTTGTAACCAAAAACAGTACCTTCGTTATGGTGCGAGGAGGCTATACCATAAGGTAGGCTGCATAAATTGGAGGATAAGATAATGAGAAATCGTATAACAGTAGTTGGTCTTGGATATATTGGCCTTCCTACAGCTGCAGTGATGGCTGCTGCCGGTATGGAGGTTATCGGATACGACCTTAACCCGAGGGTTGTGGAAGCGTTGAATAAGGGTGAAATAATAATCGAAGAGCCAGGTCTTGGTCAACTGGTCAAGGATATGGTCGGGCAGGGAAGGCTGCGGGGGATATCCAGCCTTGAATCATCAGATGTCTTCATAATTTCTGTACCTACTCCCATAAATGCGGATAAAACTGCCGATATGAGCTATGTAAGATCCGCTGCAAGGGCTGTTGCTCAGGTGGTTGCCAAAGGAAATGCCGTAGTACTTGAATCCACTTCGCCACCGGGAGCCACGGAGGATATCGTTGCTGAAGAGCTTAAAGCCTCTGGACTTAAGATCGGGGAAGAAATTTATGTGGCGCATACTCCTGAACGGGTTCTGCCTGGAAGGATACTTATAGAGCTGGTTGAGAATGACAGGATAATTGGCGGAATAAATGCCGAATCCACTGAAGTGGTGAAGGAGATTTATCAACGTTTTGTTAAGGGCAGCATATACACCACGGATTCCAGAACTGCAGAGATGTGCAAACTTATGGAAAATACCTTTAGAGACGTCAATATTGCTCTCGCTAATGAGTTGGCCATATTATCTGAAAAAATGGGAATAAACGCCTGGGATGTAATAAAGCTGGCCAACAAGCATCCCAGAGTAAACCTTCATATGCCGGGTCCCGGTGTTGGCGGTCACTGCATAGCCGTAGATCCTTGGTTCGTAATTGAAGGTCAACCGGAGGGAAAACTGATCAGACAGGCGAGAGAAAGAAACGACGGAATGCCGCTGCATGTCCTCCAGACGATCAGGGACCTGACAAAGGGAATAGATAAACCGAAGGTTGCAATATTTGGAGTTACCTATAAACCGGATGTGGACGATACAAGGGAGAGCCCGATCATGAAGCTGATTGATATGCTCGTTCGGGAGAGAAGCCATGAGGTGGCTATCCATGATCCCCACGTAGACGATGAAATTTTTAAGTATGGTGAGCTTAAAAAACCGACAGCTCTGGAAGCGGCAGAAGGGTCCGATCTGTTTGTACTTGCTGTAAACCATTCAGAATACCTTAGACTTGATTTTGAAGAAATAGGTAGGGTCATGAGAACAAAACAAGTCTATGATACAAGGAATTTTCTTGGGGGAGCAGGGCTCGAGGCTCTGGGCTTCAAGGTATTACTTTTAGGCAGGGGATAGAATGTATAAAGCTCTTATTATCGCAAATGAATTCCCTCCTATGGGGGGAGCAGGAGTGCAGAGGACTACCAAGTTCGTCAAATACCTAAGGGATTTTGATATCGAGCCTGTGGTTCTAACCAAGGACCATCCTGGAGGACTTACCGATGACACGCTTTTAAGTGATATCCCTTCCGGAGTAAGCATCCATAGACTAAAGGCCTATGACACTGTAAACAGGAAAGGGGTACTAAGACTCCCGATGAAATTCATTGGAACGAGAATACTATCTCCTGACTCTGAATATTTCTGGTATAAATTCAACAGGAAAAGAGCCGAGAAAATAGTAAGGGAAGAGCAGATAGACTGCATATATACGACCTCGTTTCCTTACAGCTCACACCTTTTAGGCCTGCATCTTAAGAGGATGTTTCCTGAGATTCCGTGGATATGCGACTTTAGGGACGAGTGGACCAACAATCCCTATCATCTTGACAGTATATACAAGAAAATCAAGCTGAAGATGGAGAAACGAAAGGAGTTTGAGGTCACCTCGAATTGTGATTTCTTCATAACAAACACTCCGCTGATGCTTAAGGGTTTCGTTAGTGACGATCCTTCCCTCGAAGGGAGATCTGTATTCATTCCCAACGGATATGACGAGGATGACTTCAGGGATTCTGAAGACCGAAGAGACGGTGGGGAAAGGTTCGTGATAACCTACACCGGCTCACTTTACGGCCGGAGAAACCTTGATGAATTTATGGAAGGTCTCAAGGCTGCAATAGATAAAGGCCACATCAGGATTGACAAGCTGGAAATAAGGATCGTGGGGAATATCTACGAAAAGGTAGTCAACTCATATGCCGAGAAGTATGGTCTTAAGGATTCAATAAGATCCTACGGATATCTCCCCCATAAGGATAGCATCCAGATGCTGTTCAACTCAGACGTTATTCTTCTGGTTATAGGAAAAGGGAAGGGATCGAGGAATTTCTATACAGGGAAGATATTCGAGTATATAAGAGCCAACAGACCTATATTGGCAATAGTTCCAAAAGATGGAGTTGCAGCTGATGTGATCTACGAAACTAATACCGGGAAGGTAGTTGATCCTGAGGATATAGAAGGGGTTACAGCGGCTCTCTCAGAGCTTTATTTGGAATGGGCTGAAGGAAGGACAAACCATGACCCCAATTGGTCTGAAATAGAGAAATACAGCCGGAAAAAGCAAACTGAAGCACTTTCTGATATATTTAGAAATGTGATCGAAATGGCTGCAGAGAGGAGTAGGAAATGAAAAGAAAATGGAATTGGTTCGACACCCTTGTAATTGTCCTGATTGCAGCAGCGATAATTGTGTTTTTCAACAGGGACAGAGTCGCAGGAGGAGTCGCACCGACAAATAGAAGGAACATAACCTTTACTGTAGAAGCAAAGAAGCTCCCAAGGGATCTGGTCACAGAGCTCAAGACAGGCGACCAGATCTTCTCACAGTATAAACTGCAGAACGCATCAATAACTGAGATAAATGTCAAACCTACCGTTAAGTCATTCATTGCTGACGATGGTACTATTAAGAGATACGATGACGAAGAGGAAATGATTCTGGAGGCAACTATCGATGCCGAGGTCCTGTCCAGCGGACCATATCTGGACCTTGGCGGACAGGAAATCAAGGTAGGTCTCCAATTCATCCTTAAGACGATTGATGTCGAAGTCACGTCTGACATAAAGCATATCGAGGTGAAGCCATGAAGATGATAAATAAGGAAGGCAAGGTATTTAATAAGATCAACATCCTGGATCTTCTTTTTGTGGCTGCGATTGCATTTCTGATATTTTTATCTGTTATAAAGATGATGGGCAAGGACCTTGACGACATTAGCCTGGATTCACAGATAAGGACTATCGAGGTAGAGGTTTCGGTAGTGATGGATGAAGGCTACCTGGATACAATAAGAGTTGGCGACAGACTTGGTGAAACTAAGCAGTATCTGGATGCCTATGTGGAAAGTGTTGAAATTGAGCCAGTTAAGGTCACCAATGTAGATTCCAAGGGAAACCCGGTAGTTTCCGTGGACCCGTTGAAGGAGAAGGCAAAGGTGGTTTTCAAGGCAACAATTCCGTTTGAAAGCAGCAGCTATAAACTTGGCAAGCAGGAGCTTAGACAAGGCAAGATAATTTTCCTTGAGTCTGATTTTTACAGATATTTTGCACAAATCGAAAGCATTAAGGTTGTGGATTAATATGAACATTAAAAATGCCATCAAGGGGAGCTTCCTATTCTTCCTCTTAGGAAGACTTGGATATGTAGCATCTAACAGCAGGATATTCAATATAAGCCTAAGTCAGGGGAATAAACTTAAGGATACCGACAAGAGGAGCTGGATGGAATCCAGTGTCTTTTACAGGCTGATGAAGTGGGTTGATTCCGTTCTTCAGAAGGTGGATAAATGGCTTCACAAGTCACTTTCTGAGAGCGTAACTATGAGCTGGCTCGTTGCCGGCAGGAGAAAGTCAATAACAACCAGAGAAAGTTCTGTGCTGTCATCAAGCATCCTGGCTGGTTCACTGACTCGGATTGTAAGATCAATTGGATTTTCTGATCTGCTTGCAGTATCCATCGGATTCTACATGGTGATAGACTATGCTGTAAGGAGACTTCCAGGGATATCGGCTATTGGATCTGTCTGGGACGAGCTTCTGCTTTTATTCGTTGTATTCTACGTGGTGCTGACGAGAGTTAGAAGCAGCGGAAAGATCAGGTTTAATCTAACACCTATGGACTTGCCTGTTCTAATCTATCTTATTATAGGCATAACTCATGTTTTTATAAGAGCACTTGACCTGAGTGTTGCAATAGAAGGCTTCAGGGCCGTATTTCAACATATATTATGGTATTTTGCCGCAACACAGCTCATAAGAGATGAGGACACTGCCGAGAAAGTAGTTGACGGAATGATCCTTATGGGGCTTTTCCTCGGTCTCCATGCAATTTATCAATACGTTATGAAGGTACCCATGCCGGGGAACTGGGTCGATACTGCTGAAAACATAACTACAAGAGCTTATTCCATAATTGGCAGCCCAAATATCCTGGGAGTAATATTCGTCTTGATCATAAATATTGCCATGGCAAGAGCATTGTCCTCCAATGGCTGGAAACAAAGGGTATACTATAGCGGATCAGCTCTTATAATGCTCGCAGGGCTATTATTCACAATGTCCCGAGGTGCATGGCTTGCCTTTGCATTTGGAGTAGGTATATTTACTCTGATCCTGGTTCCAAAGCTAATTGTTCCGCTTGCCGGTGCAGGAGCAGGCTTTGTTCTTTTTGGAGGGACCTTGAGTGAAAGGCTTTTATATATGATGTCGCCTGTTTATCTTATGAAGTCGGCAGCAGGGGGAAGGCTGTACAGATGGGCCATTGGTTATGAGCTATGGACCAGGAATAAGCTCTTCGGAGTAGGACTGGGTAGGTTTGGAGGAGCTGTTGCCATCAACAATAGACTGGCACCCTTCTATCTTGATAATTATTATCTGAAGACACTGGTTGAAATGGGGGTTTATGGAGTAGCAGGCTTGTTATTTATAATAATATGCTTTATTGTATCCTCCCTGAGGGCCATAGGAAATCAACACACCATTAAGGGAAGAATAATGACCATAGGTCTATTCTCTGGTGCAATGGGAGTTCTTGCACAGAATTTTGTTGAGAATATCTTTGAGGTACCGGGAATGGTCGTTTACTTCTGGCTTACTGTGGCGCTTATAAACGCCTATGGGAAATTTAGAAATGTGGAGGCAGAAGGAAGGGGAAATTGATTTGAAGATTCTACATTTGATCAGCGGGGGAGACACCGGAGGAGCTAAGACTCACATAATATCTCTTCTTAAAGGTCTGAATAAAAGAATAGATGCCCGGATCATCTGCTTCATTGAGGACACCTTCTATGAGGATGTTCTGGCAGCAGGGATACCGATAAAGGTATTCAAACAGAAAAGCCGCTCAGATATGTCAGTCATAAGAAGGCTGACTGAAGAAATAAACCATGAGGGCTATGACATCATCCACTGTCATGGAGCAAGGGCAAATTTTATTGCGCAATTCCTAAAAGGGAGAGTACAGAAGCCCTTCATGACAACTATACACAGCGATTATAAGCTGGACTTTAAGGACAACTTCTATAAAAGACTTGTATATACTACTCTAAATACGATTTCACTTAGGAGATTTGATTATTTTGTTGCGGTGTCTGACAGCTTCAGGGAGATGCTCATATCAAGGGGATTCAAGAGAGACCGAATATTTGTAACTTATAACGGTATAGACATGGGTATCCCTGAGGAATACGTCTCGAAGGAGGATTTTCTCAATAGATACGGGATAGAGGATCAAGGACTCCCTTTAGTAGGCATACTTGCAAGACTTGATAAGGTCAAGGACCACAGGACATTTATTGAAGCTGCGAAGCATGTACTGAAAACCGTTGATACTAATTTTCTTATTGCAGGAGAGGGTGCAGATGAAGAAGCCTTAAAGAACCTCGTAAGGGAGTATGGTCTTGAAAAGAGGATCCATTTCATTGGTTTTGTGAGTGACCCCTATTCCTTTTTCAACGCAATAGATATCAATGTCCTGACATCTGTAAGTGAGAGCTTCCCGTATGTTATCCTTGAAGGGGCGAGGATGAAAAAGCCGGTTGTATCAACTGAGGTCGGTGGGATCGGAAGATTGGTGGATGATGGAGAGAACGGATTTCTATGCCAGCCAGGTGATTGGGAAGCCATTGGCGAGAGAATTATATCCCTTATTATCGACAATAAGATGGCACAAATTATGGGTGAAAAGCTCCATCAGGCAGCGGCTGAAAGGTTTTCCTACGATTCCATGGCTGATTCTCACATAAAGACATACACCAATATATTATCTATTGGACCTAAAATAGTAATGTCAGGATACTTCGGATTTGACAACAGCGGAGACGATGCAATACTCAAAGCAATAGTCAAGGATCTGATGGAATATGATCCTTCTGTGAAGATAAAGGTCCTCTCAAAAGATCCTTATAAAACCGAACAACTTTGCCCTGTCATTTCTGCCAACAGATTCAAGCTGAGGGAGGTAATGGGTGCTGTCAAAGAGGCCGATCTCGTTATAAGCGGAGGCGGGAGTCTGCTGCAGGATGTAACCTCCACAAGATCTCTTCTTTACTATTTGGCGCTAATGAAGCTTGCAATGCTGTTAAAAAAACCGGTTATGATATATGCCAACGGGATAGGTCCTATTAACAAGGCGTTTAACAGGAATCTTACCAGATGGATCCTTGACAGGGTGGATCTGATAACGCTGAGAGACAAGGGTTCTCTTGATTTCGTTCGGTCCATGGGAGTAATAAATGACAAGATACTAGTTACTGCCGATCCTGTTTTTACATTAAACCCTTCTGAAAGAAGCAGGATCATGGAGATATTTGAAGCTGAGGGGATCGATCACTCTAAACCACTGATCGGCATTTCTGTGAGAGGATGGCGGAACGAAGAAGGGATAGTCAGTGCAGTCGCTGAAGGAGCCAGAAGGCTTATTGACAATAAATCCGTGGGAGTGATATTGATACCCATGCATTACCCTGAGGACCTTGGTATAAGCAAGAGGATCTCAGAACTCACAGGCTCGGGCAATTGCTGGACTCTTAAGGGCAAGTACTCGGTTGAAGAAATCATGGGAGTGATCAGGGAAACAGAAATGATGGCTGCTATGCGCCTTCATTCTCTCATTTACGCAGCTACCCAGGGAGTACCGATCGCAGGGCTTGTTTACGATCCAAAGGTAAAAGGGTTCCTGGACGAGATGGATCTTGACCATTATCTGGATGTGGGAAACATAACTGCTGATGGATTTTATGATCTGGTGTCCGAGGTGTGGGCAGAGAAGGAAACGATAAGAAGCTCCATAGACAGCCATAAGGAAAGACTGGAGAAGCTTGCTTTGGAGAATGTGAGGCAGGCATACAGCTTGATTGGAAGGTGATTGGATGAGAAGGCTCGATATAATGGGCGTAGAGATTCTTGATACTACGCTCGATGAAATAACTACAGCCCTTGAGGAAGATTTGCAAAGGGGCAATAAGGTCAAGGTTTTTACTCCAAACACTGAGATCGTAATGGCAGCAAGGAAAAGCATCAGACTTAGGGATGAAGTAAATAAAGGCACTTATGTTATCCCGGATGGCATAGGACTTCTTCATGGAGCTCGTCTGAGAGGTGTAGAGATAAGAGAAAGAGTCACCGGATACGACACCTCTATGGAGCTATTAAGAATAGCTAATGATAATGGTTACAGCCTGTTCCTGCTAGGTGGCAGAGAAGGAGTGGCAGAAGAGGCTGCTATGAATATCCAGCGCGATTATCCAGGAATAAGGATAGCTGGTCACCACCATGGTTATTTCAAGGGAACTCACACAAACAGCCCTGGTGAAGAGGAAGAACTGGTAATAGGGCTTATTCACAGATCTAAGGCTGATATAATCTTCGTCGGCTTTGGGTTCCCAAGACAGGAGATATGGATCAACTCTCATATGGACAATCTGGGTGTAAAGGTTGCTATAGGAAACGGAGGAGTCATCGATATTCTTGCCGGGAGGGCAAAAAGAGCTCCGGAGATTTTTATAAAACTGGGATTGGAGTGGCTTTATAGACTCATTTCTGATCCATCAAGGATAAAGCGTCAGATAGTACTGCCACTGTTTCTAATAAGAGTAATGCTCGAAAGAGATTCAATAAAGAGGATATAATAAGAGGAGGACGAATTAATGAATATTGATCAGCTAAGCATAGATACCATAAGAATGCTGTCTGCGGAGGCGGTAGAAAAGGCAAAATCAGGCCACCCGGGTATGCCCTTGGGAGCAGCACCAATGGCCTATACATTATGGTCCAGGGTAATGGATCACAATGGCAAGAATCCGACATGGTTTAATCGTGACAGGTTTATTCTTTCGGCAGGACATGGCTCGATGCTTTTATATTCCATGCTGCATTTATTCGGATATGGATTGGAAATAGAAGACCTTAAAAACTTCAGGCAGCTTGGCAGCAAAACACCCGGTCATCCGGAATATGGCCACACCAAAGGTGTCGAGGCGACGACAGGACCTCTTGGACAGGGCATTTCAACTGCAGTTGGGATGGCTATGGCTGAGGCACACATGGCTGCAGTCTTCAATACTGAAGACATCAAGGTAATCGACCACTACACCTATGTCATTGCAGGAGACGGGGATTTGATGGAGGGTATAAGTAATGAAGCCTCCTCACTTGCCGGAACTCTTGGTTTAGGAAAGCTTATTGTCTTATATGACTCAAATTCCATTTCGATCGAGGGAAGCACTGATCTGGCATTTACTGAGAAGGTCAGAGATCGCTATACGGCACTTGGTTGGGATACTCATTTTGTTGGAGATGGTACAGATATCGAAGCTGTCGAACAGGCCATCCTTGCCGCAAAAGCTGAGACCAGGAAACCCTCGCTGATCGAGGTCAGGACTAATATTGGTTATGGAACTGAAAAACAGGATTCAGCATCTGCACATGGTGAACCTCTTGGATCCCATAACCTTGACATACTGAGAAAGAACCTGGGCTGGGAGCTGGAGCCATTCAAAGTACCAGATGAGGTCAGACAGCACATGGATGCTCTGATCGAGAGAGGCATGAATAAAGAGAAGGCCTGGAACGATCTTCTACACAGCTATTCAGTAAAGTATCCCGAAAAAGCCAAAGAGCTTGATATATGGCTTGCTGGTGAGGTTTCTGATAATTATCTTGAATCTGATGAATTCTGGAGCTTTGAAAAGGGAGTATCCACAAGAGAAGCCTCAGGGATTTTAATAAACAGACTTGCTGAGAGACTACCCAGCCTGTTTGGCGGCTCAGCAGATCTTGCACCCTCTAATAAAACCAATATGAAAAACAGGTCAGCATTCTCGAGAGAAGATTATTCAGGCTCAAACATCCACTTTGGTGTAAGGGAACACGCGATGGGAGCTATACTAAACGGCCTTGCACTGCATGGCGGCGTTAAGCCATATGGAGGAACCTTCTTCATATTTACGGACTACATGAAGCCAGCAATGAGGTTGTCCTCACTTATGGAGCTTCCTGTGACCTATGTACTTACACATGACAGCATCGGTGTAGGAGAGGATGGGCCAACACATCAGCCAATAGAGCAAATGGCTGTATTCAGAGCTCAACCAAACTTTATCGCGTTCAGGCCTGCCGATGCCAGAGAAACTGCTGCCGGTTGGTATCTTGCCATGACGACAAAGAATACTCCAGTCGGATTGGTGCTGACAAGACAAAATCTGCCTTTACTGGAAGGTACCGGAAAGGACGCACTTAAGGGTGGTTATGTTCTGAAGAAAGAAACAGGAGAGCTCAGGCTCATACTGATAGCAACCGGATCTGAAACAGAACTGGCTGTCAGGGCTTCCCTTGAGCTGGAGAAAGATGGGATAGGCACAAGAGTCGTTAGCATGCCTTCCTGGGAGTTGTTTGACCAACAATCGGAGGAGTACAGAAATGAGGTCCTCCCCAAGAAAGTAAGAGCAAGAGTTGCAATTGAAGCAGCGACCTCCATGGGATGGCATAAGTACACAGGAATAGATGGAGCAATAATTTCATTGGATACCTTCGGGGGATCTGCTCCTGGTGAGCAGCTTTTCGAGAAATTTGGATTTACAGTGGAAAATGTTGTAAACGAGTCCAGGAAGCTTCTAAAATAAACACATCAAGGGATCTGGCAGCAGATCCCTTTTCCATTTATCAATTGGTCTGAAAACAATATACTGTTCAAAGGCTTGAAAAAAACGATTGCATAAGTTATTTTACCATGGTAAAATAAGAATTAATAATATTAAATAAACAGGAGGTTTTAATTATGAAAAACCGTCGTTTAGTAATGATCCCTGGTCCAACACCTGTTGTAAGGTCTATCCAGGATCAAATGGGAAGAGAGACAGTAGCCTTTGGAGATCCAGGCTTTGTAAAGGATTTTAAAGAACTGTTGACTGACCTTAAGGAGCTTTGGAAGTCATCCGGAGAGGTATTCGTTGTTGCCGGAACGGGAACCATGGCAATGGAGATGGCAATCGCCAACACACTGAAGTCAGGGGATAATCTGCTTATCGTATCACATGGCTTCTTTGGTGACAGATTCGTTGAGCTTGCTGAGAGAAAGGGAATAGTCGTAGATATACTTAAGGCTGAATGGGGCAAGATAATCCCAGTTGAAGAAATTGAGAAGAAGCTTTCTGAGAAAAAGTATCAGGCTGTTACTGTAACTCATGTCGATACCTCAACAGGAGTATGTGCTCCAGTTGCTGAAATCGGTGAAATGATGAAGAAGTTTCCAGAGACTATTTACATTGTTGATGGAGTATGCGCAACAGCAGGTGAAAGGGAATACGTCGACGAAATGAACATAGATGTTCTTCTTACAGGATCACAAAAGGCTTTTGGAGTTGCTCCTGGACTTGAAATGGTTTGGGCAAGCCAAAAGGCACTTGCAAGAAGAAAAGAAATTGGAACGATACCGGAGTACTATGTAGATTTCGAGAAATGGTTGCCGATCATGCACGACACATCAAAATATTACGCAACTCCCGCTGTCAATTTGATATGGGCTCTTAAGGAATCCGTAAGACTTATTAAGGAAGAGGGAATCGAAACAAGATATGATAGACACATAAAGGTTGGAAGAGCAATGCAGTCAGCTCTTGAATCTATGGGTTTTGGGATTCTTGCAGACAAGGACCACAGAGCCGTTACTCTCTCAAATGTACTTTATCCTGAAGGTATAGATGATATGAAATTCAGAACTATCCTTGCTGAAGAGGGCGCTCAGGTTGCAGGCGGACTTGCTGCCTATGCTGGAAAGATGTTCAGAATAGGACACATGGGAAATGTAGACATGCACGATTTGGTTGGAGCTATTTCAGCCATAGAGAGGACCCTTTACAGAATGGGCATAGACGTCCTTGGCAAGGGAGTGGCAACGCTTCAGAAAGAGCTATTGAAATAATAGAACTACGATATAAAAAATGCAGTCCGTAACTGGACTGCATTTTTTTATCTCAAATCAATCATAAAAGCCTTCATCACAGGGCAAGAGACCCTTCTCGGATATTATCATCTCAACCGGCAGATCAAAGCTTTCTCTTGGGACCTGGTCGAGGATCTGCAGACTGAAGCCTATAGCTATTCTTTTCGCATCCCTCTTTAATCTGGGAAGAAATCTGTCATAAAATCCGCCGCCATAACCAACTCTGTAGCCATGGTGATCAAATGCAACCCCCGGCACTAGAACCACATCTATTTCGTCAGGCTCTATCGGCCTTATAAACTCCTCCTTAGGTGTCAGGATGTTAAAATACCCGGGCTCCAGCTCATCCATAGTGGTTATGACAGAAGGTATAAGCTCCTTTGTTTCATGGACTGCTATGGGGACTGCAACTCTCTTACCATCCTTAAGGGCTCTGTTTATGATCAAAGATGTGTCCATCTCGCTGCCAAAGTTCACGAAACACATTATTGTTCTGGCTTTCTTGTAGTATGTCGTTGAAGCGACAAGCTCCATTATCCTGGTGCTGTATGCCTCATGCAATTCAGGGCTTAGCTTTGCTCTTTCCTTAAGTATAGATCTCCTGACTTCTTTTTTATTCATATTAATCACCTCAAGTGGTTTATTTATGACCCGTTTTCATATATAATAATATATTATTGGTGAAATGCAAAGGAAAAATTGAAATGTACCTATTTGTGGAAACTGAGGTGAAAACTTGATCAAGTTTGTCAATATATCAAAGGAATACAAGAATGGTGTAACAGCACTTTATGATATAAATGTTGAGATCAATAAGGGAGAGTTTGTGTTTTTGGTAGGCTCCAGCGGTGCAGGCAAATCCACTCTGATTAAGATACTTTTAAAGGAAGAGGGGATATCAAGGGGCAGGCTATATCTGAACGGCATGGATATTACAAGGGTCCCAAACCGAAGAATACCCTATATAAGAAGGCAGGTAGGAGTAGTATTCCAGGACTTCAGATTGCTCCCCAACAAGACCGTATACGAAAACGTAGCATTCGCAATGGAGATCGTAGGCGCAAGACCCAGAGACATAAGAAGAAGAGTACCCCTTATCCTCAGTATGGTAGATTTAAGTAAAAAGGCAAACAGCTTCCCAGACCAGCTATCAGGTGGAGAGCAGCAGAGGGTATCAATTGCGAGGGCGATAATCAACAACCCACCGGTCCTTATAGCTGATGAGCCTACAGGAAACCTTGACCCCGAGACTGCGTGGGAGATAATGAAGGTACTGACAGATATAAACAACAGGGGGACTACCGTTGTTATGGCTACTCACGCCAGGGACATCGTAAACCTTATGAAGAAGAGAGTAGTGGCTTTAGAGGATGGAAGACTCATAAGAGATGAACAGAAGGGTGGTTATAGCGTTGAAATTCCGACTATTTAAGAACATCATAAAGCAGGGATTTCAGAGCATGTGGCGTAATCGGGGTATGGGCCTTGCCTCTGTGACCAGTATTTCTGCCGTCCTTATGATACTTGGCGTTGTTTTGATACTAATACTAAGTATTAATAACGTAGTGCTGGATACGAAGCTAAAATTTGATGAGATAGAGGTTTTCCTGGAGGATGACCTTGGGTCTGGGGCTCTGGACGCCATCGAGGCTGAGGTCAAGGATTACCCTGGAGTACTTTCAATCATGTTCAGGTCAAAGGAACAGGCTTTGGAAATCATGAAGGAGGAATGGGCTGAAGAAGCATACCTTCTTGAAGGCTTGGAAGAAAATCCATTACCTGATTCATATATTATCAAAGTAAATGATATAGAGTTAGCTGAAAATTTAGTAAATGCAGTCAAAACACTTGACGGCGTTGAAGAAGTAAAATATTATAAAGATGTAATAGATAAACTGCTTGTTTTTGCCGGATACATCCGCATTGGCGGGATCGTTATCATCGGCATATTGGTGTTCGTATCGGTTTTCATAATATCCAATACCATAAAGATAACCGTAGCCTCCAGACGAAGAGAAATAAATATAATGAAGTATGTAGGTGCAACAAACGACTACATCAGAGGCCCCTTTATCATTGAAGGAGTGCTTTTCGGACTTCTTGGGGCATTGCTGTCGATTGCTGTGGTTTACTTTGGTTATGAATACCTCTATGAATCCATGAATGAGAAGCTGTACAATTTATTCACCTTCTATCTGGTGGATCCCAAAATGATATTTGCTGATATTGCGATTATATTTGGCACGATAGGCTCAGGGATCGGGGCTCTTGGAAGTCTCCTGTCTCTAAAACGCTATTTGAACGTTTAGGAGGGTTGTGCGTGAACAGGAAAAGACTACTTACACTCGTAATAGCACTTGCATTAGTATTTACTTCAGTCATGCAGGCCAGTGGTGAAACCGTAGAGGAGCTGAAGAAGAAACAGGAGAAAATCCAGCAGGAGATCGAAGAGACAAAAAAAGAAATTGAAGCAATGCAAAAGGAAACCAAAAACCTTGATAATCAGATAAAGGAGCTTGACCTAAGGGTGTCAAATGCGGCATCTGAGCTGACAAGTGTTGAAAATGAGCTTCAGATACTTAATTCAGAGATAGAAAACACCATGGAAAGCCTTAAGGAAGCAGAGATAAATATCGAGGAACGCACAGAAACCTTCAATCAAAGACTGAGAGTAATGTATAAGAATGGAAATGCAGGGTATCTTGAGGTCCTGCTGTCATCAGCCAACATAAAGGATTTCCTCTCCAGACAGGAGATGATACAGTCCATTGCTGATTATGACAAAGAGCTTATAAAATATATGAAGGAACAAAGAGATATAATTGAGGAGAAGAAGGTTGAGCTGGAGGCACAGAGAGCATCTGTGGAGACAACCAAGGCTAAGCTCGAGGATAGAAAAAGAAGCCTCGAGAGAGCCAGCAGGGACAAAGAGCTACTAATGGCAGATATTGCTCTCGATATCAAGGCATTCGAAAAAGAATACGATAAACTCAATGACTTTGCCAAGGAAATCGAATCCCAGATAGTAAAGCTTCAAAAGAATACCGGACCTTATTCAGGGGGCAAAATGGCGTGGCCTGTACCCGGACATTCAAGAATAAGCTCACCATATGGATATAGGATCCATCCGATATTTAAGGTCAAAAAGCTTCATACCGGTATAGATATCCCCGCTCCGACAGGTACAGCCATAACTGCGGCAGCTGCTGGAACAGTAATCTACAGCGATTGGCTTGGAGGCTATGGCAAGGTCATAATGCTTGACCATGGTGGTGGGATCGTAACACTTTATGCACATAATTCTGCGTTAGTTGTTTCCGAAGGTCAGAGCGTAAAAAGAGGAGATACAGTGTCGAAGGCTGGAAGCACAGGAAACTCTACTGGACCGCACCTTCACTTTGAGGTACGTAAGGATGGAGCTTACGTAGATCCATTGCCCTGGTTGAACGGAAGCATATAATTTAGACCTTGGAATTATATTTTAAAAATGATCAAGAGGAGAGTGATCTCCTCTTTTTTGATGATTGCAGCAGAAATAAATGTTATAATAACGTGGAGACCGAAAATTGCTTAGAGCCGGGGTGTAAAAATGACCAAGAGAAAAATGATAGTTATATTCTTGATATTGCTGATAGTCACAAATGCCATTGCTTTTGGGTTGGGAAGCTTCACAACCCTTCAGCTGGGAAACAGGATAGTGGTATCAAAGACTGATTATGAGGTATTAAAAAAGCTTCAGCAGGATAATGAAAAACTGGTAACAGTTAGGAAGGCCATTGACGAGCTTTATCTGAGAGAAGTTGACGATGAAGCGCTGCGGGAGGGTCAGATCAGGGGAATGGTAGCAGCTTTGGACGATCCTTATTCAGTATACATGTCAAAAAGCGAGTATGAAGAATTCAACATGGAGACAGAGGGAGAATACGGAGGCATAGGTATAATAGTGACTCCCGGTGACGACAACCTGATAACAGTTGTTTCTCCCATTGAAGATACACCAGGCGAGCGAGCGGGGATCAAAACCGGAGACAAGATCATCAGGGTAGAGGGCGTTGATTATTCTGCTGAGACAATGGATGAGGCAGTCAGCAGGATGAGGGGTGAACCTGACACTGATGTAACCATAACGATCATGAGAATCAAAGATGGAGAGAGCGAGACTTTTGATGTGACAGTAACAAGAGAGATAATTAAGCTTGTAAGCGTAAAATCTGAGCTTTTGGAAGGCGACATCGGATATATCAGACTGACCTCTTTCGATGTTCCAACCGCAAGTGATTTTCTAAATCATCTTAGCAGATTAAAAATGCAAGGGATAAAAGGCATTATTATTGATGTCAGAAACAACCCTGGAGGACTTATGAACGTCAGCACAGATATAGCAGATGAGCTCTTAGGGGAAGCAACAATTGTTTACACAAGGGATAAGAGCGGGAGGAAAGACTTCATTTATTCAGATGAAAAGCTAACGGACCTGCCTTTAGTAGTAATGGTCAATGAAGGAAGTGCAAGTGCTTCCGAGATACTTGCTGGAGCGATCCAGGATAACGACAGAGGTATATTGATTGGAACTACAACCTTTGGAAAGGGTGTGGTTCAAAGACTCAGAGATCTGCCGGATGGGTCGGGCATTAAGCTTACAGTCTCTGAATATTTCACACCTGCCGATAAAAACATACACGGTATCGGGATTGAACCTGATATTATTGTGGAACTGAGTGAGGAAGCAGAGGGGATCGGAATGGATTACCTTGAACAGGACAATCAGCTTCAAAGAGCTATTGAAGAATTGAAGGAAATCATGCAAGAATAAAAGCACCCGCTTGGGTGCTTTTCATTTTAGGTTTTCCAACTTGATGGCATAGATGATCTCAGACATTTCCGATTTGAAGGGAATGACCAGATCAACCAGGAGAATTCCCGAATCCATATTTAAATAAACCTTTTCACTTTGCGATCTACCCAAGGTAATTTCAGAACCATCTTTGGCATCAAAGGTTGATAGACTGAAGTCATTTCCTCCATTGATCCTTTCGACTAACAACAGCTTATCTTCACCAACATAGCTGATAGCAGCAAAGTTTCGCTGGATACGAAAAGACTCTTCATTTTTCTTGGCGTCGTATATGATCAATGCGTTGGAGTTGTCTTTTTGGTCGTGCTCCAGATATCCTATCCTGTCTTCATCAAGGGATATCAAGTTCCACCCCACTCCAATCAATTGGAAGGATCCACCTCCATAAGAGATATGAAGCCTTCTGTTGGTGTTTTCACCATCTCTCTCAGCAACTGCAAAAGTGTCTTTACTTATGGTTAGATTGATGATTGGCAGCTCAAATGTAAATGATGCATCCAGATCATTATTGGAGATGTCATACTTCATGATTCTTGTTTTACCTGAAACAGGAGTCTCTGATATGAAGAGCATATCACCCTCTCCCCAAACTGCCTTATTGGGGGTAAAATCTCCGGGTAAGGGAACCTTTATGACCTTCATGTCCTCAAGCTGTATTATATAAAGCATTGAGTGAGTTCCATCATTCTCAATAAAAGCTATGCTGTCTCCATTATGGCTGAATTCTGCAGACTCGATCCGGTTATTAGTACCATATAGGAAATTCTTTTTTTCTTCGGTAGTATCATAAAGCCAGAGACTGCCGGAAAAACTGCCGCTATTACCACTAAGGTCATTTATGTAGATCATGCCATGATCCTGATCGAAGCTGAGAACCTTACCCTCGTCCACAAGCGATGATATGAGGCTTTTACTTGACATGACCAGCTGGCCTGATCCTGAATCAACTACTGCTTTAAGATTTATCAACGGCACTTCTTTGCTGTCTCTATCGAATATATTCTCATACACGACTTCCCAAAGTAGCTTCTCCCCATCCTCGACAAGTCTGACCTGTGGGCTGGTTGAGCTGCTAATTTTCATATCAGCCTTTAGCTTGTTGAGTACGTCTACTATTCCATAATTCACCTTGATGGGCGTGTAGTTCTTGTTTACTATGGAGAAAGCAGCACCTGCGGCTCTTGACATATCGACATCTGTGAGGAGGACAGTTATTTGGGGTATAACCAATTCAGAGTTAGGATTATCCTGGTTAACCAATGAAACAGATATTTTTCCTCCATCCATGGTTATTTCCTCAACCTGGACGCCTGCACTCTTTAATAAGCCAGGATATACCAGCAGTCTGGTTTCGTTGTTTTTTTGAATAAGCTCGACCTTTGGTTCAGTATTTTGGTATCCCTTAGTAAGAACTACCTGTTCTATCTCATAATCAAGGGATAATGGTTCCTGATCCTCAGGCGATTGATCAACTGCATTATTGGTACTGGAGCAGCCGGTAACGAGGATGGCTAAAGCCAAAATAAGTATTGTAAGTAAATTGCGCTTCATCGCAGTTATCGCCTCCTCCAATAATTTTACCTTAAGCTGAGGGTTTCCACAAGTTCATAATTTCTGTGGATTTTTGAAATTGATTGGTATACTATAGTAATAGAACATGTGTTCAAGGAGAGAGGGAGACAATATGAATCATTTTAAGATAGAAGCGGCCTATAAACCGACCGGGGATCAGCCAGAGGCAGTCAATGCTTTGGTAGAGGGTTTGGAAAAGGGACTGAGAGACCAGGTACTTATGGGAGTTACTGGATCAGGAAAGACCTTTACAATGGCAAACATCATAGAGCGCATACAGCGACCTACCCTTGTGATTGCTCACAACAAAACCCTGGCATACCAGTTGGCAAGTGAATTCAGAGAGTACTTTCCAAACAGTTCAGTTGAATATTTCGTTAGCTATTATGACTACTATCAGCCTGAAGCCTATGTCCCTCAGACAGACACATACATCGAAAAAGATTCATCTATCAACGATGAGATAGACAAGCTTAGGCACTCAGCCACCATGGCGTTGTTTGAAAGACGGGATGTTATTATTGTTGCCTCAGTATCCTGTATCTACGGCTTGGGAGATCCAATCGATTATGAAAATCTTGTAGTTTCTCTGAGACCCGGTATGCAGCGAGATAGAGACGAGGTCATGAGAAGGCTTGTAGATATTCAGTATATGAGAAACGACATAAACTTTGTACGAGGTACCTTCAGGGTAAGGGGAGATACCTTGGAAATATTTCCGGCTTCCTCGGCTGAAAACACGATCAGGGTGGAGTTCTTCGGTGACGAGGTCGAAAGGATATCCGAGGTAAACTATCTTACAGGCGAAGTCCTTGGTTATAGGACTCATGTCTCCATATTTCCAGCTTCTCACTTTGCCACAACTGATGAGAAGGTTCAAAGAGCCTTGATTTCCATTGAAAAAGAGCTGGAAGAAAGACTAAGAGATCTGAGAGACAGAGACAAGCTTGTTGAAGCGCAAAGACTGGAACAGAGAACCAGGTATGATCTGGAGATGCTACGAGAGATGGGATTTTGCTCAGGGATCGAAAACTACTCAAGACACCTTAGTGACCGTCAGGCAGGAAGCAGACCGTATACACTAATAGACTATTTCCCGGAGGATTTTCTTGTCATAATAGACGAGTCTCACGTCACAATACCTCAGATAAGGGGAATGTATGAAGGAGACAAGTCGAGAAAAACAACTCTTGTGGAGTATGGTTTCAGACTGCCATCAGCTCTTGACAACAGGCCACTAAAATTCGACGAGTTTGAAAAACTGGTAAAACAAATAGTATATGTGTCAGCTACTCCTGGTCCTTACGAGCTTGAAAGGGCTCAGAATATGGTCGAACAGATAATACGTCCAACAGGTCTCCTGGATCCAGTCGTTGAGGTAAGGCCGACAGCCCACCAGATCGACGATCTGCTAAATGAGATCAGAACGGTTGTGGCCAGAGAAGAAAGGGTTCTCGTTACAACGCTGACAAAGCGGATGGCTGAGGATCTGACTGATTATCTGAAGGAGGTTGGGGTAAAGGTCACCTACCTTCATTCAGATATCGACACCATTGAGAGAATGGAGATCATAAGAGATCTGAGGCTTGGGAAGCATGATGTCCTCGTAGGGATAAATCTTTTAAGAGAAGGACTGGACCTTCCGGAGGTATCCCTTATAGCCATTCTCGATGCCGATAAGGAGGGGTTTCTTAGAAGCGAGACGTCTCTTATTCAAACCATCGGTAGAGCTGCCCGAAACATCCAGGGCAGAGTCATCATGTATGGGGATAAAATCACAGGCTCCATGGAAAGAGCTATTTCTGAGACCAACCGAAGACGACAGCTGCAGCACGAGTATAATATAAAGAACAATATAACTCCCAGATCAATTGTAAAGGGAGTTAGAAAAATCATCGAAGCAACCTTGGTTGCAGAGGATCAGCCCGCGTATGAAGGCAAGCTGGGCAGGGATGAGATAGAAGCAATAATATCAGGCTTGGAAGCAGCCATGCTAAAGGCAGCGGAGGCACTTGAGTTCGAAAAAGCTGCAGATATAAGAGATAAGATAATTGAGCTCAGAAAGAGCATAAGAGACTGAGGTGTAAAATGACAAAGGATAAAATAGTAATAAGGGGAGCCAAGGTTCATAATCTAAAGAATATCAGCCTCGAGCTCCCAAGAGAAAAGTTCATAGTGTTTACTGGACTTAGCGGATCAGGGAAGTCATCCCTTGCATTTGATACTATCTATGCTGAGGGGCAGAGAAGATACGTGGAGTCACTGTCGAGCTATGCAAGACAGTTCCTTGGACAAATGGACAAACCGGATGTTGAATATATTGAAGGTCTGTCACCATCCATCTCCATCGACCAGAAGACGACATCCAGAAATCCAAGATCGACAGTAGGCACTGTTACAGAGATTTACGACTTTCTGCGTCTTCTTTATGCAAGGATCGGGATACCCTATTGCCATATTTGCGGCAAGGAGATCACAAGCCAGACTGTGGATCAGATGGTTGACAAGGTTATGTCTTTGCCTGAGAGAACAAGGATACAGGTACTTGCACCAGTCATCAGAGGTAAGAAGGGAGAACACGTAAAGCTCCTGGAGCAGATAAGAAAGGACGGCTTTATGAGGCTTTTCGTTGACGGAGAGCTAATGGAGATAGATTCAGATATTAAGCTGGATAAAAACAAAAAACATAATATAGAGGTTGTAGTCGACAGGCTGATAATCAGGGAAGGAATTGAGGGCAGGCTTTCCGACTCCCTTGAAACTGCACTGGGTCTGGGAGACAGCCTGGTTATGGTGGACGTTATTGAGGGAGAAAGATTAACCTTCAGCCAGAAGCTCTCGTGCCCTGACTGTGGGGTCTCAATAGAAGAAATATCGCCAAGAATGTTTTCCTTCAATAGTCCCTTTGGAATGTGTCCTACTTGTAATGGCTTGGGTTTTCACAAGGAGATCGACAAGGAACTGGTACTGCCTAACCTGAATCTCAGCGTCAACGAAGGAGGAGTGGCACCCTTCAGCAACTCCGCGGAGGATACCTATTATTATCAGATATTTAAAACACTTGCCGAGGATAATGGATATGATCTGGACAAACCGCTTTCAGAAGCACCTCCAAAATTTATAGATGAACTTCTTTATGGCACCAAAAGGAACATAAAATTCACCTTCCTTAGCCATTTTGATGACGAGGGAAGACGGGAATATACCGGTACGTTTGAAGGCGTTATAAATAATCTTCAGAGAAGATATCTGGAAACTCATTCAGACTACATGCGAAACAAGATAGAGGAATATATGGCTGAAAATCCGTGCCCCGCATGCAAAGGCAAAAGGCTTAAGGATGAGGTATTGGCAATCAGGATAAATGGACTTAACATCACTGAGTCCACTGAGCTTCCAGTTTCAAAGTCACTCGAGTTTTTCAGCGGGCTTAAGCTCTCAGACAAGGAGAAGCACATAGCTGAACAGGTCCTGAAGGAAATAAAGGAAAGACTTCAATTCCTTATGGATGTTGGCCTTGATTACCTGACCCTTGCGAGAGCAGCAGGATCACTTTCGGGGGGTGAGAGCCAAAGGATAAGATTAGCAACTCAAATAGGCTCAAGTCTGGTGGGAGTTGTATACGTTTTGGATGAGCCCAGCATAGGTCTGCATCAGAGAGACAACTCCATGCTTCTAAAAACCTTGAGAAACCTCACCGATATCGGCAATACTCTTATAGTAGTGGAACACGACGAGGATACTATGTATGCAGCGGACCAGATCGTGGATATAGGGCCTGGAGCAGGTATCCACGGTGGATATATAGTTGCTCAGGGTACAGTTGAGGATATCAAGAAAAATCCAAACTCCATAACTGGAAGTTATCTTTCCGGAAAGTTAAAGATCCCGGTACCGAAAACAAGAAAGCCAGTTAATGGGAAATGGATCGAGGTAAAGGGTGCGTCAGAGAATAATCTTAAGAATATAGACGTTAAAATACCTATTGGTGTCATGACTTGTGTCACTGGTGTATCAGGGTCCGGTAAAAGTTCCCTTATTAATCAGATACTCTATAAATCGCTTGCACATAGCCTTAATGGAGCCCGGGTCAGACCGGGGGTTCACGACAGGATATTAGGACTTGAGTATCTTGATAAGGTAATTGAGATCGACCAAAATCCAATAGGAAGAACTCCCAGATCAAATCCTGCAACCTATACAGGCTTATTCGATCTTATCAGGGATGTATTTGCCATGACCAATGAAGCTAAAATAAGGGGGTACAATAAAGGCCGATTCAGCTTTAACGTCAAGGGTGGAAGATGCGAGGCATGCAAGGGAGATGGGATACTAAAGGTCGAGATGCATTTTCTTCCGGATGTATATGTGCCTTGCGAGGTTTGTAAGGGCAAACGGTATAATAGGGAGACTCTGCAGGTAAGATATAAGGGAAAGACTATATCCGATGTTCTGGAAATGACAGTTGAGGAAGGACTTGAGTTTTTCCAGAACCTTCCAAGATTAAAACGTAAACTCCAAACCCTATACGATGTGGGACTTGGATATATCAAAATCGGTCAGCCATCAACTGAGTTGTCGGGAGGAGAGGCACAAAGAGTCAAGCTTGCAACCGAGCTCTCCAAGAAGGCAACAGGAAGGACCGTGTATATACTCGATGAACCGACAACGGGACTTCACACGGCCGATATCCATAAACTGATAACAGTCCTTAATCAGCTGGTGGAAAGTGATAATACTGTGATCGTTATTGAGCATAATCTTGACGTGATAAAGACTGCGGATTATGTTATCGATCTTGGGCCAGAGGGTGGAGACAGGGGAGGACAAGTTGTCATAACCGGTACACCTGAGGAGGTAGCTGCCTTCGAGGACTCTTATACAGGTAAGTTCCTGAGGGAGGCACTAAAGAAAGGATAGGTGAGTGGAAGTGTGTGGAAGATATGCCTTGGATGCTGATATCGATATATTGATCGAACGGTACAAGGCCATAATAGCTGAAAGGGAAATCAAAACGAAGAGTGAGATATTTCCAACTGATTCTCAACCCATTATTACGGAGAGAGACGGACGGAGGATTGAACTGGCCAAGTGGGGTTTTATGCCTCATTACGCGAAAAGGCCTTTGATCAATGCCCGGGGAGAAACAGTCCACGAAAAACCAACCTTCAGGAAATCATTCCTAAGCGGTAGGTGTCTGGTGCCTGCGACCGCCTTTTTTGAATGGGAAGAAAAGGGTGACAAAAAAATAAAAAGGAAGATAAGTGTGGAGGATATAGCAATTTTTTCTATGGCTGGTCTGTATGAAGACTTTATTAGCAAGGAAGGAAATAAATTCAGGGCTTATACTATCCTGACTTCCGATGCCAACACGCAAATGTCACAGATACATGACCGGATGCCTGTGATCCTATCACCGGAAGACGAAGAAAAATGGCTTGATCCCGGGCAAATCGATATTGGTAAGCTGAGAGAACTGGTTGTCACTTCAACACTTCACTTAATTATTGAATAAAAATCAAAAAAAAGTATTGCAATTGTAAAACTCACGGAATATAATGATTAACAGATTAAATTTTACTGAAGGAGGTCTTAATCTTGATAGAAAAATATCTGATCAAGAGCCAACGGAAGTTTGGTTCAGTAGCTGTGGACAAGACTTCCAAAGGTCACAGGAGTTCCTCACTATTATAGCCAAGAAACTTAAATAATAGGAGGAATAAAAATGAATAAGAAAATAGCATTAGTAATGGCATTGGCAATGATGGTACTGGCACTGGCAGGTTGCAGTGGTGGAAGTGGTGGTAATGCTCCAGCAGAAAAATCCAAACTCGAAGAAATAAAGGCTTCAGGCAAGCTCGTACTAGGTACAGCTGCAGATTATCCGCCTTATGAGTTCCATAAGGAAATAAACGGTCAGGACCAGATAGTGGGCTTCGACATCGAGATAGCAAAAGCTATAGCAGAGGAGATCGGAGTGGAACTGGAAATCGTGGATATGAAGTTTGAGGGACTTTTACCTGCACTTGTTACTGATGACATTGATTTCATCATAGCAGGTATGGTAGCTACTGAAGAACGTAAGGAATCCGTTGATTTCTCAATACCGTACTACCAGGCACAGCAAAGATTCGTAGTTAAGGCAGCAGATGCTGATACTCTTAAAACTCCGGAGGACTTTGCAGGAAAGAAAATTGGTGCACAGAAATCAACCATTCAGGAAAACATTGCTATGGAGCAGTTCACTTCAGCTGAGTATATTGGACTTAGCAAGATCACTGATCTTATACTTGAATTGAAGAATAGCAAGGTTGATGGAGTAATTCTGGTTGAACCAGTAGCCAAAGCCTATGTTAAGCAAAACAGCGACCTTTTCCTCGCAGAGCAAGTGTTAGGCCAGGAAGATGGTGTTGCAGTGGCTGTCAACAAGGGGAATGAAGATTTCCTTGCAGAGATAGACAAAATATTGCAAAAGCTGATAGACGAAGGTAAAATTGAGCAGTTCATAGCAGATGCTACTGAATTGGCAGAAGAATAAGATATTCCCCGGCAAAAGAGAAGTGCTTCTCTTTTGCCTTTTTAATGCACAAAAGGAGGCCTTTGTTTGGATATCTTTGATATTGAGTTTATAATGAAATATTACAAGTATTTTATAAGAGGAACCACGGTTACCCTGGGAGTAAGCTTCTTCGGAGTTATCTTCGGAACTATAGTCGGAGTTCTTTTAAGCTTGATGAAGCTTTCTAACAACAAAATACTAAAGGGAGTTTCCACATCATACATCGAGCTAGTAAGAGGAACTCCCCTTTTAGTCCAGCTCTATATAGTCTACTACGGATTTCCTATGTTTCTTCCATTTGAGCTTAGCAGACTGACATTGGGTACCATAGCAGTACTATTGAACAGCGCAGCCTATGTGGCTGAAATCATCCGTGCCGGGATCCAATCAATTGATAAGGGGCAAATGGAGGCAGCCAGATCTTTGGGAATGCCATACGGGATGGCGATGAGGCACATAATAATACCACAGGCCTTTAAGAACATTCTCCCTGCACTTGGCAACGAGTTCATAGTTCTTATTAAGGAATCGGCGATCATATCGGTTGTGGGGATCCATGATATAATGTACAATGCCGATACACTGAGAGGCATAACCTATAAGCCATTCATACCTTTAGTATATGCGGCTTTGATTTACTTCGTTATAACATTCTCACTATCAAAGATATTGGGAGTTTTCGAAAGGAGGCTGCGTGCCGGTGATACAAACAATTAACCTAAATAAAAAGTTTGGAAGCCTGCATGTCCTTAAGGACATAAGTGAAACCATAAATGACGGAGAGGTAGTCGTTATAATAGGCCCCAGCGGCTCAGGAAAGAGCACCTTCCTTAGATGCTTAAACCTGCTTGAAGAGCCAACGAGTGGAGAGATACTCCTTGATGGAGTCAATATCACTGATAAGAGCAATGATATAAACAAGCAGCGAGAAAAGATGGGAATGGTATTCCAGCAATTCAATTTGTTTCCACACAAGACTGTTATGGAGAATATCACTCTTGCTCCGATCCAGGTAAAGAGTATGTCCAAAGCCGATGCCGAGGAGATCGGATGGAGGCTCCTAAAAAGAATTGGGCTTGAGGAAAAGGCAGATGCCTACCCAAACCAGCTTTCAGGTGGTCAAAAACAACGTATTGCCATAATAAGAGCCTTGGCAATGAATCCCGAAGTCATGCTTTTCGATGAACCTACATCTGCACTGGACCCAGAAATGGTCGGTGAGGTTCTTGAGGTAATGAAGGAGCTTGCCTGCGAAGGAATGACAATGGTTGTAGTCACTCACGAGATGGGCTTTGCTAAAGAGGTTGGCGACAGGGTGATCTTCATGGATGAAGGTGTCATGCTTGAACAGGGCACACCCAAGGAACTTTTTAATGATCCCAAAAATCCTAGAACTCAGGACTTTTTGAGAAAGATTTTAGTGTGATTCATCTTAGCTTAATGATATATTTTTCATCCCGACCGAAGTGGAGGGATCTCGATACATGTGATAGGCGTTATGCGTTAAGCGATAGGGGAGATTAAAAGGAAGAGAAACAGCTATTAGTAGGTAGTAGATAGTAGGTTGCAAAACCTTAGATTCTTTGTTGCTTTCAGGATTACACATCACATTCTGTCATCCTGAACGTAGTGAAGGATCTTTTCTTTTCCTGATTTCGTAGTGTCAAAAATAGAAATACTCAAAATCTAAGATTTTGAATTATTGGATGGGTATCCATTGTCAATCGTCCATTGTCAATTGATCATTGACTTCCCCCTACCCCTTACCCCTGGCGTTTTCCTTACCCTTATAGTATAATATCCTTGAATATTGCAGGTTTGGAGGAAATTTAATGCTTTACGCAATGCTGGCGTTTTCGATATTGGCTGGGATCGACAAGCTGCTTAACAACAAATATGGTTTGGGAGTCAAATTCGACGAAGGATTTAAAGCAATGGGAGGACTTGCTCTCACTATTATCGGCATCTACAGCCTATCACCGATAATAGCATCTGCTGCAACACCTATACTACTGCCGCTGTCAAAGCTTCTTCATACCGACCCGTCGGTATTTATCGGGAGCATTCTTGCCACTGATCTGGGAGCGTATAATACAAGTCTGGAGATCGCCAGGAGCGAAAGTATGGTGGCGTTCAACGGTGTTATACTTGCATCGACTCTGGGAGCTACGATTTCCTTTACGGTGCCTGTAGCAACTAACCTTATATCCGCAAAGGACTTCGGATATTTCGCAAAAGGGATCCTTGCCGGTATAGTTACTGTACCAGTCGGTATGGTGATTGCAGGCTTTATGCTTAAAATCTCTGCTTTTGAGGTCATTTTGAATCTACTTCCGGTCATAGTGTTTTCAGCACTTATAGCATATGGATTAATAAGGTTCCAGGATAAGATGGTATCTGTTTTTAGCATCGTTGGAAAGCTGGTTTTAAGCCTGAGCACATTTGGCCTTCTCATTAGTATCTACAGCTATTCAACAGGGCACGTTATAGTAAAGGGAATGCTGCCATTGGAGGAAGCTGTAATGCTTGTATTCACTATTGCAGTCGTGCTGTCAGGTGCGTACCCTATGCTTTACTTTCTGCAAAGAAAATTGACCAGAGTACTTAAGAGAGCATCAACAAGATTTGGACTTGACGAATTCTCCATACTTGGACTTTTCTCATCACTTGCAAGCTGCCTGCCAATGATGGGTGTCTATCATGAAATGAACTGGAAAGGTAAAATGCTGAATGCTGCATTTTCTGTCAGTGGTTCATTTGTCCTCGGAGGTCAGCTGGGCTATGTATCTTCGGTGTCCCCATCCTCAGTCAATGCTTTTATCGTATCTAAGATCATTGCAGGGATCTCCGGTATGGCAGTTGCAGGATTATTGATCAAACAGGAATCTAATAAGGGAGGCGTTAGAGAATATGACAATTAACAGACTTGAAGCACTTAGAAACCTAATGAAGGAAAGAGGACTGGATGCCTATATAGAACCTACATCAGATCCTCACCAATCTGAATATGTCGCAGATCATTACAAGGGGAGAGCCTACCTGACAGGTTTCACGGGATCAGCAGGGATTGCAGTTGTGACAATGGACGAAGCAATACTTTGGACTGATGGAAGATACTTTATTCAAGCGGAGAACCAGATCAGGGATACCGGATTTGTGCTCTATAAAATGAACACTCCCGGTTATCCAACCTATAAACAATGGTTACTGGAAAAACTAAATAAAGGTGCTACTATTGGCTTGAATGGAAAGATAGTATCCCAGGGATTTGTGGAATCGGTGTTGGATGACTTGGATAAGATCGAACCAATGATTTATGATGGAGAGGACCTGGTAGGAATTATTTGGGAGAACAGACCAGAGCTTTCCAAAAATAAACTTATGTGTCTTGATGTGAAGTATGCCGGTGAGTCCGCAAGTGATAAACTGACTCAAATAAGAGAAGAAATGAAGGACCTTGGAGCGGATTATTTCTTGTTAGGCAGCCTTGATGACATAGCATGGCTTTACAACATACGAGGCGGGGATGTAAAGTGCAATCCTGTGGTAATGTCATATGCCCTTATATCTCATGATACTGCAATATTGTATCTTGATATGGATAAGCTGAGTGATGAAGCTGCGGTGCTTCTTGGAGAGCAGGGAATAAAATGCAGGCAATATGATTTGGTTGCTGAGGATCTATCCTCGATCAACAAAGACAGGTCCATTGTTCTGGATAAAGAGAGGATAAACAGGTGGCTTTTCAGTTCAATACCTGAAGATTGTACGATAATTGAAAAACCGAATCTTACAACTCTACCTAAAGGTGTCAAGAACAAGACCGAGATAGAAAACCAGAGATTGGCATATATAAAGGATGGAGTAGCGTTAACTGAATTCTTCCACTGGCTTCACGACAATCTCGGTAAAATAGAGATAACTGAGATGTATGCTTCAAATCAGCTTCTCCAATTCAGAGAAGGGATGGAGGATTTTATTGAACCGAGTTTTGAAACAATAGCTGCATACGGACCCAATGCTGCCATGATGCATTATTCAGCTACAGAGGACAACAACGCTGTCCTGGGGAAAAGTGGTCTTTTCCTTCTGGATTCAGGCGGACAATACCTAAACGGGACAACTGACATAACAAGGACTATTGCATTAGGAGACCTTACCCCAGAGGAGAAAAGAGATTTCACTCTTGTCCTCAAGGGCCATATAAATCTTATTTCTGCAAGATTTTTACAAGGAAGCTCGGGTCATGCGCTGGATGTTCTTGCAAGGCATCCCCTATGGATGGAGGGAGAGGATTATAAATCCGGAACAGGCCACGGTGTGGGCTATTTGCTCAATGTACATGAAGGGCCTCACAGGATAGCATCCATGCCAAATAGTGTAGCTCTTGAGCCAGGTATGGTAGTGACGATCGAGCCAGGCATATATAAGGAAGGAAAGCATGGGATACGAACAGAGAATGTAGTTGTGGTTAAAGAAGACATTAAAACAGATTCAGGTCAGTTCTACAGCTTCGATATGCTTTCATGGTGCTATATAGATACTTCGTGTGTCGATAAGGAACTATTGACCCCGAATGAAATGGAATGGTTGAACAACTATAACAACAATGTTTATGAGAAGCTGAGCCCGCATTTAGATGAAGATGTAAAAGCTTGGTTAAGAGTGAAGACAAGAGAGATATAGAGGACTAAGCAAGATCATTTGATGATTTGAAATATGAAGCTTTTATTAACATAAATTGGAGGTTAGATAGTTTTTCGGACCGCTCTCGGCCGCTTGGCCAGGAAATGCCCTCAAAACTACTAGCCTCCAATCTTCTTTGGACAAATGCAAAGTTTAAGATGACAGGTTTCCGTAGATTATTGGATTGTCATGTGTTTGTGGTATAATTGAGCTATCAATAGATAAAGGTGATAATGTGGCAGATTTCAGTGAACAACTAAAACAACTTCCAGACCTCCCGGGAGTTTATCTGATGAAGGATAAATCGGGAGAAATCATATACGTTGGAAAAGCGATCTCACTTAAAAAGAGAGTACGTCAGTATTTTCAGGCCTCTGGCAATCATTCTCCAAAGGTTGCCAACATGGTTATGAATATCAAGGACTTCGAGTATATTATAGTTAATAATGAGGTTGAAGCTCTGGTTCTGGAGGCAAACCTTATAAAGAGCAACAAACCTAAATACAATATACTTTTAAGGGATGACAAACAGTACCCGTATATAAAGGTAACAGTCCAGGAGAGGTATCCCAGAGTCCTGAAGACAAGACAGATAGAAAAGGATGGAGCGAAGTATTTTGGACCCTACCCAAGCGCCACAGCCGTCAACGAAGCGATTGAGATATTTCACAGGACGTTTCCAATCAGAAATTGCCGCCTGAACCTTGACAAGGAGGGGCAGCGATTCAAGCCGTGCTTAAATTACCACATAGGCAGATGTCTTGGTCCGTGCAGGGGAAATGTTGATGAAGCTTTATATAATGAGATGATAGATAAGGTGCTGGATTTTCTGAATCTGAAGGATGACAGCCTGGTGAAAATGCTTGAGGGAAAAATGCAAAAAGCTTCTCAGGAACTTAATTTTGAGGCTGCGGCCTCATTCCGCGACCAGATACAGGCTCTTACTACTCTCCATGTGAAGCAAAGAGTAGATACTGCATCAAATGTAGAGCAAGATGTCATTGCAATGGCAAGAGGAGTGGAAGAGGTAGTCGTTCAGGTTTACTTCATAAGAGATGGAAAGATAGTCGGGAGAGAGCATTATATAATGGAAGACTCATATATCGAGGACAGAAGTGAGATAATGGAAGCCTTTGTAAAGCAGTTCTATATGGGTGCTTCATACATCCCAAAGGAGCTTCTCCTTGAGGAAGCTCTTGAAGACAATGATTCCATCCAAAGATGGCTGTCCGGCATGAGAGGTTCAAAGGTCTCGATCCAGGTGCCTTCCAAGGGAGAAAAGTCTCAGTTGATACGCATGGCTAAGGAAAATGCACTGGAAATGCTGAATAAATATGGAGATAAATTCCTTCGAAAACACAGGGAAAACCTTAAGGCACTGGAGGAATTGCAAATGAACCTGGGTCTGGAGGATAGACCAGAAAGACTGGAGGCCTTCGACATATCTAATATAAGCGGTATAGGCTCAGTTGGGTCGATGGTAGTATTCGAGAAAGGGGAGCCTAAGAAATCCGACTATAGAAGGTTTAGGATAAGGTCTTTTAGCACTCCTGACGATTATGGAAGTATGGCTGAGGTCCTGGAGAGAAGGTTTCTAAGAGGACTTGCTGATAAAGAAGGAGAGGAAAGCACTAAGAATAAAAATGGATTCTCACTTCTCCCGGATATAATAATGATAGACGGAGGTAAGGGTCAGGTAAACAAGGTCCAGTCGCTTCTCGATCAAATGGGCGTAGGGATCCCCGTATGTGGAATGGTTAAGGATCAATTCCACAAAACCAGAGGATTGATCTATAATAATGAGGAAATCTCTTTTGACAAGGACAGCCTTGCATTCAAACTGGTTTACAGGATCCAGGAAGAAGCTCATCGCTTTGCCATAAGCTACCATAGGAGTCTTAGAACCAGGGATATGTTCAAATCTGAATTAGACGGGATACCAGATATAGGTGAGAAGAGAAAAATGGAGCTTTTAAGGCATTTTCAAAGCATATCAAAAATCAGGGAAGCGACCGTGGAGGAGCTATGTGAAGTCAAGGGAATGAATGTTCGGGCTGCTGAAAGTGTTCGGGCTCACTTTAGAAAGAAGGAGGAATAGCAATGGAAAAAAGGCTTTACTTGTCTGATACTGACAAAAAAATCGCAGGGGTATGTGGTGGTATTGCGGAGTATTTCGGGATAGACTCTACGCTGATAAGACTTGGTTGGGTGTTTCTGCTTCTGCCGACAGCCTTTATAGGTGGCATAGTGATGTACTTTCTTGCAGCCGCAATTATTCCACATAGACCGCCAGAGGGGATGTAAAGGAGAATGCCTATGGATCACGTTTTATTGATCGATTTGATAAATGAGCTTGGACTTGAACGGATATATGTCTCCGACGATGTTGAATATGTAAAGATTGAGACCACTGATATCAGTCGGCCTGGACTGCAGATGGCAGGATACTATGAAAAATTCGTTCCGGAGAGGGTCCAGGTTATTGGGAGCGCAGAGTGGCATTTTTTAAGGGATATGGATGAATCCAAGAGGCTCGACGTACTGGAGAAGTTCATTCAATATCCTATCCCTGTTATAATTGTAACAAGAGGGAATGAGGTTTTCCCTGAATTGATAGAGCTTTCGAAGAAATACAACAAGACGCTCCTCTATAGTGAAAAGACCACCTCGAAGGTAATAGGTGAGTTGGTTTCATATCTGGGACTGAAATTAGCACCTACAACAAGTATTCATGGGGTTTTGCTGGAGGTATTTGGAGTGGGAGTTCTGTTGACAGGGAAATCAGGAATAGGCAAGTCCGAAACCGCTCTTGACCTTATTACCAGAGGCTGCAGGCTGATTTCTGACGATGTCGTCGAGATAAAGAGGGTGGAAGATACACTTAGAGGATCTTGCCCTGAATTGACAAGATACTTCCTTGAAATAAGGGGGATAGGAATACTGGATATTGAAAGGCTATATGGAATAAGTGCAGTGAAGCAGTACGATTATCTGGATATGGTCGTCGAACTGGAGGCATGGAATCCGGATAAGGAGTATGACAGAGTAGGCCTCGAGGAGGAGACTATTGAGATACTTGGCATAAAGCTGCCGAAGGTCACAATTCCTGTTAAGCCTGGTCGAAGCATAGCCATGATAGTCGAGGTAGCAGCAAAAAACAACCGCCAAAAGAGACTTGGCTACAATGCTGCAGAGGAGCTAAACGAAAGAGTCAGGAAATCCATACAGGAGAGGAAAGCCAACAAGAATGCAAGGAATTAAGCGCTCTTGACAGGTGAAATATGAAGGAATATTAAGTTGACATCCATTTCATTGTTTAATATACTTAAATATGATAACGGATTTTTTAACAAATTCAGGAGGGCAATGCCCTCTTACATTTTATCAACCATATACCATATCAAGGAGGTACTATACATGGGTAAAGTTATGAAGACCATGGATGGTAACACAGCTGCAGCGTATATATCTTACGCTTTCACAGACGTAGCTGCGATATACCCTATCACACCATCATCAAACATGGCCGAATCAGTAGACGAATGGTCTGCACATGGCAAGACTAATATTTTTGGACAAAAGGTATTGGTAACGGAGATGCAATCAGAGGCTGGAGCAGCGGGAGCAGTTCACGGCTCACTGCAGGCGGGAGCGTTGACCACTACATACACAGCATCTCAGGGACTTTTATTGATGGTTCCCAACATGTACAAAATGGCTGGAGAACTTCTACCGGCAGTATTTCATGTGTCAGCCAGAGCATTGGCTTCACATGCACTTAGCATCTTTGGAGATCATCAGGACGTAATGGCTACAAGACAAACAGGCTTTGCATTACTGGCATCAGGCTCAGTTCAGGAAGTTATGGATCTTGCAGGAGTAGCACACCTTTGCGCAATTAAGGGAAGAGTTCCTTTCCTTCATTTCTTCGATGGATTCAGAACAAGCCACGAGGTACAAAAGGTTGAGGTTATGGAGTATGATGACCTTGCTAAGCTTCTCGATTGGGAAGCACTTAAAGAATTCAGAAACAGAGCTTTGAACCCAGCTAACCCTGTAACAAGAGGAACTGCACAAAATCCTGACATCTACTTCCAGGCTGCAGAGGCTTCAAATCCATACTACCTTGCAGTGCCGGATCTGGTAAATGACTACATGAAGGAAATCAACAAGATAACCGGAAGAGATTACAAGCCGTTCAATTACTACGGACATCCTGAAGCAGAGTATGTAATGGTAGCAATGGGCTCTGTAACAGAGGCAGCTGAAGAGGTAGTTGACTACCTAATGGCTAAAGGTGAGAAGGTTGGCTTGATGAAGGTACACCTTTACAGACCATTCTCAGAGAAGTATTTCTTCGACGTAATGCCTGCATCCGTAAAGAGAATAGTTGTACTTGACAGAACTAAGGAAAAGGGAGCTCTTGGCGAGCCGCTTTATCTGGATGTGAAGAACCTATATTACACAAAGAAAGATCAGCCTATAATAGTTGGCGGAAGATACGGTCTTGGCTCAAAGGATACAACTCCTTCACAGGTTCTTGCAGTATTTAAGAATCTTAAAGCTGAAACTCCGAAGGACGGGTTCACAGTAGGTATTGTTGACGATGTAACTAGCCTTTCGCTTCCAGTTGATGAGATAATCGAAACTGAACCAGAAGGAACTATCCAGTGCAAATTCTGGGGATTCGGATCTGACGGGACTGTTGGAGCTAATAAGAGCGCCATCAAGATCATCGGTGACGACACGGATATGTATGCACAAGGGTACTTCGCATACGACTCAAAGAAATCGGGAGGAGTTACTATTTCCCACTTGAGATTTGGAAACAGCCCGATAAAATCGACTTATCTGATTTCAAGCGCTGACTTCATTTCCTGCTCCAAGCAGTCTTATGTACAAAACTACGACCTGCTGAAGGGACTTAAGAAGGGTGGAACATTCCTTCTGAACTGTCTATGGGACGAGAAGGAGCTGGAGGAGAACCTCCCTGCTTCAATGAAGAGATACATTGCAGAGAATGAGATCAATTTCTATACAATAAATGCTACAAAGATTGCTGTCGAGATCGGCCTTGGCGGCAGAACCAATATGATTATGCAATCCGCATTCTTCAAGCTTTCCAAGGTGCTTCCATTGGAAGCTGCCGTAGAGCACCTTAAGAAGTCAGTTATACATGATTACGGCAAGAAGGGCGAGAAGATCGTCAACATGAACTATGCAGCAATAGACAAGGGTATCGACGCCCTGGTCAAGATAGAAGTTCCAGCTTCCTGGAAGGATGCTGTGGATGCAAAGGTTGAAGTTAAGGAAGTTCCCGACTTTATAAAGAATGTAGTAGAGCCTATGAACAGACAAGAGGGAGACGACCTTCCAGTAAGCACATTTGTTGGAAGAGAAGACGGTACCTTCCCGCATGGCACATCTGAATTCGAGAAGAGAGCCATAGCTGTAGACGTACCACATTGGATCAAGGAAAATTGTATTCAATGTAACCAATGTTCATATGTTTGTCCACATGCAGTAATAAGACCTATACTTGTCGATGCAGATGAAAAGGCTAAAGCACCTGAAACCTTCGAGACTCTCGCTCCAACAGGCAAAGGCTTTGATGGACTTGAGTACAGGATCCAGGTTTCTCCATTGGATTGTACAGGCTGCGGAAACTGCGCCGATGTATGTCCTGCAAAAGAGAAAGCTCTTGTAATGACTCCATTCGAGGAAGAGTACGAAGTACACTCCAAGAATTGGGAATTTGCAATGACTGTAAAGAACAAAGGCGACAGATTTGAAACCAATATATTGAAAAACACTCAATTCCAGCAACCACTCCTTCAGTTCTCAGGAGCTTGTGCAGGCTGTGGAGAAACTCCATATGCTAAGCTTGTAACTCAGCTATTTGGAGACAGAATGATGATCGCCAATGCAACTGGATGTTCATCGATTTGGGGAGCAAGTGCTCCTGCGACTCCATACTGTGCTGGACAGGACGGAAGAGGACCATCATGGGCTAACTCACTGTTCGAAGACAATGCTGAATTTGGATACGGTATGGCAGTAGCTGTCAAGAAGATCAGAGAAAAAATCAAGCTAGCCATGGAAGAATTCCTGGCGGCAGGAGTAGATTCAGAGCTTAACGAGCATTTCAATGCATGGCTTGCAGGAATGAACGATGCAAATGCCTCCAAAGCAGCTGCCGGAATGATACTGCCAAGACTTGACGTTAAGTTCGGAAATGAAAAAGCAGATGCAGCAATCAAACTTATAACTGAGCTTAAGGATTACCTGATCAAGAGATCAATGTGGATATTTGGTGGAGACGGATGGGCATATGACATCGGCTTCGGCGGACTTGATCACGTATTGGCATCTGGTGAGGACATCAACGTTCTTGTATTCGACACTGAGGTTTACTCAAATACAGGAGGACAGTCATCTAAGGCAACTCCAACTGCAGCTGTAGCTAAGTTTGCAGCTTCAGGTAAGAAAATAAGAAAGAAAGACCTTGGAATGATAGCTGCCACCTATGGTTACGTATACGTAGCTCAGATTGCAATGGGAGCTAACATGAACCAAACTCTCAAGGCTCTTAAGGAAGCAGAAAGCTATGACGGTCCATCACTTGTTATTGCATATGCACCATGTATCAACCATGGAATCAAATCAGGTATGGGAACAACTATCAAGCAAGAAAAGCTTGCAGTTGACACAGGATACTGGCATCTATACAGATTCGATCCAAGACTATCTGATGAAGGCAAGAATCCGTTCGTGCTTGACTCCAAGGAGCCAACAAGACCGGTTACTGACTTCCTTGATTCAGAGGTCAGATATACTTCACTTAAGCTTTCCTTCCCAGAGGAAGCTGAGATGCTCTACAAGGCAGCAGAGGTTGCTGCAAAAGCAAGATACGACGTTTACAAGAGAATGGCAAGAGACTAATTACACTGAGCTGTCACCTTCGGGTGACAGCTTTTTTTAGTTAAAGACCCTTCTATGTGGTATAATATAGAGTAGAATGCAATATTTAACAAAGGGTGATAATACAAAATGAATAAATATATGAAAGTATTCGATGAACAAGACTTTGTGGACATTAGATTTGATGAGCCAATGTCAGCCCATACATCCTTTAAGATAGGCGGACCAGCAGATGTCCTAATAAGGATCACATCTGAGGATGAGTTGGAAAAAGCACTTAGATTGTCCAGGGAGAAAAATGTACCTGTATTCATTATGGGAAATGGCTCAAACCTGTTGGTTAAAGACGGAGGAATAAGGGGAGTAGTGCTTAAGATTAATGACGGATTTGATCATGTCCGGATCGATGGCGATACTATTCATGCTCAGGCAGGTGCGCTGTTGACTGCAGTAAGTAAAGCAGCTCTTAGAGAATCTCTGGAGGGCCTTGAGTTCGCAAGCGGTATACCTGGTACTATAGGTGGGGCAATCTCTATGAACGCAGGTGCTTACGGAGGAGAGATGAAGGATGTGGTCACTCTTGTAAGAGCAATAGATAAGAACGGAATAAAGCTCCAGCTTAGTGGGCATGAGATGGAATTTGCCTATAGAAACAGCAGAGTCAAAAGGGATGATCTCATTGTTCTGGATGTAGCCATGAAACTTGAAAAAGGCGATTATACAAAAATAGATGAAAAAATGAAAGAACTTACCGACCAAAGGACATCAAAGCAGCCGCTTGAAATCCCAAGTGCTGGCAGCACATTTAAGAGGCCGGAGGGGTACTTCGCAGGTAAGCTGATTGAAGATTCAGGGCTTAGAGGCTTAAGACACGGGGATGCTCAGGTTTCAGAAAAACATTGCGGTTTCGTAGTAAACAGAGGAAAATCAACCTGCAAAGAGGTTTTGGAGCTTATAGAAGTGGTAAGAAAAACAGTAAGGGACAAATTTGAGGTTGAACTGGAAATGGAGATCAAGCTGGCAGGTGAAGACTGATGATCCGTCTTAAGGGTGATTATCATACACATACCATATACAGCAGTGGTTTTAAAAGAAAAGGGACTCATGCAAAGGGTACAATAGAAGAGAACGTTGCGGAAGCATATGCGAAGGGCTTGGAGACAATAGTTATCAGCGAGCACGGGCCGGGTCATTATCTATACGGACTAAGACTTGAAAATCTTTCTATAATGAGGGAAGAGATCACAAGGTTGCGAGAAATTTATGGACCAAAGGGACTTAATATACTTCTTGGGCTTGAATCGAATCTGGTGGGATTGGATGGTGAACTTGACGTAGATGAAGATATAATAAAGCAGCTGGACATCCTTCTTATGGGGTACCACTATGGCGCAACTCCTGGAAGCATAAGGGATGCTCTTGGGTTATATGTTACACCTCAGCTTGCTAAGCTGTTTGCAGGTACTATGGAGGGATCTGTTGAAAGAATGACTGAGGCATATATCAAGGCCATGGAAAGGTATCCAATTAATATAATAACTCATCCCGGCTCAAAAGCTAAAGTTGATATTGTCGAGGTAGCAAAAAAAGCTGCTCAAACTGGGACGGCTTTGGAAATAAGCTCCAAGCATGACGAACTGTCAGTAAAAAGCCTTGAACTGATCAAGGATATTCCCGTAATGCTGTATCTTAATAGCGATGCACATGATCCGGCAAATGTTGGTGAAGTAGGCAAGGGTATAAAAAAGGCTGAGGAATCTGGGATAGACTTAAAAAGGATAGTTAATATAGCCCATTGAGCTTGGGCTGATGGATAGGAGAGGGGATTGGGATGGAATTTGTAGTAATTACCGGTATGTCAGGAGCGGGGAAGTCACAGGCGATGAAGGTTATGGAGGACATGGGCTATTACTGCATGGACAATCTGCCGCCAGCACTCCTTTCCAAATTTGCGGAGCTAACCCACAAATCGACAAAGGAAATAAAAAAGGTTGCCGTGGTTGTCGATATAAGAGGTGGGGAATTCTTTGAGACTCTTTTCCAGGGTTTGGACCAGCTCACTGCTATGGGGATCGGTTTCAAGATATTATTCCTGGATTCAGCCAATGACACTTTAATTAAAAGGTATAAGGAGCTTAGAAGGCCTCATCCATTGAATCCTGAAGGGAATCTATTGGATGGTATTGAGGCAGAGCGTGATGCACTTAGGCAAGTCAAGAGTAGAGCAGACTATATAATTGACACAACCAAGTTAAACCTTGGAATGCTTAAGGAAGAGATGACACGAATATTTATGGAGGGCGAGGAAGCGAGTAAGCTTAGCATATCGGTAACATCCTTCGGGTTTAAGCACGGCATCCTTCTTGATGGAGACCTTGTTTTTGACGTAAGATTCCTGCCTAATCCATTCTACATACCCGAGCTGAAGGAATTTTCAGGATTAGAGAATAACGTAAGAGACTACGTCTTCAGTTGGCCTCAAACACAACTATTTATTGAAAAGACAATGGATCTGCTTGAATTTCTCATCCCGTATTATATAAAAGAAGGTAAGACGCAATTGGTGGTAGGTATTGGCTGCACCGGTGGCAAGCATAGATCAGTCGCCATAGCAGAAAGGATAGCAGGGCTTCTTAAGGCTGACGGACACAGGTCTGTTGTTGACCATAGAGATTTGTAAAGCATAATGAAGGGAAATAGACGATGGATAAGATATTGAACAGATCAAAGACACAGCCTAAGGTAGTGGTGTTGGGCGGAGGTACCGGATTATCGGTGCTGTTGAGAGGCTTGAAGGAAAAAACAGAAAACATTACAGCAATCGTAACTGTAGCTGATGATGGAGGGGGAAGCGGGAGGTTAAGAGAGGATCTTGGCATGCTGCCCCCCGGCGATATTAGATCTTGTCTTCTGGCACTTGCAAACACTGAGCCCAACATGGCAAAACTTTTAGGACACAGGTTTTCAGAGGGCGAGCTTAAGGGACAAAGCTTTGGGAATCTGTTTATTGCAGCTATGAACGAGATACATGGCAGCTTCGAAAAGGCCATAAAAGAGACGAGCAATGTACTTTCCATAACAGGGAAGGTACTGCCTGTAACTCTCGCCAATGCAAGACTCATTGCACATCTTGAGGATGGCACAATAGTTGAGGGAGAATCAATGATACCTGAAATAGCTAAGGCGAGAGGTACAAGTATAGCCCGGATGACAATGACACCGGAAAGGTCTTATCCGCTTGTAGAGGCGGTCAAATCTATCAAGGAAGCAGACCTTATAGTACTGGGACCAGGTAGCTTATATACTTCCGTGATCCCCAATCTGCTGGTTAAGAACATGGTCCTTCATATAAATAAGGCAAAGGCTCCAGTAGTATATGTGTGTAATGTAATGACACAGCCAGGCGAAACCGACGGGTACGGAATAATCCAGCATGTGGATGCAATTATCAGGCACTCTATGGATGGATTTCTGGATTATGTAATAGCCAATACCGAAGGTATACCTAAGAATGTTTTAACCAGATACGGAAGCGATGGAGCAGTTCCTGTGTGCATCCAAAAGGGTGAGGAAAAAGAGCTCAAAAAGAGAGGAATCAAGCTAATCGAGGGCAAGCTCATAGATGTTAAAAATGACTATATACGCCACGATACAGACCTTTTAAGCGATATGCTCTTAAAGCTGGTCTAATCAATTCACTATTCATAATTCACATTTCACAATTGATAGGATCCTTTTAACGCTTGAAATGACTTATTTCTGTCATCCTGAGTGGAACGAAGGATCTTTTTCTGATTTTACGAAAATGTCATAATTAAATTCATTAATTTTTCAAAATTATCTATAAATAATTGAATTTGAATATTTTAAATGGTAACATAATGTATAATAATTCCCAAAAATATTATTTTAGGAGGAATGGATTTGAGAAAAATCAGGATTATATCTGTTTACGTCTTAATCTGCATTGTTCTATTATCAACATATGCTTTTGCTGAAGGAGTGGCAGTGCATACTGATAAGGCTGATTCATTGAATGAACTTGGATTGTTCAAGGGCACAGACAGAGGATATGAGCTAGAAAAGGTATCCAATAGAGCCGAATCGGCAGCAATGATAGTACGTTTACTTGGTGCAGAGAAAGAAGCTTTTGAGAAGAAATACCCTCACCCATTCACAGATGTTCCGACATGGGCTGATCCTTATGTTGGATACATGTACAAAAATGGATTAACAACTGGAATTTCTTCAAATACATATGGATCCAGCCAGGTACTTGATGGGAAAAGCTATATGACCTTTATTCTTAGAATACTAGGCTACAGTGATTCAGATGGAGATTTTCAATGGAGCCAGGCATTGGAGTTTGCGAACAGTTTATCTATAATAAATAGTGAGGAGTTAGCTTCTCTGAAGGCAAGCCCATTCAACAGGAATGGAATGGTACTTCTTTCCTATAATTCACTTAATACAAAATTTAAGGATACCGATGAAACTATACTTAAAAGAATAGGTAAGAATAGCGATACCGTTGATTCTGATCCTGGATTGATAGACTTTCCAGATGCGACGATAACTTTGATATTAACCATGGAACCAAGTAAGACTTCTTATAATTTTGTTATTAAACCAGATGACAATTTAAAGTTTGAATATATAGATCATATGGGAGTAAAACAGTTTACTAATAAATTGACTGAAGAACAGCTGTTTATAGATATGATAGTATTAGAGCATGAGAATTCATTACGAATTGAAAGCTATGTGGAATCATTGGATTTCTTGGCAAAAATCTACCCTGATTTTGCAGTAGGAGATAATCATCATGTATATGGTTCATCTGATTTGGATTCAAATAATTCTCTACGTATCTATATTGATGGCGAGGTAAAATACTTTTCTAATGTACCAACAGATCTCAAGGCAGGTGAGCATAAAATTAAATTAACAAAGGTCGAAGGCATGGTATTTGAAAAAATGGCTGCTATTAAAGCAAATACGCTCAATTTCATAGACAAATATGTAAGTAAAATAGGGATCGTACCAAAGGGAGCTATATCATATGTTACTATAGACGGGAAAAAATATGTGAAGATAGACAGAAATCAACTCCCAGAGAGTATGATGACCTTTAAGTATGCAAGCAGTTCTGGCAGCTCATATAATAAAGATATTGACATATACTCTGAAGAGGGATTAACAAATGAGCTCAAGAGTCGATTAAAGACTGAGTATTCAAGGTGGACTGGTAGTTTTCCTTTATATAAGGAAATTGATGAAAGCGGTTTGATACTTCTGCAGTACTCTGGATTCAATAGCATTCTATTATTCTCAGATGATGGAGAACCTGTTGGGTTTACAGAACTAGTTCGACCTCAATAAATTCAACTAAATTAATATGGGTTATTAAATATCGAAAGACATTGATATCCAAGAAAACCTACAAAGATAGGATCCTTCTTTCTAATCTGAATGACAACTGTCATCCTGAGTGGAACGAAGGATCCTGTTTATCTTTATCTAACAACCAACATCTAACAACTAGCAGCTATTCACCTATCTTCTACTACTTTTCAGTCAAATATGCAACTCCAAGCTTTATGGTTTCTTCGATAGCATCTCTGTGTGTTCTCTCAAAGGAGTGGGATGCATCTACACCTGGTCCTATCAACCCGACCTTTATGTCGTAGCCGGATCTTAAAGCTGCGGATCCATCGGAACCGTAATATGGATAAATATCGATATTGTAGCGGATATTATTTGCTTTGCTAAGCTCAACCAGTCTTTTTCTAAGCTCCAGATCATAGGGGCCTGTGCTATCCTTTGCACATATTGTAACTGAGAACTCGTCAGAGGTCTGCCCCTCTCCGGGAGCTGCCATGTCCACAGCTATGAATTCGAAGGTATCCTCAGGTATTGCAGCTGATGCACCATGACCGACCTCTTCGTAATTGCTTATAAAGAAATGGGTTGTAAACTTTGGAGATAATCCTTCATTTATGATCTGTCTTGCAATGCCATATATCGCTATTACCCCTGCCTTGTCATCAAGATGTCTCGATTTGATGAAGCCTGACGGAGTGACAACTACCCTCGGATCAAAGCTTACGAAATCACCGACCTGGATACCCAATGCTTCAACATCCTCTCGAGTCGAGACCACTTCATCAAGACGAACCTCCATATTTGAGGTTGTTCTGTCAAGAGTTCTGGTTTCGTCGCCGTGAACATGTGAGGAAGCTTTGGTTATGATCAAGGTTCCTGTATACTTTTTACCGTCGAGAGTCGAAATTTGAACGTGCTCCCCCTCAACCGTACTCATTATATAGCTTCCAAGCTGTGACAGCTTTATTCGTCCATTTTCCTTTATTTCCTTGACCATTGCGCCAAGAGTATCTACATGGCCTGACAGGGCCACGGACTTAGAAGTATCATTTCCTGGAATAGTGGCTATCAGCGCGCCTTTACCGGTTAGGACGGTCTTGATTCCCAGCTCCTTAAAAAGGTTTCCGACAAAATCTATTGCTGAAGAGGTGTCGCCTGTTGGACTTGGAATCTTGAGAAGACCTGCAAGTTTTTCAACTATTTCATTCATTTCTATATACATAAGTATCCTCCTTCACTATAATAAATACATTATACCCAAAATGCACTCGAGAGGCCATTATTTGTGAAAATGTTTACAAAATGCAGATGAAATGTTGTATAATTAGTATGATATGGAGTAAAATGGGCTATTGGGAGTGGTATCAATGGTAGAGGTAAGCTCTGGAGGAGTGGTGGTATTTGGCAATACTATACTTCTATTGAAGAAGTACAACGGAGATTGGGTCCTTCCCAAGGGAAGGCTTGAAAAAGGAGAAACCTTTAAGACTGCAGCTCTTAGAGAGGTCCTGGAGGAGTCTGGGGTCAAGAGCGAAGTCATAGAATATATCGGTGAGGTAAATTATAAGTACAAGAATCTCAGGGAGGATGAGGTCGTTTATAAGACGGTCCATTGGTATCTTATGAGAACAGGCTCCATGGACTGTGTACCTCAGCGCAAGGAAGGCTTTGTGGACGCCAGGTTCGTTCATATGGACAAGGCTAAGGATCTTGTAAGATATTCGGATGAAAGAAAGGTTATTCTGAAGGGAATAGAAATACTGAAGCAAACGAGGTGATTTCATGTCATTCTCTTCAACAACGAAGAATGAGCTGTCGAGAATAAACATAGAGAGCAGCTGCTGTGCCTTAGCTGAGCTGGCAGCGTTGGTAAGGATGAATGGATCTATCCAAATTACCGGGATGCAGAATATAAACCTAAGGTTTACTACTGAAAATGCAGCCATAGCAAGAAGGATATTTTCTATACTTAAGCTTTTATACCATACAGAGATCGAAGTTATGGTGCGAAGAAACAAACAGCTAAAAAAGAACAACAATTATCTGATAGTCATACATGATCAAGAAATTTCCCAAAGAGTCCTTGATGATGTTGGATTTATTACAAAGGACAGGAAGAATCTTTTTGACCCAAGCTACGAAATACCGGCAGAGCTTATATCCAGCCGGTGTTGCAGAAGGAGCTATGTAAGGGGGTCATTTCTTGGTGGGGGATCACTAAGCAATCCGGAAAAAACCTATCATCTGGAGTTTGTCACAAATCATGAGAGCCACGCGGAAAACCTCAGGGACATAATAAACTCATTTGATTTGACTTCAAAAATAATCCAGAGAAAGGAAAACTTTGTGGTATACATCAAAGAGGGTGAGCAAATAGTCGACATCCTAAACATAATTGGGGCTCATCAGGCACTATTAAAGCTTGAAGACATTAGAGTTCTTAAGGAAGTGAGAAACAACATCAACCGCCTCGTTAACTGTGAGACGGCAAATCTCGAAAAAACCATAGAGGCATCTATGAGACAAATAGAAAGCATAGAGCTTATTAAAAAAAAGCTGGGACTATCCAGATTGCCCGATAACCTTCGGGAGATCGCAGAGCTAAGGCTGGAATATCCGGATGCGTCACTTAAGGAAATAGGGGAATTGGCAAGTCCGCCTGTAGGGAAGTCGGGAGTTAACCACAGATTTAGAAAAATCGAAGAAATCGCTGAAGAGCTTAGAGGAGGAGTATAGAGATGGAGAAGAGGAAGGTAGAGCTTAAAAATCCAGAGGGTCTGCATGCAAGACCGGCAGCACTTTTTGTAAAGGTTGCAAATAGGTATGAAAGCGAACTGGATATCCAGTCAGAGGCTAGGACTGTCAATGGAAAGAGCATAATCGGAATAATGTCACTTGGAGCATTTCAGGGAGAGGAAATAACACTAATCACCAGAGGATCTGATGAGAAGGAAATGGCTGATGCACTTGCAAAGCTTATAGAGGAAGGCTTCCAGGAGGTATAACCGCCGGGATGAAGAATATAATTGTTACAAACAACTATTTAGTTCGAGATAAATTCAACAGTTTGTTTGAGATAGAATTTGTGGAAGGTCTTGATTATATAAAGGTCCTATCAACAGTAAGGGACAAACTGCATATTGGGCATCAGTTGCTGACCCATCCCTTGTCAGGAAGTATCAAGCCGAATGAGACGCCCTACAAGAGCGTCATGATATCTGGCAAGAGGACTGAGCTTGACCAATCTGGGCTCATTATCGTAGAGGAGAGCATAGTCACTGCATCAAAGTTCATAGGGAACAAGCCTACGCCCAACTGGCCTGAAGGGATACTTGATGATTTCAGAGTTATAGATTTGTCCCTTATGGAAAGCGTCATTGAAAGACTCGGGCATAGATAGAGGTATAAGATAATCGAAAAAGTATTAGTCAGATGGATAAGATGGCTTCCACATTGCGGAAGTCTTTCTTTTTTTTGCTTTTGTATGATAAAATATCAATATGACTGACAGGGAGTGAGATCATGAAGAAAAATTTTGCGCACCTACACGTTCATACTGAATACAGCCTTCTGGATGGTTCTATAAGGATAAAGGATCTTATCTCTCAGACCAGGGCACTTGGCATGGATTCCATTGCAATCACTGACCATGGTGCTATGTTTGGTGTGGTACAATTTTTTCAGGAGGCAAAGAAGCAGGGCATAAAGCCAATACTCGGCTCCGAGGTATACGTTGCTGTTAACAGCAGATTTGACAGAGATCCGAAGGATAAGAGTCAATACCACCTCGTATTGCTGGCAAAGAGCAACAAAGGTTATGAGAATCTTATGAAGGTGGTTTCTGAAGGGTACGTTAACGGATTCTACTATAGACCAAGAGTAGATCACGAGATACTTGAAAAATACAGTGAGGATATAATATGTTTGTCTGCATGCCTTGGTGGAGAGGTACAGCAACAGCTTCTTGACAACAACTACCAAAAGGCCAGGGAGACTGCCTTGCTATATGACCGGATATACGGCAGAGGGAATTTTTTTCTTGAGCTTCAGGATCATGGGATACGTGAGCAAGTCGTCGTCAACGAGGAGCTTAGAAAACTGAGCAGAGAGACAGGTATTCCGTTGGTTGCAACGAATGATGTCCATTATCTAAGGAGAGAGGACGCAAAGGTACACGACGTCCTGCTTTGTGTTCAGACAGGTAAGACGGTTGTCGATGAGGATCGGATGAAATTCCCATCGGAAGAATTTTACCTTAAGTCGCCGGATGAAATGGAGGATCTTTTTCCTGAAGACATCGCTGCTTTGATGAACACTGTTGATATAGCCGAACGCTGTAATGTAGAGCTCGAGTTTGGAAAACTCCACCTTCCAAGCTATAAGGTGCCGGAAGGATCAGATAAGGAAGTATATTTTAGAAACCTATGTATTGAAGGACTTCGAAACAGATACCACGATATTACTCCTGAAATAATGGAGCGCTTTGAATATGAGCTTTCAGTCATAACTCAGATGGGCTATATCGATTATTTTCTTATTGTATGGGACTTTATAAAATATGCCAGAGACAACGGGATAATGGTAGGACCTGGAAGAGGATCGGCAGCCGGAAGCATAGTTTCCTATGCCCTGAATATAATCGACATTGATCCTTTGGAGTACGGGCTTCTCTTTGAAAGATTCCTGAACCCTGAGAGAATAACTATGCCTGATATAGACATAGATTTCTGCTACGAGAGACGTGAGGAAGTGATCCAGTACGTCATAGAGAAGTATGGAGCAGACAGGGTTGCCCAAATCGCTACATTTGGTACGATGGCAGCCCGTGGAGCTATAAGGGATGTTGGTAGGGCTGTAAATATGCCCTACGGAGAAGTGGATTACATTGCCAAACAGATACCTGCAGAGCTTGGGATAACCATTGACAGAGCTCTTGAAATAAGCAAGACTTTAAAGACTGAATATGACGAAAACCCTGAGACGCGTCAGCTAATTGATCTGGCAAGAGCGGTTGAGGGTCTTCCAAGACACACCTCCACTCATGCTGCAGGAGTCGTGATTTCAAAGGAGCCAATCACCAAGTATGCTCCGCTATTGAGAAATAACGATGCTATCACCACCCAGTTCACAATGCTTGAGCTGGAGGAATTGGGTCTGTTAAAAATGGATTTTTTGGGTCTTAGAACTCTTACTGTAATTAGAGACTCCGTTGACCTGATCAAGCGTGAGCATGGAAGGGAGATAGATTTTTCCAAGCTGCCGATGGATGACCCCAAAGTACTACAGTTATTTGCCAGGGCAGAGACTCTTGGGATTTTTCAGTTTGAAAGTGCTGGCATGAGAGCATTCCTGAAGGAGCTTAAAGCGGATGCCTTTGAGGATCTTATCGCTGCGAATTCGCTGTTCAGGCCCGGGCCTATGAACCAGATACCGACCTTTGTAGCTTGTAAGCACGATCCATCCCTAATTACCTATCTCCACCCATCTCTGGAGCCGATATTGGATGTTACCTACGGCTGCATAGTGTATCAGGAGCAGGTAATGGAAATAGTGAGAAAGCTCGGTGGATATTCCTTTGGAAGAGCAGACCTTGTAAGAAGGGCAATGGGAAAGAAAAAGATGGACGTGATGGAGAAGGAAAGAAGGAACTTCATCTACGGGCAGACAGATGAAAATGGAGAAATATTGCTTACAGGAGCAATAAGGAATGGAGTGGATGAAACCACTGCCTCCAGGATATTCGACCTGATGATAGATTTTGCCAACTATGCCTTCAATAAGTCACACTCTGCGGCATATGCTGTTATCGCTTACAGAACTGCATGGCTAAAGGTATACTATCCCGTAGAATTCATGGCTGCCCTGATATCCTCCATCATGGGAAATACATCGCAGGTATCATTGTATATTCAGGAATGTAAAAGACTAAATATTGAGGTTCTGCCTCCTGATATAAATCACTCAGAGGGCAAATTTACAGTAGATAAAGCAAGGATAAGGTATGGCCTGTCAGCAGTTAAAAATGTTGGAGACAACCTTATCTCTGCAATCATTATGGCCAGAGATGACGGAAGATTTAACAGCTTCACCGAATTCATCGAGAGGATCGAAAAAACTGACAGCTCAGTAATGAATAAGAGAGCTGTTGAAAGCCTTATAAAAGCTGGTGCAATGGATTCTCTCGGAGCCAACAGAGCTCAGCTGTTGTCCATATTCGAAAAGACGATAGATGGAATCCACTCGGACAGAAAAAGGAATCTGGAAGGTCAGTTCTCCCTTTTCGACAATGGTCATACCAGCTACGAGGATAGGCTGCCTGATCTAAGGGAGTTCCCCCAAAATACTCTATTGCAAATGGAAAAGGAAATTTTGGGTATATACATCTCCGGGCACCCTTTGATGCCCTACGAAAGAGAAATCAAACTGCTTTCAACCTTCTCAACAGCTGATTTGATCTCAGAGGGCATGGATGGACAAATGGAACCAGCGGGAGCAAGAGACGGACAGAGGGTCGCAATAGCTGGATTGGTGATTGAAAGGAAAAACAAGGTCACAAGAAACAATAATATGATGGCTTTTGTGACTCTTGAGGATCTGTATGGAGCGATAGAGTGTATAGTATTTCCAGCAATTTATGAAAAGAGCTCAAATCTAATTGAGGAGGACAGCATTGTCCTTGTTGAGGGAAGACTATCCATATCAGAGGTTGAGGATCCTAAGATTATCGTTGAAAAGCTTTCTCCGATCCAAAAGCTCAATTTTGAGAAGATATATCTAAAGCTGCAGAGATCCAAAAGACCTGATATTCTCGGTGACGTCAAGGGTATACTGTCAAAATATCCGGGAGAAACACCGGTCTATGTATTTTTCGAGAGAGAGAATAAAATGGTTGCAGCCGACAGAAGCCTCTGGATAAAAAAAGGAAGCAGCGAGGCAATTGAGGAGTTGCAAGATCTTTTAGGCAAGGATTGCGTGAAGTTGTCCTGAGTATTTGCTGAACAAAGAGTAAAGGGAGGTATCTATGAAGACGATCGGAGTTCTAACCAGCGGAGGCGATGCACCGGGTATGAATGCTGCAATAAGGGCAGTGGTCAGGGCCGGGATTTTTAATAATGTAAGAATGCTAGGTATTCAGCAGGGTTACCAGGGTCTGATAAATGGTGAACTTGATGATATGGATGTATCCTCAGTTGCTGACATCCTGCATAGAGGAGGGACGATCCTCAGAACTGCAAGGTCTGAGGAGTTCATGACTCCCGAAGGGTTCAAAAAAGCCCTTAACGTCATAGATGTGTATAACATGGATGGCCTGGTGGTCCTTGGAGGGGATGGAAGCTTCAAAGGGGCAAGGGAGCTGGCAAAGGTTGGAGTAAATACCATTGGGATACCCTGCACAATAGACAATGATCTGGCCTATACCGACTACACCATAGGCTTCATGACCGCAGTGGAAACAGCGGTCGATGCTATAGGGAAAATCAGGGATACCTCCTCTGCCCATGGACGAGCAAATGTTGTCGAGGTAATGGGGAGACATTGTGGGGATATCGCACTATACGCGGGAGTTGCTGGTGGTGCAGAGAGTATTGTTGTTCCGGAAAAGTCATTTGACGTTGAAGAGATATGTCAGAAGCTCCTCAAGGGCAGGAATAGAGGAAAGCTGCATCATATAATCGTATTTGCAGAGGGAGTGGGAAATGCCTACGAGCTGACAAAGGTGATTGAAGAGAAGACAGGCATAGAAACCAGGCTTACTGTTTTGGGATACCTTCAAAGGGGAGGAAGTGCTTCTTCATTTGACAGGATCCTTGCCAGCAGGATGGGCATGAGAGCAGTTGAGCTCCTGCTGGATGGGAAATCAAACCGGGCATTAGGCTTCAAATGCAATGAAATAGTTGATGTAGACATAAACGAGGCACTCTCCATGAAAAAGATTTTTGAGGATGAGCTTTACGAGACGGCCAAGGTGCTGTCTATTTAGGAGGAATTTATATGATGAAGAAAACCAAGATAGTGGCTACCATAGGACCGGCCTCTGAATCAGAGGATATGTTGAGAAAACTAATATCACAGGGAGTAAATGTGTGTAGACTTAATTTCTCACATGGAAGCCACGAGGAACATCAGGTAAGGATAGATGCTATAAAGAAGGTCAGACAAGAGATGAATGCTCCGGTTGCAATTATGCTGGATACAAAGGGGCCTGAAATCAGACTTGGCAAATTCAAGGACGGAGTGATTGAGATAAGGCAAGGCCAGGAGTTTACTCTGACCACCAGAGATGTAGAGGGCGATTCAAGCATAGTCACAGTCTCCTATAAGGATATGCCAAACGACGTTTCCATAGACGGGATCGTGCTTATAGATGATGGACTAGTAGAGTTCAAGGTCGTTGAAAAGACAGATACGGACATAAAATTGATCGCTCTTAATGAAGGGATACTAAAGAACAATAAGGGAGTAAACGTGCCTAATGTAAGCATAAATCTTCCCGCTCTCACTGAAAAGGATATTGGAGACATCTTATTCGGAATAAGGAATGAGGTTGATTTTATAGCAGCTTCCTTTGTAAGAAAAGCATCAGACGTAAATGATATAAGAAGGATCCTGGAGGAGAATGGCGGGCTCGATATCGACATAATATCCAAGATAGAAAACCAGCAGGGTCTGGATAATATCGATGAGATTATAAATGTCTCCGACGGAATAATGGTGGCAAGAGGAGATCTTGGCGTCGAAGTCCCGACAGAGGAGATCCCGCTTATCCAAAAGACCTTGATCAGAAAGTGCAATCAGGTTGGCAAGCCTGTAATAACGGCAACTCAGATGCTTGATTCCATGATAAGAAACCCAAGGCCTACCAGAGCCGAGGTAACTGACGTGGCGAATGCTATCATTGACGGAAGCAGTGCAGTCATGCTCTCAGGAGAAACCGCTGCGGGAAAATACCCCATTGAAGCAGTGAGGACCATGTACAATATATGCATAAACACAGAAAATTCTCTTGATTACAGAGAGATACTGAAGCTTCGGTCAGGTGCAAATGAGATCACTACTACCAACGCAATTTCCAAAGCAACGGTTAATACTGCTCAAGACCTTGGGGCTAAGGCAATAATAACGGCGACTTCCTCCGGATATACTTCAAGAGCCATATCCAAATTCAGACCCAAGGCTCCAATAATCGCAGTCACCACCAAACCTTACGTCGTAAGAAAACTGGCACTTGAATGGGGAGTGCACCCCATCCTTGCTCCTGCCTGTGAGTCCACAGACGAGGTACTTGACAATTCAATCCATGCGTCAATGGAGGCGGGATTTGTAGAAGAGGGAGATTTGGTCGTTATAACTGCGGGCATACCTGTAGGGCTTTCAGGAACAACAAACCTTATAAAAGTACACACCATAGGAAAAGTACTTCTTACAGGCATGGGAATTGGAAACAGGGTAGGAACAGGCAGGGTAGTTGTTGGGAACTCGGAGGATGAGCTATTGTCCAAGTTTGAAGATGGAGATGTTCTTGTATGCAGAGCAACCTATAGAGACATGGTCAAATTTATGGAAAGAGCCTCAGCAGTCATAGCTGAGGAAGGAGGACTTACATCCCACTGTGCCATAGTAGGCCTGAATCTTAACAAGCCAACAGTAGTCGGTGCAACTAATGCCACACAGCTTCTTAATGAGGGAGACATAGTCACTGTCGACGGAATCACAGGACAGGTTTACAAAGGTGAAGCAAAAGTGTTATAATCCACATTATAAATGACAATGCGAGGAGTATGGTAAGATGATAGAAGGCAGAATAGAGACTGAAGAGCTTTATGTCCTTATAAGAAAGAGAATAATCCAGCTTCAGTACCAACCTGGGGAAATACTGAACGAAGCAGATCTTGCAGATGAATTCGGTGTCAGCAGAACACCGGTAAGAAGGGTTTTCCAGCTGCTTAGTACAAATAAGCTGATCAACGTGGTACCCAGGTACGGAGCCCAGGTTGCACCAGTTGATTTCAGAAGAATGAAGGCGGTATTTGAGGTTACAAGAGAGTTGGATCCCTTTGCCACAAGACTTGCAGTAGAGAGGATCACCAAGGATAAAATCCAGGAGCTTCAGGAGATTGTGGACAGGATCAACAATTACCATATTGAAACTGACTATCAGAAGGCCATCGACGACGATGAAAAATTCCATGAGATAATCCTGGAAAGCTGTGGCAACGAGTGGCTTCAGGACATACTGACCTCGCTTCACCACCACACGGAAAGGCTCTGGCACTATTGTGAAAGCTATTTCGACAGCATCGATCTTTTTTCAGAAACTCTGACAAGTATCCTTGAAGCCATCAAAAATGGCGATTCTGAAAAAGCAGAGCAGCACTCCAGAGACCATATAGACCAGTTCGTATCAATAATAAAAAGTGAAATGCTATAGAGTATAGATAAATCTCATCCAAAAATAATTTGGATGAGATTTTTTTATATTATTTTAGAAATACTATTGAAATACAATTGAAAAACATATAGAATAGTAAACAAGAACCAAATGATAAAAATATAACAAGGAGTGATTGAATGGGGGGAAATGAAAATGAACGATAGTTTTTATGTAGTGACCAACAATCCTCTTTTTTTTGAGTCTGAGTTCAGAACATTCAGAACAGAAAGGATAGACGGAAGCTTTGAGGATGTACTTCTTAAGGTGAGAGATATGATCCACCAGGGACATGAACTCATAAGTCATCCACTGGGAGCCAGTATCAGGATGATGTACTCTCCTTACAGATCAGTTCTTGTAGGAGAAAAAATGGATACGCTTAATGGTGTCTTTGCAGAGGTGATCGAAAGCAGCATTGAGACGTACAGAAAGAACACTGAGCATAGAATAATCGACCATAAGAATGAAAATGATTATGCTCTCATAGACAAGCATCTGCTTCTGGAAGCTATAAAGGAACATGAGAGTCTGAAGATGGTTAAAGAAAATCTGGAGGTGTAAAAATGAAGCTGGAATTAAGAAAGGTAAAGGTCAAGGACATCGTACTTGGGGATCAAATGAAGTTTGCCGATGGTGTTCTTACAGTGGATGTTAATGGACTTATCGCAGCTTTGAAGGATGATGTAAACGTAAAGGAAATCAAGATCGATCTGGCAAAGCCAGGAGATAAGACGAGGATTATTCCTGTTAAGGACGTAATCGAGCCAAGAGTTAAGGTCGAGGGGAAAGGGAATGGTTTCCCGGGAGTTACTACACCTATTGAACAACTGGGCTCAGGAGCCGTCAATGTTCTTGACGGAGCAGCAGTTGTTACTATAGGAGATATTGTAGGCTTCCAGGAAGGTGTAGTTGATATGTGGGGAGAAGGTGCAAAATGGACTCCTTTCTCGAAGACTATGAATATTGTGGTTGATATAATCCCGGCTGATGGACTGGACCCACATACTCACGAGACAACTGTAAGACTTGCAGGTCTTAAGGCAGCAGAGCTTATCGGATATGCAGCTAAGGATGCTGTTGCTGATGAGGTAGAGGTATTCGAAATGGGAAGCATTTTTGAAGAGACTGAAAAGTACCCTGATCTTCCTAAAGTAGTATATGTAGAGATGCTTATCTCTCAAGGACTGCTTCATGACGGTTACATCTATGGAGTAAACAGCCAGCAGATACTACCTACTCTGATACACCCAAATGAAGAGCTTGATGGAGCTGTTATAAGCGGAAACTGCGTTGCTGCATGTGATAAGATCACTACCTACCAGCACCAGAACAACTCAGCTATTCTGGATCTTTACAACAGACATGGGAAAGACATTAACTTCCTGGGAGTAATACTTACGCCTGAGCTTACGACACTTGCAGGAAAATTCAGGACCTGTGACTACACAGCAAAGCTTTGTATGAGCCTTGGAGCAGATGGAGTAATAGTATCTGAGGAAGGATACGGAAATCCGGACTCAGACCTGTTGATGATATGCAAGAGACTTGAGAGTGAAGGAATAAAGACTGTACTTATAACTGACGAGTGCTCAGGCTGGGATGGAATGAGCCAGCCATTGGCAGATACTACACCTGAGGCAGTTGCAGTAGTTTCAACAGGAAATGTAAGCCACGTAGTTGAGCTTCCACCAGCTGACAAGGTTATCGGAAATGCTAAGGCAATCGCAACACTTGCAGGTGGCTGGGAAGGATGTCTGAGTGAAGACGGCAGCATGAAGTGCGAGCTTAATGCAGTCATAGGTGCTACTTCTGAAATCGGCTATCACAATCTAACAGTGAAGCTGTATTAGAAAGGGAGGTTAGAGAAATGTCATATAAAATTCTGTACTATGTAAACCAGTTCTTTGGACAGGTAGGCGGAGAGGAGCAGGCAGGTATAGCTCCATTCTATAAGGAAGAAAAAATTGGACCTGCAATGGGCTTTGAGCAGCTCCTGAAAGGAGAAGCGCAGGTAGTTGGAACTATCGTTTGTGGTGATAACTACTTTAATGAAAATACAGAGGAAGCACTGAAATTCATTTACGATACGATTGCTGCGGTCAAACCGGATATGGTAGTAGCAGGACCGGCCTTCAATGCAGGAAGATACGGCATGGCCTGCGCAGGAGTTGCCAATGCAGTAATAGATAAACTTGGAATACCTGTAGTAACAGGTATGTATCATGAAAACCCTGGCGTTGACCAATGCAAGGCTAAGGCAATCATAGCTGAAGTTACCGACTCAGCAGCAGGTATGAGAACTGCGCTTCCTGTAATGGCAAAAATAGCACTTAAACTTCTTAAGAAGGAAGAGCTTGGAACTCCGAAGGAAGAAGGTTATATAGCTCAAGGCAAGAGACTTACAGTTTTTGCTGACAAAAGGGGCTCAGAAAGAGCAGTAGAAATGCTCATAGCAAGATTCAAGGGTGAGGAATTTGAAACAGAGCTTCCAATGCCAGTATTTGATAAGGTTGCTCCAGCTGCTGCAATCAAGGATCTTTCAAAGGCCAAGATCGCTCTTGTAACCAGTGGCGGAATAGTACCGATTGGAAACCCTGACAGGATCCAATCAGCAAGTGCACAAAAATGGGGTAAATACAACGTTTCAGATATTAGTGAAATGACTGGTGGATACTACACAATTCACGGTGGTTATGACCCGGTTTATGCAAATGAGGTACCAGATAGAGTTGCACCTCTTGATATGCTTAAGAAATTCGAAAAGGAAGGGCTTATCGGAGAAGTCTATGAGTACTTCTATACTACTACAGGAACTGGAACATCAGTTGGAAATGCGATCCAGTTTGGTAAGGAAATAGGCAAAGAGCTGAAGGAAGCTGGAGTGGACGGAGCTATCCTCACTTCAACCTGAGGCACCTGTACTCGTTGCGGTGCAACGATGGTAAAAGAAATCGAAAGATATGGCATCCCAATAGTTCATATGTCAACTATAACAACCATATCTGAATCTGTAGGAGCAAACAGGATAGTGCCTACAATAGCAATACCATATCCTGTAGGTAATCCGAGCCTTTCAAAGGATGTTGAAACGGATATGAGAGAAAAGCTTGTAAAGAGAGCACTCACAGCGCTGTCCACTGAAGTGACCGAGGTTTCATACTTCTAGATCCTGAGAGGCGAAAGCCTCTCAGGGAATAAATCAAGATAGGAGCATTGATATGGAAAAAAACGTAAGATGGATGAAAGTTATTTCATATGCCGGAGCGTTTATTGCTTTTCTAATCGGTTCAGGCTTCGCTACAGGGCAGGAGGTCATTCAATACTTCAGTTCCTACGGAACAATGGGAATAGTGGGTATTCTGGTTGTTTTCATTCTATTCCTCTATGTAGGCGCAGATTTTATGCTGACAGGTCATGAAAAGAGGTTCGAGCATGGAAACGACATATACAGGTACTATTGTGGAAATATAATCGGTACATTCTACGATTACTTCTCCATAGCCTTCATATTCATGTCCTTTGTAGTTATGATAGGCGGTGCAGGAGCAACTATAAATCAGCAATACGGTCTCCCCGTTTGGGTAGGCGGTATCCTAATGGGAATTCTCGCGGTTTCTACAGTAATCTTTGGACTTGGAAGAATAGTAGATGTAATCGGCAAGATCGGTCCAGGGATAGTTGTGTTGACAATATTCCTTGGTATATCAGCGATACTTAAGAATCCTTCCGGACTTGCAAAGGCTGACGAAATAATTCCAACACTTGACCTTATGAAGGCATCGTCAAACTGGTTCTATGCTGCTGGGTCTTATGTAGGCTTCTGTATGCTTTGGCTGGCATCATTCATGGCTTCCCTTGGGAAGGACTCGATCAGCAAGAAGGAAGCCCTGATGGGATCATCATTTGGGGCTTTGGGCTTCAGCTTTGGCCTTGCGATCATAGCGCTGGGAATAATGGCAAATATCGAGCAGCTTGCAGGGACAATGGTTCCATCGCTTGTCCTGGCACAAAACATATCACCGATCATGGCATTTATCTTCTCATTGATCGTAGTTGCAGGCATATATACGACATCAGTTCCTTTACTATGGCAGGTAGTTGCAAGATTTGCTGAGGAGAAGACAAAAAAATTCAGGATACTGTCAGTTGTTTTAGCAGCAGTTGGTGTATTCGTAGGGCTTTTGGTCCCATTCAACAGGCTTGTAAATATTATATATGTAATAAACGGATATGTCGGGATACTGCTGCTGGTATTTATGATAATAAAAAGAGTAAGAGTCTCTGTTTTGAAGGGAAGTACCCTGAAACAGATTGCATGATTCTATTAAGCCTGAGGGAAGCACCTCAGGCTATTTTTTTACCTCAAATCCTTCTCAACCCATACAAACACTGGTATAATAATTTGGTGATACGAAATATCCTTGAGGGGGAGTAGAGCTTGAAGAGCAGCAGAAAAGAACTGATTCTAAACGGAAACATCTATAGGGTGCTCCTTACTCTTTCAATTCCCCTAATGGTAAACAGTATGATCCAAACGATGTACAATTTGGTGGATGGTATATGGGTCAGCAAGATATCATCAGTGCATTTCGCAGCAACTTCATTCGTCTTTCCAGTAAATTTTCTCTTTATTGCTCTTGGTATAGGACTTTCCGTAGCTGGAACGTCAATACTATCCCAGCTTGTGGGAGCTGGCAGGGAGGAGCTAGGCAGGAGATACACAACACAGATAATAGCAGCCTCCGTGCTGCTTTCAGTCGTTTTTGCTATAATTGGCGTTATACTAAGTCCTTTTATCGTCAAGTCCATGGGAGGCACAGGTGATATCCTTAAATATGGGAACATCTACCTAAGGATCACTTTTTTGGAGTTGCCCTTCATATTTCTTTTCTTCAGCATCAACTCGATAAAAAATGCTCAGGGAGATACTCTCACTCCTACTATCTTAAGTGGCATATCGGCTCTTATGAACATGGTTCTGGACCCAATCTTTATCTTCACCTTTGGGTGGGGTGTTGCGGGAGCTGCATGGGCTACTGTTCTCTCCAGAGCTCTTCTCGCCGGTTATGGAGCGAAGCTGATATTCGACAGAAGCAATATCCTAAGACCTAATTTCAAGAATTTCAGGTTTGATAAGAGTATTCTTGATGAAATCATAAGAGTAGGACTTCCTGCTACAATAGGTCAGTCAGGCGCAGCCTTCGGCTTTATAATACTGAACGGCTTCATCGTTTCCTATGGAACTGCAACTATGGCAGCATTTGGAATGGTAAACAGGATAACTTCACTGATAATGCAGCCGGCGATGGGTATAGGAGCAGCTCTGACAGCAGTTATTGGTCAGAATATCGGTGCAGGAAAGATCGACAGGTCAAGAGAATCCTTCAATAAGGCAAGCATATTAACGCTAGCAATGGGATTAGTTGGGTGTATTTTTCTTTTGATATTTAACGAGAGATTGGTAAATTTCTTCATTCAGTCTAAGGACGACCCTGAAGTAATCAGACAAGGCATAACTTACATGGCATATGTTGCCTTTACCATGCCATTGATGGGAATGTTCAGCGTATTTCAGGGTGTTTTCCAGGGATCAGGTCACACAAGGCACTCAATGGCAATGGAGGTTTGCAGGTTGTGGCTCATCAGGATACCCATGATCCTTCTATTCAAAAACTACACTCAGCTGGGTTCAACGGGAATCTGGATAGCAATGAGCGCAAGTAACCTGATTATTGATATTTATGGGTACTATATATACAAGAAGGACAACTGGAGCCACGGAATACTAAACTCTGCATCATAGGAAAGGGATAATCATGCTTTTAATGACCATCGAATCAGTTACAAAATCATATGTTGAGAGGAAGTTGGTTGAAGAAATCAGCTTCGGAATTAATGAGGGCGACAGAGTTGGCCTGATTGGAATCAACGGAGCTGGGAAGTCGACCCTGCTTAAGCTCCTTGCAGGTCTGGAGGAGCCAGATTCAGGCAGGATAATAAGAGCCAGTGATGCTGTGGTATCATATCTCCCTCAAAACCCAAATTTTAAGGACGAAAACACTGTATTGGATCAGGTGTTTGGTGGTCATTGGGAAAGGATGAGAGTTCTCAGGGATTACGAGAGAGCAATCTCGGCCTCGGATATTAAGAATGATCATATAATGATGCTTACAGCTGAGATGGACAGGTTAAACTGCTGGGAGCTTGAGGCAGATGCTAAAAACATTCTTACCAGGCTCGGAATTACAGACTATAGTTCACGGATAAGGGATCTTTCAGGAGGTCAAAGAAAGAGAGTTGCCCTTGCTACTGCATTGATCCAGCCATCAGACCTGTTGATTCTGGATGAACCAACAAACCACCTAGACAACGACACAATTGAATGGCTGGAAAGAAAGCTGATGGAAAGAAAGGGAGCATTGTTCATGGTAACCCACGACAGATATTTCCTGGACAGGGTCACCAACAGGATCATGGAACTTGAAGGTGGGAACATCTACTCCTATGATGGGAACTTTTCATATTTCATGGAGAAGAAGCTTGAAAGGCATGAAAATCTCAAGGCTACAGAAGAGAAGAAAAAATCTCTCTATAAAAAAGAGCTTGCCTGGATGAGACAGGGTGCCAAGGCCAGGACGACCAAGCAAAAAGCCAGGATACAGAGATTTGAAAACCTTGAGGATGAGGTCGCAGGTGGGGATAGTACCGAAACTCTCGATTTTTCAGTTGGGACCTCCAGACTAGGCAAGAAAATAATCGAAGCCAAGGAGGTAACAAAGTCGATCGGAGGTAAGGTATTGGTAAAGGATTTCACCTATGTTATGACCAGAGGTGAAAGATTAGGAATTCTTGGCGCAAATGGAACAGGCAAGACAACGCTATTAAGACTTCTTTCAGGCGAACTGGAGCCGGATTCAGGAGACATCCAGAGAGGGGAAACCCTTAAGATTGGATTTTTCAAACAGGAAACCCCATTTCTTGACCCGGAGCAAAGAGCTATAGATTATATCAGGGATGGAGGCGAATTCATAACCACCTCGGACGGACAGAAGATATCGGCAAGCTCTATGATGGAAAGGTTCCTCTTTCCAAGAAGCGATCACTACACACCCGTAGGAAAGCTTTCAGGTGGGGAGCAGAGGCGTTTATACCTGTTGAAAATACTTATGGAATCGCCAAATATGCTGCTGTTGGATGAGCCAACAAACGATCTCGATATCAATACCCTACAGATTCTCGAAGAATATCTGGATGACTTCCCTGGGCCGGTAATAATCGTCTCCCATGACAGATACCTATTGGATAAGCTGGCTGAAAAGCTCCTTATTTTCACAAACGATGGGATCAAAGAATTCACAGGCAATTATGACCTGTTCAGAAAAGCAGAAAGAGAACTTGAAAAAGAGGAAGCAGTAAAAACAAAGCCAGAACCAAAGCGGGAAAAAACAAAAGAGAATACGAACAAGCTGTCCTTCACTGAGCTTAGAGAATGGGAAACGATCGAGGATAGAATTACTGAGCTGGAGCTGAAAATTGAGGGAAAGCTTAAAGAGATGGAAGCATATGCTTCAGATTTTGAAAGACTGGGGTTGCTCCTAAGGGAAAAGGAGATCCTTGATTCAAATCTCGACAAGCTCATGGACCGGTGGATGTATTTATCATCAAAGGCTGACAATTAAATAGTATGTCATATTTCTTTATTGTGCATCTTAACAGCTTGAAGTAAATTTCCAATGTGCTATAATAGTCAGTGTTATGAGGAAAACTGATGGAGGGTAGACATGTCAACTATAACCAATATTAAACGCGTAGATATAAACAAGGAAAATTCCTTGATAAACTCCCTGAGGACCACAATTGAATCAGCCTTCTATGGGAACAACGTGGTAAGGGTAAACTCAATAAGTGAAGCCTATAAGCTCGCAAAGGATTCCCCGGGGACCGTAGTAACAGATATGCCTGTGTACAGACCAGAGGAGCTGGGGCTATCAACAGACTCAAAAATTCTTCTGTTCAATGACGGAGCAGTTACCGGAAGATTTGCAGGCGCCAGAGTAATAATTGGAGAGCCTGGGGTAAATGAAGGTGAATTTGCAACCATCGCAAGGGAAGCGGTTTATCAGTCAAGGTACAAGAAGCTTTACCATGCTCAGGTGGTAATCGGATTGCACCCTGATTTTATGGTAAGAGCACATCTTCTGATTCCACAAAACCACGAGAATATAATGTATTCCTGGCTTTTGAATTTCCAATACCTTACGCAGGAGTATATGAGGATGTACAAAAACTCCAGGGAATATCCTGAGGGAGACCTGTATGTATTCTCAGACCCTGATTATCTGCCTCCCTCGCATCCTGATGGGCTGGCATTGTTCAATCCAGAACACAATACAGCATTACTTCTTGGAATGAGGTATTTCGGAGAGCATAAGAAGGGGACACTTACCCTGGCATGGGGATTGGCTAACCGAAACGGATTTGCATCCTGCCATGGAGGTATGAAGCGCTACAATTTTGAAGATGGCAGAAGATATACAATGGGAGTATTTGGACTTTCAGGCTCAGGTAAATCGACACTGACTCATGAAAAGCACGATGATAAATATGATATTACAATACTCCACGACGACGCTTACATAATCAGTACAGAGGAAGGCTATTCGATTGCACTGGAACCGTCATATTTCGATAAAACCCAGGATTATCCAACAGCTCATCCATCGAATAAATTCCTGCTTACAGTTCAAAACTGCGGTGTAACTCTGGACGATGAAGGCAATAAGGTAATAGTGACTGAGGACATAAGAAATGGCAACGGCAGGGCAGTAAAATCAAAGCTTTGGGCAGAAAACAGAGTCAATAAGATAGACGAGCCGGTTGATTCCATAGCCTGGTTGATGAAGGATGCGACTCTTCCTCCAGTAATCAGGATAAAGAACCCTATACTCGCATCTGTTATGGGAGCTACCCTTGCAACCAAGAGATCCACGGCTGAAAGGCTTGCTAAAAATGCAGATATGAACGCTCTGGTAATAGAACCTTACGCAAATCCCTTCAGGACATATCCACTGAAGGATGATTATGAAAAGTTCAAGCTTTTATTCGAAAAGAGAAATGTGGAATGCTACATTTTCAACACTGGTCACTTCATAGACAAGAAGATCCCCAAGGAGGTAACACTTGGGATTTTGGAGGCATTGGCAACAGGCAGCGCTGAATTCGTACCTCTTGGAGGATTCGAAGACCTGGAGACTATGAACATTGAAGGTTTTACGCCTGTATTTGACAAGAGCTATCTGTCGATGTGGAAGAATTCGATCGCTTACAGGGAAGAGTTCATAAAGCATATGAGGACCTTTAAGGGAGGCAGAGACAGTCTTCCTGAAGAAGCACTAGGCGAACTTGAAAAGCTGGAGAAGCAAATAGAAAAAATGAGTGAAGCAGCGGAATGATCCGCTGCTTTTTCAACAAATAATTGATATTTCCATGTATTATGGTATATTATAATAATATCAAATGAAAAGTAGGTGCAGTATGATAAGATTAGGAAAAATTCAGGAGCTTGAAATAAAGAGGTTTACATCAGTCGGAGCCTATCTGAATGACGCAGAAGGCAGTGGAGATGACGTTCTTTTACCAAAGTCACAAATACCTGAGGGTGCAAAAATCGGTGATATTATCAAGGTCTTTGTCTACAGAGACAGTAAGGATAGAATAATATCCTCGACTAGAATGCCTCTTGCCCAGGTTGGTGAGATAAAGAAGCTCACAGTTATAAGCTCATCAAAGATAGGATATTTTTTAGATTGGGGAATGGAAAAGGATCTGTTCCTTCCATTCAGCGAAACTGTGGGTTCAGTTGAGAAGTTCAAGAGCTACCTGGTCGCTCTCTATATCGACAAAAGCGACAGGCTTGCAGCGACTATGAAGGTAAAGGATTATCTGAGCACAGATGCCCCGTATAAAGAAAACGACAAGGCCGTTGGTACCATTTACAGTATTAACAGAGATATTGGTGCCTTTGTAGCGGTGGACAACAAGTATGATGGACTTATCCAGAAAAAGAATATATTCGGAGTTCTTGAAATGGGCGAAGAGATCGAGGTCAGGATAAACAAAGTACATGATGACGGCAAACTGGATCTAAGCCTTAGGGAAAGAGGGCATGTCCAGATGGAAGAGGATGCGAAAATAATACTCACAAGATTAAAGGAAAAGGGAGGGTTCCTGCCTCTCAACGACAGCAGCCATCCAAATGAGATCAAAAAGGAGCTTCACATGAGCAAATCAGGCTTCAAGAGAGCTGTTGGAAAACTATTTAAAGACGGTATAATCCAGATAACATCGGAAGGCATCAACCTGAAAAAGTAGGAGGATTCTGAAATGGCTAATATAAAAGTTAGATTGGATGTAATTGAGTTTTTGATATATTTCTGGGAGTCAGTTTCGCAAAAAGAAAAGGTTGCGGACAGATTCTTCCATGAACTGGCTGACAATCCGGATATGCAGCTTCTTTACGATCCAGAGTTTACAAAGGAGTCAGTTGTAAAGGTACTATCTGCCATAACCAACAGGGAACTGCTCAACTCTCCTACAAAGAAGGAGAGCCGCTTCTGGAGCCAAAACATGAGAATGATAGAGGATCTGGATGCTATGAGGACCATGGTATACCCGGTAAAGACACTCAATATGGATCATATGAAGGATAATCTCCAAAAGGACGTTGAGGTCGTATTCCTTCCGGACACCATGGAGGAGTACAGAATATCAGGTAATACGCTTGTAGTGAACTTCTTCAGGATCATGCCCAGCATGGAGGGAGACGGAACTGTAAAGATCGAAGGAATGGATCTTGTTGACTATTTAGATAAGAAAGTGCTGGAGATATAGAGGTAGTATTCCATGAAAATATTCAAAGATAAAGCATTCATGAAGGGGATGCTGGCAATAGCAGTCCCCGTTGCAATTCAAAACCTAATTTCATCGTCGGTCAACATGATCGACACCCTGATGATAAGCAGCCTTGGTCAGGCAAGTATCGCTGCAGTGGGACTTGCCAACCAGGTTTTCTTTTTGTATATCCTAATCACCTTTGGAATCAACAGCGGGAGCTCGATCTTCATTGCACAGTTCTGGGGAAAGGAGGATATCCCAAGCATAAAAAAGGTCATGGGACTTGCAATAACCTTAAGTACGATTGCAGGGACAGTATTTACATTTGCTGCATTCTTTTTCCCGACTCAGATCATGTCAATATTGATAAAAGAGCCTGAGGTCATCAAGCTTGGTGCTGAATACCTGAGGATAGTATCTTTATCATATACGGTAACAGCTATTAGCTTTGCCTTTAGCATATCCTTAAGAACTACTGGTAGACCCAACGTTCCATTAAAGGTATCTATAATCTCATTCCTTACAAATACAGTATTCAACTACATCCTTATATTCGGCCACTTAGGCTTTGAGCCTATGGGCGTAAAGGGTGCGGCAATTGGAACTCTTATAGCAAGAATAGTTGAGATATTACTCATTCTTTATGCGATATATGGTACAAAGAGCATCCTGGCTGCCAGCGTAAAGGAACTTATGAGCTGGCACAAAGACTTTTTAAAGAAGTATATTGAGACAACTTATCCCGTAGTATTAACAGAAGGCTTTTGGGCACTGGGACAGGTACTTTATGCAATGGCTTATGCAAGGATAGGAGAGGAAGCTACAGCAGCAGTACAGCTTACAAATACTATACAAAACCTGTTTTTTGTTGTCGTAAGAGGACTTGCCAACGCCTGTAACATAATGGTCGGTGCAGAGATAGGCGGCGGTGATGAAAAGGTTGCCTATGACTATGCAGTAAGGTTCATATTTCTATCCACAATATCCGGTCTTGCACTTGGAGTAATAATGGCACTTACACCTGACATCATATTAAAGCTGTTTAGAGGTTTGGATCCCAGCTTATACAATACCTCAAGGGCGCTTTTGATAGTACTGGGAATAACCTTTGTTATAAGGGTTTATAATACAATCGCTATAGTAGGTGTACTTAGAGCAGGCGGAGACACGAAGATTGCAATGAGGATCGATCTTGGAACAGTATGGCTTATAGGTGTGCCATTAGCCTTTATAGGAGCTTTGGTTCTTAAGCTGCCCATCCATCAGCTTGTTCTTCTTGTGACACTGGAGGAGGTCGTGAAGGCTCTGGTGGGCATCCCAATAATCAAGTCGGGGAAGTGGATAAAGAATCTTACCTAAGGTTATATCATCAACTGATTGGGTAGACATAGCCATAAGGAGGAATGATTATGGACAGAAAAGTTAAGAGATATTTTATGGGGCGACCTGGCAGAGATGGAGCAGGTGTTAATCTTATAAGGACCTTTGGAAATTCGGAGATACCGGATTTTGATCCGTTCCTTATGATGGACTTCTTCGATTCAAAGGATCCTGAGGACTACATAAAGGGTTTCCCGTGGCACCCGCATAGAGGAATAGAGACAGTGACATATTTGATCCACGGGGAGATAGAGCATGGTGACAGCCTCGGGAACAAAGGCGTGATAAGGGATGGAGATTGCCAGTGGATGACGGCTGGCTCAGGTATTCTCCATCAGGAGATGCCCAAAGCTTCGCCTCAGATGCTTGGCGTTCAGGTATGGCTCAATTTGGCAAAGAAAGATAAAATGACTGATCCAAAATACAGGGATATAACCAGCGAAATGGTTCCTGTATATGAGGAGGAAAGCTTCAAGGTTCACATCGTAGCAGGAACATATGGGAATGTATCAGGTCCGATGGAGGCAATCGAGACAAAACCAAGCTTCTTTGACGTCGAACTTAAAGCCAATTCAGAGTTCTTATACTCTATCGATCCTGACTTCAACTCTTATGCGTTCCTGGTAAGAGGAGAGGCTGTATTCGACAATGATAAAGGCAGATTGATCAGCTACCCCAATGGAGTCCTGTTTGACAGTGGTGACACCATTAGAGTAACTACTAAGGATAAACCTGCAAGATTCCTGTTGCTTTCAGGTAAAAAGCTAAATGAACCGGTAGCATGGGGAGGACCCATTGTTATGAACACCAAGGAAGAGCTTCAGCTTGCTTTTCAGGAGCTTAATCAAGGAACCTTCATAAAGAAAAAATAGAGATGTCATACTCCAGATAGGTTTGATTCAATACCAGATCGAGCTTAAGCTGGAGTATTTTTATGCAAAAAATTAAGTCAATTCTAAAAAATGTATTGACAGACAAATTTCAAAGGATTATTCTAAAAATAGAACGGTGTTCTAAAATATTGATAGTCGTATTGTTATGGATATGGAAGGAGAGTTATCATAATGGCAAGAAAAAAATCGATACTTGATTTTTACAAGATGAAAGCAAACAAGGAAAAAGTGGCATGGATCACCGCATATGATTTTCCAATGGCATCCTTTGCTGAACAAGCTGGTATGGATATGATTTTGGTTGGGGATTCACTTGGTATGGTAGTGCTGGGATATCAGGGGACCATCCCGGTAACCATGGAAGACTGTATATCCCACTGTAAAGCTGTTAGAAGAGGCGCCCCAAACACCTTTGTGATCGGCGATATGCCTTTTGGCTCATATCACACCACTGACGGAGAAGCAGTTGCAAATGCTGTCAGATTCCTGAAGGAAGCTGATTGTGACGCTATAAAGCTTGAGGGAGGAGTCAGAGTAGCAAGCAAGATCAGAGCCATAGCAGATGCAGGCATAGTGGTTTTTGGTCATATAGGCCTTACTCCACAAAGCGCTGGCCAGCTTGGTGGTTTCAAAGCCCAGGGACTTTATGTAGACAGTGCAAGAGTACTAATAGAGGATGCCTTGGCTGTACAGGAGGCAGGAGCACTTGCGTTGCTGGTTGAGGCAGTTCCGCCTGAATTGACCGAGTTCATAGCAAGCAAGCTGACCATACCGGTGTACTCTATAGGAGCAGGTCTTCCTTGCGACGGACAGTTGATTATCTGCGGAGATATGCTGGGACTGTTCCAGGCGTTCACTCCGAAATTCGTAAAGAAATATGCAAATGTAGCAGAGATAATAACAAACGCTTTCAAGGAGTATGTCGAGGATGTAAAGACCGAGAAATTCCCTGAGGATCAGCACGTATACCACATAAAGGATACACCTGAGAATTTCCAGAAATTGTTCGAGGAATATAAATAATAACAAATAAGTGGAGGATGAAAATGGCTTTTAAAGATATTGTAAATTATATTGAGACTAAAACAGATTACCCGGTGAAGGATAGGTATGACATGCCTACATCCACCAAGACATTTGAGGGTGGAGCTCATTACAGAATGGAAATTACAGGCATTGAGAGGGCAGTAAACTATGAAATGCTTGTAAAAGAGATCGACAAGCAAAAAGTACCCATCCACAGAGTAATAGGTACTGTAGGAGGTTCTGCATTTTTAGACAAGGCTGAGCTTAAGTACTATGCACAGATCGCCGCTGATGCCAAGATAGAAACTCTTGTCAACTGCATGGCTTCAAGGGCATGGGACGGAGGCAAGCAGTACGCCACTCCAGAGGGCTATGTTTCAGGTATGAGACTCAGAGGTCAGGACAACATGTATCTATGGTTAAAGGAATTCGACAGATGCCTTAATGCAGGAATCAGAGGCTTCCTTATAACCGACGAGAGCCTTCTTTTACTTGTTACAAAGCTTAGAGCAGATGGTGTTATCCCTGCAGATGTAAAATTCAAGGTATCAGTATTTGCAGGTCATGGAAACGCAGTTGCAGCTAAAATGCTGGAGGATATGGGAGCAGACAGCTTCAATCCGCTTGCTGATCTTTCACTGCCAATGCTTGCATCCATAAGAAGCACTACGAATATCCCGATGGATGTCTACATGAGTCTTGTAGATTCAATGGGTAATGTTCAAAGACATGTCGATTCAGCTGAAATTGCAAGAATCTGTTCACCAGTATACTTCAAATTTGAACCAGGAAAGAACGAAATGGACATCTACAATGCATGGCATGAAGATGAGCCATTGAATAAACTTGTGAAATTGAAGGTTCAGATGGCCAAGGTATGCAAGGAATGGTGCGATGAGAGCGATTATGGTCTTGTATTCAACGACTACAAGGATGATCTGTCCATTCCTAGACCATAACTAAAGAGATTTCCCCCACCGTAAAATGCTGTGGGGGATTTCGGATTAAGCAATAGGAAAGGAAGTTGCGTATGGATAATGGCAAGATCCCTAAATATCCTGTACAAACTGTTGAAAAGGCATTGGAGATAATTGAACTGCTGACAGGAAACCAGTATATAGATGGAGTATCGATCTCTGAGCTTAGTAAGGAGCTTGACTTAGGCAAGAGCACAGTTCACAGGATCATTGAGACTATGGAAGCAAAGGGGTATATCCATCAGGATAATGATACAAAAAAGTATCACCTAAGCTGGAAGCTATTTGAGCTGGGTAATTCAATTCCAAGGAGAAGAAATCTCTTCACTATGGATACTACTCTACTGCAGGCTCTTTGCGACAAATTTCAGGAAACAGTGAATATGGGGGTAAGAGTAGATGATAGTGTCGTCACTATCCATAAGATAAATCCAACCTCTTCACTAATAGCCAATCTTCAGATTGGAACAAGGGAAGCCCTTCATGCGACAGCAATGGGCAAAGCACTTATGTCACAGATGACCAGGGAAGAGATTGTGAAGCTTTTGGGAACAGGCCCCTATGAGCAGTTTACTTCGAAGACTATCAAGGATGTTGATCAGTTGACAGAGAACGTAAATATTATAAGAGGACGCGGATACAGTTTGGATGACGAGGAGTACAGTGCCGGTCTTACCTGCATATCTGTTCCCCTTAAGAACTATAGAAATGAGATCGTGGCAGCAATCAGCATAAGTGGAGCTACTATAAGAATGACAGAGGATAAACTAAACGAAATACAAAAAGAACTAAAGCATGTTGCTGAGAGACTGTCAGCCTATCTGGGATGGCAGGAGGAAGATGGACGTTAAGGGTTTGTATTGAGAGAGGTGAAGTCATTTGAATGCCAAAGCAAGAGTATTAGAGATCATTGAAGGCAATAGAGACGAAGCAGCAGGTTATTTATCAGGGCTTCTTAAGCACCCAAGTGTCATGGGATCTGAGGAATCTGCACAGAGGTATTATGCGGAGCTGTTAAAACTTCTGGATATGGAAATTGACATATGGGAACCAAAGTCTGAGGATATGAAGATCAACCCTGATTTTATGCCGGCAAGAGATGATTATACCGGAAGCCCCGATGTTGTAGGTGTTTTAAGGGGCACTGGAGGGGGCAGGTCAATTCTTCTTAATGGGCACGTGGACGTCGTTCCCGCTGGCGGTAATGACTGGACAGATGATCCCTGGAGTGGAAAAATTGAAGATGGAAAGGTCTACGGCAGAGGTGCCAATGACATGAAGGGCGCACTCATTGCTTATCTGATGGCAATGAAGGCAATAAAGGAAGCTGGTATTAGTCTTAAAGGGGATGTATTGATAGGGAGTGTAATAGGTGAGGAGACCGGAGGTGCAGGAACCCTCTCTCTGATCAACAGGGGTTACAAAGCCGACGGAGCAATCATTTCAGAGCCTTCAGATCTACGAGTGTGCCCGGTTTCCATGGGAGTTATCTGGTTTAGAGTCAGGGTCAGGGGACTCATGGCTCATGCGGCAACCTCGTATCTCGGGGTAAACGCAATATCCAAGGCAGCTATGCTGATACAGGAGATAGACGCCTATGAGGAAAGGATGATACGAGATAAAAAGCACCCGCTCTACAGCCACCACCCATCACCCTTCAGTATCAACATAGGCATCATAAAGGGAGGAGTGTTCCCGACAAGCGTACCCGATGAAGTCATCCTTGAAGCCAGAATGAGCTTCTCTCCGGATGATGATATCGCTATGGTTAAGAAGGAGCTTGAGGAAACTATACATAAGGCAGCTATGAAGGATGAATGGCTGAAGGATCATTTACCTGAAGTAGAGTGGTATGGGTTCTGCCTGAACTCAGGAAGCGTACCAATGGATAATCCTCTTTTAGGTGCTATATTGGATAACTTCAAGCTGGTCAAGGAAAAAGAAGCGGAAGTCATCGGGACACCCTGGGGAACTGATGCAGGTGCATTGATAAGGTACGGCAACATTCCAACGATCGTATTTGGACCTGGTCCAGGAGGCATGGCCCATAAGGCAGATGAGTATATTGATATTGACATGCTCCAGGATACTACGAAGGTGATCGCTGCTACTATCCTCGATTGGTGCGGACACTAGGAGGTGTGGAATGTATATATCTGAAAGACTTCAAAGTATGCAATGGTCTCCAATAAGAAAACTGACTCCCATAGCCCAAGCGACAAAAAAAAGAGGAGTCAAGGTTTACCACCTAAATGTAGGTCAGCCCGATATCGATACACCTGAAGGCTTTTTCAAAGCACTTCGGGAGTATGAAGGGAAAATAGTTGATTATCCGTTATCTGAAGGTATACCTGAATTAAGGGAAGCTACAGCAGAGTATTACAGAAAGTGTGGATTGGATTTCAGCTCTGAGGAAGTCATAATCACTACCGGAGGTTCGGAGGCTCTTCTCTTCTCAATCATGACAGTTGCGGATTTTGGGGATGAACTAATAGCTCCAGAGCCATACTATACAAACTACAATGGCATCTCAACTCCTATAGGTGTTAATATCAAGCCATTCTTAACAGTCGCTGAGAACGGTTTCAAACTACCTGCAAAGGAAGAAATAGTCAAACTGATCGGCCCAAAAACGAGAGCTATACTGGTATCAAATCCAGGAAATCCAACAGGTGCGGTCTACTCAAGAGAAGAGATTGAAATGCTTGGTGAAATTGCTAAGGAATATGGACTTTACGTCATAGCTGATGAAGTCTACAGAGAGTTTTGCTATGATGGACTCGAGTTCATAAGCTTCGCAAGTATACCTGGGATTGAGGAAAACGTAATAATTATAGACTCCATTTCTAAGCGATTTAGTGCTTGCGGTGCCAGGATCGGTTCTGTAGCGACAAAAAACAAGAGGGTACTTGAGAGTGTTTCAAAGCTTGCTCAGGCAAGGGCTTCCGGACCAAAAATGGATCAGATAGGTGCGGTTGAGCTCTATAGATCGACACCTGACAGCTACTTCCAAGAAGTAAACAGGGAATATCAAAATAGAAGGGATATTCTCTACAAAGCTATCAAGGAGATCCCTGGAGTAGTATGTGAACTTCCAAGAGGAGCATTTTATGTAATAGTAAAATTCCCGGTCGACGATGTTGAAAAATTCATCATCTGGATGTTGGGAGAGTTTGAGGACAATGGTGAGACTGTAATGATGGCCCCTGTTGCAAGCTTCTATGGATCAGAGGGGCACGGGAAGGATGAAGCCAGGATCGCATACGTTCTAAAGGGTGAGGATCTTAAAAGAGCAATGGAGATAGTTAAGAAAGCTCTGAAGGTATATCAGGAAAAATTTATGAAATAGATTGGAAAGAGCTTGGAGAACCAGGCTCTTTTTTGCATCAAATGTTAGAAATGACAATTATTACTAATTAATGGGTATCAATAACCTGATTGATAAATGCATACCAATAATTAGAGGAGGTTGTGCAATGGGATTTATGGACAAACTTAAGGGTATTTTAGGGGATGCAAAGGAAAAAGGTGAGCAATTGGTCGACAAAGCTGAAGATCTTGCTGAAGTTGCTAAGGACAAGGCAGAGGAAGCTATCGACAAGGCTCAGGACAAATTTGAGGAAGTAAAGGACACTCTGGAAGACAAGATTGAAGACATCAAAGATGATGCAGAGGCAATGAAGGAAAAAGCAAAGGAAGAGATGGAAGAGCTTAAGGACAAGGTAGAGGATAAGAAAGAAGAAGTAGAATCAAAGATTGAAGCCAAAGAGGAAGAGGTTAAGGAAAAAGCTGAAGAAATAAAAGAAGAGGCTTCTAAGGCAGTTGGAGAAGCAGAGGAAAAGATGAATGACATCATAGAATAACCAGGTTTCCAGGCAGCCAGATAAATTGGCTGTCTTTTTATTGGACCAAATCCCTTGAATAGGCTAAAATATAGCTAAGATAACATGGGAGGAAGTAATATGACTGAGATCGGATCGAAATTTATTGAAGAAGTTATAGATTTGACACACGATGGGGATGGGGTAGTCAGAGCTGGAGACCTAACAGTTTTTGTTTCGGGCTGCCTGATTGGTGACAAGATAGAATTTGAATTAGTTGAAATCAAAAAAAACTACGGGATCGGAAGACTGCTATCTATACCTGAGCCTTCTTCTAAAAGAGTAAGCTACGCCTTTGATACTAAAAGCTTGGGTGGTGGAGCTCCTCTCATAGATCTGGACTATAAAGCTCAGCTGAATTGGAAATGGGAGAAGGTCAAAAAGGATTTTGAAAGAATTGCAGGGCTGAAATTGGAGATAAGGCCAATTATAGGGATGGGTTATCCTTTCAGGTACAGGAACCATACCCAGGTTCCAGTGGGTATTAATAATGGAGAGGTTGTAACCGGGTATTACAAAAAGGGCACAAATATTATAGTTCCAATGACAGAGGACTACCTCCAACCAGAGCTTGGAGACAGGATACTTTCAGTAGTAAGATCGTGGATGGGGGATCAATCAATAGAGCCGTATGACAGATTTTCAAAGACTGGAAAGATAAAGCATATTGGTATAAGGATCAACCAGAACAACGAAGCTATGGTAATAATTGTAACTACCTTTGATAAATTACCGGAACTCCACAGCCTTGTGCACAAGCTTATTACCGAGACACCAGGAGTAGTGAGTATCTATCAAAACATCAATCCCGACGATGGAGGGACAACCTATGGAAGACAGTACAGGCATCTATTTGGTCAGGAAAAGCTTATAGACTATATAGGTGATCTTAGATTTGAAATATCCCCAAACTCATTTTTTCAGGTAAACACCAGCCAAGTGAGTATGCTTTATGATACCGCAATTAAATTTCTGGAACCTGTCAGTATGGACACAATATGCGATATATATAGCGGTATAGGAACAATTTCACTTTATGCTGCAAGGTTTGCAAGAAAAGTTTACGGAATAGAAAGCATAAGAGCAGCGGTTGAAAATGCAAAGAACAATGCAAAGATTAATGGTATCAAAAATACGGAATTCATAGCTGAAAGAGCAGAACTTGCATTTCCTGCTTTACTAAGAGCAGGAGATGTAATAAATAAGGTGATACTGGATCCTCCTCGAAAGGGCTGCGATAAAAAGGTTATCGATGCTCTGCTGTTGCTAAAACCTGAAAGAATAGTATATATTTCGTGCAATCCATCTACTCTTGCAAGAGATGCCAAGCTTCTTATAGATGGAGGGTATGAGATAAATGCAGTTCAACCAGTCGACATGTTTCCACATACCGCACACGTAGAAGCGATAATTCTGATGACGCGTAGTGGTTCAGGCGATAAAAAGTAGAGGTTGACCACAACATATAGTGGTTTTAGTCCGATTTTGGGGCAAAAAACAGACGAAAAAATGACGTTTTTTGACCCCTGAAAAAGGGCTAAAATATAGATGACATAGCAGTTTTTCATAAAAACTATAGATTTCGAGTTAATTTGATTGATTAAAAGTTAATACGACACCCCTGGAAATTCTAACGGAAATATGCAGTGTATAAAGATCTGAGGTAGTGTGATATGGAAAAATATACGAGTGAAGATTTAGCTGGTGCATTAAAAGTTGTAGATTCTACCATTAGCAATTGTGAAAAGATACAGCCCAAATTTTCAGAGGGCACATCTCAACATACCCTTCTGAAGAACAGAATAAAGGCGTTATATATATCAAAGGCTCTAATTATTAGGGAACAAAACATTGAACAGTATTCAAAAGAAGAACTGATTGACGCATTAAAACCGATTGTATCAATAATAAATAAGTGTGAATCAGGACAAAGAAAACATGAGATTGAAGCTATTCAATATAAGCGCTTTCAAAAGATTATCGATGCGATGAATACTTCCAAAATGCTGATAACAGATGAAATTGGAAAGAGGGGGTGATTGTTATTGCAACAATTGCTAAAATCAAAATAAAAGACATAGTTGAATTACGGATAAAACTTGACCAGATTTATGAGGATAAGTCGCAGATTGACTTGGCTAAGTGGGCTTTACAGTTGTCAAAATATATTTTTTCATTAATTGAATATGATTATGAAAATGAATCAGCTATTGTGGATGGGTTTACCACTAATGAAAAATGGCAAATTGGAGAGGCAAGAATGCATGATGTTCGACAGGCTGGATTTAAAGTTCATAAATTAGCAAGGGAATCTAAAGATACAGTTTTACAGGCGGCACTTCGTGTTGCAGGTCAGGCTATAGGAACAGGGCATATGAGGGAACATGCAATGGTAGCTTCCGATTATGCTATTAAAGTGGTTAACTTGAAATATCCAAATGATATGGAAGCTGTCAAAGAATTGCGAGAGTGGCAGATTCGAACAATGGAATAAATTTTATTTATCAAGTAAAAGGAAAATATCAAAGATAGAGGCAGAGTTTTTAGGTCAACTTAAACGACCTATAGACTCTGCCTCTTTTTTATTCACGAAATATGAAAGCGTAGCATAAAACAATGACCAATTTTTAATGTATGGTTCAGAGCACCCAAAATTAACCAGTCGCTTTTTAATAGATATGAAATTGTGACAATTTGCTGTTTCTGTATACTTATATTAGAATAAAAAAAAGAGAAGTTGCATTTATATTGTGCATAAATAACCCTCTCCTTAGTTTAATTATAACATAAGAAAAAAAATAAGAGTAGACTGTTTGTTCCTAGTTTTCGATGCTATAATCAAAGTACCTTAATGGAGTTCAATCATTTGGAGGAATAAGACAATGGAACAAAAAAATAACGAACAAAATCAAAGTGGACAAGGAGCAACGCCATTTGCTCAAACTTATTTTCACGGAACAAAGGCAAACTTAAACATTGGTGACCTCATTGAAGTTGGTTACAACTCAAACTATGGGCAGAGAAAAAATGCGAAATACATTTTTTTGTCTGCAACATTAGATGCTGCAATTTGGGGTGCTGAACTCGCCATTGGTGAAGGACGAGAAAGAATTTATTTAGTAGAATCAACAGGAAAAATTGAAGATGATCCCGATTTAACGGACAAAAAATTCCCGGGTAATCCAACTAAATCGTATCGCTCTACTGAACCATTTAGAGTTGTAGGAGAAATTTCAATTTGGCAAGGACACCAAGCAGAGCAGGTTAAAGCAATGAAAGACGCATTAGAGAGGCTTAAAGAACAAGGTATTAATTCGATAAATGACTAATAATTTGGGATTTTTATAAGTATGTGAAGAAACATTCCAAAGCTAAATTCCAATTTAATATTTAAATATGATTGCGATATTAGTGAAAAATGATTTTGCAATTTATACGGCAAGCTTAGGTCGAATTAAAGACCTACAGACTTGCCGTTTTTTTATGCCAAAAATCAGAAAGAGAGGGAAAAAATATGTCAAAGTATTTTATGAATGATTCAGAACTTCAAGAGCTAGAGCAGTTGATGATGTTGGTTCCAAATTTCTCACCAAGGGGTAGAGGAATAATTGTGGTCCACGGATTTGGAAAGGCAGATGAACAAGAAAGAGAAGAAGAGGTACGGCCCACCTTACCAGAACAATTCAGATTTGATTCAGATATTGGATGTCTGAATAGTAATGGTAGAGGTGCATCCTATGATCGATTCATTTCAAGTTGCTTTCATGTGTGTAAGTCGTACCGGCTTCAAAGTCGCCTTGAGTATTTGATTAGAAACTGTGCAGGTGATTTTTTCATTAGCCAAATACACAGAGCGAGATTTGATTCAGTGTGTCGGTTACAAGAAATTCTAGTTGAAAACAGAAGTCCAATCCTTCTGGCTGTTTTATTTCTACTGACTGCTGATGATAAACTTTGGTCTGCGGCTAAGGATCATGTGTATGATAACCATTTAGACTTTAAGAAAATGAATCTAAGTGGTATCAATACTGATGGCTATGCCATCTATCAAATGGCAAAGACCATCTATACGGCAAGAGAATATATCAGAATGGATGAAATCGCTGACAAGTTTTTAATAGGTGATCAGGCATTCAAAGCAATCATTCATTCAATACTCATTGCCAAATACGGATCGACAGCGCTCCAAGTAAAGTTCACTTAAGCCACCTTCTACAAAAACAAAATGTAGGATGTGGCTTTTTTATTGTCAAAAATGAAATGGAGGGAAAAGCATTGTACATTACAATCAAGAAATCAAACAAAATGGAGGTATCGGTAATATGAAAGGTTTTAAATCTCGAAAGGAAGTTGAAAGCATCAAAGAGCAGTACCCTGTAGGCACTAGAATTGAACTTGTCCAGATGGAGGATCCATATGCACCTGTTGAGTCTGGTATGCAAGGAACCGTTAAAATTGTTGACGATGCCGGTACCCTTCATATGAAATGGGATAACGGTAGAACACTGGGCATCGTTCCCGGGGAAGATCAGTTCAAAGTAATCTCAAAGCCTGCTGAGGAAACAATGGACAATGATCAAAAGCAAGGCATGGGAGGGATGAACATGTAAATGTAAATCTGAAGACTGCTAGAATGAATCAATTGATAATCAAAGGCATAAGCGTACGGAAATTTAACCGTACATTTTTTATGCTGAAAATCCTATGGCCGCTTGAATGACTGCAATATGCAGTAAATCAAGCGGCCTTTTTTTATTTCTTTAAAACTATCCCACCAGAAAAGGAGGCGAGGAGGTGGAACATGTAAATCTAAACGAAAGATTTTTAAGTCACTTAAAAAGAAATCACACAGGTGCAGGGAGGGCTGTGCAAAGCAAGGGATTGGAACTTCGGTTTCAAATGAGTGGAAGGAAGGTCCGTGACATAGTCAATGCCCTCAGGTGCGATGGACATCCCATCTGCAGTGACGATGGTGGTTATTATTATGGCGACAACCAACATGAGGTTCTTGGAAGCATACGCCAACTGAATAGCAGGATCGAAAAAATTGCAGAAGCGAAAAATGGACTTGTTGATGCCCTATCCCTCTATCCAGATTTAAGTAGCAGTGAACAGCTACAAATCTGGTTTTTGTGTGTGAAGGAGGGATGATGTATTAATAGTTTTATGAGTTGGATAGGCGGAAAAAAATCCATGAGGGAACTGATTGTTTCACTCTTTCCGCTTTATTATGAAAGGTATATTGAAGTATTCGGTGGAGGCGGTTGGGTTTTATTTCATAAACCGCCGGGCAATGATTTCGAAGTTTATAATGACTTCAATAGTCTGCTCGTCAACCTATACCGCTGTGTTAGGGATCAATATGAAGAGCTTCAAAATGAGTTGAAGTATGTTTTGAATTCAAGACAGGATTTTGATGAAGTCAAAGCTGTCCTTGATAAGGCGTATGTTGAAAATGATGTAAAGCGTGCAGCTTGCTTTTATCAGTTAATCAGATACAGCTATGCATCAGGACTGACAAGTTTCGGTAGCCAACCCCATGATATCAGAAGCAATTTTCCTGTTATCGAGCAGGCTCACCGAAGACTTGCAAAAGTAGTCATTGAGAATAAAGATTTCGAAAAGCTGATCAGGCAATATGACCGCCCTATCAGCTTTTTTTATTTGGATCCACCCTACTTCGATACAGAAAAATATTATAAGAATGTTGGTGAAGGCGGTTTCCAAAAGGAAGATCACATCAGGCTCAGGGACACACTGCTTGCCATCGAAGGGAAGTTTCTTCTTTCCTACAACGACTGTGAGTATATCAGAGAATTATACGATGCTCCTGGCATCATGATCGAAAGCTACAACCGAATCAACAACATCAAGCAAAGATACGATAATGGCGCTCAGTTCCCAGAGATACTCATAGCCAATTATGACATGCATGAACGTGAGCGAGATGGCTCGGGCCAAATGAATTTATTTGATATCAATAACGAACTTAACAAGGAGGAAATCAGCTTATGAAAAAATTAGAACAAAAGGTCAAAGGTTTTCTGTGCCTTCCCATTACAGAATCAGCAGAAAGAAAAATTGGTGATGTTGGAATGCTCGAAGCAACCATCATCAAGAGTGGTGTAGTACTTACAAAGTCTGAAATGACGGCGATGGAAATACTAGAAACCATTGAGGGACTTGAAGAAATACTCAAAGAATTGTACAACGCTCTAGTTGGTGCAACAGGAATTTGTTGTGAGGATTGTGATCAAGCTGAAACAGAAGATGCGGTCGGAATTAAATTGCCAGATTTTATTCTTGAAGATGCAGGCATTCCAAAAGACGCTAAGCTTTGTGCTTTCACAACTGAGGCAAGTGGTGAAGTAACTGTCATGGAGGCTGAATACAAACATGATCTCACCGATGTGTCAGAAGATATGCTCAGGCTATTAAAGGATATCGGCGTTTGTTTATCGTGCCTCAATGAGTGCTTGATGTCTGAAAGAATCGTTTATGGAAAGAGGAAGTAACCTAAAACTCAAATCAGTTAATGAGGGCGGGCATGGGGCACTGGGAGGTGATATAAATGGGCGGCATTGAAATGAAAAATGGACTACTTGTCTATTATGGGAACCCCGCTGGCTATCTCAAGGAGAACGAAGCAACTGTGGACACGATGTTTAAGAGTAAAGAATTTGAAGAGTGGCTTTCAGAAAAAAAGTTCATTTCTAATTGGACAGAAGGTGTTTTCGAAAGGCTTTCTAAAGGTGAAATGTTAGGGAATTCACAAGTAGAAAGCAGTCCACTTAAAAATGTTCGCATCTGGCAGTTAAAGACAGATTCAGATCTTGAACTGAGGTTCAGAGGCTATGATGAGGTTCTTAACGTATCAGGAGAACCGAGTAAGAACAATTATGATGTTGTCTTTGATGGCGAGCTTGAGACGAATGATCTTGAGTCCATCTATACAAAGTTCAACATAGACCACCCATCAGATTTTAAAGGGCACTCTCTTTCAATTTCTGATGTGGTGGAGCTTTACGATGAAAGCAGCAGTGAATTTCACTATGTGGACCAATTCGGATTCAAGGCGATTGAATTTGCAGATCAGTCACATGAACAAGGCATGACACTTGGCATGTAAAACTAAAATGATGGAGGATTATCAATGAAGAGATTACTAAAGAAATCAAATGAGTTTGCTTTAAAACAACTTATCAAGGCGCAGGCAGCCATGATAAATAACAGAGGGGAAGGCTATATCGATACGGCAGTGAAAATTTTGATTGCAGTGGTACTTGGCGCACTTCTACTTGCAGGACTCTATGCTTTGTTTGGCGATGTGGTTATGCCTACACTGACTCAAAGAATCAGAGACATGTTCAACTATAATGGTGGTCCACGTTAAGAGAGGAGCGATAAATAATGGGAAAAACAACAAGCAAACAGAAAAAAGAAGACTCAGGTCTTCACTATGATGTGAAAATCCAAAGCATCAGACCAGAAGGAACCTTGAGAGCTACAGCAACTGTCAACATCAATAACGCTTTTGCCATCAGAGGTATTAAACTCATGGAAGGGTCAAAAGGATTATTTGTATCTATGCCAAGCTACAAAGCAGGCAATGGAGAATACAAAGACATATGCTTTCCTTGTACTTCAGAGTCTAGAAAAGACTTTGATCAGGCCGTTCTGAATGCCTATGAACAAGCCTTGACTCAGGGGCATGCACAGGAGCAAAAGGATGAACAAAAGCAGGAAGGGCCTACACAAGGTAATCCATCACAAGAGATGACAATGTAAACAATAAAAGAAAGATGAGGTTAAATCATATGAAGAGAATCATGAGAAAAGTAAACAATGAATTAATGTCAAAGGTAGTCCTGGCAAAAGCTGCAATCAGCAACAATCAAGGAGAAGGCTACATCGATACAGCAGTTAAAATTCTGATTGCAGTAGTGCTTGGCGCATTACTTCTTGCAGGGCTTTATGCTTTGTTTGGTGACGTGGTCATGCCCACCCTCGAGCAAAGAATCAGGAATATGTTCAACTATGCCGGGTAACAGCATCATTCAAGCGGTGTTGTTTTTTTGTTTGATGGGATGTGCAGTCTGTACTGATATCAAAAAAAGAGAAATTCCAACAGCCATATGGTCATCGATGGCGCTGATATCACTGATTTATTTTAATGCTGTTCATCTGTTCGGCATATTCGCAGCACTCCCATTACTCATTGCAGCTATGATGAGTCCGTCAGGTATTGGCGGTGGAGATATTAAGCTTGTAGCTACAGTCGGACTTGTTATCGGCTTTTGGAAAGCACTGATTGGGATGTCCATTGGACTGAGTCTAGTGATAATTTTTCATGGAGCATTAAAACTAATTTATAGAATCACGAGCAAGGAGTGTAGGCGCAAGGCATATCCGCTGGCGCCTTTTCTCGCTCTTGGCTATATATGTGTCTATTTTTTATAAAGGAGATGGTGATAGTGTTTGAAAAGGGACAACGATTTGAAACGAGTTATAACCATGAAACCTATGCATATGCAGGCAAGTGGTCAGGATCCATGGTACTTGCTCCTGAAAATGACGGAAATACAGAGGTTCTCATCTATACAGAGAATGAAGTAAATGAATTGATTGAGACTGGCGAGTTAAGGTTGATCGCGGGTCTGGAAATGGTGATGCGGTAATAATCTTATGATCATAAACTATAAAAAACGGAGGTACGTATGAATATTTTTAAAAACAGAATGGTTGTCGGGGTGTTTTGCATTGTGCTTTCACTCCTCATTTGCTTTGGAATAACGCCATTGTTCAATAAAGGCATCAGTCAAAAGACTGAGATTGTCAGAGTGACTAAAGAAATTAAGGCAGGGGCTCAAATTACAAAGGATATGGTACAAAACATTGAAGTCGGTGGATACAATCTTCCATCAGATGTTGTGAAATCAAAAGAAACCGTTGTTGGAAGCTATGCTCTAGCTGATTTATCGATAGGTGATTATATCCTAAGTGCAAAAGTTTCAAAATCACCAGCTGCTGAGAACGCTTATTTGTATAATCTAGACGGCAGCAAACAGGCTATGTCTATTACCATTAAGAGCTTTGCAAACGGTCTTTCTGGAAAGCTTCAAAGTGGCGATATTGTATCAGTCATTGCTCCGGATTTTAAAAAGCAAGGAATGACTGTCATTCCTCCAGAGCTTAAATACGTTGAGGTCATTTCTGTAACAGCTCCTAGTGGGTATGATGCCAATACAGGGGAGCAGAAAACCAATGAGGACGAAAGGGAATTGCCATCGACCGTTACACTCCTTGTAACACCGGAACAGGGAAATATACTAGCAAGTCTTGAAGCAGATGGGAAGACCCATCTATCACTTGTATATCGTGGTGAACCGGTAAATACGAAGAAGTTCCTTGATATTCAATCAAAAGTCCTTTCAGAAGCGTATCCGAAGAACAAGGAGTCTGACAAAACCGAGAATAAAGCATCTAAGGACTCAAATCAGGTTGGTGAGGTGGAATAATAATGATTAACTTTAAGAAGAATTCAATCTTCTCCCGTGAGGCCAAAGAAGAATCGGTAAAAGAAGAGATCCTCCATGGCGGTGTTCTTGCTGTTTGGGGGAGTCCAGGATCAGGGAAGACAACGACTGCCGTCAAACTAGCCAAGTATCTTGCAGATAAAAAGAAAAATGTCATTTTAGTACTGTGCGATATGACTGCACCGATGCTGCCTTGCATTTGTCCGCCATCAGATTTGGAATGTGAAAAGTCCCTCGGAAGCATATTGTCTGCGACACATGTGACCGAACCGTTGGTGAAATACAACATGATCACCCACAAGAAGATGGCCTACCTAACAATGATTGGTATGCTGAAAGGCGAGAATGAGTATACCTATGCTTCATATTCAAAAGTGCAAGCGATGGAGTTTATTGAATCTCTAAGAAAAATCGCTCCATTTGTTATTATTGACTGCAGCAGCTACATAGCCAATGACATTTTATCGGCTGTTTCGCTTCTTGAATGTGACAGTGTTCTCAGGCTTGCCAATTGTGATTTGAAGTCTATAAGCTATCTCTCCAGTCAGCTGTCACTCTTACAGAACAGCAACTGGGATATGGACAAGCAGTACAAAGTCGCATCCAATGTCAAATCCAATCACGGAATAGAACATATGGCAGGAGCACTTGGGAGTCTTTCTTTTAAATTGCCTTATTCAGAGGAAGTGGAAGAACAGACCTTAGCAGGAAATCTACTTGCAGACCTTACCCTTAAAAATAGTAGGGAATACAGAAAAGAAATTGAAAAAATTGCAAAGGAGGTGTTCGGATGCTAGATAATCGAAATGAAAAACTGATTGAACCAATGGAAAATCGAATCGAAGAACTCATGAACACCTCAAACAAATATAAGAAGAATAAGGAGTTGGGTACTGAAAATCGTACACACTCCTTATTTTTTACCCCTGAGTCAGAGAAGAAAGATTTTCAGACTGTCCTCAAAGAAGTGCAAGAATACATCTCTAGCAACTACTCTGTTCTGATCACCGATCAGGGTTTAGAAGATGCTAAAGAACAGATGAAACGTTACATCAGCAAGTACGTTATGAATGAAAGAATTGCAGTCAAGGGTATGGAAGGACAAGAACTGGTTGATGCCCTATATACCGAAATGGCTGAGTATGGTTTTCTCACAAAATACATCTTTGGGAAAGGCATTGAAGAGATAGATATCAACTCTTGGCAGGATATTGAGGTGCAATACTCTGATGGACGAAATGAAAAACTGAAGGAGCACTTTGACTCACCTGAACACGCCATCAATGTCATCAGAAGAATGCTTCACGTATCAGGCATGGTACTAGATAACGCAAGCCCTGCAGTCCTTGGACATTTATCAAAGAATATCCGAATTGCTGTTCTTAAAACGCCGCTTGTGGATGAAGATGTTGGCATTGCAGCATCAATTCGAATTGTTAATCCTCAAAGCATGAAGAAAGAGGATTTTGTCAGGAGTGGTACAGCTACGGAGGAGATGCTTGACTTCCTGTCCAACCTGATTCGCTACGGCATTTCTGTTTGCGTAGCAGGAGCGACAAGCTCTGGTAAAACAACGGTCCTGGGATGGCTTCTTACAACCATCCCAAACAACAAGAGAATATATACCATTGAAAATGGATCCCGTGAGCTTGATTTGATCCGTCATGATGATGGGAAGGTAGTCAATTCAGTGATTCATACCATCACTCGTGACAGTGATAATGAAAAACAAAGAGTCGACCAAATCATGCTTCTTGATATGGCACTGAGATTTAATCCTGATATTGCAGTGGTTGGTGAAATGCGTGGGGCTGAAGCAAACGCAGCTCAGGAGGCGGCTCGAACAGGTATTGCGGTACTTACAACAATCCATGCCAACTCTTGTGAAGCAACCTACCGAAGGATGGTATCCCTTTGTAAACGTGCGGTGGATATGTCAGATGACACGCTTATGGGATATGTAACAGAAGCCTATCCAATTGTGGTCTTTTGCAAACAGCTTGAAAACAAGCAACGAAAGATGATGGAGATCATGGAATGCGAAATTCTACCGGATGGTTCCAGAAATTATCGTGCACTGTTTCAGTACATCATTACTGAAAATCGAATGGATGAGCAGGGCAAATTTATCATTGAGGGAACACATAAACAGGAGTGCATAATATCTGAGAGCCTTTCAAAACGACTCCTTGAAAATGGAATGCCTATTGAAATGATCAATCGCATGAAACGAAGGGAAGTGACTTAGAAATGAATGTGATACTACTAATAGCCTGTATCGGAATGATAACGGGCTTTTTTATACTCTTATCGTTATCGCCAATGGAATTTACAGATAGCGTTTTCAAAAATATTTTGAACAAACCGCGCAGTATCAAAGAAGAAATAAATGAAATAACCAAACGAAAGAAAGTGTCTTACTTTAGACGAGAAGTCATTGAAGTGCAGTCAATTTTGAAGCTGACCGGACGAGAAGGATGGTTTCCAATGATCTGCGCAGTGTCGTTATTTCTTTTTGCCATTGGCAGTGGAATTGCAATTGTGCTTGGTAATTTCTTTTCGATGCCTGTCCTTGGAATCGGTTTTATGCTTCTACCATTTTGGTATGTAAGGCTTACTCAAACTCACTTTAAAAGGGATATTGCGGCTGAACTTGAAACAGCACTTTCAATCATCACGACAGCATATCTAAGAAATGAAGATATTGTGACTGCGGTAGAAGAAAACATCGACTATCTGAATCCGCCAGTTCTGTCTGTATTCAAGGGATTCGTCTATCGCATTAAGATGATCAACGCAGACATTGCAGCAGGTTTGGAGGAAATGAAAGTTCAGCTTGAAAACGCTGTGTTTCGTGAATGGTGCGATGCTTTGATTGCATGCCAGATTGATAGAAACCTAAAAACCACACTGACACCCATCGTATCTAAATTATCTGATATGCGAGTGGTAAATGGCGAGCTAGAAAATATGGTCTTTGAGCCGAGAAAAGAGTTTATTTCCATGCAACTCTTAGTGGTTGGTAACATACCGCTATTATATTTTTTGAATAAAGATTGGTACAACGCTTTAATGCATACACCCCTTGGGCAGATTATTCTAGCCATCTGTTTTGCTGCGATCTTTATTTCGGCAGCATTTGTTATTAAGCTAACACAGCCCATTGAGTATAGGAGGTAGGCAGAAATGATGATATTGATTGTGTTATTTGGACTTCTGTTTGCCTTGGGTCTGTTCTTCGTACTAGCGGAGGTATTCAAGCTTCCAAGGCTTGCAACCGGGAAAGCAATGCTCTCTGCAACAAGTCAACATAAAGGTAAGGCAAAAAATCTGGATGTTTTGATTGGCAGCTTATCGATGAAACTTGCCAAACATCTTCCTATGGATGAATACAAAAAAAGCAGGATGAAAAATACGCTCAAAGCAGCAGGAATGAGTCAAAGTCCAGAAGAATTCATGGCATTCGCACTTGTTAAAGCTTTACTTGTGGCGTTTGGTGTTATTCCGTGCCTTCTGGTTTTGCCGTTACTTGCTCCTGTTTTGATGTTCCTTGCGGTGATGATCTACTTCAAAGAAATTAAAAAGGCAGATGAAAAACTGTCTGCCAAAAGAGAAAAAATTGAATCCGAACTGCCAAGATTTGTGGCTACGATTACACAAGAACTAAAGGCAAGTAGAGATGTTCTTGGCATACTTGAGAACTTTAAGAAGAATGCCGGGGAGGAGTTTGGAAATGAACTAGACGTTTTAACGGCGGATATGCGGTCCAGCAGTTATGAAGCGGCTCTGACAAGATTTGAAGCAAGAATCAACTCACCGATGTTATCAGATATCACAAGAGGATTAATTGGTGTTCTTAGGGGTGACGAAGGGGGCGTATATTTTCAGATGCTTGCCCATGATATGAAACAATTGGAACTTCAAAGATTGAAAGCACAGGCAATGAAGATACCACCCAAAATTCGAGTGTTCAGCTTCATCATGCTCATGTGTTTCCTCATGACCTACATGGCCATTATTGTGTATGAAATTCTACGTTCCCTTGGCGGAATGTTTTAGAGAGGTGGTGTCGTGTGAAGCAGTTATTAAAAAGCAACCGTGGTGAAGGATACATTGATGTGGTAGTACTTGTCCTTTGTGCAATGCTCGTGATTGCGCTAGCGGTAAAGGTTTTTCCTGCCTACATCATCAAACAGCAGGTGGACACCTTTGCCATTGAGCTGATGAGAGAAGCAGAAATTGCTGGAAGAGTGGGAACAGAAACTACCCAGAGAGAACTGATTTTGAGAGAAAAAACTGGAATTATCCCAACGATTGTATGGTCAAAATCAGGTCAGATTCAGCTCAATGAGGAAATAACAGTGACGGTGACTTATCCGATTAACATAGGACTGTTCGGAGGTTTTGGATCCTTTCCAATTACCCTCAGATCAGATGCCGCAGGAAAGGGGGAGGTCTATTGGAAGTAAAAAAAATACTGTCAAACAACAAGGGTAGTGGCTTTCCGCTTGCAGTTGCCATCACACTATGTCTGGTCATGATTTTCACTGGGATATCTGAATATTTTAGGCTCATGATAATTGCACAGGGTGTTCGTGATGCACTTCAGTCAGCTGTCATTTCAACAGTCAGTGACAATTATGATGATGTTTATCATGGTGTTCGTGAAGGTTACTCAGGTGGGTATCAACCTATTGATTCAGATTTTGAAGAGTCCTTCGACTATGGTGATGTTTATGATCGTTTAGATGGCATTCTTGGTCTGAATCAACTTGGCTATGAGCACATTAAAACAACCGGTGAAGGTAAAACAGAGTTTAAAATATGGGATTTGAATGTTGATATCCAAAATGCACCACTGGCTGGAGGCGATATTAAACAGCAAAGGTTTAAGGTGGATAGTTCCATTATGCTTGAAGTACCTGTATCATTTGGTGGAAAACTTCTGCCACCCATGATAATTAAGGTCAAAAACAGCGCTGGTTACACCCCGAAATTTTAGATTCTAAGAACTTGTAAAATTATAGTAGACTATTCAAAAGGCTTGTGCTAGGGTGAGGTTTAAGAGGGACAATACTTTAAAAATTAAGGAGGCATTTCTCATGAAAAATATGAATGATAAAACGAAGAAAAGAGTAGTACTGGCTTGCGGTCTTGTGATCAGCGTGGCACTTATTGTGATGATCGGGGCTAGATTTACGAAAGCACCAGTGACCGAGGCAATCAATAATACTCAGAACACTGAAATAAGCAAGGTTGTCGTAGAAAACCCAAATGGTGCAGAAACAAATAAAAACGACGAGGTCAAGGTCGAGCCAATTGTAGTACCAAAAGAAACTCAACTGGATAGTGGTGCAGACGATACAGGAACAGACCAAAAAATTCAAGGTGATGTTCCCGATAAACCAACTTATACTGAAGAACAACTGACTGATCCGACACAAAAGCCTGATGGCGAAAAAGTAGATCCACCAAAATCAGAAGATAAGAATCCTACAACGACTACAACACCAAAGCCAAATAAACCAGTTACGACTACCGAACAGAAACCTTCTGGTGGATTACCTGGATTTGATAGTGTGCCAGATGGTGGAGCGAATCAAGTGATTAACGGAGAAAGCGATGGAGATATCAACAAAGAAGTTGGATCGATGGATTAAGAATAGTAGCAAATGAGGGCACTGCATATAGCGGTGCTTTTTCTTTTGCAGAAAGGAGCACAAATGAAAAAAATAGCTAGAAGCGTTTTGATGATTCTGATGATATTCAGTCTATTGGTACCAGTGAATGCATTTGCTGATGGGGACGGAAACATTGATACAGGTGGTGGGGATATGGGTTCGGGAACCAGTACCAATGTGTGGAATCCCGGGAATGAAGGCGTTCGAGTTACTGTTGTTAGAAGCAGTGATCATGCAATAGTTACGACACCCATTGATATTACAAACAAGCAGCCCAGTGCGTCCATTTATCACTTTGGTAAAGTGAGTAAAGTCCAATACAGTAGCGGTAGAGCACTTTCACCAGTTAAAGGTGGATATGCTAGTGTGAAACCATCTCAGAGCATGCCTAAGATAATCAGTACGAGCGGGAAAAATAACATAACAGCTATTAAAAAATACTTCTGTTCGGAGTATCTGGTCAAGTTGATTGCCAATCAGACCGGTATGAATTATGACGTTTTAGTCAGTGGCGATTACAAATTACTTCTTGAACCGATGGCATATTATAAATTTGAAGGGGTTATGATTGCAACTACAGCGACTGAAGCTGCCATGTATGATGAGAAAGTAAATGGCTTGCTGAGAAAAAGAATGGTTTCATTAACTCATAAAAATTTGCCGCTAGCCATGTTCTTAGAAGTTGCGGATTTAGGATATCCTGCGTGGAATGGTAGCACGACAACACCAGCTACAAATGCAAATATTAAATCCTCATTAGGACTTGGTATAGTCAGGTATAAGGATGAACCAACCGAAGGACCAGTAGTAAGTGCTAATGATTATGAATACCGGGTCAACACGGATGTCATCACAGCGGTTACAGTTAGTGGCGGTCAATCGGATCCAGATCACCCAACGCGGGTCAGTTTTAGCATTGAAGGAACTACCTATAACGTTGGAAATGTATTTTATCCGAGTGGTGATTCACAATTGGCATGGGTTAAATGGAGGACGCCTTTAGAACCAAAAAACATGACCATACAAGTAACTGTAAGTGGTCCCGGAAATACTTCGAAATCAACGATTCATGTTAAAATCATTGACCTTGATAAGAATCCACCACCAAATCCTGTAGCAGATGAAAGGAACGATGAGTTCACATTTTCATCAGTACCTGCAAGACAAGAAATGACAAGGGCAGATTGGAGTATTTGGCGCCCTTGGTGGTTTGCATACTGGGTCGATGAAGGTCATTGGGAGAGAGACTCATGGACGGATAGCGAGGGACACTCACACTCGAGTAGTTACTGGGTATCAAATTGGGTTGATCGAGGATGGTGGGAATTTAATCTAGATCAATATTATGCTACTTTTTCATCGAACATGAGTATCAAATGCGACAGTAAAAACCCAACAGCAAATGGCAGAACGATGAAAAGTGGATACGGAATCAATGAATCTGTAACTGCATCAATCACCAGTAACCAAAGTACTGCAGTCACACATCCTCAAAATGCAGTGGCTTATTTCCCAGAGTTTCAGTACAAAACTTACTGGAGGCTACTTGAAAAAATTCAAAGTGGATCAACAGCTAGATTTGAGTATAAGAGGAATCCATATAGTACTTACAATAACCGAACACACTTCACACCCATATGGATGCCTGATGGAAGTTACACGGTGAATACTTTGGTCATAGATGCGTGGACTCCTGTTGGTATGTTATCCATGAACCTAACGGACTCGTTATCAATCAGGGGTAACCTCTGGAATGACTGGCACATTGCACCACTAAAACCTTAGATTAAAAAAAGAGAGGTGGAAAATCTAAATGAAAAAATATAAAAAAATAGCAGTGATCATTTGTATGGTATTACTGCTGACATTGATGTTTAGTACCACAGCGTTTGCAGGTGGTACTGGAGATGTTGCAGGAGCAATTGAGAGCACTTGGACTGATGCATCTGGTCAAATCAAAACCGTTGTGAACAAGGTAGTCTTTCCGGCAATCGACCTTATTCTAGCGGTTTTTTTCTTTGCTAAACTTGGGATGGCATACTTTGACTATCGCAAGCACGGACAATTTGAATGGGCAGCGCCGGCCATTTTGTTTGCGTGTCTTGTTTTCACATTAACTGCCCCAACATATATTTGGAAAATACTCGGGATATAGGAGGCCTTGTCTATGAACTTTTTTGAACAGGAACTAAGAAAATTTTTCGCAAAGGATCATGCATTCGATGATGTAAAATTCATCGGTAAAGTCTGCTATGGTACTTTGGGTGAGAAAACTAGAATGAAACTTGAATTTGTTACACTAGGAACCTATCAGAAATATGAAGGGATCAAGGCGACAGTCATTGATAAAAATGATGGCGTCATTGACACAATTACGTTGAAGTTTTCAGATGTTTGGGGGAAGAAAAAGCTAAATAACCCCAATTTTAGAGATGGCATAGAGCCATACATCTGGATTTATAACGAAAAAGCGGAGTGGTATTCTTACCAACCAACTAATGCTGATTACAAAGTAATGGCTGAATCAGTGAGTGACTATGCTGAACTATTCAAAGAGCAGACACAAGAGATGAAAAGCAGTTATTCTCTAAATCAATAAATGTAATGAAGAGAGGCATGTCGTGATAAAAACGGCATGCCTTTTCACTTTGATGGAAAGGAGGTAGCTGTCAAATGTTTATATGGGATTTTGTAATGGGTGATGTCATGGACCAGATTATTGACTGGTTTTATGGTCACCTCGTTGGTTTTCTGGGTGATTTCTTTGCACAGATGGGCAACATGGGTGTTGAGCTTTTTGATATGACATGGGTGCAAAGCATTGTGCTTTTTTTCACTTATCTTGCTTGGATGCTGTATGTGGTGGGGTTAGTTGTGTCTTGCTTTGAAACAGGAATTGAGTATCAATCAGGAAGAGGAAGTGTCAAAGATGCTGCGTTTAATGCTATTAAAGGATTCATGGCAGTGAGTCTTTTCACAACTGTACCGATCGAACTCTATAAGTTATCAGTAACTCTACAAAGCAGTTTAACCGCAGGCATTACGGGTCATAATAGCGGCGTTGGTGAACTTGCAAATGCAATCATTGGAGAACTGGGAAACATCAGTGACGTTTCAAGCGTAGGCAGTTCAGGTGTTTTCGGTGGACTTTCTACGATAACAAGTCCTATTATGGCACTTTTTATAATTATCCTCATGGGATATGCAGTCGTTAAAGTGTTCTTTGCCAACCTTAAAAGAGGTGGAATCCTGCTCATACAGATAGCGGTAGGAAGTTTTTATATGTTCTCGGTTCCAAGAGGATACATCGATGGATTTATTCAGTGGATAAAGCAAATCATTGGACTTTGCCTCACGACTTTTTTGCAGGCAACAATACTGACTGCAGGCCTAATGGTGGTAAAAGATAATGCGCTCCTCGGTCTTGGACTCATGTTATCAGCAGGAGAAGTACCAAGAATCGCGGGTGCCTTTGGTCTAGATACATCAACAAAAGCCAATGTGATGAGTGCGGTTTACACCGCTCAAGCAGCCGTTAATACAACTAGAACGATTGCACAGGCAATACCAAAATAGATTAATTGGGAGGATTATAAAAATGATATGAATGGCGCAAAGGGAGGCGTTGCCATGATTACTATGGGGAGCCTCTTTGATGGAATTGGAGGTTTTCCACTTGCAGCAGTCCACAATGGTATTGTTCCATTGTGGGCAAGTGAAATTGAGAGTTTTCCAATTGAGGTCACAAAAATAAGATTTCCTGAAATGCTTCACGTAGGGGATATTACAAAACTTAGTGGAGATACCCTTCCTGTTGTGGACATTATTTGTGGAGGATCTCCTTGTCAGGATTTATCTGTTGCAGGACAAAGAGCTGGACTTGCCGGTGAGCGATCAGGGCTTTTCATGGAACAGATAAGGATAACGAAAGAAATGAGGATTGAAGATGGAAAACGAGGCAAAACAAATGACCTTGTGCGACCTCGATTCTTCGTTTGGGAAAACGTCCCTGGAGCATTTTCATCAGCAGAAGGAGAAGATTTCAAAGCAGTTCTTGAGGAAACCGCAAGAATTGCTGACAACAACATACTTATACCTCGACCTCCGGGAGGGGTATGGAAATCTGCTGGGTGCATTTTGGGAAGTCAATTCTCCGTTGCTTGGAGAGTTCTCGATGCTCAACACTGGGGTGTCGCCCAACGACGCAAAAGAATCTTTCTTGTCGCAGATTTTGGAGGATACACCGCTCCCAAAATATTATTTGAGCAAGACCGCTTGCTTGGGAATACTTAGAAGGTCGAAAGCTAGAGATAAAGAACTACCATTTCAACTTAAAAAGGCTCTCGAAATTCAGGCAGGTATCACTCATTTGGATCAAGATTTATCAAGCAATTTGGCAACAGAACTGAGATCATATCACATAAATCAACGAAACGAGGGCATCGATCTAAATGGAATATCCGGTGCATTAATGGCAACTCAAAATATGCAGATGCAGACCTTTATTGCAGAGCCTATGATTTGCCTTAACGATCAAGGTGGTAATCGGATGGATATCACTGAGAATATTACATCCACGTTAAGAGCTTGCATGGGAGGGCATCTGCCGATTGTAACTCAGCACTTTCAAAAGGGTGTTGAATCAGAAAGGGGAGAAACTGAATTACTTTTCGATAATCATGCGAAGGACTGTAGATACACTGGCCCACTGCATGTAGCTCCCACCATTGCAGCAACATACGGGACAGGTGGTAATAATGTTCCTTTGGTTTCAAAACACATGAATGACGAAAGTTATTGTATCGCAAGTAACATCATCAATCGACAAGATAAGAATGGTGGAAACGGTTGTGGCTTTCAAGAAAATATAAGCTATACCTTGACTACAGCAGACATCCACGCTGTATGTTCAATCCCGAAAGCCTACCAGAATATCGTTGGAGCTTTGTGTGTAGGTGATGAAAAAGGAATTGGAAATCAATATGTGAGTCAAGATAAATGCATAATAGACTATCAAGAGATGACATCTGAGAAAATCGAGGATACTGAAATTGATAGAAGAACATCCTCAATAAATCTTGTTCGGAGATTAACCCCACTAGAATGTGAAAGACTTCAAGGCTTTCCGGATGGGTGGACAGATATACCAAAAGCATCAGATAGCCCGAGATATAAAGCTCTCGGAAATAGTGTAGCAGTTCCATGTGTAGATTCTATTATGCATGGAATTGCTTGTTTTTTGAGAAAAATCAGGCAAGAAGAGGAGGAGCGATAGATGTACATGTACCCTGACAACCTGAAAGCTAAAGCCACACTTTGGCTTTGGGAACTAAAAGATATAGGCATTATTGGAGTGGGACTTCTGATATCCGTATTTGCACTTTCACAGACTGGAATCCTGGTTCCTATAGTGATAACAGCAGTTTATGCCTTTTTAGCAATCCGATTTGAGGACACGAGTATTTTGGATTTTATCCGTTATGCTTGTGCCTTTTTTATTTTAAAACCGCAAATGTATGAATGGAGGTTGTAGATTTGAAAAATAATCGTCAGAAAGAAAAACAAAAGCAGTCCACAAGGGAGCTCATAGGGATCAATGAAATCACGGACTACAGCATTAAAACGGCATTTGGGGAACTAGTCTATTTCATCATTCATCCAACAAACATCTCTGTTTTATCAGAATCAACAGTCAGTGCAAGGGTCTATGCCCTCATGACTGTGCTCAAAGGAATTGCTGAGATTGAAATGCTCTGTCTAAACTCGAAAGAGAACTTTGATGAAAACAAGCAATACCTGAAAAAAAGAATGGAGGAAGAATCAAATCCAGTGATTAGAAAACTACTTCAAATGGACAGTACGAATCTTGATCGAATGCAGGTTCAAATGGCTACTGCTAGGGAGTTTCTAATTATTATTAGATTAAACAGAGGCGATGAGAACAGTCAGAAAGATAAAACTTCAGATGTGTTTCCTTATCTATCAAGAATTGAAAAAAGCCTTAAGGATCAAGGCTTTACTGCTAGACGAGCAGACAATGCTGACATTAAGCGATTACTTGGAGTCTACTACGAGCAGAATGTAACGACAGAGAAGTTTGAGGATTATGATGGCGAAAGGTGGGTGATTATCGGTGAGTAAAAAACGAAGTGAGAAGTTGTCTTGTTATGATAGTGAAAAAATCAAATCCTTTGTCGACATGATTGCTCCATCAGTCATCAAATTCAACGTGGACCATTTCATCTGCGGTAACACATTCCGCTGTGTTTGGGCACTCCGAGAGTATCCGACAAGCACCAATGAGCAAGCAATCCTCAGACACTTGGGAGAGAAAGATGGTGTTACACTGCGTATCTACACAAGACAGGTGACGGCAACTGAAGAAAAGAAAATCATTCATAATGCAGCCAATAAGAACCGCATGCATTCCACAAGCACGAATGACCTTCAGCAGACAGTCACAGCCGAAAGCAACCTTCAAGATGTGGTTACCTTGGTATCTACCATGCACCGAAATAGAGAGCCACTGCTTCACTGTGCTGTTTATATTGAACTTACTGCTAGTGATATGGATGGCTTAAAGCTCTTGCAGACAGATGTTCTGACTGAGCTAGTAAGGAGCAAATTGAATGTGGATCGGTTGATGCTTAGACAGCAGCAGGGTTTTATGTGTGTTGGGCCAACGGGTAGAAATGTGTTCGGCAGTCAGTATGAAAGGGTGCTACCAGCATCTTCTGTAGCTAACTTATACCCCTTCAACTATTCTGGGAAGACTGATAGCAACGGCTTTTATTTAGGCAGAGACAAGTACGGATCCAATGTCATCGTAGATTTTGACAAGAGAGATGATGATAAAACCAATCCGTGTATCCTCATCTTAGGAAACTCCGGTCAGGGCAAGAGCTATCTCTTGAAACTCATTTTGTGCAACATACTGGAATCTGGAAAGAATGTAATCTGCCTTGACCCTGAGCATGAGTATGTGGAGCTCGCAGATAACATCGGTGGATGCTTTGTAGATTTGATGTCTGGTGAGTACATGATCAATCCGCTTGAACCCAAAACATGGGATGAGGGTGGATCGCAACAAGATAAGGATGCACCCATTGCTTTTAGACAGGCAACAAAACTCAGTCAGCATATTTCATTCTTAAAAGACTTCTTTAGATGCTATAAGGATTTTGATGATAAGCATATTGATGTCATTGAAATTATGCTTGGCAAGCTATATAGCAAATGGAATATCAGTGACAATTCCAATTTTAAAAGCTTAAGCTCCAATGACTATCCAATCCTTTCAGATCTTTATCAGTTGATTGAAGAAGAATATCAAAGCTATGATAAAGGCAAATTTCAACTTTATACGACAGAATTGCTTCAAGAAATACTCCTTGGACTCCACTCCATGTGTCAGGGGGCTGAAAGTAAATTCTTTAATGGACACACCAACATCTCATCGAATCGCTTCATAGTGTTTGGTGTGAAAGGTCTACTTCAAGCAAGTAAAAATGTGAAAAATGCTTTGCTTTTCAACATACTGTCCTTCATGAGCGACAAACTTTTGACGGAAGGCAATACAGCTGCCGGGATAGATGAACTCTATCTGTTCCTGACCAATCTCACTGCAATTGAATATATCCGAAACTTTATGAAACGTGTGCGTAAGAAAGAATCATCGGTTATTCTAAGTTCTCAAAACCTTGAAGATTTCAATATCGAGGGGATCAGAGAACTGACAAAACCGCTGTTCTCCATTCCAACGCATGCATTTTTATTTAATGCTGGCAATATCGACAAGCAGTTTTACATGGACACCTTGCAGTTAGAAGAATCAGAGTACAATCTCATTAAGTTCCCTCAACGTGGCGTCTGCTTATATAAGTGTGGGAACGAACGATATAACCTTGCCGTACATGCCCCGGCACATAAAGAAAAACTGTTTGGAAAGGCAGGTGGAAGATAATGAATACCCAGAGAAATCTAGTGGAACTTAGAAAGAAGAAAGACGAGATCATCGCTGATATGAAAGCTTGCATTACCTATACACCAGATCAAGTAAACGATCTGCTATGCCTAATGGAGCAATATATAAAAGCAGAGACTGAAGAAAGGCAAAGACTTATTGGTCAGATCAGAAGATGCATGGATGGAGAAATCTATGATAATCCTTTTGAGGCCTATTATTGTTATTCAATCGATGACATTGAAAGATTCGACCAGATACTGAGCAGTTTTATCAATCAAAGTAAGGGTCTTGGTTATAAACAATTGGAGCTTGAAACTGAAGTTCAGCATGTAGTAAAACAACTGAATCATTTGAATGCCAGTTGCCGTGATGAGTTAATTGATCCTTACCGAAGAGAAAAGCTGATAAATCTGTTTGAAGAAGTCGGAAAGCTTCTAAAAATTGATGGCATTAAAGGAACTATCAATAATCAGCGAACATGGTAAGGTGGTGAACCATGGACCTACGAGATCAGAAATTTGGAATTGAAATTGAAATGACGGGCATTACAAGACAAAGAGCTGCCGAGGTGCTTTCAGAATATCTTGGCGGCTATACGGATTATGAAGGAGGTGGGTACGGCACTTATACTGTTGCAGATAATGAAAATCGAAAGTGGAAACTGGTCAGCGATGCCAGCATTCAGTGCCAGAAAAAAGTGGGTAACCGCAAGCAGATTGCCGACCGAGATTACAGTGTTGAACTGGTAAGTCCGATTTGTAGGTATGAGGACATTGAAAAGATTCAGGAGATGATTCGAGTGCTTAGAGAGGCAGGGGCTTTCAGCAATAAATCCTGTGGCATCCATATTCACATCAATGCAGCACCCTTTGAAGCTTATCAGCTCAGGAATTTGGTGAATATTATTGCATCGAAAGAAGACATGGTCTACCGCGCTTTGCAAGTGGATTCACAGAGAGAACGGCGATATTGCAAGAAAATCGATTCAGAGTTTCTGGAAAGCATGAATCGCCAGAAGCCTAAAACCATAAGTCAGTTACAGAACCTGTGGTATAAGGGGAACGATGGTAGCTATCAACATTATCATGACAGTCGGTACCACTGCCTGAATCTTCATTCTGTCTTTCAAAAGGGAACGATTGAATTCAGAGCATTTAATGGTGCACTTCATGCTGGTAAGGCGAAAGCTTATGTTCAGTTCTGCATGGCAATTACTGCTCAAGCTTATAACCAACGTTCAGCGAGTCCTATAAAAACGGTATCAGACAATGAGAAATATACGTTCCGTGTTTGGCTTCTGCGCCTTGGTCTTATCGGAGATGAATTTAAAACGGCACGAAAGCATCTGCTAGATCATCTTGAAGGGAACATTGCATGGAAATCCCCAGAACAGGCCATTGCACAGAAAGAAAGGCTTCGAAAGAAAAAGGAGCAAGAGCTCATTGAACCTAGTGAATCAGTAATAAATCAAACTGAATATGTAGCCATTGAAGAAATTCAGCAGGAGGAAGAGTCGCCTGCTTTTTCTATGTCTATGGGAATGTAGGAGGAAAAAATGCAGAAAGAAAAACTATATATCGCCTATGGCAGCAATATGAATTTGCCCCAAATGAAACAACGTTGTCCCACTGCAAAACCAGTGGGAACAACTGAAATCAAAGATTATGAACTCCTTTTCAGAGGGTCTAAAACAGGTGCTTATGCAACGATAGAGCCAAAAGAAGGGAGCTTTGTCCCTGCTATGATTTGGTCTGTTGGTCCCAAGGATGAAATTGCACTAGACCGATATGAAGGATATCCGAGATTTTATGACAAAGAAACTGTAGAACTTGAGGTAGATGGCGAGTCAGTATCGGCTTTTGTCTATGTAATGACAGAAGGACATCTACTTGGCATTCCGTCTGATTTTTATTTGAAAACCATTGAAGAAGGCTATCAGGGCGCAGGTTTTGATACGGAAATTCTAGAACAGGCAGTCGAGTATACTAAAGAACGAATGGCTAATGAGCAAGTTGAAGACTACGAACAAGATAATATGTATGGACTCGGGTGGTGGTGATAAAAAATGGCGGATCCAGTTTTAGTGGCTAGAGCTTTGGCAATGGCCCTTAGTGATGAAAGAATTAGAAAAAGTGTTGGGTGGACTATAGTTGCCATACTGTCTCCAATCATAGTGTTAATCGCTATCCTTTGCGGAATGCTTTCAGGGACTGCAAATCATAACAATACAGCACTTGAACTGTGTTTTCATGGTGGTGCTATAGCAGGTAATGTGCCTGTAGAGTACCGCGAGCACATTGAGAATATGCGAAGTAGCTTTGCTGTTCTTGACGATGCGATCAAAGAGGTAAACTCAAATATAGAAGGAGGAGATAGTCTGGATTCAACACGGATCAAGGCTATTTTTTATTCTCTGTATTTCGGCGCCGAGCAGCCATCCCAGGTAAATAGCAAAGCGTTTGTTGAAAGTTTTGTAACTTATGAAGAACGCACAAGGTCGGTGATTGGTGAAGATGGAACAACTCATACTGAAGTTTATACCGTTGCAGTTCCAGTAAAAGACCAGCCTATTATCTATAAAAATATAGATAAGACATTAGGCAGTACCGTCACAAGTGAAAATAAAGCAAACGCAACAGAAATCTATTATCGGATTTTGTATGGAAAACCTGCGCCGACTTACGGCAGTGAGTTTGATGATTTTATTAATGGAATTGCAGTTTCAGCAGAGCCTTTCATTGGTGAGGATGGGTTTTGTTCACCTGTCGGTGCTAATTGGAGGAGTTCTGTAACGAGCGAATTTGGATATCGAGCGGATCCTTTTACCAAAAAGAAAAGAGGGCATGGTGGTATAGATTTGGGGATGCCCAAAGGAACACCTGTCTACTCGGCTCTAAACGGTACTGTCATGTTGGTGAGGTACTCAACCTCTGGATATGGCTATCATGTCGTTGTTGATCATGGCGGTGGCGTTATCACTTTGTATGGGCATTGCTCGAAAATTCTTGTAAGTGAGGGAGAACCAGTAACTGTAGGTCAAGAGATTGCCAAGGTCGGCTCTACTGGAAGAAGTACAGGAAACCATCTACATTTTGAAATCAGAGTGGGCGGTGAAAAACAAAATCCAAGAAATTACTTACCTTAGAAAGGACGTGGAGAAATGCTAAAAACAAATGCTATATTTTTTAGAAAAGTGAGTGAACTAGAAACACAGCCATGTGTAATTGAAGCTATACAGTTGATGAACCAAAGTGAATATGATGAGCTTTCAAAAGGATTGCTAAGGGACAGGTCTTTTATTTCAGATAAAAAAGAAGATATGTTCACAGATCCATCTGGACAAACCCACTGTCTGCTTGCACTGAATGAAGAAAGTGGTGATGGCATTTTGATTGATAGCAGCGGCTATAACTACGCAAGATACATCAGCTTCATGCCAAACATTAAGGCATACATTGATCAGCAAATCTCTCAAGTAGCAGATCAAATTCTACAGGAGGCCGCCGAAAATACATCGAATGGTAGTTGGATTGTGTACTTTGAGGAAATCGCTGAACAGCACAGTCTTAATGTGAAAGCGAATAACGGAATAGGCACATTGCTTGTGAACGAGCTTCAGGGCAGAGAAGAAATGGCGGAAATTAACTTAGAAGAGGATTGTCTTGATATGACGATTTACCTCGACTTTTGCAAGAATATCAATCCATCTGAGTTAGAACAAAACATGGGAATGTAAGGAGGACTACGATGATGAAAAACGAAAATACGATTAAGGTACTGAAAATTGAACCCGGGAAAATGCCTTATGAAAAAGAAATGGTCAATGACCTTGAAGGGATTCAAGCTGAAGTAGATGGTATGTTTGAATGTGTTTATCTGGATAACAACTGCATTGCTGTTGTTAATGAAGAAGGAAAATTGAATGGAATGGAGTTGAATCGAAGGATTGGTAATGACATTATTGCCGGTCCTTTTTTCATTTGTGGTGATAGCGATGATGGTGAGTTTATTTCATTAACAGATGAGCAGATGGATGTGTTCGCTAGTGAATTTAAGGATGCCCCTGTATTTTCTGGTGATGAGCCAGAGGCTCAACCGAGAATGATCGTTACTAGTTTCAACTATTAGGAGGAGCAAATCATGAGTATAACAACAGAAAAAACAACGCTTCAGGTGAGCTTTCCAAAAGAAAAGTTGGAGGCGCTCAAGTTTTATATGGACGAAAAGGACACCACTGTTGAAAAAGAATTGCAGGGTCATATCAAAAGTATTTATGAAAAATATGTTCCTGCAGCAACAAGAAGATACCTTGATCGAAACGATCCTGCGGAAGGTCTGCAAACTGAAGTCAGGGTTGAAGCAGAGGAACAAGCACAAGAAATTATCGCACCAACGCCTTCGACACGTGGCAGAAGACGTAATGCCAGAGAACAAAATGAGGAAACTGTGGACTCAAATCAATTGGTTGAATCCGAAAGTGCAGATGAAAATCAGGAGCAAGGTGAAGAGCAATCACAAGGGATGAGCATGTCTATGTAGTCTTTTACTCATCTTAAAATAATGTATTTAAGCAAAGAAAATTCAAATTTGGAGGACACCAATATGAAAAAAGAAACCATTGCAATCAGCCTTGAGGCTGAAAAACTGAGAGCGATTAAGAAGTATATGGAGAAAAAAGAGGCCGATTTGCAGGCAGAGATGGCAGATCAGCTACAAAAGCTATACGAGAAATACGTGCCGGCCAATGTCAGAGAGTACATTGATGAGCGAGAAGAGGACGAAATCGCGCCAGAAAAGACAAAAAAAGTGATTAAAGCGACTACTCAGCCGAGAACCATTCCAACATCTCATGAAGGGCAGTAGTTAATCGGGTTTTTGAGCCGTCATTTGCCCCTGTGTGCGTTTATTTAGCATGGAGTGGAGTAACACTACCCCCTGCTAACATTTGAGCGAAATTTGAGCCGAGTTTGGCAGAAATAGAGTCTGGCATGTGATCGGAAATCAAAGTCGAAATTAGGGGTTAATCGTGCCTGATTCTATTTATGATTCTGGTGCAGGATAAAGCAAGGGGCTGTAAACTGCCCCTTGCGGTCACAACGGACGGCAGTGCCGTCTGCATTTTACGGAGAAACCAAGGATTTTCAGATACGGTGAGCGATATTTTCCCAACCTAAAAAAGGTGCTGTAAATGGGGCTTTTGGCTCTGGAGGGTGCTGTAATCCTAAAAAAGTCCCGGCATTGGAGGGCTTTGCAAGGTGCTGTTATAGGTGATACATCAAAAAACAGGAGAGGTGAAGCGATGAAAAAGAGAAATAATGACTTGAAGCAAAGAGTCACCGCATGGCTCTATCCCGAAATGATTGCCAACATGGAATCGCTCATGGCGGCAAATGATATGAAGAATCATACCGAATTTATTTCAAAGGCAGTGGATTTCTATATCGGTTATCTGGGCAGCAAAAGCAGTACAACCTTCCTCTCCCAAACTCTGCTGGGCACTATACAAGGCACGCTGCAGAACACTGAAAACCGGGTGGCGAATAATTTATTCAGGCTTTCAGTGGAAATCAGCATGATGATGCATCTTTTGGCAACCACGCTGGAGATTACGGATGAGGAACTGCATCGGCTTCGCGGCAGATGTGTTGCCGAGGTCAAAAGAACCAGAGGTAAAATCCGGCTGGACGATGCGGTGAATTTCCAGAGTAGCCCTGAGACGGAAGAATAATGGCCCGCATCATTCTCAAGTGTCCATACCTCAAAGGCAGGGAAAAGACAGCCGCCCATCTGAACAACCTCGTCAAATATATTGCCACCCGTGACGGTGTGGAAAAAATGGAAAGTGATCATAAGCTCTGGCACTCCACCAAAAAACAAAAGGATTTGATTGCACAGATACTCCGGGAGTTTCCCGATGCCAAGAATTTATTTGAATATGAGGATTACCTCGAAAACCCCAACCGGGGAAACGCCTCTGAATTCATCACTATCGCACTGGAACAGAATCTTGATAAAATCAGCGGCCGGGAAAAATATCTGGATTACATTGCAAACCGTCCCCGTGTCGAAAAAATTGACAGCCACGGTCTGTTCACTGCCGGGGATGAGCCGCTGGTCTTATCACAGATTGCTGACGAGGTATCCAGTCACACCGGAAATGTGTGGACGCCGATTATTTCTCTGCGCCGGGAGGATGCATCCAGAATCGGCTATGACAATGCTGCTGCGTGGAAAGCTCTGCTTTCCTCCAAAGCCATGGAGCTTGCTGAGAACTTAAAAATTCATCCTGACCATCTGAAGTGGTATGCAGCCTTTCACAATGAATCCCATCATCCCCATATCCACATGATCTGCTACAGCACCGAACCAAGGGAGGGTTACCTCACCAGACAGGGCATTAAGAAATTGAAATCTTCTCTTGCAAATGAAATCTTTCGTCAAGAGCTCATCCCCCTTTACGGAGAAAAGACCCAGCAGCGGGATGCCTTGAAGGAAGAAGCTGCTGAAGCTATGCATGAATGCATCCGGCAGATGAAAAACGGTGTTTTGCAAAGCAGCCGTATGGAGCAACTCATCATGCACCTTGCGGAACGCTTACAGAATACCTCCGGGAAAAAGCAATATGGCTACCTCAAGGCGGACCTTAAAAATGTGGTGGACGAAATCGTGGATGAGCTTGGGAGGGACAACCGTATTGCAAAAGCCTACGGCCTATGGTGGGAGGTCAGGGGTAAAATCGAATCCATCTACACCGAAACCCCGTCAGACCCGCCGTCTCTTTCACACTGTGATGATTTCAAAGCCATACGGAACATGGTTATTCAGGAAGCACTGCTGATTGGCTCCATGACCTTTGAGGAACCAGCATCCCTGGATATGGCTCTCCCGGAGCCAGAGGATGAGCGGAAGATACCTTCCGATGAAATGACAGAGGAAGAGAATCAGGAACCGGAGGATGATTTCAGAGAACCGGCTGCAGAAGAACGGAATGAAGCCTCTGCCAGTAAGGAATCATCAGGCTCTTGGTGGACAGATGAGTATAAGCTGGCAAAACAATATTTATATGGTGATGAGAGCGCTGGGATTTTGCAGGATTTTCAAAAGTCGCATGAACTTTTTTTCGCAGAAGCGGAAAAAGAAAATCCTCTCGCCATGTATGACCTCGGAAGAATGGCTGCGGATGGTCTTGGCTGCGAAGTGGACGCCGATGAAGCATACGGCTGGTACGAAAGAGCCTTTGCTGTTTTCCAATTCTCAGAGGAAGAAAAGCCTTGGAAATACACCGAATACCGTATCGGCAAAATGTATGCCGCAGGACTTGGAACAGAGCAGGACTATCTGCAGGCAGCGGATTGGCTCACCCTGTCTGCGGATGAAAATTATAAATACGCACAGTATTCCCTTGGCGGTCTGTATTACCATGGCAAAGGCGTGAATCAGGATCATGAAACTGCGTTTGCCCTCTATACCCAGTCGGCGGATCAGAGCTTCCCCTATGCCAGTTTTGAGCTGGGAAAAATGCTGCGGGATGGAATTGGCTGTGTGAAAAATCAGCAGAATTCTGACCACCGCTTCACGGAAGCCTTTCTTGGCTTTGTGTCCATGGAGGAACAGAGCTATGATGATAAACTCCAATACCGGCTGGGCTGGATGCTTCTGAACGGCGTAGGTACGGACAAGGATGAAGCCAGGGCAAAGGAATACTTTGAAAAGGCGGCATCCGTGGGAAATCCCTTTGCCTGCTACCAGCTTGCGAAGCTTATTCTGTCTGATGAAAGGGCACAGCCACAGGAGGTGGAGAAAGCCCTCGGCTACCTTTGGAAAGCAGTGGAGGCCGAGAATCCCTATGCCGCATATTTTCTCGGCAAGCTCTATGAAAAGGGACAGCACGTTTCGCAGAATATCTCCGAGGCAGTACGGCTCTATACAATGTCGGCAGAACAGGAAAATGACTTTGCTGCATACCGGCTCGGAAAGCTGTATCTTGGCGTTGATGGTGTGCTGAAAGATGTGGAGTCAGCCATTCGCTGGCTCACCTTTGCTGCAGACAGAAAAAATCAGTTTGCCGAATATGCCCTCGGCACCCTTTACCTCAAAGGGGAAGATGTTCCGAGAGATATCCTGAATGCTCTGGAATACCTGAAACGGTCTGCCGGTCAGGGAAACCAGTTTGCACAGTACCGGCTGGGCAAGATTTATCTCATGGGCGAGGATGCGTCCAAGGATATACAGGCTGCCCTGCAATTTTTGACGGCTTCCGCAGAGCAGGGGAACCAATATGCGCAGTACACCCTCGGCAAGCTGTATCTGATGGGAAAAGAAGTCCCAAAGGACAAGGATGCCGCTGTCCGATGGTTTACTCTCTCGGCAGCACAGGGCAATATTTATGCCCAATTTTTCCTCGACCATATGGACAGTATCAAAGACCCTTCTGCCCTTATGGCAGGCACCCGCCTGCTGCATCATATGAGCCGTATTTTTTTAGATAATGCACCGCCGCTAAAACCGCTTGGTCAGCGGACAGACCGGAAGCTTCTGCGTAAGCTTCGGGAGAAGAAGCAGGCACAGGGTCACGCAAGGGATGATCAGGAGCAAACTATGTCTTTATAACGATTGGAGGAATCCGATGAACAAACAGAAAAAGAAATGTAACCAGCAGTCTATCAAAAAGATAATGATAAATCAAAATCAGCATCGGGCAGGAAAACGTCCGGTGCTTTTTCATCGAATCGGCTGCCGCCACAGATAGGAGGTGTCTCCATGGGGGCATATGTACATTTTACAGATGAGCAGAAACAGCGTGCCAACAGTGTTGACCTTGTGAGATTTTTGGAAATGAGGGGTGAAAAGCTAATCAAGTCAGGCAGAGAAAAACGTCTTGCATCGGATCACAGCATCACTGTCCGAGGAAACGAATGGTACGATCACTCTGCAGAGAGCGGTGGGTATGCTATTGATTTTGTAAAGCAGTTTTATGGTCTTTCCTTTCCCGAGGCCGTAACCATGCTGCTGGGCGGTGAACAGGGCGAAGCCTACCGTCCTGCAGAGAAAAGGAAACTGGAAGTGAAAAAGCCCTTTGCACTTCCGAATCCTCACAGCGATATGCGCCGTGCCTATGCTTATCTGGTCAAAACCCGGCTCATTGATCGGGAGGTGGTCAGCTTTTTTGCCAAAGCAAAGCTCCTGTATGAGAGCTGTGAGAAATCCAAGGATGCCACTAAGGAATACCACAATGCTGTATTTGTAGGCATAGATGAAACCGGTACTGCCAGACATGCCCACAAGAGAGGGCTTTATACCGAGGGTGTTGGCTTCAAAGGAAATGTGGATGGCTGCGATCCCCGGTACAGCTTTCACTGGTTCGGAGAAAGCGATACCTTGTATGTTTTTGAAGCTCCGGTTGATATGCTGTCCTTTATTACTCTGCACCCGGAGGATTGGCAGCAGCATAGCTATGTGGCTCTCTGCGGTGTCGGTGGACAGGCGATGCTGTGGATGCTGGAGCAGTGCCCGAAACTATGCAATGTGTCGCTGTGTCTGGATAACGATGAAGCCGGTTACAAAGCAAGTGACCGATTGAAAAATCAGCTTGTTGAAAAAGGATATTTCCCGCAGCGGCTTGTCCCGCAGGCCAAAGATTGGAATGATGACCTGACAATGGCACAGCAAAGGCAGGATGGATTTGAAATGAAGATGGCGTAGCAAAAAGGCAGGGCAGTTATTAAGCTGCTCTGCCTTACCATCAAAGAGAGATATCTCTGATGCAAAATATTATGCCTTAAAGGTTGTGACATTACCTGAAAAACCGCACTGGCGAAGAATTTGTTCAAATTGGACAGGGTCTCCGTTTCCCCGGTCATGAAGATGCCAGATAATATTCCCTGTATCAATAGTTTTACAAATTTCTTTTATATAGCAAAGATCAACTGCTGAAAACGAAAAGCCCCATGAAAATATATCTTTAATGCAATGGTGTTTTAGACTCGCAAAGAATGGTGTCTGCTCAAGAATCTGCTTTGTCGGCTTCTGAAGTGAATCGTGTATGTCGTCGATGCCTTCCATTCCAAAATCATAATCCGATTCATAATCAGCTTCACAATCATACTCATCATCTGAGTAAGCCTCTGTAGCTGCATGAGATTTTTCTACACCATGTCCAATGATAATCTCTTTACCTTGAACACCGTGTATGTGGCAGATTTGTTCCGATGGAATGTGATAAATATCCTCAAGAGTTTTGGTATAGTTAAAGGTCAGGAAAATACTTGAGCCTTTCAAAGAATCTGTCAAAAAGCTGTTGCAGGAGATAGCTTTCGGATATGAAATGGTATTGATCCACTGTGAAAACAGCTTGGAAAACCCATAGGCATTAAAGCTCAGCGTGGATGTAAAGTCCTCTCTTGCGTATGCTGTTTTCCAAAGATCAATATCTCCATCTCTGCCGGCTACATCATCAACATCATCGAAGAATAATTCCCAATCTATTTTGCCGAGAGCTTCCTCAAAGTTTGCCCAATTTCCCCCTGCCGCTTCGTTAATGCAATAAACCAAAAAGGAAGCCAGATCTTCATCAGAGATGGACATATCACCCTTTGGCATCAGCGTAGCATCAGAAACCATGAAATGCTCGGTATCTTGAGATTCGGGATACATCTCAATCAGCCAGTCCTTAAAATTATTATATGAAGTGGGCATATCATGTCCACGGTCGAACCCGTTGCCTATTATAAAAAGATTGTTTTTCAACGCGCATTCCCCCTTTGTACCATAGTTTTACCGCAGCTTGATTATTAAAGCATGCAGCTTATTTTATCACGAAATACCTCGAAAAGAAAGGAGCCTCTCATGCCATCACAAATCTATATACTGATTGCAGCGGCCGCCGTGATGTTTCTCGTCATCGGCGGCCTTTCTCTTTTAGCGAATTACTATACCCTAAACGGAATCAAATCCCGTACGGTGGGTGACGGCCAGCATGGTACGGCACGCTTTTCCACCAAGCAGGAAATCAAAAGAATCTACAAGCATATCCCATTTAAGCCGGAGTTATGGAGGCAGGGGCAGTGTCTCCCTGCTACAGATGAGCAGGGCATCATCCTTGGCAGCACAGGAGCAAAGAAGAAGGTGACGGCGCTGGTAGATACTGATGATATTCACTGCCTTATGATCGGAGCCTCCGGAGTGGGAAAGACGGCATTTTTTCTATACCCCAATTTGGAATATGCCTGTGCATCCGGTATGAGCTTTCTGACCACCGATACCAAGGGTGACCTCTACCGCAATTACGGTACCATTGCGCATGACCACTATGGCTACCATGTGGCAGTCATTGATCTTAGAAATCCCACCCGCTCAGACGGCAACAATATGCTCCACCTGGTCAACACTTATATGGATCAATACCTTGCTGATGAAAATAACCTTGTAGCAAAGGCAAAGGCAGAGAAGTACGCCAAGATTATCTCTAAAACCATCATCAACGCCAGCGGTGAAAATTATGGACAAAATCAGTTTTTCTATGATGCTGCTGAAGGGCTTTTGACCTCGGTTATTCTGCTGATTGCCGAATATCTGCCGCCCACTGAAATGGGGGGAAAGAGAGTTGACTGCCGTCATATCATCAGCGTGTTCAAACTGGTACAGGACTTGCTTGCCCCAAGCAAGGTAAAGGGCAAAAGCCAGTTCCAACTCCTTATGGATAAGCTCCCCTCCAACCACAAGACACGTTGGTTTGCAGGCGCCGCCCTTAACTCTGCAGAGCAGGCTATGGCATCGGTGCTTTCCACCGTACTCTCCCGGCTCAACTCCTTTCTGGACAGCGAAATGGAGCAGATTCTCTGTTTTGAAACAGCCATTGACGCGGAGAAGTTCTGTAAGGAAAAATCCGCACTGTTTATCGTGCTGCCTGAAGAAGATTTGACCAAATATTTTATGGTGTCCCTTATGATTCAGCAGCTCTACCGGGAGATTCTTGCGGTTGCCGATGATAACGGCGGTAAACTCCACAACCGGATCATGTTCTATTGTGACGAGCTAGGCACCCTTCCAGCCATTGAGTCGCTGGAGCTGATTTTTTCAGCCTCACGTTCACGCCGCCTTTCCATGGTGCCGATCATACAATCCTTCGGCCAGCTTGAAAAGAATTACGGCAAAGAAGGTTCGGAAATCATCATAGACAACTGCCAGGACACCATCTTCGGCGGCTTCGCCCCCAATAGCCAGACTGCCGAGGTGCTGAGCAAGGCGCTGGGTTCCAGAACTGTCATGAGCGGCAGCGTGAACCGTGGGAAAAATGACCCCAGCCAGTCCTTACAGATGATGGAGCGCCCCCTCATGACGCCGGATGAACTGAAATCTATTCCCAAGGGAAACTTTGTTGTCATGAAAACCGGCACCCATCCCATGAAAACACGGCTGCGTCTTTTTCTTGATTGGGGTATCCGATTCGGAAAGCCTTATACCGTGGAAGAAAAAGCTCACCGAAAAGTCATGTATGCCGATAAGAATACACTGGAGGAAAACATCGTCCGCAAGCACATGGCCTGTCTAATGGTGGATGAGGAAACCGGGGAGGTTATAGAACCGCCGTCTGGAACCGGAACACTTCATACGCCGACAGCAGAGCCTACTGAAAATACCATGCGTCGCCGCACAATGCTCAAAACGTAAGGGGGGTATCCATGAGCTATTTCAACCATCTTTATTCCGCCTCGCCCGATGAGCTTCCCCATCGGGCGAGAGCCGTTTATATGTATCTTCGTGATCGTGCTGGGAAAGGGTCGGACTGCTGGCCTGCAGTAAAAACTATCGCTGACCATTTGCAGTTATCCCGCAGTACCGTCAAACGAGCCCTGCACGATCTGGTAAGTGCCGGACTCATTGAAAAGGAAGTTCGTTATCGGGAGAATGGGAGCAATACCAGCAACAGGCTCATTTTAAGAAAATAGCTGTGATAGCAAAAAGACAGTCTTACCGCCAAGGGGAACGACTGTCTTTTTGCTGAACCCAGGTGCGGTTCACTGTGAACCCACCAGAACCTCTCACTCTGAGAAAAGGTTATCACAGAAAAAGAAAATAAAGTAGCCTTGTAGATTCTCTTATCAACTTTATTGTTGGCTTTTTCATTCTGCCGGAATCACTTCCTAAAGAAAAACGTATTAAAACTGAAATGAATGCAAAAGATTTTTACCCGTTGAAATCCGTCTTTAAATATTTTCACCAACCCCATTTATGGGTGCTGCTATTAACACATATGCTATTTCAGCTTGTTTTCACTGCAAACAATGCTGTTTATCAACTCTTTATGATTAACAAATACAATATACCTCCCGCTTCAGTTGCTGTTCTTTTGATAATTTCAGGATTCGGAAATCTTATTACACAAATTTTTTTTGTTGGTCCCTTGGTACGTGTCATTGGAGAAAAGCTTGTGGTGAGTCTTAGTTTAATTGGGCAAGCGATAATGCTTGTATTTAGATTATTAGTACCTTCATTTTGGATGCAATATCTTGTTATTTTGATTAGTACTGCATTCAATGCATTAATGTGGCCCACATTAACTGCCCTGATTTCAAAATCAGTACCTCAGAATGAACAAGGCAGCATATCAGGAGTTTCTACATCCCTAAGCAGCCTCATGGGTATTATTGGACCTTTAATTGCAGGAATGCTCTATGATTCACTTGGGTACTCAGTACCATTTTTATCAGGAGCTATTGTTTTCATAGGTACATTTATGTTGTTCAACACTACAAAAAAGTCTATGAGCTCTTAATAGTATGGAAGAATAGATCCACTTTTTTAAAATATCAAAGTCAATGTCCTCAGAATTTTTAGCGGTTTGAAGTGGAACGAAGTAGAGTCTGCCGAAGACACCAAGGTGGACAGATATGAGGTAGATTCAGACGGTGCAAGGACAACGAGAAAAAATTGCCAACGATTACTTGACGCTAACGGACATTATGAAATTATTGACATTTACTATATAGCGTGGTATTATAAATCAGTATATTAGTATTAGACCCAAAAGGAGTTTTATCTTATGCGGCAAGGTATTCTTAAATAGTTATTCAATTGAATAATGAAAGGCACTAACATTCTATGGATTGTCCTACTTGAGGTAGGATTATTTGTTGCGCCTTTTAATTTAAGGATACTCTCATAAGAAATACTCATCTGCTATATTGCTATTTCTAAAAAAATGCACTTTAGCGTTTTTTTGGTATGCTTCTACTGGTGGAATAATCAAAGCGAAAGCTGTCCCCTGTGATGAGAGTATCGTCACAGGGGTTTTTTATTTACCAGAGGAGGATAATGCAATTGAAAATAATAAATTTAGGAATATTAGCGCACGTAGATGCAGGAAAAACCACGATAACTGAGAGCATGCTATTTAGAAGCGGTACGATCTATTCAGCGGGCAGAGTTGATGAAGGTACTACCATAACCGACTCTATGTCTCTTGAACGGCAAAGAGGAATAACAATACGTTCATCAACCATCTCTTTTGAATGGAATGAAACAAAGATAAATATCATCGATACCCCCGGTCACATGGATTTCATTGCTGAGGTGGAGCGTTCCCTTTGTGTACTAGATGGAGCTATTTTAGTGATTTCAGCAAAAGAAGGTGTTCAAGTGCAAACAAGAGTGATTTTTCAGACTTTACGCAAACTGAAAATTCCCACCTTAATTTTTATCAACAAAGTAGATAGAACCGGTGTTTGCCTAAATGAGCTCTATACCGATATTAAAGAACAATTAACCCCTGATATTGTTATTATGCAAATTTTAGATGGGTTGGCCTCGAATGATATTTTGATAAGCGATTACGCAAGTATTTCAGATGCAGCAACAGAAAAGCTTCTGGATTTAGATGAATCACTGGCGGAAAAATTTATCCTGAATCAGCCTATAGCCGAAAAGGAATATAATACATCTTTTCTTTCAAATATCGCATCATGTAAGCTTTTTCCCGTCTTACACGGAGTTGCTCTGAGGAATATTGGTACAGAACAGCTCTTAAATGCAATTGCAAACTATCTTCCGGTGAATACCGCAACTGACCAAGGTGAGCTTTGTGCTTTTGTCTATAAAATAGACAGAGATGAACAAATGCACAAAAGGGCTTTTGCACGGGTTTTCGGGGGAAGTTTAAAAGTCCGTGACACCGTAGCGGTTGAAGGCTGTGAAGAAAAATTTAAAATAAAAAAGCTTGAATATATTAGAAATGGGAAAATTGTGTCTGCAGAGCGTGTTTTATGTGGAGATATAGCTGTGATCTCCAATGTGCAAAATATCCGGATTGGGGATGTTATAGGATCACGCAACAGACATTTACCGCAAATCTCTATGGCTCAACCATCTTTGCAGACTTCTGTAATACCATTAAATCATGAACATAGAAGCCGTTTAATCCAGGCACTGTTTGAATTAACAGAGGAAGATCCGCTTCTTCGCTGCGAGGTTGATAAATATACAGAGGAAATTACAATGCAGCTGTTTGGAGAGGTGCAAATGGAAGTAATTCAGGCGCTGCTTGAGGAAAGGTATCATTTGAACATTCAATTCGGTGAGTTAATGACCATATATAAGGAGCGGCCAAAGCGGGCTGCCGATACCGTTATTCATATCGAAGTGCCCCCAAATCCCTATTGGGCGTCTGTAGGACTATCCATTGAGCCGCTTCCTCTTGGTTCTGGACTTGTTTTTGAAAGTAAGGTTTCTTATGGTTACCTCAACAAGTCTTTCCAAAGTGCTGTTAGTGACAGTGTCAAAAGTGCATGTGAGCAAGGCTTATTCGGATGGGCGGTAACTGATCTGAAGGTATGCTTTACCTATGCCCTGTATTACAGTCCTGTTAGCACACCCTCAGACTTTCGGCATCTTACTCCCCTTGTTTTTGAGCAGGCGTTAATAAAAGCAGAAACGGAACTATTGGAGCCATTTATGGACTTTGAACTTCACATTCCAAAGGAGTACAGCAGTAAGGTGATGTATGATTTGCAGCAAATGCGGGCTCGTATTGAACGAATCGACGCAGAAAAGGATGAAACTATGATGTACGGCAGGATTCCTACCGAAACATCAAAGTCCTATCAAGTACAGCTTACATCATATACCAACGGGAAAGGTGTGTTTTTAATCAATCCCTGCGGCTATGATATTTACGTTGGTATGCCCTTGTATAAAGCAAGAAAAGAAAACGCCATTACAGATAAAATAAGACACTTATTTTTGAAAGAAAATATATAAGAATGGAGGCGAACAAATGATGATTAGGAAGATTTCTGCTTATAAGATTTATTTACTGTATTCCGGTATTACAGCGTTGCTATTTTCCTTGGTTACTACAGTTATGATTGTTTACCATATAGAAAATGTTCATATGAATCCGCTCCAATTGATTCTTGTCGGGACAGTTCTTGAAGCTGTTTGCTTTACATTTGAAATTCCTACAGGAATTGTTGCGGATGTATACAGCCGCAAGTTGTCTATTATTATTGGCCTTATATTGATAGGCATTGGATTTACCATTGAGGGGTCAATCCCAGTGTTCTCAGCGGTTATTATTTCACAAGTAGTATGGGGTATTGGGGCGACTTTTACGAGCGGATCTGTTGATGCTTGGATTGCAGAAGAAAATAAAAATGTGGATATTAATCAAATATACCTCAGAGCTGCACAAGCAGGGCAAATAGGTTCTGTAATCGGAATCATTCTTGCGACAATACTGGGCAATTTTTCTGTCAGAATCCCTATCCTTTTAAGCGGAGTTCTGTTTGTTGTTTTTGCTTTGTTTTTAGCCCTTTTCATGCCGGAATATAGCTTTAGGCCGTCTGCACCGGAAGATATTAATACTTACGAAAAAATAGTATACACCATGAAAAGAAGTGTAGGATTTATAAAAAGCAAGCCGACTATCTCACTCCTTCTTTTGGTAACGTTATTCTACGGCTTATCCAGTGAAGGATACGACAGACTTTCCATAGCACATTTTTTAAGTGATACAACACTGCCGAAGCTGTGGAACCTTCAACCCGTAACATGGTTTGGTATTTTTGGTATAGTCGGTATGGTATTAAGTGCAATTTCAATGCAATTCATCATAAAAAGATTGGGGGCAAACAGCAAAATACGAAGTGCAGTAATCTTATTAATCACAAATACATTTTATATCATGAGCATGGCTGTATTTGCGTTAACGCATGACTTTAGTATTATGCTAATAGCATATTTGTCTACAAACATGTTCCGTTCCGTAAATGAGCCTATCTTAAATGCGTGGATTAACAGACATATTGATGATAATGCGAGGGCGACAATACTTTCAACAAATGGGCTAATAAATTCACTGGGGCAAATAATAGGCGGTCCGTTTATCGGTGTTTTAGCGGCAAATATTTCTGTAAGCTTTGGTATTGCATGCACTGCAATTTTGTTAACACCGGTAATCGTACTTTATGCACTTTCCATCAAGAGTGACAGAATACGCTCTTGATATTTCCTTACATCAGAGAGGAAGCAAAGAAAAATATTGATAAAACATTTTACGAGTTCCTAAGTAATAGAGAAAATCTTCATATGAGCCAGTAATCATAAATGGGGATATGGGATCATCCAATATTATTTTTGATACAGAGAAAGAAAGAGTCAGCGGAATCATTGACTTTGGACAGGCGTCCATTGATGACCCTGCCATCGACGTTACCTCACTGATTTGTCCGAGATAGTATGGCGAAGACTTTATAGAACTTATCTTAAATATTTACCCTCAGACTAAATCCCTGGTACCTCATGCAAGATTCTATGAGTACTTTTGCTTTACAGGAAGCTATTTTCCGAGCAGAAACGGTGATATAGAGGCATTTTGTTTCGGGAATGCCTCCTACCTATAGGTGGCATTTATATTAACAAATAGAATTTTATGTATCGTTAAGGTATTATATAGTCAATAATGAAAAAACTTTAATGTACATATTAATATAATTGGAGGATTTTATGAGAACTGAACAGGAAATGATGGATTTAATACTTAATATAGCTCAGCAGGATAGCCGCATCAGGATTATAACATTGGAAGGATCGCGCACCAACATTAATATCCCCAAGGACGAATTCCAGGATTATGATGTTACATACTTTGTAACAGATATGGAAGCTTTTATTTCAAGGGATGAATGGCTTAAGAGTTTCGGAAATATTATAATGATGCAAAGACCGGAGGATATGGAACTATTCCCGGCTGAAGAAAAAGGATACTCCTATATAATGCTTTTTGACGATTATAATAAAATTGATTTAACCTTATTGCCCCTGGAAGAATTGGATAATTACCTGAATGGCGATAAATTGATGAAGGTTATTCTGGATAAAGACGGAAGGATTCAACGGGATGTCGTTCCGACCGACATTGATTATCATATAAGAAAGCCCAGTGCCCTGGAATACGATGACTGCTGCAACGAATTTTGGAATACCACTTCCTATGTGGTTAAGGGCCTGTGCCGTAAGGAAATTTTATTTGCTATTGACCATCTTAATCAGATTGTTCGTCATGAGCTGCTGAGAATGATATCATGGAAGGTAGGCATCGAAACAGAATTTAAATTAAGCGTCGGCAAGAACTATAAGTTTATTGACCGGTACATATCCGAGGATTTGTGGAAGAGGCTTTTGTCTACTTATCAAATGGATTCATATGAAAATGCATGGGAAGCATTATTTCTATGCCATCAATTGTTCAGAGAGGTATCCAATGAGGTAGCAGAAAAACTTCATTATGACTACCCGAAATATGATGAAAATATAACAAAGTATACCCGGGGCATGTATGAAAAATATGGTGGTAAAAAATGCTGACGAATGCTTTTCCATATTTGCTTATTAGGTATATGATGCCGGATGTTCATTTTCTCGGCATGGGCTCCCGCAGAATAGCCGGGCTGACGGAACGAATACACATGGTACTGAATGTAAGAAGCCAGGTGGAAACAATGATTACTGAAATGAAAGCAGAGCATCTGAAAGATATCAATAAACCCAACGAGCCATTTGAGGTAATAGGGAAAATCATACCTAAATATGAAAATGATGACTGGACATTTACAGAAATACTCTATGAAGAACCATATTTAAAAAGTTACCAAGATGAAGAGGATGAAGAGACAAATTATCTTGAATATATTAACAATACTGAAAAGGTAGTTTACCTTTATTATCATAACAATGAATGTGTTGGGCAAGTTAAGCTGCGAAGAAATTGGAATAAGTTCGCCTATATCGAAGATATCGCTGTATGTAAGGATTTCAGGGGACAGGGTATAGGTAATGCACTTATTAATAAATCTATTGAATGGGCAAAACATAAAAACGTGCACGGACTAATGCTTGAAACCCAGGACAATAACCTTTTAGCTTGTAAATTCTATCATAAATGTGGTTTCAAAATCGGCGCCGTCGATACTATGTTGTACGCTAACCTTGGAAACAACTTTGAAAAAGCTGTTTTTTGGTATTTAAAATTTTAAAATATAATGAACAAGCGATGGGCATTATTAAAAGGTTGTTCTCAAATAGCGCCTGATATTGAACAAGATAACAATGTTAGTTATAATTTTCATAAGAAAATAGAGTTTGAGGAGGCTAATTGTATTATTAAGAATATTTAGAAACATAATTAAAACGGTTTGCTCAGTGATATGCTCAGTGTTGAAATATATAATAAGCTTTCATTATAAAATTCTCTATATTATAAATTAGAAATTAATGAAAATTGTAAATTTCACTATATCTTTATTGATTAATTTTGATATCGTCAGTACACGGCACATACAGAGGTTGTGTGCTTGCTTGTGAGGACATAAGGCCTTAAAAATAAAGTTTTAGAAGTATACAGTAAAAAAATATTTTTATGGAGTTGATTATGAAAATGAAAAATCTAAAAGTTGCTTTATTACAGCTTTTGCCGGAAGTTACCTTGGATGGAAACCTGCAAAAAGGATGGGACTATTGTAGAAAGGCAAAAGAAATGGGCGCAGACATTGCGGTATTTCCTGAAATGTGGAGCGTCGGCTACAACATACCGGAAAGCATTGATGAATTGAAAGAAAGTGCTGTATCGGTTAGCAGCGAATTTGTCAGCTCTTTCGGTGAGCTGGCTAAGGAACTTGATATGGCGATTGGTATAACCTTTCTTGAAAAGTACGAGCCGTTGCCGAGGAACACCCTCTGCCTGTTTGACCGTTTCGGCAATAATATCCTTACATACGCAAAGGTACATACCTGCGATTTCTGTGATGAATGCCGGCTGACGGCAGGCGATGATTTTTATGTCGTTGATTTGGATACAGCACAGGGAAGCGTAAAGATTGGCGCGATGATTTGTTATGACCGTGAATTTCCAGAAAGCGCGAGGATTCTCATGCTTAAGGGTGCGGAGATTATTTTGGTCCCTAACGCCTGTCCTATGGAGGTAAACCGCATTTCGCAGCTACGGGCAAGAGCCTTTGAAAACATGGTTGGCATCGCGACCGTCAATTATCCGATGGGCCAGCCCGACTGCAACGGTCATTCAACCGCGTTTGACGGAATTGCGTATAGATCTACCGAGCCCGATTCCAGAGATACACTTATTATTGAAGCCGGAGAACGAGAGGGGATATATATTGCCGACTTTCCTATTGATGAAATCAGGGAATATAGAAGCCGAGAAATACATGGAAACGCATACCGCCATCCGCGGAAATACAAAATGCTCATTACAGAAAGCATTGAGGAACCATTCATCAGAAAGGATTTCAGAAAGTAATAAAAGGGAATGACAGACAACAGACATCCCACCACTTGCGCCAAGGGGATACCAGAGGGGTGCAGCATCTTTTTTTGACCGTTCAAGGCATACAATCCAGAGGTCTGTTGCTTAATTGAGAGGACATAAAGTCTTGGAAACAGAGGGTTAAGGACAAGGAATTCTGATAACAGGAAGTTGGAGGTTGATTATGACAAAAAACTCCGAAAAATGCTTGGCGATGTTAATGCGCCGTCAACGATTGCGCTAATACACCTGATAGATACACAGAGTAAGGTGACCATTTGCAAATGGTGTATGGATTATACTAAAGTCCACATTCTGCCGATTTTTGAGAAGCGTTGCCCAACGATGCCCGCCCGCGAAACGTGTTAAATGTTGCCCGTGACTATCTTGATGGCAAGGTGAAGTTTCCAGTGGTAAAGAACATTATCTTGAACGAGTGTCACGCTGCCGCACGCGAGCTTGAAGATAATCCAGTTGCACAAGCGTCGGCTCGTGCTTGTTAATAAATCTATTGAATGGGCGAAACATAAAAACTTGCATGGACTAATGCTTGAAACCCAGGACAATAACCTTTTAGCTTGTAAATTCTATCATAAATGTGGTTTCAAAATCGGCGCCGTCGATACTATGTTATACGCTAACCTTGAAAACAACTTTGAAAAAGCTGTTTTTTGGTATTTAAAGTTTTAGAATGTAATGAACAAGCGAATTGGAGTTTGTTTGATCCGTTTATCTTCTGCAGCAAATTTATATAAGGAAGGAAAAAAATAAATGGCTATATTAAGAATATCACTGCAATTGAAAAAACTGATTGAAAAATACTGTTGCGTAAAAGATACGGAAGGAATGTCACCTGCCAAAGTATATAAATTAGTCGGAGTAAATAAAAACTTATATTTAAAAATGACAGACAGCCGATATAAGGGGACCACATATGATGTGGAACGTGAAAAGGACATGATGCTATGGTTACAAGGAAAGCTGCCTATTCCAAAGGTCTTGTACTTTGAAAAGCACGAAGGGTGGAACAATCTGCTCATGAGCGAGGCCGATGGTGTCATATGCTCAGAAGAGTATGAAACAGAACAGAACGCTGAGAAAATTATCCAGCTATATGCTGAGTGTATCAGGCTCTTTCAATCCATCGACATATCGGATTGTCCCTTTAATAATAATATAGATAGCCGGCTAGCCGAATTGGATTATTTACTGAATAACAATTTGGCTGATGTGGATTGCGAAAATTGGGAAGAAGATACTCCATTCAAAGATCCGCGTGAGCTGTATGATTTTTTAAAGATGAAAAAGCCCAAAGAGGAATTAGTCTTTTCACATGGCGATCTGGGAGACAGCAACATTTTGGTGAAGAATGGTAAAATAAGCGGCTTTATTGATCTTGGGAGAAGTGGTAAGGCGGACAAGTGGTATGATATTGCCTTCTGTGTCAGGTCTATTAGGGAGGATATTGGGGAAGAAAAGTATGTTAAGTTGTTTTTTGACTTGCTGGGTATAGAACCTGATTGGGAGAAAATAAAATACTATATTTTACTGGATGAATTGTTTTAGTTATCAGGATTTCAGTCCAGGTACTTCTCAGCACACGCTGCTCATACGCAGGATTAAAGCATTCCGTATATCGTCGTCTTTGATTACAAAGGCATTGGAAGAATAGATAAATTCCGGCAATTCGTAGAATATTACGAAGCGAAATAAAGATGATTTACTTATAAAGGAGGTAAAAATAAATGAAGCCAAAAGAAATACTTTGTCAATGGGTTGATGCATTTAACAATGCAGATGCAGAAATTATTTCAAATTTATATGATGACAACGCAATAAACCATCAGGTTGCCAATGAACCAGTTATTGGAAAAGAGGCTATAAAGAAAATGTTTGAACAAGAGTTTTCTCAAACAAAAATGGTTTGTATCGTTGAAAATATTTTTGAAGATGGTCAATGGGCAATTTTAGAGTGGCGTGACCCATTAGGTTTGAGAGGTTGCGGGTTTTTTCAAATAGTGAATAATAAGATTTTATTTCAAAGAGGTTACTGGGATAAACTATCTTTCTTAAGACAGCACAATTTACCTATTGAATAAAACGAGTATAATCCTTATCTGGAGTAATATACATTCTTCTTATATGGCGCAAATCCAAGTATGAAAAAATAACGACTATTTACTAAAAAATTATTTGCTGGACGGAAAATGAGTACTGACGAATATTACAGCCGGATATAGACGACGGACTTTATAAAAAACTGGTTGTTTAGCTCAGATCAAACATCAATGATATGCTCTCTTTAAAGTGGACAGATGAAATAAAAAAATCTGAAAACTTTGAAGGGAGCATTATCATGCCACAAAAAGGACGATTACCAGTAGAAGAGAAAGTTTAGGATTGTTGAAGACTACCTGGCTGGAAAATAGGGTTAATATCGACATGTCGAACAATGAGGATTACAAAAAAGATTTAGTTAACACATTTAATTAGGATCCATTGCTGGTTGAGGCATATACAAGATGTACTAGAATAACAGATAATTTACCGCAGATGTTGCATGGAAATATTGCCGTTGCAATCTGTGAAGAAGATATGGTATTGGGGAGCTCTATGCTACTTGCTCTAAGCACTTCCTCGCGTACCTTGTCGATGTTGGGCTGTATCGGACTTCCGAACTGAACCGCCCCTTATAGTAGTCGATAATGCCGCTTGCTGTGCCGCTAATCATCAGTGCGATGACGGTTACGACGACAACGGCGAAAATCATCGCGCCGATGATTAGGTTTCCACCTTTGTTCCGCAGGACATTACGGAACGCGTTTTTTCTAAGATATACATCCCGGTATCCGCATGTCAAAAAAATACATTTGCAATTACCAATTATTTCAAAAAGGATTTTAAAAAGTTATGTCGAATCTGTTGGTTAAACCAATTTTAGGAGCGTGAGCCCATGCTGCTTAACCAACAGATAACCGCGGTCAATATGTCCAATTTGCCCATCATATATAAACTCTGCAGAATGGCAAAAATCATGGAAACAGTCAATGCTGAAGTCAACTGGAGGCCTGATAATACAAAGGTTTCGCCAGGGTTCTTAATCGAATCGCTGGTCATCAGTACCTTGTCATGCAGAAAGCCCCTGTGGAAGATGCACGAATTCTGGACTCAGGATGATCTTGACTTCTTCTATCCCGAGTTAGGCTTGGAAGAAAAATGGCTAAGTGATGATGCGTACGCTCGAGCCCTTGACAAATTTAGCGACATTAAAATGGGACATCTCGTCAGCAAGATCTCCATGGAGATGCTCAAAATGCATGATCTGAGCCTTGAAAGCGTTCACCTCGATACGACCTCAAAATCCGTACAAGGTGTTTATGAAGATGACGCGGAAGGCAGCTTTGATATCACCTATGGATATTCCAAAGACAAACGGCCAGATTTGAAACAATATAAGATTGGCTGTGCCGTTCAACAAAACGGACTGGTGGTTATGGGCGACATCATGGCTGGCAATCATTCTGACAACCAATGGAATCCAAGCGCCATCAAGTCAATGAGCAGTTTTTTTGAGGGAAAAGGCTATCGCGAGGTAACCTTTATTGGAGATAGCGCTACAGTCGCCTCTTATGAAAGCTTAAAACAACTTGCAGGTCTCAAATTTATTTCGAGATTGCCTGAAACTTTCGGAATTGCTGAAGAGCTCAAAAGAGAAGCTTTTGGGAAAAATAGCTTTGTCAGTGCCGGTAAAATGGCCGCCAAGGAAACTTCAGCAAACTATCAGGTTGCCGGGTTTGTCAGGGAGTTGGATGGCAACACCTATCGATTTATTGTCGTTCACTCAAGTGCTCTTGAAACACGAAAAGAGAATACACAAAAACGCAGTATTGAAAAAGCTCTAACTTCGATGACCAAGAAAACTGCAAAGCTTGAAAAAGAAGCATTTGCTTGCGAGCCAGATGCTCTTGGCGCTCTCCAAACACTCATGCGTGAGGTTGAAAGTGCGGGTTTTAAGTGTGGCGGTCATGTTGAAACGCGACAATCTAAGTCCTATTCAAAACGGGGCCGGCCAAAGCAAACCGATGAGGGCTCGGTGGAAGTAACCTACCATGCTATCCTTGAAATTTCAGGTCCAGACGATGCTTTGTATCAACAGAAACTCAAAGAAGATTCAACATTTGTTCTGATTACATCCATGCTTGATGAAAAGGTGATTTCAGATATAGATGTTCTGAGGGAATACAAACATCAGAACAGCGTAGAAGAAGCCTTTAGATTTCTCAAAAGTCCTGTTTATCTGGGACAGACATTGCTCAATCGTAAAGAACGGGTTGAGGCAATGGGCTATGTCTTCATTTTGGTGTTGATGGTTGCTTGCTATCTACAGTTTCGGGTGAGAAAAGCTTTGGAAGAGAAAAACGAATATGTGCTTGATCCCGGAAATAAGAAAAATACCAGACCGTCTGTTAAACGCATCTTTGAAATACTCGAAGATGTCCTTGTCATGATCACCCCACAGGGCCGATATTTTCCAGCCAACATTAATCCAAGAATCCTTAAAATGATTGAATGGACGGGGTTTGATCCAAGAATCTATCTGGATAATTAAAACTCAAATGGTGTTAAATACAATTGGTGTTTTCTGACATGCGGATAACGGGTTATAACTTGGACTTGCCGTATAGCTCAAAGCTTTTTCACAAGCGGCTTCCAGACGTGCTTCTGAGTGTCTTTCAGCTAATTTCAGTAAACCCATGCAACTCTTATAGGTTTGTTGCTCCACGCGACTGGAGGAAAGGATGGCGATAATGGACTTATGTGTACTGGGACCAATTCTCTGTGCCCAATGCTTGAAACGGTCTCCGTTCCACTCGAGATACTTCTGATGGTCCGGCGGCATGTGCTCCAAGAGGGTTCTGTATTGCCCCTTTCGACCATAAAGGCGCTTATGGGATGCAATACGATTGTGATTACAAAAGATTTCTAGAACCCTATCCGTAACCCTCACATCAACCTTGCGTTTGATATATTCATACGGTACGGAATAGAGCATTCCTTCAAGGGATATGTGGAATGGAAAGCCGGATGAAATGTAAAGCAGAGAGTAAGAACATTGCGAATACATGCGTTGACAGCAAGAAGCTTTACATTTCATCCAAGCAATTTGAGATTGTTTAGCACAAAGACTTCAACCATAACAGCAAATCGTCATCCTGCTGCCAAACCGGCAATTCCGTGTTGTGGGTACCGGAGTAAGCTGATTCAAAAGCCTCACGCTTTATTTTCCCGTCGCACCTTGCATAGATTTCAGTGGTGGAGATTTCTTCATGTCCTAAGAAATCTCTAATGTAAATCAGTGGCACTCCGGCTTGAAGCATGTGCATGGCCTTACTGTGACGAAATGAATGAGCCGAAACAGCATCGGGAATCAATGTGGGATTTAACTCTCTGGCACGGCTAACATACTTTTTCAACACATAGGATATTCCGGCACGTGTGAACTTTTTACCTGACCGATTGCAGAACAGCGGGTGTTGTTTTTGGGGTGCACCATCCAAGCGGTTCTCTGTTAGGTATTGTTTGAGCAATTTTACGGTCGGCTCCATCATTGGTACAATCCGTGTTTTCCTGCCTTTCCCTGTTAGACATATAGTCTCCGGCTTTTGCAGGCGGATATCACCTGCTGACAAATCAGCCAGTTCCTGCACTCGCGCTCCGCTATCATATAAAACACTTAGTAGAATAAGATCCCTGCGGCCGTTTCTATTTGTCGGATCGGTTGCATCAAGAATGGCCTTAATGCCGTCGAGAGTAAGATATCCAATGTTTTCATTATTGGTTTTTTTCAGGGGTATGGACATTATTTGCTGGCATAGAAGGAGGTGTTCCGGTGTTTCGGACTGAAGATATTTAAAAAACGCCTTTATCGATGTCAATCGCTGATTGCGTGTAGATGCGCAGCATTCTCTGTCATTCTCCAACCAGTTCAGGAAGTCTGTTATCAGCGTCACGTTCAAGGTTTGGATGTTGACCTTTTGCACAGGCATGCACTTTTGATCTCTGCAGAAACCAAGCAAAAGAGCGAAAGCATCGCGCCGTGATGCGATTGTGTTGCTACTGAGCCCACGCGTTCCTGGAAGATATGTCGAGAGATATTTTGTGAGGTGATATGACAGATCCGTAGGCTTCATACATTCACCTCCGGTATCACATAGGAACACAATGCGTTCACTGCAGCTGTTATATCTGGATAAATTTCAGCCGTCATACGCAAGTACTGACTCGTGGCCTGGATGGATGCATGTCCCATATATGTTGACAGAATCGGAAGTGCCGCATACAAATCCACATGCCGTTTTTCAGCTGCTTGTAAGGTATGGCATGCAAAGGTGTGTCGAATGTCATGTATCCTGGGTCCATTTCCTCTACCCGCATGGGGAATCCCCGCTTGCAGAAGAAGTTCTCTAAATCGCAAATAAGTGTTGTGATGTCCATAGGGTTCGCGGGTCATTCCAACGAAAAGATAGTCATCCGGCAAAAATTGGGTGTGCATGACTTCACAGTACTGTTTCAGAATATTCCCCATTGATGCGGATAAGGCTATTAGCCGGTCCTTGTCATATTTAGCGTTCTCAATCAAAAGAACATCATTAATCAAGTCGACATGCTTCATCTGCAATTTCAGTGCTTCCATGATTCGCATCCCGGTGCTGTAAAGTAATCTGACCAATACGGGCATTACCAAGTGCATGGTTGATCGCCGGTTGGGATAGATTAGGTCGCTACAGTCGATAATTCTGTTGATTTCATCATGGGTATAAATGTATGCAACGTACTTAGACCTGCGACTTTTCTTGTATTCAATGTGTATGGGAATGTAGGCATTGTAACCGATGGATACCAAATAGAGTGCAAATTGCCTCAAACAGCTTATTCTTTGCTCCGCGCCATTTCTAACTCCTTCGTGGGGGCGCTTTGTGCACCATGCATCTACGATTTCTTTTGTGAGAACTGGTTCTGTTAACCCGAACTGTCTGCTGAACTCCGAGAATAGCTTAAGGTGCTCACCCTCTTTCATATATTTAAATCCCATGGAACGCTTGAATTCGATGAAGTCTCGGATCAACTCTGCGAAAGGGCCATTGAAATTTGCAGTCATCGCCCAACACCGCCCATCCAAATGTTTCCAAGCGGAATCACTTCCAGGGAATACTCGCGAAGATGCTGCAAGTCGATTTTTAAGTAGATTTTCGTTGTGTCACTGCATGTGTGTGTGAGCGCTTCGGAGATAACGGGCATAGGCGTATTGTTTTCCAGCATAGCACTTGCCAGACTTGCACGAAGCGCATGGGGACCACAGCGTTTTCCCGGAGGCAGTGCGATTTTTGCATTCCTTAGACTTGACCGGACAATGTTATGCAGAATGGAGGGTTTCATCTCAACAAACGGTACCTGCAGGCGCACAAAAACATGCTTGTCTTCAGAGTCAGGGCGCCCATATTTGATGTGCTCAATTATTGCTTCACCAACCTCGTTGAGCAGTGGTAAAACTGCAGATTTCCCAGTCTTTTTAACGATGAACTCAATTGTACTTGTCTGCCATTTAAGGTTTTCAAATAGAAGTCCACAGATGTCCGAAGAACGCATACCCAGTCTTGCGGCAAGCAATATCATGGCATAGTCGCGCTTCCCTTTGGGACTGGCTCTGTCAATACCATTCAACAATTGCTGAATCTCTTCCTTTGAATAAACCGAAGGGATTCCATCAGGTTTATTCCTGACTTTTGGCACACATAGAGAAAGGTCGGTGGATAGATCATGTTCAGTAAATAGAAATTTGAGCACAAGGCGTAGGGAGCTGGCAGCGCCGTCAAGCGTGGGAAGTTTGCCTGATAAGGAAACGTGCTTCATGAAACCGACAATATGAGCGCTTTCAAGTTCCTTGAGTGATTGAATGCCCATACTATCAAGATAACTCGAAAGTTTATTCAGACAGAAAATATCTCTGTTGAGCGTGGATATCGATAATCCGGTTTTGCTTCGCATGTCTGTGAACTTTTGAAATTTGGTTTCAAACTGTGAAGCAAATTTACAGAGCAAGTATGACTTGGGCGCCTTAAGCTTTTCATGCTCCAGGCAATTGTTCAAAATCAAGATTGCCCGTTTTCGACGCTTATCAACCCCTGACAGCTTGAAATAATTACAACCTGAAGTAATGTTGTATCGGTCTTCCAGAAAAGCAGTGCCTGCCGCAGTCGAGAAGCATGGTATGTCATTTTCATACATATGCTGTTTCAACGCATTCCATGTGTAAGAGAGAGATAAAATGTATCCTTCGGAATAGCCGGTTTGCTCCATTGATGCTACAGCAAACTCAATGAGTTCATGAATCGTCTTTTGATTTCCCATTTTACTAAACCTCCATGCTTAAATTTGGCTTCCGCCTACACCCAGCATGCAGAAATATGTAAAGAGAATCAAGCAAATCTATTGGTATCACTAAGTTTGTCGAGGCAGCTTTACATTTCACCCAGCTTTCCATTCCATATAATATGTGAAGCTTCACATATTATATGATAATTGAACTGAACGGTGGCTTGTTTCCAGTCCGCCAGTTCATATGAGGTAGCTGGTAGCGGGCTTAGGAATGGCAACTCTTCGTGGTGGAAAAGACTCCACCTGCTACCTTCTTTCTTTTGAAAATCTTTTGAATTGAACACCTCAAGTTTTTCTCGGATTGCAGCATTCAGCTCTACCAACGAGAAGAACTGCTCATTCCTGAGTGCAGCCGTTATCCACGTGGAAATGTTGCCAACGGTACCTTCGACGCTTGCTTTATCCTTAGGTTTTCGAACCCTGGCTGGGATTATGGCTGTTCCATAGTGTTCGGCCATTTCGTGATAGGTGGCATTGAGCTTGGGTGTATACCAATCTTTCGTATGAACCACAGCCGTCTTACAGTTATCAGGAACAAGGATTTTAGCGACCCCCCTGAAGAAGTTGTACATATGGACGTGTGCCGTAATCCAAGCCTTTTGCTTTTCATTGATAAACGCTTCAACATAAGCATACTGGCTATAGGACATAACACCGACAAAGAGATAAGCTTCCGTGATTTCGCCGGTATCAGGATCAATAATCTTGGCTGGGTCTCCAGCCCAATCAACTTCAACCTGTTCGCCAGGTTTACGGCTGATATGCATGGTGGCACGACGCTTTTGTTCATCACGCTGTATATAATGGCAAAACTGTGAATACATCAGCGGTTCTTCACCGTTAAGCCGGCATTCTTCCATGTACTCAGTCCACATCAACTTTTTACTGACACCGTTTTTCAATAGTTCGTTACGAACATAATCAAAGTTTGGTGGTCGTTTTTCCGTTGCGCTTTTCAGAGTTGATGAAAACAAGATTTCAGAAAGTACGGCTTCGGTTTGCTGCTCGTCAAATGGCCACGATAGGTTTAATTCAGCAGCTCTTTTTATAACGCGATTTACGGTTGTTTTCGAAACACTGCAACTTATCGCAATGTTCCGTTGGCTCAATCCAAGTGAATGAAGCCGGAGTATTTCTCGATACTTGGTCATTATTTGACCTCCCATAATGAAATTTGCACGATTACATGCATATTTTCATTATAGGCTGGGTGGTACTACTCACCGGAATGGTGGTATCGCTTCTCCGGATTCACGGTATCATTGCACCGGACAGGTGGTACAACTTGGACCGGAATACTCATGTGCTTATTAATGAGATGAGTCCCCCTCTTAATCTTGCAAAGAACAAATCGCCTATAAATAGAGACTTTCGAGAGAAGTTAAAAAGTTTGAGAAAGTAGAAAGGAAAGGTTTATGAAAAGCAAAGATATCAATGAACTGTGCTTAACTGTAATTTTTCAGGACAACCAAGGGTTCCACTATTCTTGTCAATTAGCATATCATCCATGCCCTGTATGGATGAATGGACCAGATGACTACAAAGTTACGATGCCCGACAGCGTAAACTATGAATCTGGAAGCTTCAAAAAGCTTATAGAGTATATGAAAGAGTCACAGCATGGTCATTTCATAGCCGGAAACAAGTGTATAGTTGTTGCGGATAATGAATGGATGAACTTTGGGATTGAGTTTGGGAAAATTGTTCAAGACATTGAGGACACAGGGTTTGGCACAACTATAATGCTAATTTAACGCAAATAAAGAGCTCTTCTTTACAGAAGGCTCTTTATTTGCGTAGAAAATCAGATTTTGCATCAATTGTGTTGTTGAACCTATAACCCCTCGTATTCATTGATGATACCTTAAGAGCAATTAGATTGATGTCTGTACAGAGTTCTTTTGAAATTTGCTCGATATCATAGCCGTCACGGGCTAAACTTAAGATGATATCGTCAGAAAGAAGAATCTCCGAGGCAAAAAGGTTAGCCTCATATTCTGGGCGACTCTTCATATCATAGAGGATGAACTCCTGCAGGCAAACCTTTCTGGCCAGATTCTGATGCAAAATATCATGGCCAAGCTCATGGGCACAAACAAGAGTCTTAGTGAATGGATCCAGATTTTCATTTATGACTGCAAACCGGTTTTTCTTGAGGTATTTGTACATACCTTTCAGGCTGCCAAGATCAGCATAGAAGACTTCTACACCGATTGCTTGGCATAGTTGAAAAGGATCACGGGTATCAAATTTCTTGATTAGCTTATTGGCGACATTTTGAATATATTCTCTATTTGGCACGAAAAGTTCACCTCCCCCAGTATAATAAGTATAACAAACAGACTATCCCGAAAAACGGACAGTGACTATTCATTAGACTCGCTGTTCTTTTTGTATTTTTTGGGAGTGTACTTTTTATTATTATCTTTCGCTTTCCAATACATTTCGGTAATAGCTCTAAAAACCTTATCTTTGTCTTCTTCATTCAGTTCGCCACCGGCAAAAAGTCCTCCAACTTCTTCAATGAGTTTCTCGGCATCATTTTTACCACGGGAACCAAATTTCGACGCTGCTTCCAAAATAAATTGGTCTTCTTCTTTCATCAGCTCCTCAATGGTTGTGCCTAATGCGCTACAAAGCTTATTTAGGATAGCCACATCCTTCGGATAGCGTTGATTGCTCTCATAATTCTGAATAGAGCGTAATGAAAGACCTGTCCTGTTCGCCAATTCCTGCTGACTCATATCAGCCAAATTCCTGAGTTCTTTAATTCGATCACCAAATAACATGGCCTTAACTCCTTCCTTTTCTGCTGCTTTTTTATGCAGCCTGGTGCACTATATTCCGATTGACAAAAGAACATAAGTTCGGTTATAATTTGACTATGTTGCACGCAACATCGTGCGTAATAAATATACCACTAACCGTTGATATTAGTCAACATGAAATATAAGGAAGGGTTGATGCCATGAGAAAAGAAAGCAAGGTTATGAAACAATGTTCGCTAATGTTCAAGGGATTGAATATTGAGAGGGAAGGTGTCCTGCATAAAACGAAGCTACTCCTTAAGATATATAGGCCGGTTGTTTGGTCCGCATCCAGCCGAGCGCTTGAAGTCTGTGAAACCGCCGAGATCTATTGCAGCAGAACAATGGAAGAAGCACTGGAATATTTGGCGAATTATGCACCAGAATTCGAGCAGGATCGGTTTTCTGAAAAAGTGAAATCCCTCTTTGAAACTCAATGGTTGATTGCTTTGATTGACAATGCAATGAACAAAATCTATGACTATCCGGACAATGGGAAGCTTTATCATGAGATTTTAAGCAAGCAATATCTGACGGTGTACAAGTACTCCGAATTTGAGATGCTAGAGCTTTTGAATCTCGAACGCAGCACATACTATGATAAAAAGAAAGAAGCTCTGGAGCTTTTTGCAATCTGCCTATGGGGTTATACCATTCCGTCAATGAGGGGGATTTTTGGTCCAATCAATGATGACATTGAAATACCTAACTTTTTTAAAAGCGGAACTGCCCCGACTTATTCCCGACTATAACCCGATATAAACCCGACGGAGTCCCTACTGCTTTCCGACAACTGACATGTTACACTGACTATGCTGGCGAATTATGGCATTTTTAAAACACATATATAAAAGGCAAATCAGCCCCATGACCATTTTAGTTATGGGGTTTAATCATGTCTAAATTCGCTTAAAGCTGGCAGTCAAAGCCGAGTCTAACAGAAATGTTATTCTCGGCTTTTTTCTGCCCATTTTTAGGAGGTCAGATGAAAAAGTCAGTATGTTGTTTAAAGCTCAGATGCCGTTCACCTCCTTTTTCTGATGTTGCTAAAAGACAATTTAGAAATCAGAAAAGGAGATTTGAAAAATGGCACATGAAAGAAGAATACCAAATTATCGAAAGATGTACCCAACCGCAAGTGAAGAGGTGATAGCCGTTTTAAGACAAAGTGAGAGAAGGCTTCAATATCTTGAATACGACCTTAAAGTAGAGCGATTTGTTTTGGATGAAACCAAGCAAGTCGCTTTTTTTATTCCAAGCAGAGAGGATTCGTTGGAACGGTTGATGGATGCAGATGCTCAGTTTGTTGATGAAGAGACAAATGTTGAAGAAATAGCGATCAAGGCTGTGATGATTGCAAAGCTTAAAGAAAGCCTGGGGTTACTCAGTGCTGATGAATTAGAAATGATTCATGCACTGTTCTATCAAGGATTAACGGAACGAGAATTCGCTAAGAACGTTGGAATTCCTCAGAAAACCATAAACGACAGGAAAGCGAGAATACTTCGTAAGCTAAAAAAACTTTTGGAAAATCAAAAATAAATCCGCTCAAACCCCTCGCTCATCGTGGAAGTAAGTGAGGGGGTCTTTTCATCTTCTCATTTGAACCTTGAAAAATGAATATCCGGTTTCATAAATACGTTAGCTGATGAGCCTGAAAAGGGTAAGCGACACGGGTAGATGCGCAATGACCACCTGTAAGGTCAGAACAGATCCATGCAAATGGATTTTTTCTCTTGGGAGATTTTCTGATTTTATAAATGCGGCCAACAATAAGGTGCGAGCGGGTCCATCTGATCCATAAGCAGAGCGTTGGAACTACGGTTCCAAACAGTTCGACTGTTTTGCCATAACCTCATCAGCCTACAATGATACTTCTGTCCAGCCATAGACATCGCAATGGGGGCAGCCTGCGGAGATCCCGGAGGAGGTGAGAATCCTATGATGAGGTAAACTGACCTCAGTTTATGAAACCGCCCTTAAGTTTTGAAAAAGGCTATGCACTGGGGAAGTTGTGTCAAATACAGTGTGTGAACGAATGGAAATTGACTTAATGTCAGAAGCCATGGGGATTGCAAGAGTCTATAGACTTGCTTTTTTCTGGTGTTCGCGGATGCGGGTGTCAGGAGAAAGGCAATCCCTATTTTTGTGATATTAAGCAAAATGAAAGATTGGAGGCGAAAAGAAATGGATTTTGATTTAACTAAAATAGGGGAAGAAGAAGCGAAACTTCATGGAATGACCAGAGAGCAATCGAATGGTGAAGTTCAATATAAAATGGCACTGAAGATGTTAGACATTCTGATGAGAAGGGGCATCGTGAGCGAGGAAGAGTATGAAAAAATCGATCATTTGAACCGCCAATCCTTCTCCCCACAGCTTGCTAAGGTATATGCGTAAAAACACTTGCTATGTTCCAGTCTTTGGAGTATTGTGTGTTGCTAAGAAGGGGCACATGCCCAGAAAGGAGGAAGACGCATATGGCAAAGAAAGTAACTAAAATAGAACCGGTGAGACAGAATGTCATCCAAACTCTCAGACCGAAAAAACGGGTTTGCGCTTACTGCAGAGTCAGCACGGATTCCACCAAGCAGCACACATCCTATGTGGCTCAAGTGGAATACTACGAAAGCTATATCGGAAAACGTGAGGATTGGGAATTTGTCGGCATCTTTGCGGATGAAGCAAAAAGTGGAACAAAGGTTAAGAGCCGAGATGAATTCCTGCGAATGATGCGTGAATGTGAAAATGGCAATATTGATATCATCATCACGAAATCGGTCACTCGGTTTGCTAGAAATACAGTTGATAGCATAGAGGCCATCCGGAAACTGAAATCCCTTGGGGTTACAGTATACTTCGAAAAAGAGAACCTCAACACCCTATCAGAGCAAAGCGAACAGATGCTGACAATCCTGAGCTCCTTGGCACAAGGAGAATCCGAAAGTATTTCGACCAACAACCGCTGGGGAATTCAAAAGAGATTCAGAGATGGTAGCTATAGGCTCAGCACAGTAGCCTATGGATATACAAAGGATGAAGATGGCGAACTGATGATTAAAGAAGATGAGGCGGAAATAGTACGCCGAATTTACCTGGAGTATCTGGGTGGGAAAGGATCCTATGTCATCGCTAGAGATTTAAACAAAGACCAGGTTCCAACCGTTAGAACTGCAGAAACTTGGAATGAAAGTACAGTAAAAGAGATTCTTCAAAATCCTATATATGAAGGTGATCTGATCTTACAGAAAACCTACACCACTGAGGTACTCCCGTTCACGAAGAAACGAAATCGTGGCGAGATGCCTCAGTTTTTTATTAAGGATAACCATGAACCGATTATCACAAGAGAACAAGGACAGATGGTTCGAGAGATTTATGAATATCGAAGAAACCAGATGGGGAATGACAGAAGTGAAAAATATCAAAACAGGTATGAGCTCAGCGGAAAAATCAAATGTAGTGAATGCGGAGGTTCATTTAAAAGGCAAAAGATATACATCGGTAAGCCTTACGAGAAAATCCAATGGAGCTGTACGAACCACATTAAGAACAGTGCAATGTGCAAAATGAAGCCGGTTCGTGAGGATATCATCAAAGATGCCTACCTGACAATGTGGAATAAACTTGTCAGCAATTATGGGTACATACTCATCCCGATGCTGGACTCCCTTAAGAATCTTCGAATCAATAAGAAACAAGAAAATGAAATCGAAGAACTAAATCATAAGATCATGGAACTGACTGAGCAGAGCCATATCCTGAGCCGAGTAGCGCAAAAGGGATATGTGGACTCTGCTCTTTTTATACAGAATCAAAATGCTCTGAATGTTGAACTTGAAGAAACGAAGAGAAAAAGGAACAGCCTTCTGGATTCCAATGGGTTTGAAAAGGAGATCGCTGGTACTCAAAGACTGCTTGAAATCATCCGGTATAACCCAGTGATTATGGAGGATTATGATGAAAGCCTCTTTAGCCATACAGTGGAGCAGGTGATTATCGGTCAAAAGAATACGATAACCTTCAAACTGATTAATGGACTGGAGCTGTTAGAAAAGGCAGGAACAGGCGGTGAGCAAGAATGATGCAAAGACATATGCCCATGGGATACAAGATGGCGAATGGAGCAGTTGAAATACAAGAGGAACATGCGAAAACGGTAAAATCAATTTTTACAGATTACATCACTGGGAAATCTATGTTTGCCATCGCAAAAGACCTAACCGCAACAGGCGTACTGAATGCCAACAAGAAACCGAATTGGAATCATGGTTCAGTGGGAAAAATCCTGCAGAACATCAGGTATCAAGGGGACGAATTATACCCAAGACTTATTGACAACGAGACCTTTAAAAAGGCACAGGAGCGAAGGGTAAGCGTAGAGAAAAAACTGAGTAGAACACAGCAAGTGCAAGCCATTCGAAATCAAACGGTTTTCAGTGGCATGATCCGATGCGGCGAATGTGGTGAAAACTACAAGAAGTACATCGAGCATGCTGGAAAGCCTTCTGAAAAGGTCAAATGGAAGTGCAAACATTACATCTACCAAAACCGGGTCTTATGCAAAAACCATTTCTTCACCGATGAGGACTTGAAAGAGATTTTTATAGAAGCTACCAATCAACTATTAAGGCAAAAGCAGCTGATTGAAAAAATCAAACCGCAAGAACCGCCGAAGATGAGCTTGGAATTAAGAGAGACAGAAAATCGGATTAAGGAACTAGAGATGGAAGGTGACTACTCAAATCTGGAGCTGCCAGAACTGATAATCAGGAGAGCGCAGCTCTACTATGCAGGGGCTAAAGTATATGATCAACCAAGAAATACTGAGAAGTTGAAAGAAGCTCTTGCGGAAAACATCACCTTGACGGAATTTGACGAGGAACTGTTCAAAACGATTATTAAGCAAATGACCATTTATAAAGATACCAAGATAGCGGTTGAATTTATAGGTGGCATCATCATAGAAAGACCCATAGAAACCCAAGGAAAGGATGGTAACCATGGCAGTAGCAAAAAAGACGGTAGCAATCATACCGCCTCAAATGAAATATGATAAGCATGTGCGAGTAGAACAGAAAACACTAAGGGTAGCCGCTTATTGCAGAGTCAGTACGCTTCTAGAACAGCAGGAAGGCAGCTACGAAGCACAGGTCGATTATTATACAGAAAAAATCAATAGCAACCCCAACTGGAAGTGCGCCGGGATATTCGCTGACGATGGCAAAAGCGCCACTCAAACAAAGAAACGTGATGATTTCAATGCTATGATCGATGCATGTATGGCAGGAAAAGTGGATCTGGTACTGACAAAATCGGTCAGCCGATTCGCTAGAAACACAGTAGATGCCCTGCAATGCATACGAAAGCTTAAAGAAAAGAATGTGCCGGTAATCTTCGAAAAAGAGGGTGTCAACACCATGGAAAGCGGTGGCGAACTCCTGATTACGATCCTAAGCAGTCAGGCACAGGAGGAAAGCCGGAATATCAGCGAAAATACAAGGTGGGGCTTAACCAGAAGATTTGAAAACGGCATCATATCGGTAAATCATAAGAAGTTTCTCGGCTACACCAAAGATGATGATGGTAACCTCATCATCGTCCCGGATGAAGCGGTGATTGTTAAACGGATTTTCAGAGAGTATCTGGAGGGAAAAAGCATCATACAGATTGCCAAAGGGCTACAGGATGACGGCATAAAGACCGTAACAGGACTCGAAAACTGGCATCCTGGCACCATCGATAAGATGCTTTCAAACGAGAAGTTCTGCGGAGATGCCTGCATGCAGAAAACCTACACCATCGACTTCCTCACGAAGAAGAAGGTCAAGAACCAAGGTTATGCGCCACAGTACTATATCGAAGACAACCATGAGGCGATTATCCCGAAAGAGCTGTTTCACCAAGTACAGGTGGAAAAAGCCAGAAGAGCAAGTCTCAATAAAGCAGCAGTAACAAGAAAGGCAAATAAGGCCAAGAAAGAAAAGAGCAAATACAGCTCAAAGTATGTGCTGACGGAACTCCTGACTTGCGGAGAATGCGGACACTCATACAGAAGACAGACCTGGTCTAAATATGGTCAGAAATCAGCAGTATGGCGCTGCGAGGACAGACTGAAGCAGGGGACAAGCTCCAAATGCCATCACTCGCCAACCCTGAAAGAAGAACAACTGCACGATGCAATCATGAAGGCGATCAATAAAGTGGTCGAAAATAACGGCGACTTTATCGGGACCTTTCGAGAAAACGTTATACGAGTCATCGGCAACTATAGCACCAAAGGGGTTACAACGGAATACGATGACCAGATCGATGCCTTGCAAAAGCAGATGCTAGCGCTCATCGAAGATAACGCACGACAAGGCGCTGTCAGCGAAGAGTTTGATGAAGCATACAGAAAGTTATCCGAGCAGATTAACGAGCTAAAACAGGCGAAAATACAGCTTGTAAGGGCACAGAAGCAAGCAGAGAACTATGCTGAAAGAATAGATGAACTGGACAAGGCAATCAAGACCGTAAACCCAGAGGTAAGAGAGTTTGATCAAGAACTAGTGAAAAGATTAATCTACAGCATCAAGGTCAATAAGGGCATGAAAATTACCATACAGTTTCACTCAGGGATTGTAATGACTGAGAGTGTGGATTATTTCGAAGACTAATAAATAGGAATAACAGAAAAGGAACAATGGCCGTGGCTGAATAAGTAGCTGCGGTTTTCTGTTTGGACTTGCCGATTCAGTGAAGCTAAAGATCTGCCCAAACGACTTAAAGAATGGAGAAATGACGATGACGAGAGATGAATTATATGAACTTATGGAAGACGGTAACCTTGGATATGCCTGTGTTTTTAAGAGAGAAGATCAAGGAACGCATACCGATTACATGTTCAAAATGACAGCAGAAAACATTGCCAATTTCATTAGGAAGAATGCTTATACAGCAGATAAGATCATCATGACGGATATGTGTGACAACTTGATTTGTGAGTCTGTATTTGGTGGATTTCTAATGAATTGCCCGGATCAGGATTTATGCCGAGAGATTATTCCACACTTAGCTCCAATACAGATGGGAGAAGCAGAACCTAAAGACATTGAGGTAGCAACCAGAGAAGAAATGGAGCAGCTCTGGGCTGAAGAGGAAGAGGCAATGATGCAGGCAGAATTTAGGATGTTGTAAATATTAGTTTCTTGAATATTCTATAATAGTACATTTAATTGTTAGTAGTGAGCACCGTGCCACCAGCTATTGCTGTATTATTGATTCTAGCAATTTGAGATTGTAGAACTGTAACAATTTTGTTATGATTGTAGCAATTACACCTAAAAGAATACCTACTTCATTGTTAATGCTAGCATCAAATAATCAATTTATAAACTGGGAGGGCTACACTAAATGACAAGTATATTTAAGCCTGCAATTTACTTAATGAACAAATTTAAGTTTTCCAAAAAGTTTGCTATCATTTTCATTGTCTTTTTAATTCCACTTTGCACGTTTATGACAATGCAAATTAAGAGTGCACAAAACATCTACGATATAAAATCAAACCAAAGCGAAGGTATTGAGACAAACATACTTCTAAGGACAATGATTCAACATATGCAAGAGCACAGAGGAATGTCTTCTACCTATCTAAATGGGAACAAAGACTTCAAAAAAGATTTGGAGATTAAAGATAATGAACTTAAAAAAGATATAGAAGCACTAAATCAAGCGTTGACTGATAACAAAGATTTAGCGAATGTCAAAGAGGACTGGAGTCAAATACAAAAGGAACTAAGTCAAATACAAACTAACCTTGATCAGATGACAGCAAAGGAATCCTTTGTTTCCCATACTGCATTGATTCAAAAGGCGCTTGAGCTAACACAAAAGATATCAACAGATACATCACTAGTGTTACAAGATGATACAGCATCCTATTTTCTTGTTGAAATGACTATGTCAAGTTTACCGACAATGGCTGAAAAAATGGGACAAAGCAGGGCTCGCGGTTCAGGAATTGCAGCTAAAAAAGAAATAACAACTGATGACAAACAGCAGCTGTTAAGTTTGTTAGAGAGCATCAATCTTAATATGAGAGTTTCAACTAAGGCTATGACTATTTTACTGAAAGAAGAGCCAAGTATTAGTATCTTAAAGGAATCTTATGATAAAGCAATTTCATCAACAGATCTTTTGAAGAATACGATTACAGCAGAGTTTATAGAAAAAGATCAGATCAGTATTGAATCAAAAGCATACTTTGATTTAGCTACTTCTTCAATTAATGATGTGTATACTTTTTTAAACGAAGCTTCAATGTTTTTACATGATAAAGCAGATCAAGAACTCATAAAGGCAAAATTCAATATAACACTAGTCAGCAGCTTGGGTATTATTACTGCCTTAATTGTAATTTATCTATTTGTTGGTTTGTATTTGTCCATTAAAGGAACAATATCTAAAATCAGTAATGTCGCTTCAGTGGTAGCCTCAGGAAATCTTAGGACGCGAATTGAACTTGAAACCAGTGATGAAACAATTGAAATTGCAAGTGCTTTAAACCAAGTAATTGGATCATTCCACCAATTATCTAGCCAGGGTCAAGTCATGGCAAAGAACTTGAATGAATCTGCTGAAACATTACAGCGCGTCACTGAGCACACCACTGAATCTGCTCAAAGAATTGCTGAATCAATGGCAGTTATTATGAGCCAAACTGATAATCAATTACAGAGCACAACAGCGGTTTCGCAAGTGATGCATCAAATTGCTGAAGGCGTTCAAGAAATTGCCGAGAACTCCTCAGAGGTAGCAACATCATCGAGTGAGATGGAACAGGCAGTTGATAATGGGTATGAGAGTTTACAACTTCTTTCAAGGAAAATGGATATTGTTCAAGTAGAAGTTGATGCTACAAGTGAAGTGATCAATCAGTTAGGAAATCGCTCAAAAGATATTGGTGAGATTATAGCTACAATTGAGGCAATAGCATCTCAAACTAATCTACTTGCTTTAAATGCAGCAATAGAGGCAGCTAGAGCTGGAGAGCATGGTCGCGGATTTTCAGTGGTAGCAGATGAAGTAAGGAAACTTGCTGAATTATCTCAAGTGTCAACTGAGAGAGTATCATCGCTTATTAAAGGAATTAAAGATGATGTTGATTTATCTGTGAGTAAAATGGCACAGGTGAAATCAGAGACTTTACAGGGTATTGAGCAGATAGTTGAAACAGAGAAAGTATTCAAGAAAATTAATGAATCTGCGAGCTATGTAACCAGTCAGATTGAAGGGATATCAGCTGCGACTCAAGAAATTTCAGCAAGTGCAGAAGAAATAACTTCAACATTATTGGATGTTGGAGCGATGGCAGAGAAGAATGCTGAAGAACTCAAATTAATATCAGATTCAACGCAAGAGCAGTTAGGATCTATGGAGGAAGCGACAGCATCTGCAGTAAACTTAAGTGAACGAGCATCAGATCTTAACGATATGACTAAGAATTATGAGGTATAAGATAATATAGATTAAGTGATTTTATTAAACAAATGAAAGGATGATGAGTATATGTTTTTGTGGAAAAAGGAATTTGAATTGGGAATAAGTTCAATCGATGACCAACATAAGAGATTGCTTGAAATTGGTAATCGTATTAATGAATTATTAATCAATCACGAAGAGGACGATGATAATTATGATGAAATATTTACGGTGATCGAGGAACTAAAAGATTATACTGTGTATCATTTTAATACCGAAGAAGAGCTTTTTATAAAGTATAAATATCCTGAGTATTCAGTTCACAAAAAAGAGCACGATGATTTTATTGCATATATTGAATCAGTAAATCTTGAAAGCATAGATGAGAATCAGAAGCAGTTTCTGAAAGAGCTCTTAGGAAAAATTGTTCAATGGGTTTTTAAACATATAATAACAACTGATTTCATGTACAAAGACTATTTACTTAAACTTGGAATGAAATAAATAACTAGATGCTTATAGAACAGATATAAAAGAGGTGCTGAGGTTGGATGGTGATATTGGTCATAATAAAAGGAACACTATAGTGTATTTCATTATATCTTTTGCATTGGTATTTGCTCTCTCGTTTTTGGTTTTATTTTTTCTTGAGAATGAAGTTCGAACTACTAAGATTGAAGCTGTGCAGAGTCAAGAACAAAGGGTGGTCAAACTAGAAAACGACTTCATGGGTCGTGAATTTAGCATGGTATTATCAGACCTGCATTACCTCCATCATGCATTTGAAAATGAATTATTAGATACGAACAAATATGTAAATGTAGCTGCTAATTGGGCTGAGTTTTCTACTCAAAAGCGTATATATGATCAGATCAGATATATAGATGCTAATGGAGATGAAAAAATCCGTATTAACATTAGTGAAAAAGGCGGGTACATTGTACCTGCAAAAGATTTACAGAATAAAAAAGATCGCTACTATTTTACTGAAACAGTAATACTCAATGAGGAGAGTGTCTATGTATCTCCTCTCGATTTAAATATTGAGCAAGGTAAAATAGAGATTCCTTATAAGCCAATGATCCGTCTTTCCACTCCAGTTTATGATGAGAAAGGCAAATTGCAAGGTATCATTGTGTTGAATTATCTCGCTGATTATATGTTGTCAGGATTTAGAAATTTGGCGAATAATAGTCAAGGCGAAATCATTCTACTGAATGCAAATGGGTACAGTTTATCGTCATCAAATCCTGAGAATGATTGGAACTTTATGTTTGATGAGAAAAAAGAAAAAACTTTTGAGCATGAATTTCCAAATGAGTGGAAGTCTATTATTGAAAACAAGTCTCAATTTACTACTGAAAAAGGACTGATTACAGTAACACCGGTTGTTTTAAGTCATAAATTCAATGCGGACAAAATGAACAACCACGATCAACAGATTATTCTTGGGGATGGAAGCTGGTATATTGTTTCAAAAATCGAAAGAACTCAGAAAAACGGAGAGCTTTTTAATGACAATGTATGGGCAATGGGCTTAGATGTTTTCGCAAAGAATGTTTATTATTTTATTTTGATAGGCATCATTTCAGGCATAGCAGGGTTAGTCTATGTTAATAGAAAGACGTATTCGAGAATTAAATATTATTCCGAGTTTGACCCGCTTACAAAGACCTTTAATAGACGTGCAGGTATTGCTAAGCTTAATGCGTTATTTCCATCTGATGATAGACGTCAATTTTTAGTTAGTTTATGCTTTATCGATATTAATGGCCTAAAGGAAGTTAACGATACACTCGGTCATAAATTGGGAGATGAACTCATAATAACGGTAGCTGATATTATAAAAAGAACAATCCGCAAACAAGACTTTTTAGTGAGATTAGGCGGAGATGAGTTTTTAATTGTATTTAATGATATTGGAATCGATATGGCTGAAAAATTATGGGAGAGAATTATTCAGGAGTATAATAAAATTAATACTACTGAAGACCGAGCGTACTTAATCAGTGTAAGCCATGGAGTTGTTGATTTTGACAATAAACAGAAAACCCATGTTGATGATTTGATTAGTGCTGCTGATGAAAAAATGTATCATGAAAAGCAAATCATAAAGGCTAATTTAAGCGTAATTAAGAAACATAAAAAAAATTGATAATGCAGTTTCAAGGGCTTTGGCATATGCTAAGGCTCTTTGGTTTTATAACAACTTTGATTTGATGCTAAAATAGATTTGATTTTGTATAATAAGAAAGTAAAAATCAAATCTATAAAGGAGAGAATGAAAGTGCAACAAACAAAGGACATTACAATAATCCCCCCCCGATCCCAAGTATGACTTACATATTAGGATTGAGCACAAGACCTTAAACGTAGCAGCATACTGCAGGGTCAGTACAAGATTTGAACAGCAGGAAAACAGCTATGAAGCTCAAATATCTTATTACACAAGAATAATCGAAATGAACAAAAGTTGGAACTGTGCTGGTATCTATGCTGATGAAGGAAAGGCAGCCACCGGTACGAAATTCCGTGATAGCTTCAATGACATGATTGAGGACTGCTATGCTGGCAAGATTGATATGATTCTTCTCTTTAAATCTGGATTAACAATGGAAAAGACTTTATCATGACAATTGAATAATTGTTCAGAATAAAGCTCTCAAACCACTATAAGTTTGAAAGTTTTATTGCGCACAATTTTTACTGACTGGTAAAGTTGTAGCAGCACTATAGTGTCTCGGCCAAAGATGATGCCACTTAATCTACTAAGAGCGAAGATTGGTTTCAAAAAAGCGGATTTAAAAGCTCCGTTTTTAAGAAAAATAACCCTCCGCCAAGGAACCAGTAGGTCTTGCGAGCATCAGAAATGTCGCCTCAAGGCATGTAGAAAATGTGGCTTTGTTGATACGAAAATAAGCAGCGGGGACGATTATTTTTGATTTTTGTCCTTAAAAGGCTCAAATAGTTCATAAAGTTTGTGAACTATTTGAGCCTTTGTTATGGTTTGACTCAAAAACAAGAAGTGGTGATAGACAAATAAAGCTACTTCATAAGTTCATGATAATTTGCCTTAGTTATACTCTTGCCATAAATAATGAATCCGGGTTCGATATTCGTCCTGTAGTAGGACATAGTGAAGTGGAGATGCGGACCCGTGGAAAACCCCGTGGAGCCAACCGTACCAATAAGCTGTCCTTTTTCAACCATCTCTCCTTGAGAAACATGGAGTTTTTCAAGATGGAAATATACACTGAACAAACCCTCTCCATGATCTATGACAATGCTGTTTCCGGTTAGGATCAAAGGCATAGCAAGAGTAACCTTTCCTCTGTTTGCAGCCAATATCTTTGTATTAAGCGATGCTGCAATATCTATGCCCGCATGTCTATAGGAAGTAGGAGCTCCATTTACAGTACGAGTCTCACCAAATTCAGTGGTTACCCTGCCTGCAACCGGCAGCATAAAGGGCTCTGAGTAATATTTTACAGGAGAAGAAAAATCCCTTGAAGGATTGAAATACTTTCTGTATTCTGCATTCGCTTCTTCTGTTCTCGTGCTTGACTCAATATTTGGATCAACCTTAAGATATTGGACTCTGAAATCCCTAGGGAGTATTTCCACATATTTCGTCGATATATTTCCTGTTTTTTCATCATTGAACCTAAGACTGTATACTCCAGGCTTTGAATTATAATTTGTCGGAATGTATCCTCTAAGGACATCACCATCCTCATACCATACAAAGTCTGGAAAGAGGTTTTGAACAATGGATATTTTATTAGCTTTGTCAACGTGATATACTGTTAATCTTAATAAATCACCCTGCTGAAGCTTGGTTTTTGAAAGAACGATATTTACTGGTAAATCAGCATCTTTAATGATATTTTGCTTCAACAACAGCCTGTATGAAACTATTGCAGCTTGTGCCCTGGTAGCATTTTGCTTCGGAGCAAAGGTACCATCAGGATAACCTGAAATGAAATCCAACGCGACGGAAGCTACTGAATTATCATAGTAGCTTCTTTTAACAGAATCAAAATCACCCAAACTTGAACGAGCAGAATCAAACTTGGCAGGATCAACAGTTCCTCCTGACCTTGTATAAGCATTAACTACGATGCTGGACATTTCCTCTCTTGAAATATACTTTTCAAATTTTACTTCATTAGCAATTCCATATTCGTTTGACCTTATTAAACCGCTTTTTATCGCTGCCTCGATATAGGGTTGTCCCCAGTACTCACCTGGAGTCCTGTCCCTAACACTTATTCCTTGTGACTTAAGAATAATTGAAATAAATTCAATTCTTTTAACATGATCCTCAGGCTTAAAGCTGCCATCGGGATATCCCGATATTGCCTTATAATCTGAGACTCTCTCAATATATGACTTTGCCCAGTGATTATCAAGATCACTGAAAGATATTGCATATAAGGGAATACTTAAAGAAGTAACTATAGCTAAAATTAGAGCAAATGATAATAGCACGTTAATTACTTTATTTCTTGAGTTACGGATCATTTATTGTCCTCCCTTCGTGTTTATTTCAAAAGCTAATAAATAGTTATAGACATTATATAATATCAGCCTACCAATTTCACTAAAGATACAAAAGTTCTTCAAATTATGGGTAAATATTGTGAGGAGCCAAACATTGGAACTCACAACCTGAATTGGAGTTGATAACGTTGAAATCGCTTAATGACTATGTGAGGGAATATAATAATGAACTAAGAAAAGGAGAGATACAAAAAGCATACAGAGGGATATTTCAGTTTATACAAGAATTGAAATTGTACCTCGAAAAGAGACACCCAATGTATACAATCAGTTCAATCTACCCCGGATATATGGATATGACCTACTTTGCTTTCACACCGCGAGATCTTAAGGACAAGGGATTAAAGATAGCAGTTGTATATTTACATATTGAAAATAGATTTGAGGCTTGGTTTGGGGGAGCCAACAGGAAACTTCAAGCTGAGTACATCAATAAGCTAACTGCATTAGATTTAAATGGTTACCATCTTTCTGAGCCAGGACCTGGGGTTGATTCAATAGTAGAAGTTAAGGTAGCAGAGTCACCAAACTTCGATAATATACATGAATTAGTTGAGTTGATAGAAGATAAGGTGTTAAGCTTTGCACAAGATATGGTTTTGATCATAAAGGATTTAAGCGAGAAGGAGATGAAGAAACTGTGACAACAAGATTTAGAAGTTATAACAATGAACCTGGCTTTGCCAGGGGCGCCGTGTAGAGTTTAGTTATGTCAAGGCTCATAGCGATCATTTCGAGAACGAATACTGTGATATGATGGCAAGGATCAAAAGAGAGTCTGGGAAGGAGGAGTGAGTGGGTATCTATAATATTGAAATGGAGGGAAGTATATGACTGAAAAAGAATTATTAGATAAGCTTAAGAAAAGATTCGAGGCCAATCCTGAAAGACATAAAGAGATCGACTTGGAAATGGTCATGAAAAGGCTTGATGCCAATCCAGAGAAGCTTAAAGCTTTAATGGAGATGGAAAGAACCGGAGGAGAACCTGATGTAGTTGGCATCGACTCTACTTCAGGTGAAATTATATTTGCTGACTGTTCTCCTGAAACACCTGCAGGAAGAAGAAATTGCTGCTACGACCTTGAGGGTCAGCAAAAGAGAGAAAAGAAGGGTATCCACCCTGAAGGTAATGCAGTAAGCATGTCCAAATCCATGGGTATCCAGCTCATGACAGAGGAGGAATACTATAAGCTACAGGAGCTTTTTTCCTTTGATCTCAGGACCTCAAGCTGGCTAAAAACAGAGGATTCCGTCAGAAAGCTGGGAGGAGCGATATTCGGAGACAAAAGGTTCGGGAGGACTTTCATCTATCACAACGGAGCTGACTCATTTTACAGCTCAAGAGGCTTTAGAGGCACACTGAGAGTCTAATTGTAATATAAAATACAAGAAGAAAGATATTTATCAAGGCTCGCGATTAAAGCGAGTCTTTTTTGTCCGATAAATATTAAAATTTTAACATTTACCAGGTAGAGGAATGATATAATCTTAATGTGATTTGTTTTAACTTTCAAACGATGGAGGAAAGAATGAGCAATCGAGAGAGTATATTGAAGATTTTAAGTAAAGCCAAGGCAGCGTCATCTGTTTCACCTGATGAGGCTATAGATATGAGCAATGAGGCTTATCAAATGTCGAAAGAGGGTGGATTTAAAAGAGAGGAAGGATTTTCTCTGCTGGGAGCCGCTTATGGCTACAGGGTCAAATCTGATGTTGGGAATCTGCTCGACATGAGTCTGGCTGCAAGGCAAATATTTGAGGAGCTGGATGACCATGAGGGCTTGATGAGAGCCTTGAATCTTGCTGGCGTCGCTTACTTTTACAGTTCTTTGTATGAGGAGGCAATGAGGAATTTTCTTAAGGCACTGGACTATTCAAAGGTAGTCAACGATCCCTTCCTCGAGAGCAGTGTTCTTAATAATATCGCCGAGGTTTATCGGGAAACACTTTCATATAATAAGGCCATAGAGTTCTATAAAAAAGCTGAAGGGTTATGCAGAGAAAATGGATTGGATCTTAATAGGGCTGTAATCCTGGGAAATATCGGTGAGATACATCTAAAGGAAAGCAAGCCTGAGGAGGCTTTAAACTGCTTTGAATCAAGCAAGAGAATTTTAGCAGACATGAATGACCCCATAAGCCTGGCTGAGATAGAGAGCAGGATAGGCCAGGTTTACCAGGCTATGGGAGGCAGAGCGGAAGCTGAGGAGCAGTACAAGAAATCTCTGTCTATGCTGGAAACGTTGGAAAACAAGTATTACTCAATAGACATACTTACAAACCTTGCATCTCTTTACGCCGAGACAGACCTGGATGATGCTATGGAATTACTTGCAGTTGCTATCAGCTATGCTGAAGAGATAGATGCGAAGAAGAAAATAAGCTCAGTATACAGACAAATAGCATCTATCAATGAGGATTACGGTAACTACAGAGTTGCCCTTGATTATTTCAAGCTATACTGTTCATATAGCGAAAAGCAGCATAATTTGGCACTTGGTAGCCGATTAGAGATCCTGAACGTTGAGCTTAAGCATACAACTGATTTTGAGCAGTTGAACCAACTTAAGAATAGGTTTGAGCATGAGTTAAAGCTCCAGAAGCTTGAAATAGAACGAATGAATGAAATGAACCGAAGCCTGGAAAAAAAGATTTCAGAGGATGAGCTTACGGGAATACTTAATAGAAGAGCAATAAATAAGAAGCTGCATGAAATTGCCGAGGCTGCCAGGACCGAGGAATTCTTTTTAACTGTATATATGCTTGATATCGACAATTTCAAGATGTATAACGATCATTGGGGTCATTCAGATGGAGATAAATGTTTGATATCTATAGCTAAAGCCATAAGCTCGATCGCCTGGTCCAGGAATGATATTTTTGGACGTTACGGTGGTGAGGAATTCGTGTATATAGCAAGAACTAAGGATTATGATACCGCTCTTGAGCTTGGGGAAGAGATCAGAAAAGAGGTGGAGAAGCTTGGATTATATTATGGCGATGGCCCCGATAAGACTCCAACTACACTAAGCATCGGTGGAGTAATCGGATCCGGAGAGGAGCTATCCAGTGTGTCCAGACTACTGCAAATGGCCGATGATCAGCTGTATATATCCAAGAGAAGCGGTAAAAATAGGGTCAGACTAATAAGTCTTGACTAAAAACGGAGGCTTTGTAAGATTAAATGACAAAAGATAACACTTCACAAACCAGGATAGAGCTAATTTTATTTTTTATCCTCATATCCATCGTTGCCTTGGGAAATGGCCTGAGCGACAGCATCTATTCCAATTATTTCAAGGAAGTGTATGGTGTGACGGCCTTTCAAAGAGGCTTGATTGAATTTCCAAGAGAGCTTCCAGGGATTCTATGCACTGTTGTGATCGGAGTGCTGGGATTTATGGGAGACATAAGAGTGGCATTTATTGCTCAGGTTTTGTCATTAATAGGAGTCACAATGCTCGGTCTTGTAACTCCGTCATTTGGAATAATGCTTGTTTTTCTGTTTATTAACTCCATGGGAATGCACCTATTCATGCCATTGCAGGACGCCATAGGCATGTCCCTTGCTGAGCAGGACAGAATAGGAAGAAGAATGGGACAATATTCAAGTGTAAGGGCAGCATTCAGCCTGGTGGCAGCATTGATGGTGTTCTTTGGGTTCAGGACAGGCTTTTTCACATTTCAGGAGCCTGTAAAAGTTGTGTTCCTTATTTCAGGTACACTTTTTACAGCGGCAGCCGTTATTACTGCTATAATGTCTAGAAGAGTTAATATTGAGATCAAAACCAGGAAACGGAGAAAATTGGAATTCCGAAAGCAATATAAGTATTTTTATTTTCTCACTGTCCTTAAGGGAGTACAAAAGCAGATAGCATATGTTTATGGTACCTGGATCATTGTTGACCTTCTTATGAAGAGGGCTGATACAATAGCACTTCTAACAATAGCCTTTACATTCGTTTCAATATTTTTTCTAAACAAACTTGGCCACTGGATGGACAGATACGGAATAAAAAGCATGATGTATTTTGATGCATTGACCTTCATAATCGTTTATATTGTATATGGAGGAATGGTATGGGGAATTGAATCGGGAACCTTGCAAAACCAGGGCTGGGCGGTCTGGACAATATACTTGTTGTATATAGCTGACAGATTATCTATGCAGATTGGCATGGTCAATTCAATCTATCTTAGATCTATTGCAGTGAATAAAGAAGAAATAACATCTACATTGTCCATGGGTGTTAGTCTTGATCATATAATATCCATAATAGCTGCAATGATCGGCGGCTTTATTTGGACAAAATGGGGCAGCCATTGGGTGTTTTTTCTGGCCGCATTGTTCTCAGTAGGCAATCTATATATAGCAGCGAAGGTCCAGCCTGAGGAGGAAGCGGCAGCAGCGGAGCTGCTAAGATCAAAGGAATAAATTGATATTTTTTCTTCAATAAGCAGATTCTAATAGTTTCAACATGATTCTAAGGGTATAAAGGCAGTATAGAATAGTGTTGGAGCAAGCCATCAGAACCATGAGACAAAATAAACAATATTGCTCACTCCAGGGTTGGTTTCAGGAAAGGAGTGGTGGAACGTGTCGGAGCTTAATAAGAAATATGAAATTGTATTCAAAGACAAGAAACAGGAAACCTCAGACATATTTTCCTTCGTCTTCACCAAGCCGGATGGTTTCAGCTGGACACCAGGTCAGCATGGAATTTTCCGGTTTCACGACTATGACTTCGAATCAGACAAGGGATATAGAGTATTCAGCTTCACATCAGTACCTGAGGATAATATCCTTATGTTCACATCATGTACATATGACAGACCTGGTTCAGAGTTTAAGGAGCATCTCTTAAGGCTAAGAGAAGGTGACATTATGACCGTGGAGGAGCCCCAGGGCAGGTTCGTTGTCGATGATTATGATAGGCCGGTTTGCATCCTTGCAAGAGGTATTGGGATCACACCTGTTAGAGCAATACTTCGGAAACTTGACATATCGGGATCAAATCCGACAAAGATGAAAATATACTACCTGGATGAGGGAGGAGAATACGCCTTCGAGGAAAGCCTGCGGCATATCGATAATAAGATACCAGGTCTTGAGATCGAATTCCTGAAGGATCTTGATACCTTGCAGGACAGAGCTGAAGCCTTTGCCAGGATCATTGGGAATGAAGGACTCTACTACACATCTGGAACAGCAGGAATAAACGGGATGCTGATTGAGATGCTGCTGGCGCTTGAAATCGACAAAACCAACATCAAAGCCGATAATTTTATTGGTTATTAGAAGTCACTTGATTTGTTTGAACATAGTTGGGTAATTTGTTTTTGAGATAAACTTGTAATAATACCAAATTAAAGGTATTATTAAGGTTAAACTATACTACACTAAAGGAGTGATTTTATGAATTTCGATGGTAAGCAGATTTTGTCAACATTCGTCAAAATGGAGGAGGAGGTTACAAAATACTACGCTGAGCTAGCTGAGAATGCGCCGGATGAGAAATCTAAAGCACTGTTTGCACGTATGTCCCAGGAGGAAGACAGGCACAACAGAATGTACACTGCTCTTCTTGAGAAGCACGGTGTGGAAATGACCAGGGAATTCTCTGAGGAAGAAGTAGAGTACGTAAAATCACTGATCGAGGAGAATATCACCTCAAAGCATGAGTTCGATAAAAACATGAAGTTTGCAGACTCATTGCTGCTTGCTGAAAAGATGGAAAAGGACGGCATACTTTTTGTTCATCAAATGATGGGGATGTATCCTGACATTGCCCAGAAGGAAATGAATGTAATACTTAACGAAGAAAAGAAACACCTGATGATGGTTAGAGAAAGAATGCAGTTTGGTCCATTGAGATCACTTGGATTATAAACAGGAGGATATTTAAGACTGAGAGAGCTATTTTTTAGCTCTCTTTTTATTTAGGTCCCAGTTTACTGAATAGATCAAAAATCCACCAATCGCAATACTAACCATTTGCAGTGGAGAGATTATTGCCTCATCGCTCAGTGAGCTTATAAACGGTGCAAAACTAAAATACTTAACCTCTCTTGACACTTCAACCGACAAGTCTGCACCTCTTCGTTTTGTGTATCCGGTATGCTGCGTGCCTTCATTATCAATAAAGGAATACTCCACCGTCCATTCATACCTCTTCTCGGCAGGATAACCGGGGTTTGATCCACCGAACCTCCTTGTCTCGACCTGGGCAGAAGCAGTTGCTCCGAATAAAAAAAGGAAGATGTTGGATAAGGTGCTTATAATAAGAAAAATCCCTATAAATGTTATCAAAGCCCTCCAGAAAAAAGCAGGCTTACCCTTGTCCTTGCCCTTCATAGTATCCTCCTGAAATCATTTGTCTATATGATACCACTGGAGTATCATTGACTTCAATTAGAATCTAACTATTCTTAAATTTGTTGACTCTGAGGTTACGTCTTTGATAAACTGTATTTATAATTGGTTGGCAAGGTGATTCCATGGATACCGACTATAAAATCAAATCTAAACTGAGGAAAAAATACACATACATACCCGTACTCTCAGTAGGGGTAATTTTTGTGTTCTCAATTTTAATAATGACCTCAACCATAAGAAGCTACTATTATGAGATGCTGCGAAGTGAGTCCTCAAGACTTTCAAAGAGCTATGCGCATAATTTGGAGATAGCAGCTGAAGCTCAGGAGATGGCGAATGAGATAATGGATCAAAGGCTTATGGGAACTGGCGAAATGGTCTACAGCTTCAAAGGCGAATTTTCAGAGACCAAGCTGAAGGAGGTTTCAGAATCTCTCCAGGTTGATGATATCTACGTATATGATGAAAATGGTGTAATCATATTCTCAAATAATGGGAAGTACATAGGTTGGGTCGCTGAGCCGGGTCACCCGGTACATGACTTCATGATTAGCGGGAAAAGTAGTCATATCGACCAGATCAGGCCGGATAGTGAGAGCGGCGAGTTATTCAAATACGGATATTACAGGCTCGAGAACGGATATTTCGTCCAGACAGGAATAAAAGCTTTGCGGGTCCAGGAATTTTTAGGGTCCTTCAATACCCAAAAGCTTCTGGATCAAATGCACTCGGACGGATATGTATTAAAGGCATACTTTGCAAATACCAGCAATATAATTGTTGGCTCCACAGATATTTCTGACTATGGGAAAACATTTGGGGAGAATTCGTCTAACGAAGCAAGTGATACACAGGAGAGTTCATCCTGGATAGCAGATTACAAGGGAGAAGAATCATTCTACGTTACTACCCCAGTAGTAGTCGAGAAACAGAGGATTGGAACCCTTGGCTTCGTCCATTCACTTAAATCGACCAATGAGTCAATAAATAGCATAATATTTCTGGGTGGAGGTCTTCTTCTCTCAATCGCAGGCCTGATAGTAATATTTAACCGATCAGCCTATAAGAATGATATAAAACTCACCAAAATGGCTTTTATTGACTCTCTGACCGGAATACCAAATCAGGCTTACCTAATGGATGAGCTTAAGGAGTGGTGTACCAAGGGCAGCTATGACAGGAACGCACTGCTCCTAATTAACATAAGTAATTTTAAGGCTTTGAACATGACCTTCGGATATGATTTCGGAGACTCAGTATTAAAACGGATAGCAGAGCAGCTATATGATGCTTTTGACAAAAAACATGACATTTTCAGATTTGCTTCCGACAGGTTTGTACTTTTAGTTAAAAGCTACAAAGACCGGTATGAATTGAACCTGCTGGCTGAGCAGATAGTTAACTCCGTCGACAAGGAAATCATTGCTCATGGCTATACAAAGGCACTGAATCTTAACATCGGTATAGTGGAGGTAGGGGGACGTTACAGAGATCCAAATGACATAATAAGGGATGCTACAATAGCTTTGGACTACGTAGGCGTAGTTGAATCCGAGCTGTACTCATACTATGAAAATTCGATGATAGAGGGATTAAAACGAGAGGAAGAGATCGAGGCTGAGCTCGTAAAGGCTATCCTGAATCCTTCTGAAGGTGGGTTACACCTGGTCTATCAGCCAATATTCGACGCAAGGACAAACAAAATATCCGGATTTGAGGCTTTGGCAAGATTAAACAGCCCTGTTCTCGGACCGATTTCTCCAATAGAATTTATAGCAATAGCCGAAAGAAGAAGGCTGATGGTGCAGCTTGGCAACTGGATAGTTGACACAGCGCTTTTGTTCCTTAAGGACCTTGAAAATCAGGGCGTAAGCGGCGTCAAGATAAGTATCAATATTTCAGCGGCTCAGCTGCAGGATAAGAGCTTTATCCCTAGGCTGAGGAGGGTAATGGCTGAGACGCGGATAAGGCCTTCCAATGTTGAACTGGAGGTTACTGAGTCCATAATCCTGGACAACTACGAGGAGATTAACTCAAGCCTTGGTCAACTGAGAAGGGAAGGAGTGACCATAGCAGTAGACGACTTTGGTACTGGGTACTCGTCATTCTCAAGGCTTAACCAGCTGAACATAGACACAATTAAAATAGATAAGACATTTATCGACAGAATAACCAATACTCCTCATGAGATGCTTCTTACAGGAGATATAATTTCCCTGTGCCACAGACTGGATCTCACAGTTGTTGCCGAAGGTGTTGAAAATGATGTCTAGGCAGCATATCTGTTGGATCATAATTGTGACAAATTTCAGGGATATCTCTTCAGCAAGCCCCTTCAATTCAGGGAGGCAATATACATATTAAGAGATCAGATCATAAGGGATGCGTAATAAAGCCTTCCATGGGTATTCATTTGGTAGAAGCTAAGGAGATGTTACTATGGGAATTGAACAGGATCTTAATATTTCAGGCAAGCTGGTGCTGATATTCGTCCTTACATTGGTCAATGCTTTTTTTGCCGCATCGGAGATGGCAATGGTTTCAGTCGATCGGATCAGATTGATAAACAAAGCTGAGGAAGGCGATAAAAAGGCCAAACTCCTTCTTGATATCCTGAAGGAGCCATCAAGGTTTCTGTCAACCATCCAGGTAGGTATAACCTTTGCAGGGTTTTTCTCCTCAGCGTCAGCTGCAGTAAGCATATCAACAGCGCTTGGAGGCAGGCTGGAGGCCCTCGGAGTACCATTCGGAAAGGATATAGCTTTTATTGGGATAACTCTCATACTATCATATATCATGCTGGTAATTGGGGAACTGGTTCCTAAAAGGATAGCATTAAACCATGCTGAACGTTTTGCCATGCTTGCAGTCAGACCAATCAGTCTGGTAGCAAAGGTGATGCACCCATTTGTGACTTTTCTGTCATTATCGACAAATGCCATACTTAGACTTCTGGGCGTTAGCCAGGAGGGCGTTGAAGCAAAGGTAACACTGGAGGAAATCAGCTCTATGGTCGAAGTGGGCCACGAACAAGGCTTCATCAACCCGGTTGAAAGAGAGATGATCAAGAGTGTAATAAGCTTCGATGACAAGCTTGCTGAAGAGATAATGACAGCCAGGACAGAGGTTTATATGATCGATGCTGACGACCGGATAGAGGCTTACATAGATGATCTACTTTCTTTAAAATACTCCAGGATACCTGTCTATGAGGAAGACATCGATAATATAGTCGGCATACTCTACTTAAAGGATTATCTTCTTGAAGCATATAAATCAGGATTTCTGAACGTTGACATAAAAGGTATCCTAAGGCCGGCATATTTTGTTCCGGAGAGAAAAAATATCAACGATCTGTTCCTTGAGCTTAAGAATACTCGAAAACACATGGCAGTTTTGATAGATGAATACGGTGGATTTTCAGGCATTGTAACTATGGAGGACCTAATAGAGGAGATCATGGGAGATATAGATGATGAGTATGACCATGATGATCCGGACGTTAGGCTTCTTGAAAAGGACACATATATTGCACGGGGATCAGTTTCTATCAAGGAGCTTAACAGCAGACTGGATATAGAACTGGATGAGGAAACTGAGGACTATGACACTTTAGGAGGGTTTATTATACATCACCTGGGTTATATCCCTGATGACGGGGATAAACCGGAGCTTAATATTTCAGACTTATCCTTTAGAGTCGAGAGTGTAGAGGACAAGAGGATAGTAACAGTCAGGATATCAAAGTCAGAATCTCATGAAAAGAAAGATGAATAGAATAATCGATAAGACCCCTGGACTCCCTAGCCGTAAGGCTGACCAGGGTTTTCTATTTTACTTGGACCACAATAGCGAGCCTTCGCTGGACTAAAAAGCATAATTACTGTAAAATTTAGATATTCACAGGATATTTTGTCAGAAAAGGATGATACTATTGAGAGATGCTGTAATTATTGATTTGGATAAAGAACATGAGCTGGTCATAACGACCGATGGGTGTACAGGTATTGGTAACCTAGAGGGAGATTTATTTCCTCTGGAAATCGAAGAGGTAGCCTGGACAGCTTGTAAGGTAGCTCTTATGGAGCTTATATCCCTTGGTGCAAGACCGGTTGGATACGCTTTTAACCACATTGCGGACTTGGAGGATCATAATAAGACAGAAGCAGGGATCGAAAAGTGCCTCAAGGATTTCGGCTTTATTGACATTCCCCATATATCAAGCAGCGAGAAGAATTTCAGGGTCCATCAGACGACCATTACCATAGCCCTGACCGGTGTTAGAGAAAAGAGGGAAAAAACAAAGTGCAGAAATTCAATGTATGTACTTATTGGTGAACCTCTTGTAGGTATGGAGGTTCTTGAGAACCCTGAGAAAATGGTTTTACCAGAAGAGTTCATCAGGTTGACGAAAACCGAGGGAATATATGAAATAATTCCAGTCGGGTCCCATGGTATTGAATGGGAATTGAACCAATTTGGAGTAAAGCCACAAGCGACAGTAATAGATCTTAAAAAATCCGCAGGACCTGCTACTTGTGTAATTGCAGAAGTTTCCTCGGCTGCTATTGATGGCCTGAGAGAAATATTTGGCAGGAAGCTTACAATACTAAGATCTGAATGCGATCAAATAAGGGAAGGTGAAGCCGATGCTTAGAGCGTCAGAAATCAAGCTTTCACTTGCTCAGGATGAAAGACAGCTTCCTGAAATTCTATCAAGAACACTGGGAATAAGAACGGATGAGATAAAAGAATGGTCGATATATAAAAAATCGATCGATGCCAGAAAAAAAGATATGATCAGCTTTGTCTATTCAGTCGACTTCCAGGTAGATAATGAGGATAAAATGCTTAAGAGACTTTCAAAAAAAGGAGTAATAAAGGCAGAGAGCATTAGCTTTAAATATACTCTAACCGCTGAGAAGGATTCTATACGACCTGTGATCGTAGGTACAGGGCCATCAGGACTTTTTGCAGGAATGGTACTTGCAGAGCTTGGATATAAGCCCATACTTCTTGAAAGAGGCAAGAGGGTGGAGGAAAGAGTCAGGGATGTAGAGGAATTCTGGGAAACGGGAATACTCAACACTGAATCAAATGTTCAGTTTGGTGAAGGTGGAGCGGGAACCTTCTCAGATGGAAAGCTCACAACGCTGATCAAGGACCCACGCTGTAGAAAGGTCCTGGAGTACTTTGTTGAAGCCGGTGCTCCTGAGGATATCCTTTATGTAAATAAACCTCATATAGGCACAGATATTTTACGAAAGGTAGTCGCAAATCTTCGGGAAAGAATAATATCCCTTGGCGGCGAGGTTAGATTCCAGGCAAAGGTAACAGACCTTATTATCAGAGAGGGTACTATAGAAGGGGTAGTAATCAACGGGGCTGAAAAATTGGAGACCGATAAGGTTGTTCTGGCATTGGGGCACAGTGCCAGAGATACCTTCGAGATGCTCTACAAATCAGGGATCAGCATTCAACAGAAGGCATTTTCAATTGGTGTAAGGATAGAGCATCCACAGGAAATGATAAGCAGGAGCCAATATGGAGAGCTGTACACTCACCCGCGGCTGGGAGCTGCCGATTACAAGCTGTCCGGTCACTTTGACAACGGAAGATCAGCATATACCTTTTGCATGTGTCCAGGTGGAACCGTGGTAGCTGCAGCCTCAGAGGAAGGAATGACAGTCACGAATGGAATGAGTGAAAGAGCAAGGGACAGGGTAAATGCCAATGCAGCCCTATTAGTAAATGTAACTCCTGAGGATTTTGGTAGTGATCACCCGCTTGCTGGAGTCGAGTTCCAAAGGTGCTGGGAAAGAAGTGCATACGAGGCCTCAGGAGGGTCATATAAAGCACCGGCACAACTAGTCGGAGATTTCCTTGCTGATAGGCCATCAAAAGCCTTTCAAGGAATTGAGCCCAGCTACAAGCCGGGTGTAGTAATGACAGATCTTAGAAAGTGTCTTCCTCCTTATGTTACAGAAACCATGAAAATGGCAATAATCGAATTTGATAAAAGGCTCAAGGGATTTGCCAGACCGGATGCAGTTATGACAGGTGTTGAAACAAGGAGTTCGTCACCCGTAAGAATAACAAGAGACGAGGAGCTGCAGACAAACATCAAAGGACTATATTCGGCGGGTGAAGGTGCAGGCTACGCAGGAGGTATAATATCAGCAGCTGTCGATGGTATCAGAGTTGCAGAGAAGATCGGAAACTGGAAGGGAGGGAAGTAGAGTTGGAGGATAAGAGATTTGCTGTTCTAATAGATGCTGACAATGTATCTGCGAAATATATAAAATACATCCTTGATGAAACTGCCAATTATGGAACTGCTACCTATAAAAGGATATACGGGGACTGGACTAAGCCGGGAGCAGCTGCTTGGAAGGATGTATTGCTAGAAAACTCAGTGACCCCGGTTCAGCAATATAGTTATACTGTAGGGAAAAATGCAACGGATTCAGCCATGATCATCGATGCCATGGATATCCTATACTCAGGAAATGTTGATGGCTACTGTATAGTATCAAGTGACAGCGACTTTACAAAACTTTCAGCCAGGTTAAGAGAATCAGGGATGATGGTTATAGGCATGGGAGAAAGAAAAACACCTAAGCCTTTCATTTCAGCCTGTAACCTCTTTAAGTATCTGGACGTTTTGGCGGAGTCAGAGAAAAAGGCAATAGGGCTCGATGAAGACAGAGACCTGGACAGGGAAGGCAGAAATGGTTCGGCAGGAAACGGGAGGAGTAAGGCGGCTATTGTTGAAGATCAGGAAAAGAGCATGACAGACCTGAGTGTTATTAAGCTTGCAATCAAGAAGATGCTGGCCGAGGCATCTGGGGAAGACCAAAGAATGAATATGGGCGAGATTGGAAATAGACTAGCCAAAAGGTACCCCGATTTTGACGTCAGAAACTACGGTGACACCAAGCTCTCCAAATTCCTTAAGAAAATAGATTTTCTAAGAATAGAGTCTGGAGGGGAGGGAGGTACATCACTTTGGGTTTCCTTAAGATCAGAGGAGGAGCCATCTGAGGAGGAGACTGCCCCTGTAGAAAAGAAGAAGCGTCCGTATTACAGAAAGAGAAAGAAAACATAGAGGAGACCTATTATGGAAAAGCCTGTTGACACATTTCAGCCGATTATTAAGATCCTGATAAGAGTTGGGATAGGACTTTTGGTACTGCTCTTGATCATTGCCTTTAACAATGTGATACAGATTTCAACCTTTATGTCAGGGATCCATCCTCTGCTGGGTCAGATCACACTAGTAGTTTTACTGCTTGTGCTTCTTTCCCTATTGCTATTACCTCTTTTAAGCTTTTTAAGCTTTAGGAAGGCTCCTCCCATACCGGAAGACGAGAATTCTCCTGAATTTGCTAACTACCTACAGGAGGTCAAACGACGTCTTCAGAAAAACAGATATCTCAAGGAAAAAGACTATCAGTTCTCAGATGAGTCTGACTTAAAAGATCAGATCCTCAAGGCTTATGAGATATTAGGCAAACAATCAAGAGTACTTGTAAAGGGAAAAGCCACGGGGGTTTTTCTTTCCACCGCAATCTCACAGAATGGTGTGCTGGACAGCTTTTTTGTACTTGGAACGCTGACTAAAATGCTTTGGGAGGTGTCCAAGATATATGAGGAGCGGCCATCATTGGCGAGATTAGTATCCCTTTATGGCAACGTCGCAGCAACAGTCCTTATGGCCAGAGGGATTGAAGATCTGGATCTATTGGATGAGCAGGTTGAGCCTCTTATTGCATCCATACTGGGAGGAGGGATGGCTACCCTGGTCCCTGGAGCGGTAATGGCGACAAATCTTGTTGTCAACTCAATAACCGAAGGCTCGGTGAATGCTCTTCTAACCCTTCGAGTAGGCTGTATTGCCCAAAGGTATCTCACCTCAGTAACGATCCCGGAAAGAAAAGCATTAAGAAGAAGTGCGACCATAGAAGCCTGCGGCTTGCTTGGTGAGGTCATGAAGGACAATACTGTGCTTATACTTAAGGCCTTTGCAAAAGGCGCCAGAAACGCTGCAAAGAATACCTTCAAATTTTAGTGGATCTAAACATGGATACGAACAATTCCATCTGTGAAAAGGTTTTCATGAAATTTGAAGATAATTTAACAAACAATCAAAGATAAAGCATATCCACAATCAACCTTAAAGCGTTGAAATCATAAGATTTCAACGCTTTGCTTTTATACACAGAAAACTAGCTTAATAGATGATTATAAGCCGAATAAACAACATATGACAATAATTCCGCATATTGCTGTTGTTCAGGATAATAAACATTTTATCTTTGTTTAGTGTAGCGAAATTTACCGTCAAACAGTTAACAAACTTGTCTCAATAATCTGTAAATTCAGAGTAGACAAAATTCAGTGTATGTATTAATATAGTTTATAGATAGGACGCTTCCTATTTATTTAAAATCGAAGGAGGGAATTTAATGGAAAACAAAAGAGAAAATTGGGGTTCCAGGATCGGCTTTATCATGGCAGCAGCAGGTTCAGCCGTAGGACTTGGTAACATCTGGAGATTCCCCTATCTCACAGGACAAAACGGTGGTGGAGCATTTATTCTTATTTATTTGATGTTTGTTGTTTTCATTGGATTCAGTATAATGCTTGCTGAGTTCACAGTAGGAAGAAAAACTGGTTTAGCAGCAGTTGGTGCTTACAAAAAAATCAACAGAAGCTTTACCTTTGCAGGAATTCTCGGAGTACTTAGCGCATTCTTCATAATGGGCTTTTATCCAGTCGTTGGAGGTTGGGCTACTGCCTATATTTTGAAATCCTTTACTGGATTGCTTTCAGATCCTGCGGCAATTGGGGATATATTTGGAGCATTCATTGGTAACCCAGTTGAGCCGTTGATATGGATGGCAATATTTCTTGCAATTAACATTGTTATTGTTGCGAAGGGTATTTCTGGTGGAATCGAAAAAGCTGGAAAAATTCTTATGCCTACATTATTTGCACTATTGGTTCTTATCGCTATTAGAAGCGTAACACTACCGGGAGCAGGAGCAGGCCTTGATTTCCTTTTCAAGCCTGACTGGTCAGTAGTTAACGGTGGAACTTTCCTTGCAGCACTAGGACAAGCTTTCTTCTCACTAAGCCTTGGTATGGGCTGTATGATTACATATGGATCCTACCTTAGCAAGAGTGAAAACCTTCCTTCAAGTGCAATGACAGTATCACTTATGGATACAGGAGTTGCATTGTTAGCTGGTGTTGCTATATTCCCAGCACTTTTCGCATTTGGAATGGAACCAGCAGCAGGTCCTGGTCTAGTATTCGTAGTAGTACCTCAGATATTTGCTCAAATGGGAGGTCTTGGACCTATATTCTCAGCAATATTCTTCATAGCTCTAATGGTAGCAGCTCTTACCTCCTCAGTATCACTTCTTGAGGTAGTTGTAGCTTACTTGATGGATGAAAGAGGATGGGCAAGAAAGAAATCAGTTTATGTCTCAGGAGCAATTATGGTGGTAACTGGAATATTATCATCATTATCCCTAGGAGTAATGTCAGGTGTAACCTTCCTTGGAGTAGGAGCATTCGATTTCTTCGATATACTTACTGACAAGATATTCCTTGCAATCGGCGGGTTGGTACTTGCAGTATTCGTTGGTTGGTTCATGGATAAGAACGAGCTTAAGGAAGAAATGACAAACGGTGGAGCTGTAAAATTTGGTCTATTTGAATTATGGTATGCTCTTGTCAAGTTTGTTATCCCAATAGCTATAGCTATAGTAGCTTTCTTTGGAATCACTGGAATTGCTCAAACAGGATTGATGCTGTTTGGACTAGGTATAATTGCAGTTCTTGCAATATTCTCCAAGAAGCTATAATAAAAGACATAAAAATGCCATCCGATCGGATGGCATTTTTTATGGTATGACGGGCATGCCGTCTGTCTGTGGTGAAAGTCCACAAGGGGCGTAGTTGCCGACGAACCCTATAGCGACTTGCAAGGTTCACATCGTGAGGTGTGGGCGAGAGGAAGCAATAGCGAA
>Ga0228536_1000138_pt1 | contig 188611 bp, 154 predicted proteins | sample SJ1Smetagenome_FD_168611 | JGI IMG/M metagenome (GOLD analysis project Ga0228536, IMG submission 168611) | Enriched culture of PCE-dechlorinating microbial communities from Ithaca, New York, USA - SJ1.S | ecosystem: Engineered > Modeled > Simulated communities (microbial... > Unclassified... | reverse complement strand
CGGATGCCATCATCCTATTCGATGGCAACGACCTCTCCAAAGAATGGACAAATGCCGAAGGCGGCCTGCCCGGATGGAAAGTAGCCGACGGATGCGTTACCGTTGTCAAAGGAGCCGGGATCATCAAAACAAAAAAAGTTTTTGGTGATTGTCAATTGCATATCGAATGGCGAACACCGGCCAAAGTTGAAGGCGAAAGCCAAGGTCGCGGAAACAGCGGCATATTCATGCAGGAACGCTATGAAGTGCAGGTGCTCGACAGCTATAACAACCGAACTTACAGGAACGGTCAGGCGGGAAGTATTTACAAACAATACGCGCCGCTGGTTAACGTTTGCAAAGCACCCGGTGAATGGCAATCATATGATATCATCTACACTGCCCCACGATTTAGGGACGACGGAACCTATTTCACCCCGCCGATGGTCACCATTATCCATAACGGCGTAGTGGTGCAAAATCATGTAAAACTCCGCGGTCCAACACAATATATCGGAATTCCGGAATATTTTGTCGAAAAGCACGGTGCAGCCGGTATTGTTTTGCAGGATCACGGCAATCCGGTAAGTTTCAGAAATATATGGATCAGAAAATTATAAAATTTCGATTATTATAAAACAAAACAGCGATGATTGTGAATTTATTTTTCTACTTTCACAGAAATAAGTTTGAAAAATTATAATTTTGCTATCATTTTGTTTCAATTTCAATAAGAGTAAATGCTACGAAGAGATTTTAACCGACGTTTCAATTAAATCGCAGCATTTACTCCAATCATTTACAAATAATTAAAAACAACTTAAGGATTACACATGATACACGCTTCAGTGAATAAACAATTCATCTTTTTGGCAATTCTATCCATAATCCCGCCGAAAATATTTGCACAAGATACTCAACTTCCATCATGGGCATTAGGCGAATTCGTACGACCGATAGATTCGCCCATTATCATTCCCAACTCCGAAAGCAAATTCTATTGTCCGATGCGCAAACAGATTGTTAAATGGGAAGAAAGTGACACATTTAATCCGGCTGCAGTAGTCAAAGACGGCAAGATATATGTGTTGTATCGTGCAGAAGACAATTCAGCCGTCGGAATCGGAGAGAGGACGTCGCGCATAGGACTTGCCGAAAGTTCCGACGGCATTAAAATGACTCGCAGAAACAAACCGGTTATGTATCCCGATGAAGATAACATGAAAATATATGACTGGCCCGGAGGGTGCGAAGATCCACGTGTTTGCCAAACTGAAAATGGATTATATGTGATGACTTACACTTCATGGAACAGAAAAACACCTCGTTTATGTATAGCAACTTCAAAAGATTTGGTTAATTGGCAGAAACACGGACCTGCTTTTGCCAAAGCATATATGGGGCGCTTCAAGGACATGGCCTGCAAATCCGGATCTATTGTTACTAAACTAAAAGATGACAAGATGGTCATCGCTAAAATAAAGGGTAACTATTTAATGTATTGGGGCGAAAACCAGGTAAATATGGCTACGTCGAAAGATCTGATCAACTGGAAACCGCTACTGGACAACAATGGGGACTTGAAAGCGGCAATGCATCCACGAAAGGGATACTTCGACAGTGCCCTGACAGAATGCGGACCACCTGCACTACTCACCGACAAAGGTATTTTACTGCTTTACAACGGGAAAAACAGTAAGGGAGAAGATCGTGATTTCCGTTTCAAGGACGGAAGTTATTGTGCCGGACAAGCTCTTTTCGACAAAAATAATCCTTCGGAACTTATCGCAAGATTGGATTTGCCTTTTTTCAAGCCAAGTGCCGATTTCGAAAAAAGCGGTCAATACCCTGATGGAACGGTTTTTATAGAAGGGCTCGTCTTTTTTCACAAAAAATGGTTTCTTTATTACGGTTGTGCCGATTCAAAAGTCGGCGTAGCTATTTATGATCCAAAGGAATAATAAGTTATAATATTTTATCCTCTTTTGCCAAAATTTTCCTCTTGTTGGTTCATCAATAAAGAAACGGCTATTAATCATAATTCATATATTCGCTTCGAGCATATCCTTAAGAACTTTTTAATTATTTATTTACAAATCATAAAATTATCACATTAAGAATGAAAAAAATTATTTATTTATTGTTGTTGTGCACAACTGCTATTCCATTGTTGAATGCGCAGTCCAAGTTGAAGCCCGGTGATTACGACATCACAAAAGATCGTCTGCTTTACACGGTGGGATATGCTCACCTCGATACGGAATGGAATTGGGATTATCCCTCTACCATTGACGAATTGATTTTGAATACCATGGTCGAGAATTTCAATCTTTTTGAAAAATATCCCGATTATGTCTTCAATTTCACAGGTTCACGTCGTTATAAAATGATGAAAGAATACTACCCCCAGCTCTACGCCAAGGTCAAAAAATATATTGACGAAGGTCGGTGGAAAGTTTCCGGTTCGTCTGTTGACGAAGGTGAAGTAAACATCTCTTCTTCAGAGTCGCTCGTACGACAAGTTCTTTATGGAAACGAATTTTTCAGAAATGAATTTGGTAAGGAAAGTGCTGATTATATGCTGCCTGACTGTTTCGGTTTTTTATGGAACCTGCCATCTATCCTCAATCACTGCGGAGTTTTGGGATTTTCCACACAAAAACTGACATGGCGATCAGCTGCAGGAGTTCCATTCAATGTTGGAATTTGGAAAGGACCTGATGATAAGGGAATTATCGCAGCACTCAATGCAACAAGCTACACATCGGAAGTCGAGAATCGCCTCGATAAGAATCCCGAATGGAGCAAACGATTGGATGAAGACAAGGCGAAAACCGGCTATGCGTTCGACTATCGCTACTACGGCGTGGGCGATCAGGGTGGCGCTCCCCGAATCAACGATGTAAAACGTGCTGTGAATAGTCTGAATCACGATGATAGTAATTTCAAGGTATTGCTGACTTCTTCCGATCAAATGTACAAAGACATCACTCCCGAAATCAGAGCCAAACTTCCGGTTTATTCGGGCGATTTATTGCTCATTGAGCACAGTGCAGGATCTTTGACCTCCCAGGCATTTATGAAACGGATGAATCGAAAGAACGAATTATTGGCATCTTCGGCTGAATTGGCTTCGGTTGCAGCCGATTGGACAGGTACAGCATCCTATCCAATGGAAAAATTGAATAATTCATGGGATCTGGTTTTGGGAAGTCAATTCCATGATATATTGCCCGGAACATCTATCCCCAAAGCTTACGAATATGCATGGAATGATGAATTTATTGCTGCGAACGGTTTTGCGGAAGCTCTTAAAAACGGCGTTAGCTCCGTTGCCTCAAAACTGAACACACAAACAACAGGCCGATCGATAGTAGTTTACAATCCTGTTTGCAAAACCCGACAAGATGTTGTGGAAGCCGAACTCGAATTTGCTACATTGCCACAGACAATTTCCGTATTCGATAAAAGCGGGAAAAAAGTTCCGTCGCAGATTGTTGAAAAAAGTGGGAATAAAATCAAGTTTTTGTTTTTGGCCGATATGCCTTCGGCAGGCATGAAAGTATATGACGTGCGCGAATCCGGAAGTTCGACAAAATCAACTGAACTCACCATTTCGGATAATACACTCGAAAACGCATACTATACCGTGAAGGTTGCTTCAAATGGGGATATCACGAGCATTTTCGATAAAAAAGCATCTAAAGAATTATTGTCGAAACCGGCCCGATTGGAATTTTTGGCCGAAAAGCCTAATGAGTGGCCGGCTTGGAACATGGATTGGAAAGATCGGCAAAAACCCGCTTTCGATTTTTTGGACAAAAATGCAAAACTTTCCATTGTCGAACAAGGGCCTGTTAGAGTAACCCTAAAAGTGGAACGCGAAGGCCAAAATTCTGTCATCACACAATTCTACAGTCTTAGTGCCGGTGAAGCAGGAAAACGATTTGAAGTAAGCAACAAAATCGATTGGCAATCGCAAGGCGTCAGTCTCAAGGCATCATTTCCGCTATCTGTTTCCAATGAAAGAGCTACTTATAACATTGGAGTCGGCACCATAGCAAGAGGCAATAATGAAGAAAAGAAATTCGAAGTTCCTTCAAAAGAATGGTTCGACCTTACCGATAAATCGGGGAAATATGGTGTATCGATTCTTGAGGATTGCAAATTTGGTTCGGACAAACCAAACGACAATACGCTTCGTTTAACATTGCTCTATACCCCGGAGATCAACCTTCCGAGATGGCGATGGACTATGTACCAAAGCACCCAGGACTGGGGCATTCACGATGTTCGATATGCAGTATATGGACATCAAGGCGATTGGCGAAAAGGCGAATCGGCATGGCAGGCACAGTTTTTTAATCAACCATTGATGGCTTTCGAATCGGCTAAACACGATGGCGAATTCAACGGAACGTATTCTATGATTTCGATCGATCGGCCCGAAGCCGGATTGATGGCTTTCAAAAAAATGGAATCGGGCGATTATTATATCATCCGCATAAATGAATTGACAGGAAAAGATATTAAGAACGTCAAGATATCGCTTCCACTCGAAATCATCGATGCCTACGAAGTAAATGGACAGGAAAAGAAAATCGGAGAAGTGAAATATGCTAAAAACGGATTGCAATTCGATTTAGGCCATTACGGGATAAAAAGTTTTGCCGTTAAACTCAAAGGGATGAGTCCTACACCGGTGCAACAACAGTCGGTAGAAATTCCGTATAATGTAGATGTTATCAGTTCTGATGGAAATCGTAACGACGGTACCATGTTCAACGGACAATCGCTTCCTGCCGAGCAACTGCCGGAATATGTTGAAAGCGAAGGTATTCGCTTTAAAATCGGCAATAAGGACGACGAGCAAAATAATGCTGTCGTTTGCAATGGACAAACTATATCGTTACCGGCCGGCAATTTCACCAAACTTTATCTACTTGCTGCTGCAGCCGGCGATATCAAAGCCGATTTTATCGTGGATGGACAACCTACCAATTTGTCCATTCAACGATGGACGGGATATGTAGGGCAGTTCTACAATCGTGTTCTGAATTTGGATGAGGATAAAGTTCTTGAAATGAAAGCTCCATTTGCCAAAACAAATAATATTGCATGGTTCGCATCACACTGTCACAATAATTATCCGATGAAAAACGAGGCTTACCAATACAGCTATCTTTTCAAATACGAAATTCCGATTCCTGTAGGGGCTAAAAGTATTACATTGCCCAATAACAGAGGCATTAAGATAGTTGCCATGACCGTAGCAGCACCTAAAGCAGAAGAAATGAAACCCTTGCAGGCGCTCTACGATAATTTCAAAGATAATCCTGCTTTTAGTTTACGTTCGAAATAATATTGATATCGAATACATTTCATTCCATATATTACGAAAAATCCTGGAAATTTCCCGGGATTTTTTTATATTTGGAAGTTCATTTCTATTCCGTTGAGTATAAACCACAAGAAATGATGCCAAATATTTAAAACAACGATAAATTTTCGTCATGAACAACAGGTTTCTCGGTTATTTGTCCATACCACTTACATTGGCAGGGCATAATATGCAGGCACAACAAGCCGACAAATCGAACGGCAGCGAAAAAACAAACGGTAAAAAAATGAACATCGTGTTCATCCTTTCCGATGATCATCGCTACGATTATATGGGATTTGTCGGGAAAATTCCCTGGTTGCAAACGCCATCGATGGACAGAATGGCACACGAAGGCGCATGGATGAAAAACGCGTTCGTAACCACTTCCTTATCCTCTCCCAGCCGCGCATCCATTCTCACCGGAATGTATTCGCATTCTCACAAAGTGGTAGATAATACGGCTCCCCTACCCGATGGATTGACTTTTTTCCCCGAATATCTGCAAAAAACCGGATACAAAACCGCTTTCTTCGGCAAATGGCACATGGGAAACGATTCGGGCGATCCCCAACCGGGATTCGATCATTGGGAAGCATTCAAAGGTCAGGGCGAATATTACAATCCGCGACTGAACACAAACGGCAAGTGGATTCAATACGCCGATAGTGTGTATGTTACCGACTTACTTACGCAACACGCCATCGATTTCATCGATCAACAAACCAAAAATCATCAGCCCTTCATGGTGTACCTTTCACACAAAGGGGTGCACGACAATTTTCAACCTGCCAAACGACACAAAGGATGTTATCGGGACAAACCGTTGGTATATCCCGCTTCCTTCAATACTCCGAAGTATGGAATTACCACGCCTCCAACTATCGACAGCCTGACAGGAAAGGCAGCATCGGGAAAAGATTTCTATGGTGAAAACATGATGCCAAACTGGGTGAAAAACCAGCGCGAAAGTTGGCACGGGGTTGATTATTCTTATCACGGCAGACCTTGGGAAACGCAAGTGCGCAACTATTGCGAAACGCTCCGATCGGTGGACGAAAGTATCGGTGCCGTGCTCGATTATCTCGTTGAAAACGGGCTGGACAAAAATACGATTGTCATTTACATGGGCGACAACGGTTTTGCATGGGGTGAACACGGATTGATCGACAAACGACAGTTTTATGAAGAATCGGTACGGGTGCCGATGCTTGTTTGGGCTCCCGGACTTTTCCCCGGAGGTGAAGTCGTCGAAAAAATGGTTCAGAATGTCGATATTGCCCCTACCCTGATGCAATGCGCAGGATTGGAAAAAGCTCCGCAAATGGTGGGAGAATCGTTCGTACCACTTTTGCTCGGGGAAAATATCCCTTGGAGAGACAAGATTTTTTACGAATATTACTGGGAATACGAATTTCCACAAACACCAACCATGCACGGCGTCCGAACGGATCGTTACAAATACATTCGGTATCACGGTATTTGGGATACAAACGAATTTTACGATCTGAAAAACGATCCTGAAGAAATGCACAACGTTATCGCCGATCCTGCGTATCAGGACACCATCAAAGCGCTGAATCACGAGTTGTACAATTGGCTCGAATCAACCGGCGGAATGAGTATTCCCTTGAAAAGGACGGAATGGCCACACAGCGATCATCGAAATACGGGAAATTACTGACATTTAAGGTAAGGCCCAAAATGGGAAAGGGAGTAATTCATTCTCTGGTATCGGCTTCATCAGCTATCACTCTACTCGCCGAGATTCCGGCACAAAAACAAACCCCAAACATTGTGCTCATTTCTTATTCTTGCCAAATTGCCAAAATGGTAATTTGGCAAGATAATGAAACGCAAATTCAATGCTTTTCCTGCTTTGCAAATAAACAATCTCCTTCGGGGCGGACCGCAACTACGATGTGCTTAGTTGGCTGAACCTCTTTCCGGAGAGCTTTGTACACAGCTCCGACCTGCTCTTCGTCAACTTCGGTGAGCGGGAGGCGAATTACCTTCTGCCAATGATCACGCAATTGCGGCGCACGGGCATCTGCTGCGAACTCTATCCCTGGTCGGCAAAAATGAAAAAACAACTCTCCTATGCCGACCGCAACCATATTCCCTTTGTGGTGATGGTGGGTGAGAACGAGATGAAGGAGGAAAAGATTACGCTGAAGAACATGCAGTCGGGTGATCAGAAAAGTATCTCCCAAAACGAAGTTCGGAAGAAATCGGTAAAAAAGACGACTGTTTGCACAGCTGACAATATCCCAAAAAGAAAACTCCGGAAATTCCGGAGTTTTTGGTTCAATTATCGGATGATCTTCACATCCACGGCATTCATTCCCTTGAGACCGCGTTCCAGCCGGAAGGTGACCATGTGGTCTTCCTGAATACCGGGCTCGGCATTGCTCTTGTGAAAAAAGTACTTGTTGACACTGTTTTTCTCCTTGATGAAGCCGAAACCACGACTCTCATCGTAGAAGTCCACCCTGCCTGTGGGCTCACCCACTTCTTCGGGCTCCTCCTTGCGGGGTATGGAAACTTCGATATCCTCAATAGCTATCTCGTCTTTCCGAATGGGTATTGGCGGCTCATCAACGATTACACCATTGGCATCCACGTAAGCGATCATATCCTCAAAGGAGCTGGGGCCCTGCTTCTTGCGCTCTTCCCTGCGCTGTAGTTTCTCTTTTTTCTTCTGTTGTTTACTCTTTTCGATCTCTTTTTTGTGAAATGAATTTGATCTGGCCATTTAAATGTGTATAGTTTATAAATTTGATGTTTATATTGTTACGTATTTTGTCGTTCCTAAAAATCGATGTTGATACCTTATTTCAATTCGCCACAGGTAAAACCCTGCCGGTCAGTTTCTGGATATCCTTCAGCATTGACCGCTCATCCGGGGCGCAGAAAGTCAGTGCCGTCCCGCTGTTGCCGGCTCTGCCGGTACGGCCGATACGGTGCACGTAGGTTTCTGCCACATCCGGCAAATCATAGTTAATCACCATGTCCAGCTGATCAATATCGATACCGCGGGCAGCAATATCAGTGGCGATCAGTACCCTTGTTTCGTGTGATTTAAAATTGGTGAGCGCACGCTGACGAGCATTCTGCGATTTGTTGCCATGAATTGCCTCACTGCCGATGCCGACCTTGCTCAGCGACTGGGCAATCTTATCGGCTCCATGTTTGGTACGTGAAAAGACCAGCACCGATTTACACTTGTCCTTTTTCAGCAGGTCGATCAGCAGATCTTTTTTCTCCGGCTTCTCCACAAAATAGATGTATTGTTCGATGGTGTCAACCACGGAGGAGGTGGGATCAACCTCTACCCTCACCGGATCATGCAGGATGGAACGCGAGAGCGAAGTGATGGATGAGGGCATGGTGGCCGAGAAGAAAAGCGTTTGTTTCTCCCTGGGCAGCAGTGGCAGCAGACGCTTGATATCGTGGATGAATCCCATATCGAGCATCCGGTCGGCTTCATCCAGCACAAAATGACGGATGGCATGCAGACTGACATAACGCTGGTTGATCAGATCAAGCAAACGGCCCGGCGTGGCAACCAGAATATCGACGCCGTTTTTCAGTGCACTTACCTGTGCTTGTTGTTTCACTCCGCCATAAATAACGGTGTGACGGATGCCGGTGTAAGTGGTGTACTCCCGCAGACTGTCGTCGATCTGAATGGCCAGCTCGCGGGTGGGCGTCAGGATCAATGCTTTGATCTCTCTTCGTTTTCCGTGGCTTTTATCGAGATACAATTGCTGAATGATAGGGAGTGCGAAGGCTGCAGTCTTTCCCGTGCCGGTTTGTGCCAGTCCCAGTATATCGCGGTTGCGCAATGCCGGAAGGATGGCTTGTTGTTGGATGGGCGTGGGAATGGCATATCCTTTTTCGTCGAGCGCCTTCAAGATAGGCTCGATCAATGTTAATTCTTTAAATGTCATTTAATTTGTTTATGCTACACCTCGCCGGGGTAGCGGTTGTTGATAAATGGCCGGTATTTGCTTCAAACGGCCTGAATTTAACAAATGGTGGGGGAGAACGGTAGCGTAACCAACACACAAGATGTTATCGGGTACAAAATTAATCAAAATTTTCCGATTTAACCAATCCCGCCCGATTTATTATATTGTCTGATCTGTCTTCTGCAGAATTTTCCCGGTTTATTTCATTGAACTTCCCTATACACTGTATGTTTGATTTTGAATGCCGAATGTTTGCTTTTTGAATTTCTGTACTCCCATTCCCAATTTCATTTCCCGATTTCGTGGAAATATATTTTCATAGTTGCTCAAAAAGCGTTTCCTTTGCATGCACAAAATGTGAAAAAAATGGTCTCTATCGAAAATATCACTGTTGAATTTGGGGGATTCACCCTACTCGACCGGATATCGTTCGTACCGAATAAAAATGAACGCGTGGCGCCGGTGAGCAAGAATGGCGCCGACAAATCGACCCTGCTCAAGATCATGGCCGGTTTGCAGCAACCCACACACGGCACCATCTCCCTGCCGAAAGAGGTCTCTGTGGGCTACCTGCCGCAGCAGATGAAGCTGATCGACAGCCGCACCGTGAAGGAGAAAGCGTCGATGGCTTACGACCATCTGCAGAAGATGGAACAGAAGCAGGGGGAGCTGCACACGGAAATGGCAGTGCGCACCGACTGCGAGTCGGAGGCTTACCATAACATCATTGAGCGGGCGACAGACCTGCAGGTGTTGTTGCAGATGTCAGGCATCCACAACGTCGAGGCAGAGATGGCAGCCACAGAGAAGGAACTGCCCACGCCGGAGGGGGCATCGGACGCGGAATTACTGCAAAAGTACCCGGAAGCCAAAGCAAAACCGGATCGCGTCATGAACAATTGGGAACGATTAACGTTAGAACCAGAGAGGTTTACACGCTAAACTTTATACAAAAAAGAATGGCCAATTTCAGCAAATTCATTTTAACCAAGATCCTCGGATGGAAGGTGATCAACGAATATCCGGTTGTGCCCAAGTGTGTGATGGCGGTCGCACCGCATACCAGCAACTGGGATTTCGTGATAGGTAAGCTCTTCTACTCCTCCCTGGGCCGTCAGGCCAACTTTTTGATCAAAGCAGAGTGGTTTTTCTTTCCCTTCAACATCTTCTTCAGCAGCATCGGCGGGATACCGGTGAAAAGGGAAAAAAGCGGTTCACTGACGGATATACTGGTACGGGAGTTTCAAACGCGCGAGTGGATGCATCTTGGCATCACTCCCGAGGGTACACGTAAGCCGGTGAAGGAATGGAAGAAAGGCTTCTATTTTATCGCCATGAAAGCGAAGGTACCCATTATTCTGATTGGCCTCGACTACGGCAAGAAAGAAGCCAGGGTGCTCGACCTTTTCTATCCTACAGGGGACTACAGAAAAGATATCGTAGAGATCAAGGCTCACTATCAGGGTATACAGGCTAAGAAACCGGAAAATTTTATCTTGTGACATGCTGCACCTTTAGCGCCCTGTTTTTACTCTTCAAACTCAAGCGATAGCTGTACACCCTCCACGGGCACCGGCACATGATCGCCATCGGCATTCCTGAGCGTGAGGCCCATCAGGCGGATCTTTTGTTCCTGAAAATCGTCCACCTGCAACAGCAGCTCCTTGCCGATATCAAACAGCTCTTCCTGTGACCAGATGTAATGCCCCACGGTGCGACTGCGGGTGATCACCGTAAAATCGGCAAACTTGATCTTCAGCGTCAGCGTGCGTGCCAAAAACTTTTTCTTTTCAGTCCTGCGGTGTACTTCTCCGGCGATCTGATCAAGCGCACCGAGGATATCTATCATTTCGCTCAGATCTTCGGCGAATGTTTCCTCGGCGCCGAGGGACCTGCGCACCCTCTCCGACTCCACCTCCCGGTCGTCGATGCCCCTCGCAAAATGATAATAGGCGATGCCGGCCTTACCAAACTCGCGCACCAAGTCAACCTCTGACCACTGCTTCAGGTCGGCTCCTGTCTTAATTCCGAGCTCTTCCATGCGCGCTGCCGTCACTTTACCCACCCCGAAGAACTTGTCCACCGGAAGTTTCTCCACGAAAGCCTCCGCATCACCGGGTTCAATGACAAAGAGTCCGTCCGGTTTCTTGTAATCGGAGGCGATCTTTGCCAGAAACTTATTGTACGACACGCCGGCCGAAGCGGTGAGCCGCGTCCGGTTCAGTATCTTTTGTTTGATTTCTTTGGCAATGAGGGTAGCCGAACGGTTCCCTTTATGGTTAACAGTAACATCGAGGAAAGCCTCGTCGAGCGACAACGGCTCCACCTTGTCGGTGTACTCAAGGAAGATCTGCATGATCTGGTTGGAGACATTGCGGTAGAGATCGAACCGCGGCATCACAAAGATGAGATGGGGACATTTGCGCAATGCCATGACCGACGGCATGGCGGAGTGAATCCCATAGCGACGCGCCTCGTAGCTGGCAGCCGCCACCACACCCCTCTTCTCTCCGTAGCCCACAGCAACCGGCTTGCCGCGATATTCGGGATTGTCGCGCTGCTCAATGGACGCATAGAAGGCGTCCATATCTACATGGATGATCTTGCGGTTCATAGGGACAAATATACATAAAAGTTTATACATTTACACAGACTCATAAAAATTAAGAGTAATGGTGACTTAAGATTCCGTTTGCAAATAGGCCAATGCTACAGTCGTGCCTGACACGACGTTAAGAACACAGACCCGGGTTAATGCTTTTCGTTAAAAGAAAAAGCCAAGCCCGCAGAAGAAAATCGCATATTTTAAGGCGTCCTCGCACCCTCCCTACTGATCGTGGGTAGGGATATTTCATTATCTAAACGTTTATACGACTTTTTGAATGTTTCTTTCGAAGATGGTGGAATTTATAGAAGAAAAATACAAATTTTATTTCATTCATTCGTTTGTGATTCCTAATTCACATTTTCAGAACCGTTCGCCGAAAACCATTTCAGCTTCGATAAACTGTCGATCCAATGATTTATCAATTTACAGATGAATTTCCTACCTGACTGTCCCCTTATCTTAAGGGGACAAGCACTGCCGTCAGGCAGTGCAGGGGTTATGATATTCTGAGGGCGAAGCCAACTTCGCGTCTTTGCGCCTTCGTGGCGAATAAAAGTACTGCCTTCCAGGCAGGTTTCTGACGACGATTCATGCCGCAGAATGAATTCTGCGGTTATGAAAATTCGGCTTTTCAAGCCAAAAACACCCTCGAATACAGAAACCCATCGCAGTGGAAGCCTTCAATTCATTGGCTTGCTTTTGCCTGAAAGGCAATAACCTTCATAACCGCAGGTCACCGACCTGCGGACAAAGACGTCCCTACCATTACTGTCTGAAAGGCAGAACTCTTGCCGTTGTACAAATGAATATCCACACCGGCAGAAAAAGAACAAACAAAACGAAAATTCGTAATTTAAAATTCTTATTTCTCTATTTCTTGTTAATTCTCAATTCTCAATTATCCATTATCCATTACATCATAACACCTCCCCGCCTTCGGCGGTACCCCTCTTATCTTAAGAGGGGAGTAATTATGGGATTACACCATCTGAACTGTCCCCTTAAGATAAAGGGACAAGTGCTGCCGTCAGGCAGCACAGGGGTTATGATATCTCTTCACTTCCAACTTCTTCACTTCTTCTTAATTACCATCGCCGTACTTGCGTCGTACTTGGTTTGAATCAACACCAAAGGTGCATTTTTTGTAAACCTATTTCGGAACACGATACAACTTTTTGTAAAGGTCGTTGTTTAAAATCAACAGAATTTCATTCACAACAACAATAGGAAAGAAAATATGAAAAAAGCAAACAACCAGGCATTGGTAATTTTCGGGGCATCGGGCGACCTAACCTATCGAAAACTCATTCCGGCGGTTTTTGATTTATATATGAACAATCTGCTCCCCGAAGGATATGTGGTTTTGGGGGTCAGTCGCACAAAATATACCGATAAGGAATTCCGAAAAAAGATGTCGGAAGGTATTCGTCAATTTTCGAATTTTAAAGATACAGCCTATGAAAAGATCAACGATTTCGTGACTAAAATCTTTTATCTGAGTATCGATACCGAAAATGGAGACGATTATGCATTGGTGAAGGAAAAACTTTCCAAACTGAATGACAAGTTCAATTTGCAACACAACTATATTTTCTATCTTTCGACGCCCCCTTCGCTTTATCCTCTCATTCCAAAATTTCTTTATGGACAGGGACTTACGATTCAGGAAAAGGGATTCAGGCGTATCATTATCGAAAAACCCTTCGGCCACGATTTGCAATCGGCCATCGAATTAAACAAGCTGTTGCTCGAGTTTTTCAGCGAAGATCAGATTTACCGCATCGATCATTATTTGGGAAAAGAAACCGTGCAAAACCTTATGGTTACACGCTTTGCCAACGGAATTTACGAACCGCTGTGGAACAGAAATTATGTAGAGCATGTCGAAATCACGGCAGCCGAGAGTTTAGGTATGGAAGATCGGGGTGGATATTACGACAACGCCGGTGCCTTGCGCGACATGATTCAAAACCATTTGCTTCAAGTGGTTTCGCTCGTGGCAATGGAGCCTCCCATCAAAAATACGCCCGAAGATATCCGCTACGAAAAGATGAAAGTATTTCGGGCACTGCATCCACTGAGTGAAGATGATCTGAAAAACAACGTGATCAGAGGGCAATATACGGCGTCGAACATTCGTGGGAAACACTACGTGGGTTATCGCGAAGAACCCGGCGTCAACAGCGAATCGCGCACGGAAACATATGTGGCCATGAAATTCTATATCGACAATTGGCGCTGGGCCGGCGTACCTTTCTACGTTCGCACCGGCAAACGAATGCCTACGCGTGTTTCGGAAGTTGTCATCCACTTCAGGCCATCGCCACTGCCCCTCTACAAGCACGAAGATGGAGAAAACAAAGGCTTCAACCAATTGATTTTGCGCATCCAACCCGACGAAGGCATTTTGCTGAAGACAGGGATGAAAGTTCCCGGAAGCAGCAACGAAGTGAAATCGGTGAACATGGATTTCCACTATTCCGAACTCACCGATCATTATATACCCGAAGCTTATGAACGACTGATTCTCGATTGCATGCAGGGCGACAATACGCTTTTCATGCAAGGCGAAGCCGTGGAAGAAACCTGGCGGTTTGTGCAGCCCATTCTCGACTATTGGGAAAAACATCCCGAAGCTGCATTATACGGTTATCCGGCAGGTTCGTGGGGACCGGATGTTGCCGACGATCTCATCGAAGGAGCAGATAATACCTGGCGTTATCCCTGCAAGAATCTGGCCGACGACGGCATTTATTGCGAATTGTAATTCGCTTTTTGTCGATTATTTGAAAACTAAAAGAGAAAAATGGAAATTCGAATTTTTGATACTCAGCCACAGCTCAATCAGGCATTCACCGACTGGCTGAAAGAAATTGCGCGCAACAAAGATTGTGTCAATATAGCTCTTTCGGGGGGCTCAACGCCAAAATCGCTTTTCGATGAGTGGTCGATGAATCATCGGGACGATATCGATTGGGATCGGATAAGATTTTTTTGGGGTGACGAACGTTGCGTACCGCCTGACGACGAACAAAGCAATTACAGGATGACGCGCGAACACCTGTTCGACAAACAGTCAATACCCGAAAATCATATTTTTCGTATTCACGGCGAAGATGATCCCGACGCCGAAGCTCAGCGCTACGCCGAAGTATTGCGCAACGAGTTGCCGATTGTGGCCGGAGTACCTGTCTTCGATGTAGTGATGCTCGGCATGGGGGATGACGGACACACGGCTTCTATTTTCCCTGATCAACTTTCGCTCTGGAATAGCGATCAACTGTGTGTGGTGGGTACGCATCCGCAATCCGGACAAAAAAGAGTCAGCCTGACAGGGAAAGTCATCAATCATGCCCAATATGTTGCTTTGCTGGTAACCGGCGAAAATAAGGCGGAGAAAGTTGTTGAGATTATTGAAAATCCTCAGGAGGCGGCAAAAAAATATCCGGCAGCACAAGTGCAACCGGAATCCGGTAATTTGGTGTGGTTTTTAGATCGCACTGCGGCACAAAAACTAACCAAACAGTAGCCCCTCACATCCTCTATTTTGCCGTTTTCACCCGATAGTGGCAATTGGTTCTGCCGTTTGCCATATTGGTGAGTTTGCCTTTGATCAATCTTTTGCGAATGGGGGCAATTTTATCGACGAAAAGGATTCCGTCCAAGTGATCGTATTCGTGTTGAATGGCACGAGCCATGAATCCCGAAAATTCATCTTCGTGCGGTTGCAGATTTTCGTCGAGATAAGCAATTCGGATATTTCCTTCGCGTGGCACTTTTTCGTGAATACCGGGAATGCTCAAACAACCCTCTTCCACAAGTTCCAATTCGCCCCAACGTTCGGTGATGTGGGCATTGATAAACACTTTTTTAAAGCCCTTAAACTCGGGATTCTCATCGCTGAGCGGATCAAGATCGACAACAAAAATGCGATCTTCGAGCCCAACCTGTGGTGCAGCCAACCCTACTCCATCGGCATGATACATCGTTTCGAACATATTTTCGATCAATTCCTTCAGATTGGGATAATTGGCCGGATCGATATCTTTTGCGACTTTGCGTAAAATGGGATGTCCGTAAATATAAATCGGTAATATCATCTTTAATTATTTCATTTATAATTCATTCTTTTGCTTTCCATATATCCCTGAAGAATAATGGTAGCACTGATTTCGTCCACAAGCGCTTTGTTTTGACGATCTTTCTTTTTCAAACCTCCATCGATCATCGACTGATGAGCCATCTTCGAGGTAAAGCGTTCATCAAAATATTCGATTTGCAGATTGGGATACAGCTTATGCAAACGATTGACGAATGGCTCAATCCGGCGAATATTTTCCGAAAGTTCGTTGTTCATCTGTTTGGGCAACCCTACCACAATTGTCGAAACCTCTTCCTTTTGCAGATAATCGTGCAGGAAATCCAACAAACGGGACGTTTCGACGGTAGTGAGGCCGTTGGCAATAATTTGCAGGGGATCGCTTACGGCGATGCCGGTGCGTTTTTTCCCGTAATCGATGGCAAGAAGTCTTCCCATAAGAGGTTATCCTATATCGAATGTGCGGCGGCGCAATTCAAAATCGCGTCCCAAATATTTTTCGCGTACAATCGGATTTTCGGCGAGCTCTTCAGCCGTACCCTGGAAGAGTACTTTACCCTCGAATAACAGGTATGCCCGATCGGTAATACTTAGTGTTTCGTCCACATTGTGGTCAGTAATCAGGATGCCGATGTTGCGATATTTGAGTTGTGCCACGATGGACTGAATATCCTGAACGGCAATAGGATCGATGCCGGCAAAAGGCTCGTCGAGCATGATAAATTTGGGATCGATAGCCAGACATCGGGCTATTTCGGCACGACGACGTTCTCCTCCCGAAAGTCGATCGCCCTGATTTTTGCGAACTTTTTGCAACCCGAACTCCGAAATCAAACTTTCGAGTTTTTGCTTCTGTTCGTCAGGCGTTTTGTCGGTAAATTCGAGCACTGCACGTATATTATCCTCAACCGACATTTTTCGAAAAATAGATGCTTCCTGCGCCAGATAACCGATTCCGTTCTGCGCGCGTTTATAAACCGGATATTTGGTAATGTTTTGGTCGCCGATATAAATTTCGCCTTCGTTGGGAACGATCAATCCTACGGTCATGTAAAAAGTAGTAGTTTTGCCGGCACCGTTTGGCCCCAACAATCCCACAATCTCGCCCTGACGCACATTGATCGAAACATGATTTACCACCGTCCGCTTCCCGTATTTCTTCACCAGATTTTCGGTGCGCAGCATCAGCCCATCTCCTTCTTCCCCTTCAAACATATCTGTTGCAGGCTCGGAAGCATCCGACGACAGCATTATTTCTTCGAGATTTTCATCCATCCTTTTCGCAAAATTTTTGCAAAGGTACAAAAAAGAAAGGAGTTCTGTTTGTCCGAAAATCGAAATAGAACTTAATGAATAAGAGGAAAGAAGAAAAATTTAACCTATCCGAAAGACACATTCAGAAATTTTGAATCGAATTTTTTATGCAATAATCCTAATTTCGGCAGCTTCCATTTCGCCATTTACAGGTGGTGTCATCTTGGCAAGCCGAATTTCGACGGTTTCAATTTCCGGAAAATGTTTTTTTATTTGCTCCACGATTCGATAGGCCACATGCTCAATCAATGCCGAAGAAATTGCCATTTCGTGCTTCACGATGTCATATACAGCCGCATAATTCACCGTATCTTCCAACGAATCGGAAAGACAGGCCTTTGAAACATCTACCTGGAGCTTCAGATTGACCCGAAATTCGTTCCCCGTCTTTTTTTCTTGGGGAAACACGCCATGATAGGCATGAAATCGCATGTTTTTAAGTTCGATGTACGTTTTCATTCGCGAAAAATAATGGTTTGCCCCCAAATATAGACAAAATATTGCGAATAATTTCTTCGGTCGAAATTAGTGTTTCACAAATGAACAAAAGCATCGAAACATTCGTTTGATTGCATAAGTAAGGAAAGATATGAAAACTAAAAACATACAGTTCATTCTCGATCCGCCGGAAACACATTGGGTGGGCAATGGCTTTAAAGTTCACAATTTCATTCCGGGTATGCCTGAATTGAGTATGCAAGCAATGGATCCATTCGTCCTGCTCGATTACAATGCGCCCATGCACGTTTCTCCATCCGATACTCCAAAAGGAGTTGGACCTCATCCGCATCGTGGATTCGAAACGGTAACGATAGCCTACAAGGGCCGCGTGGAACATCACGACAGCAACGGCGGCGGAGGCATTATTGGCGAAGGCGATGTGCAATGGATGACTGCCGCAGGCGGAATACTGCACAAGGAATTTCACGAAAAGGAGTGGAGCAAACAAGGCGGCACATTTCAGATGGTGCAGTTGTGGACAAATCTTCCTGCAAAAGACAAAATGGGTCAGCCCAACTATCAGGCTATTCCGCGTTCGACGATGGGACGTTTGGAATTGCCCGATCAGGGCGGATATATCGAAATAATTGCAGGAGAATACAACCACGTGAAGGGTCCAGCGTCCACACATTCGCCTATTCACCTGATGAACGCAAGGCTCAACAAAGGCGGGAGAGCCGAATTTGCGTTCCCCGCCGGTTATCACACTGCAATGATTGTAATAGAAGGCCGGGTAAAAGTAAACGATAAAGTTGCATCGGCCGATCAATTCGTAAAGTTCGAGGACGGAGGCGAATCTTTTACGCTGGAAGCTCCCGAAAATGCCGTTGCACTGATTATGAGTGGCCAACCGCTTCATGAACCTATCGCAGCCTACGGGCCATTCGTCATGAATACCCGCCGGGAAATCGTTCAGGCTTTCGATGATTTTAATCAGGGAAAGTTCGGTTACCTCGAAGAATGAAGGCTAATGTTATTCGGTTGTTATTCCGGATAGCTGACGCGAGAAAAGTTCACGCAGATCATCGCAGATTTTCCTCGCAGATGTTCGCAGATAATTTGAAATACACCAGTGAGATTGAGAGAATATCGTCGTCTCAACTTCACAAACTTTCAAACTTTATAAACTTTCATCGGCCAAAGTATCGCCGAAAGTGCGTATATTTGTTTATTCAAAATCACAAAAAAGAATCGACTATATGAAAACGAATCAAATTCCCGAAAGACTTTCCGCCTTGCGAAAGTATATGGAAGACCACAATTTGGACGTGTTTATCGTTCCAAGTACCGACCCTCATTTGAGCGAATATCCTCCCAAAGCATGGGAGTCGCGTAAATGGATCACCGGATTTACCGGATCGGCCGGCACTGCTGCAATCTCGAAAAATCAGGCAGGATTGTGGACGGATTCACGTTACTTTCTGCAAGCTGCCGATCAACTGAGCGGAACGGGATTTGATCTGTATAAAATGGGCGTTGCCGGCACTCCAGACATCATCGAATGGGTGATCGATCAAGCCGGCAACAACGGCACAGTAGGCATCGACGGAATGGTGTATGCCTCATCGGAAGCCAACATCCTTAAAGAAAAGCTTTCGGCAAAAGGAATTAAGCTCGAAACGAAATTGAATCCTTTCGACACAATCTGGACGGACAGACCTGCAATTCCCAAAAATCCCATTTTCACCCTCCCTGAGGATATTTCGGGCGAAACAACCCGACACAAAATTGCCCGTATCATTGCCGAACTCGACAAATGCGATGCCGACGGCATTATAATTGCTGCACTTGACGCTGTGGCGTGGACATTTAATATTCGGGGCAACGACGTCGATTTCAATCCTGTAGGGGTAGCTTATGGCTATGTTTCGAAAAACGAATCCATTCTGTTTATCGATCCCGACAAACTTACCGAAAAGATATCGAACGAACTGAAAGCCGAAGGTGTGAAACTCGCAAGATATAACGATATTTACGCATACGTTAAGGGACTCCCGGCTTCCACCAAACTTTGCATCACCGGCAGCAAAATAAATTATGCTCTCCGACAGGCTATCCCTTCGAACTGCAAGGTGATTGACGTTCCCATTTCGCCCATCGACAAGATGAAGAGCATGAAAAACCCCATCGAACTGCAAGGTTTTCGCAATGCCATGATCAGAGACGGCGTTGCGCTGGTACGCTTTTATCGATGGATGGAAAAAGCCCTTGCCGACGGCGAACTCGACGAACTGACGATTGCCGAAAAATTGCGCGAATATCGCTCGAAACAGGACAACTATGTGGGCGAAAGTTTCAGCACGATTGCCGGCTATGCCGGACACGGCGCTATCGTGCACTACAGTGCAACCGAAGCCACCAACGTGAAAGTGGAACCCAAAGGACTTCTCCTCATCGATTCGGGTGCTCAGTTTATGGACGGCACTACCGACATCACTCGCACTTGGGCTGTGGGAGAAACCACCGAACAAATGCGCATCGATTATACCAACGTGTTGAAAGGACATATCGCTCTGGCAACTGCTATTTTCCCGCAAGGGACACGCGGTTCGCAGCTCGATATTTTGGCCCATAAACCCTTATGGAACACTTGCAAAACCTATTGGCACGGGACGGGACACGGCATCGGGCATTTCCTCAATGTGCACGAAGGTCCGCAGAATATCCGCCTCGAAGAGAATCCTACTACACTCGAAATAGGAATGGTTACTTCGAATGAGCCCGGCGTTTATCTTGCCAACGAATACGGAATCCGTACCGAAAACCTGATCGTTACGCAGGAATATAAAAAAACCGAAGATTTCGGAACATTCTATCACTTCGAAACCATCACCCTTTGCCCGATAGATACAACTCCAATCGAAAAGAAGTTGCTTACCGAAGACGAAGTGAATTGGCTCAACCATTATCATGCAATGGTGTACGAAAAACTCGCTCCTCATCTCGATGAGGAAGAAAAAACGTGGTTGAAAAACAAAACAAAAGCAATATAAAATACGAACTCGACATAAAAGGTTGCTTATTGCGCGCAACCTTTTACATAATGCAACAAACAAAAAAAAATCTCATGGCTCTCATAAAATCGGTTCGGGGATTCACCCCCGAAATTGGAGAAAACACCTATTTGGCCGACAATGCAACGGTGATAGGTGATGTTGTTATCGGCAAAGATTGCAGCATCTGGTTTAACGCTGTGCTGCGAGGCGACGTCAATTCCATCCGCATCGGCGATCGCGTAAACATACAGGACGGAACGGTCATTCACACACTCTATCAAAAGTCGGTATCCGTCATTGGAGACGATGTTTCCATCGGACACAACGTGGTGATTCACGGCGCGGAAATCAAGAACGGGGCGCTGATAGGCATGGGAGCTATTGTGCTCGATCATGCGGTGGTAGGCGAAGGCGCCATCATTGCTGCCGGTGCGGTAGTGCTCAGTGGTACACAGGTAGTACCGGGCAGCATTTATGCCGGAGTTCCCGCAAAATTTGTCAAGAAAGTCGATCCGGAACAAGCTAAGGAAATGAACCAAAAAATTGCTGCAAATTACTTGATGTACTCCGGATGGTTTAAGGAAGAAGATAATCGGTAAACTATTCTTTCCACTTCATCATTCGGGAGGATTATGATTTTTAATCGGGAGTAATCGAATAAATTACTTCTGCACACGATTTTTTTGTAACACCAATTTCCGCACGCCTTCGCCCTGCTGACCCCGGAATTGCCACATTTTTATCGTATTTTTGTCAGTTTTCTAAAAAAACAGTCGGCATGATAACATTGATGATCGCAATTTTCGTTATAGGCTATATAATGATAGCCTTCGAACGCCCGCTACGCATAAACAAGGCGAGTACAGCTCTCTTCATTGGAACTATTCTCTGGATTATTTATCTGTATATTGCTCCCGAAGTTATTCCGCAAGTTTCGGCCGATCAATTTGCTCACTTCATCCACACTCATCCCGAAATACAATCGCAACCCTATGGGGAACAGGTACGAGATTTCGTGATCAACAATCAGATTATAGAGATGTTGGGCGATATCTCCGAAACATTGTTGTTTCTGATGGCCGCAATGACCATCGTAGAACTGATTGACGTTCACGGAGGGTTTATGTATATAACGGATTTGATAACCACAAGCAATAAAAGGCTGCTACTATGGTTGATCGGGATTATCACTTTTTTCATGTCGAGCATCCTCGACAACTTGACGACCACCATTGTGATGATCATGCTTGTCAAACGTCTTGTACCCGATCGTCTGGATCGATTGATTTACGGAAGCATCATTGTGATTGCGGCAAACAGTGGAGGAGCATGGTCGCCTATCGGAGACGTTACGACCATCATGTTGTGGGTAGAAGGCGCCATAACAACCAAAGTTATTCCTCAATTGTTTTTCCCGAGCTTGATTTCGATGATGCTGCCAATATGTATCGCACAATTTATGCTGAAAGGAAAAATAAAATCTGCGACTTCAATGAGTGTCAACGACGAAAATTCTGTCCTATTAAGACATCTGAACACCTCCGATCGTGTGGGTATTTTAATTTTTGGTGTTTTGATATTAATCACAGCCCCAATTTTTAAAGCCATTACACATCTCCCTCCATTTGTATGGTTGTTACTCGGAGTAAGTATGATGTGGATATACACAGAAGTGATCTACAATCACAAAAAAAATATAGAAGAAAACATAAAACAAAGACTGGATAAGGTTATCGGAAAGCTCGATTTTACCACCCTTTTGTTCTTTTTGGGCATTCTGATGGCGGTAGATGCTTTGCAAAGTGCAGGGATATTAAACGGCATCTCGCAGATCATGTCCGAAAAAATGCCAAATGTCTATTCTCAAGCAATCAGCATCGGATTATTATCCGCCATCATCGACAATGTTCCTCTCGTTGCCGCTGCCATCGGGATGTATCCGGTAATTGACCCTGCACTTGTGCAAAACTTTTCCGATCCGGGTTTTATGCAAAATTTTGTCGTAGATGGTGTTTTCTGGCATTTTCTGGCCTATTGTGCAGGGGTTGGAGGAAGCATATTGATCATCGGCTCGGCGGCCGGAGTAGTCTTTATGGGGCTCGAAAGAGTTTCCTTCGGATGGTATTTCAAACGAATCTCATTTTTGGCGTTGTTGGGCTATCTGGGTGGTGCAGCTATTTATATTTTGCAAAATAATTTTTTCTGACTTTATAACAGAATTACGAGACAAGCTTTTACAAAAAATCATCACAGCAAGAGCAACACAGAAAGAAAACAATCGAAAATAAAAAAAATGGCTTGGTCAAAGAAACAACTCTCGACACTACTTGTGGTTGTCGTTACTTCGTTCATGGGAACTTTTTTGGTTTCCTCTATCAACATCTCTCTTCCCGCAATCGAAAAAAGTTTTGGATTAGATGCAGTTGCTTTGAGTTGGGTCGTCACGGCTTTCATTCTGGCGAGCGCCATGATTCTGCTGCCCGCAGGCAAATGGGGCGACGTATCGGGGAATGCCCGATTGTTTAAAATCGGACTCATCATTTTCACGATTGCATCCATTTTTTGCGCCATAGCGCCGAATGCAACATGGCTCATCATTGCACGTTTTGTTCAGGGTGTAGGTTCCGCTTTCTCCAACACTACAGGACAAGCTATCCTGGTATCGACCTTTCCGCTGAAACAACGGGGTCAGGTTATCGGATTCAACGTGGCTTCCGTTTACACCGGATTGGCCGTGGGCCCGCTAATTGGGGGATTTCTCACACAACATATTGGTTGGCACTCGATATTTTGGGTCGCAAGTTTATTGGGAATTTTGGCAACCATGATCGCATTTATGTTTTTGGAAAAAGATCATTTACTGCGAAAGGAATCGCCAAAAATCGATTACCGGGGAACTGTTTTGTTCATGATCGGACTTCCTGCACTTGTTTACGGTTCGTCGGTTATTCCTGAGACTTCAGGTTGGGCTCTTATAGCAACGGGTAGTATTTTGCTCACACTGTTCTGGGTATTGGAAAGTCGGGCAGCAAATCCAATGTTCGATACAAAACTGTTTACTCACAATAGGCTCTTTGCATTCTCCAATATCGCCTCGCTTATCAATTACACGGCCACTTTTGCCATCGTTTTCTTTTTGAGCCTCTATCTGCAAAAAATAAAAGGGCTTGCCCCACAGGATGCCGGCATGATCATCATCGCCCAACCGCTGATGATGGCTATCTTTTCGCCCTTGGTAGGCAGCTGGTCCGATAAAATTCAACCCAGATATTTTGCCACTTTGGGAATGGCCATGTGCACAATAGGCTTGGCCGCATTTGCTTTTCTGGATGAAAAGACGCCTCTATGGGTTATCGTCGTCATTCTGCTTTGGGTGGGATTGGGATTCGGTCTGTTTTCGTCGCCCAACACGAATACGATCATGAGCTCGGTTAAAAAGACACAATACGGTCAGGCATCGGGCACTGCAGCCTCCATGCGAGTGATCGGGCAGATTTTCAGTATGACTATCGCCACGCTGTTTTTCGCAATTCTTTTCGATGGAGAAACCGTTAGCGAGGTGAGTGTTCCAACATTTCTGTCGGCCGTGCGTTGGGGATTTGCCACATTTGCCCTTATCGGATTTGTGGGAATTTATTTCTCTTCCGCACGTGGTGATCTGAATAGGGGAAGCGAAACGGAGCGATAATTAATTGTCTGACTTGAAAAAGATAAACGAAAAGATTATAACTGTATTTATCATTTATCGATGAATCTGTTGAAAATCTCCACGTAGCTCTCCGTCATGATTTTCCACGAGAAATGCCGACGGGTAAATTCCTTTCCTTGTTCCGAGAAGGTTTGCAGTGCAACTTCATCGCTTAACAATTCGTGAATTTTATCAATCCAGGCACTTGTGTCGCCTGCCGGCAGAAGAGAACCATTTTTGCCATCCACAACGGCATCTGTAATGCCGTCGATGGCCGACGCCAATACATACGCTCCCCGCATACTTGCTTCGAGAGCCACCAAGCCGAATCCTTCCACATCACCGGGAATAGAGATATTCGGCATGACAAAAAGATTGGCTAACGATAATAGTTGCATGAGATCTTCGCCGGATACTTTACCCAAATGGTAGGCGTTTTTCTGTTTGCTCAGTTGTTCGATTACCTCGAGACGGTCGGTGGAGAACCCCAACAATAAATGCAGTTTGTACCCAATCCTGCCGGGTATCATCCTTAAAAGTCTTTCGAACACAGTTTGTTCTTTTTTTAACGGACCAATCATCAGAAACAGGGTATCTTCATCGAGATGTGGCATTACGTTTTTTAGAAACCAGGAAAAGCCCTTTCGTTTTACGGGACGACCGGTAGAAACAATTACCCGTTTGTTGGAAACATCGATTCCATAATCGTTTTGCAATTTATCGACGATGGTCCAATCGAATGGAATATCTGCCAAATGGTGATCGACGCCATTGTTGACGGTGAAAGTGGTTGTTGCATCGAATCCTCGTCGGAGGCATTCCTGACGCGTAAACTCGCTCACGCAGATAGCTCCACGATATTTGCGAAGTCGGGGAACGAATTGTTTCTGAAAGAGCGTTAACGGATAGGTGATGTCGAGTCCGTGATAGGTAACTATGACCGGTATGGCGGTAAATCTTTGCAACCAAAGCGATGCAACACCCATTGACCCATCGTTGAGATGAATGAGCCGAATATTCGAATTCTTTCTCAAAATATTTCGTACACGACGAGGCAACCTCAAAAACCATAATACTTTGTTTTCGTCGCCGGTATAAGCAAGAATATGCACGCTATAGAATTCGGACAATCCACGGATTAACTCATAACTTTGAGTTTCCATTCCCCCAACAAACGGCGGATATTTGTGCGTGATACACAGTATCTCTTTCTGCATTTATGCTGTTTTATAGGATTTTTTGGTGATGATGATTAGGAAAACACCTGCAATCGCCAACCAGAACAATTGTCTTGAACGCCGCACCAGCGATACGATCAACCATATTTCGTTGCTGTTGATCCCGATTACATCGAGCAATACTTTATTGCCATACTCCTCCACCCCGAGTTGACCGGGAACGATCATCCCCATCGATTTAAAAAGAATAACTCCCATTTCTACCGAAACAGCATCGATGAACAACACTTCTATGCCCAACGTTTTCAAAACAATAAAAAATTCGAGAGCTCCCAACATCCAATGCAAAGCAATCAAAACGAAAGCAAGCGAAAATTTCAATTTGTTTGTCCTGAAATAATGGGCAGCGATGGTATTGGTTTCGTAACACGATTCCACAATTTTGGGAGTAAGGAATGTCCATTTGGTTTTATCTCGAATCTTTTTCACGGTTTTACCGAAATACAGCTTTTCGTTAAGAAAATACTTTGCCAACAAAAAACACAACGCCCCCATGATGATAATCATCACGAACGAAATAAATTCGTCTTTGTCTCCGAACCTGCCAAAAGTCAGGTAGATGATCGAAACCGTCATCAATAAAACAGAAGAGAACAGGTTAATCATCCGCATCAACAAAATTGAAGTCACACCGTTTTCGGTGGACAATCCCGATTTTGACAGCAATGAAATTTTGAACGTATCGCCGGCAATGACATTTGTCGGATTAAACGTCCCGAGCATTTCGCCCACGTGCCGAATTCTGAATGCCTCGGCAAGCCTAATTTTGTGGCCATCGGCTCCCATACACAGCTTCCATCCGACGGTTGAAAACAGATAGGCAAAAAAAGAAGATCCAATGACTAAGGCAAACATGCCCGGCATTTCATCCAGGTATCTGCTCAACATTCGAAAATCGATGTTCGATACAAACCGTCCGACGAGTATCAAAACGGAGACGAACAAAACGGAGACAATAAGTCTCCGGTATTTGGTAAAAAATGTCATTCCGTGCAATGATACTGATTATCCGCTTCCATTCTTATACTGCAAAATTAGCCGGATAAACTTCATTCGACAGAACGACATCTTGATTACTATAGGAAGGAATTTGTTTCCTTGCAAGAGTTTCGAGATCGGCAAAATATTCATTCACCAAAGCATCCCAGCTCAGTGTCGAGGCAAATTTTACACCGTTCGACTGCATGGACTCTCTCACGAAAGTATTGTTTAGCAATACTTTTATTTTTTGTACATACGAAGCCGCATCATAAGGATCGCTCAAAAAACCGGTTTCGCCATCGCGCACCAAGTTTCGAGAACCTCCGCCACGTGCAATCACAGGAACACATCCGCATGCCATTGCTTCTACAACCACATTGCCAAATGTTTCGGATACCGACGGAAAAACAAATACATCGGAAGTTGCATATACCTTCGACAATGTCTCTTGATCCAACTGTCCGAGAAACACTGCGTTTTTCATTTTCTTTCGTGCTTCCGTTTCGGCAACCCCGGTGCCGGCTATAACAAAATTAACATCCAGATGTTGAGCTTCTGTTTCATCATAAATTCGAAACAACGTTTCGAGATTTTTTTCCCAGACCAATCGCGAAGCAAACAAAATAGACGGTTTATCGTTTCCTGTCAGGTTTTGCATAAACAATACGTCTTTTTTCGAAGGATTAAACAGCTCTCCATCAATTCCTCTTTGCCACAGCTTCAGGTTGTTGTCCACAATGCCACACTCGGTGAGCTCATCCATCATTTGTAAAGTGGGAACATACACCATTTTACACAAATTATAGAAATTTCGATAAATTCGTTTCACCAACACTTCGAGAGGTGATATCAACAGTGGCAAACGACTAAAATAGTGTTTGACATAAGCAAGAAAATGCGTATGATAAATCGATAACACAGGAATGCGATTGCGGTTGGCATAATTCAATGCAAAAAAACCTAATGGTGAAGGCGTTGCAATATGAATAACATCGGGGTCGAAATCCGAAAGAGCTTTTGTAATTTCTCGTTGCTTCAAAGCCGGAAACGAAGCTTTGTAATTCGAATTAAAAGGCACCGTAATAGACGGTATTTCCAAAACCGCATAATCCAGTTTCTCCTTTGGTGGAATCCCTGTGCAAAACATAAACTCGAACCTATTTTCAGGTACATTATCGATCAAATGATACATTGTTTTGATGGCCCCGTCATAGTTGCGAGTGAGAATGTCGGCAAAAAAAGCCACCTTTATTTTTTGTTCATAACTCATGCCAAAAAACTTTTTCGTTGTAGGAATACAGCGCAAAGAAACCCAACTTTAATTACGAATTGCTTACGATTTGATTAAGAAAATGTGAACTCGCTTTTTTAACATCGGTATGTGTTAACAAAGCAAATTGGAAAGGCAGCGAGAAAGTAAATTAAAGGTTTGATTTACTTTTTGGCAGTTTTCTATTAGTAAAATTTTGGACTCGATTAGTGTTTTTGATCACTAATCGAGTCCAAGTATTTATAGCTAAAATAACCTTGATTCTTTCTTTTAAAAAGGAGTTTGCAGCAAAACCAACAGGAAATAATCAAAAAAGTTAGCCCAAATTTTATTGGAAAAGTGTTACATGCAGATTGTCGTATCCGCTAATGAAAACATTTTCTACAACATATACCGAAGGCTTTATGTCTTCATTTTCAAGCATTACATTGACAGTACTTCTGCCGAAAATCACAATGTCTTCAGGTATTTTGCCAATATCCTGTCGTTTCAATATATAATCAATGTCCGATTCATTGGAAAAAATAAAAAGCGTTTTACCTGAATCCAGCGGTTTTTTGGTAACTTGTTTTACCGATGCATCGTACAATGCCTTTACATATTCTTCTTTCCCTGCAATTAAATTGTAAGCATAAATGAGCGTCCTTCCCGCTAAGAGCGCTTCTTTCAATGCTTTTTCCGTTTTCTCGGAACTCAAGACCAACGTCATTGGCCGATGTTTTACGATGTTAAAATCATATAGCCGATCAATAGCACTATGCACATCAGAATTGGAGATAAACGTTAGGTTTTTGGCAAGGCACCAATTAACTGCTTCCGGATAGAATTCGAATTCATTGAATACTTCAATGCCGTTTAACAGGCCGTTGTTATACAATTCTGATTGTTCTTCATACCAACGAATAGAATCAACTGCCCAACCTGGATGATTCCAGAAAATAAATGCGCCTTGTTTTTTTGCTTCACTAAAGGTCTCTCGCCAATCGTCGGTTTGCAGTTTATTTACATCTTGAAGAAAAAGAGCATTGGCATGACCCGGACCGGGATTCAAAGGAAAGGTTATTTCCCCTCCTTTGATGAGCAGAATATCTTTTTCTGTAGCATCTTTCCTTCCAAGATCGTATCCTTGATTCTCATCTTTCGCACCTTTTTTGTGCGCAATATGGTCGGTGATGGAAATGGCATCCAATCCTTCCTCCCAAGCTTCTTGTACTCGTGTCGCAGCTGTTACCTCGCCATCAGAGTTGAGCGTGTGCATGTGAAAATCGCATTTTAATACGGTATATCCCAATATATCGGGGATATTGATCATCCTGCGTTTTTCCAATGGGTAGTCACCCATCTTCACCGAAGTCCTAATCTGACTAAATGTAGGCATCACATACAAGAAAGACACTAAATTCAATATAAATAGCTTTTTCATTTTAAACTTTTTTTATTTATTTATTACTTCCCATCCGTAATCGATATATTCCCAACTCAAATTCTGCTTGGGGTCAACCTTGACCATAACATATCCTTCTTCTGTTCCGAAAAGAGCGCCTTTCCACCATGCCCCGGAGACGGCGCCTCCGGTAAGGAAGTTGGTGTTTTTGACGTACAAGTCCTCATAGAGATGCTGATGACCCTGCAGAATTAGTTTTACGTTATAGTCAAGCAATAAATCCCAAACCTGCTTAAAATTATCGAGCATATCCTTTTGCACAATTTTCCCTTCCACTGCCGGATAATATAAGGATTGAAATGGAACATGAGTTACAACAACCACCGGCATATCGTTTCCAATTCTGTCCAGATCTTTTTTGAGCCATTGAAATTGCTCGTCACGAATATAATAGGCATCATCTCTAGGCACGCTGTTGAGTACTACAAAATGTACGTCCTTATGATCGAATGAATAGGTGGTTTTACCGAAGTATTTCTCAAACATTTTGATGCCGGTCGTATCGGGTTGTTTATTGAAAGTATAGTAGTGATCGTGATTGCCGATAGTGAAATAAGCTTTCAGACCACTATTATCTACAATCGATTTGAAACGTGCATTGAGTGAATCGGCAGTTACTTCCTCTTCCGATTTTAGAATATTGAGATCAGTATTATCTCCACCAAAGATAACGAAATCAACACCTTTTGTTTTTACATTTTCAAGCGCTTTCATCAACCCTTCATTACCGTTGCCTGTATTGTCCTTGTTGAGATGAACATCGGTTAGAAAAGCAAAAGAAAATTCTTCCGAAGTATTTGCAAGAATCGATTCTTTTTTTGTTTTATCCTGTGTGCAGTTTGTAAATAAGAATAGGAAAAACAGAGAAAATATGCCAATTATTTTATTCATGATTTTCATAATGTTTTTTTATTGATTTATTTACTCCCAACCGAAAAGTTGAGGTCCTAAATTTGGATTAAGCTTCATCTGCTGGATAGGAACGGGTCTGTAGTAATATTTGGGTTCAACAAACGTTCCCATATCCTTTGCAGCAAGGATATTTCCTGAAGTTCCGTTTTTCAGATAAACTGTCGAATTACTGTCGTCAATATTTCCCGTTTTGTAATAAATGAGTTTTACCCCCTTGCTGTTTACTTCTTTATCTGCATCGGCAGGAATAGATTGAGAAGAAGGGATCAGATAAATATCTTCTACGCCATCTCCTGTGAGATCGAATTTGCCGAGTGAGGGAAAATAAATTCCTTCAGGTTCATTTTCCAATACTTTGCCGGCATGCCATCTCATCAGGTCATCGAAACGGAATCCTTCAAAGGCAAGTTCTACTCTTCGTTCTCTACGAATTTCCTGTAACAGCGAAGATATACCTGGATATTTTTGTTGTTCAAAAGGGTCTGTAGTCGGATGCATGTTGAAATCGGGCAGACCTACTCTTTTTCTAAGCAGGTTAAGTGAAATATCGGCATCACCTTGTGTAAATTCATTTAATTCGGCTTTTGCTTCAGCATAATTAAGCAGCACCTCTGCATAACGCAATACAGGATAATCAAGCTCATTCTGAACATCTCTCGATTTATCGTTGACAAATCCTTTAATGAGGTGATATCCGGTAAAATTCTTGTTCAGTTGCTGTATATAGATTCCCGCACCGGAAGCATAGGTGGAGGTATTTATCAATACCCACCCTGGATATGCATAAGTTTGCGACAGTCGTGGATCTCTATTTTGGAATTCTTCAATAAACTGTTTACTTTGATAATTCGGCTGAGAAGAATAATACGAACCGTCTGCCATAAGATAGCTTTGTAAAAGATTTTTTGCGGGCGAAGGTTCATAGTTGCCGAAATTCCACTCGCTTGTGCCCGCCTGAACTTCTTTTGCATCGTAAAAAGTGGCCAGAATAATCTCATGGTTGGAACTTAAATCTCCACTGGTGAACAAGGAAAGATAGTCAGAATGAGGATTCCCTGTATTGTGAATGGAAAATTGGCCACTGTCCATTACACGTTTTGCGGCATCTGCAGCCATCCTTAGATATGTGTTGGCCGATTCGACCAAATTCAGTTCAGAATGATATTTACGAAAAGTACCTTCATACAAAGCATCACGCGACAAATAGGTAAGTACTCCCCATTTATCGATCGCTCCTGCAGGTTGATTTTCTTTTACATGCTCGGCTGCATATTGATAATCTTCAAATATTTTCTGAACAACGTCATTTCGGGCATCTCTCTTTTTGAATAACAGTTCTTCATCATTGGTTTGAATTACCCGATCATACCAAGGTACATCTGAATAACGTTTTACTTTATCCATATAAAAACGAGCGCGGAAAAAACGAGCGATACCTTCATAATGTGCTTTCACATCATCTGGAACATTTGCTCTGCCTACATTTTCCAAAAACAAATTGATATTCCGAAGTCTTCCCCATGTCCATCCTGAAGTTACTGTCGAGGAATTGGGATCTTTTGCTGCCATAATGTTTTTGATTTCCACCCATCCAGAAGTAGTAGCCTGATTATCAGTACCACCATCGGCTGCATATTGTCCATGTCCCGGAAAATCGTACAGTCCGTAAATATACATTTTCAAGTCTTCTTCGGTGTTGAAAAAACGCTCTACACCAATTTCCGTTTTGGGTTGTCTATCCATAAAGGAATCATTACAAGACACCAACACCAAAAGTATGCCAAATATAAAAAGTATTTTTTTCATTTCAGATCGTTTAGAAAGTTACATTTAAACCTACGATATATTGACGATTGAAAGGATATACATATCCGAAATTCGATTCATCCGTTATAGCTTCAGGATCAAAGTATTGTCGCACTTCGCTCCATTCAAAAATATTGTCACCGCTGACGAAAAGGCGAATTCTGTTTAATTTAATCTTATCACTAAGTGTTTTAGGAAGTGTGTAGCCCAACGTAATATTTTTTATTCTTAGATAAGCACCACTAAGCAAGTATTTTGTTTGGGGAATAGCCAATCCCATAGACTCGTCAATTCTCAACCCCAGATTTTTGTCAGCTAACCAGCTTTGCAGAACAGGATATTTTGCATCGAGGTTTTGATTGGCCAATCCTGCAGTGATATATGCTTTGGAATGTTTTGCCATATCGACTTCACTATCGGTTTGAGGACGATAAAAATCGAAAATGTGTGTTTGACCTCCTGCATAAGGTTGTTGATAAAAGCTCCAGTAAAGATAACTTTGAGGATAATAATCTCTTTTTCCTATTCCTTGTAGGAAAATAGAAAAATCGAAATTATTCCAATCTCCTGCAAGATTAAAACCATAGCGAAAACGGGGGCTGTTGTTTCCGATTATCGATAAATCTTTAGGATCATCTTTTGTAAGCCCTTTGGTAATCCTGTTGTCGCCATTCAAATCCTTGTATTTTGGCCATCCGGGAACTATTTCAAGAGACCCCCAAGGAATAATTTCCGATTCATCCAGTTTTGCGATCTCTTCTTCCGTCGAAAATAGTCCATCACTTTGCAATCCCCATATCTCACCCAATTCCTGACCGACGTAATACTGTGTTAACAGATTGTTAGGATTGTCAAATTTGGTAATCCAAGAACGCGTATCAGAGATCAGCAACTTTGCCGACATGTTTAATGGCTTATTTTTTACAATGAAATGATCGTTATATGTGAGCGTTAATTCCCAGCCCGTGGTTTTCATGTTGGCTGCATTTTCCTTCGGAGCAGGCGCTCCCAATACTGCAGGGAGCTCTTTACCCTGAACAAGCATGCCTTTGGTATCTCTCCTGAAAAGATCGGCAACTAATCCCAATTTGTTATCGAGTAAATTCAGGTCAATGCCTATATTTTGTGTTGTTACGGTTTCCCAAGTATAATTGGAGGAGACTAAAGGCGGAGCAGAAACTGTTTGTTGACGCTTGCCATCGATAAGATACCAACCGAGAGACGAGTTCATCGTCGGGATGTAGCCATACTCACTTACCAACTGATTTCCCAATGAACCGTAAGAGACTCTTAGTTTCAAATTGTCAATCCCTTCGCGAAGAGGTTCAAAGAATGGTTCCGAATCAATTCTCCAAGCGAGTGAAACGGAAGGGAAGAAACCGAAACGTTTCTTTTCTGGAAATCGGGACGACCCGTCGTAACGTCCATTCAATTCCACAATATATTTTTCATTATAGATATAGTTTAGTCGATAAAATAATCCTCGAACTGCCCAATCGCGATATGACTCATTCACTTTTTGGTCACCCGTTGCCAAAGTAACGGTAGGAAGTTGATTGGAAATCAACCCTTCTCTTTGGGCTTCGAGCCAGTTATAACGACTATATTCCTGATTGTATCCGAGAACAGTAGTAAAATAATGACGATTTTTGGTCAGGTTCAATGTTCCGAAAATGTCTATTACATTGTAATAGTCGGTAGTATATGTTCTATATGCACTGCTGTTCCCTTCTTCTCTGATATCATTCGGTCCATAACCGATCAGGTATTTGGTTTGAAACCAGTTATAATCCTCCGTTCCTTTCACGAAAGAGTAATTGGCGTTGATTTTTAATTGCTTTTTTAAAAAGTTTAATTCTGCGCCAAATGTATTTTGAATCTTATCATATTTCCTGATATCATCTCCACCATCATTTAGTCTGGCAAGAGTTCTACCAGCCTCATTATTTGCCCAAGTTCCATCAGGATTACGGTCATAATCCTGTGGCGCAAGGTTATAGAACATTCCCATGTGAGAATCCCAAAAATAACCGGGTTTTATTCTCTCTGTGGAAACATACCAGGTGTTATTGGACAATGTAAACCATTCCGTAATATCATAGCTGCCTTTTATCCTGAAATTATATCTTTGGTAATTATCGTCATCTACAATATCCGATAGAATACCGTTTTCATCATCCATGCCTCCAGATAAATAAAACGTCGTTTTACCTGCATGTCCCGACACCGATACCTGATGAGAATTGGAGAAAGTATATTTGTCCAAAAAATATTTCGTCCAGTCTTGGTTTCCCATATATTCCCATTGGGTTTGATCTAAAGGATTTAGTCTTACTGGTTCGGACGACGAAGGATCATCGGAACGCTGACGAGCCCACTCAAGTCGTTCATCGCTTGCAACATGTCCCCCACTCCATGGAGTATTAAGCACCGCAATATTTTTCAGTTTTAAATAAATGTAAGGGTCTGATGTCTTATCAGGTAATATCGAAGGCCTTTCCCATGTAAAATTATTATTATAATCCACCTGTATCTTCTCGGATTTCCCGGTTTTAGTAGTAATCAAAATAACGCCAAAGGCAGCTCTGGCACCATAAACTGCAGCTGACGCCGCATCTTTCAACACCGATATACCTGCAATATCACCTGGCAATAATCGATCTAGTTCTTCTGGCGAAGATGGAATCCCATCTATTAATATCAATGGATTTCCGCCATTGATAGAGGTAATGCCGCGTATATTAATCCTTGCGGTCTTACCCGGTTCTCCACTGGTGAAATCGATATTCAGGTTCGGAATCATTCCCTGTAATCCCTGTGATAGATTCGTAATGGGCTTCGCTTCCAATTCCTTTATTCCAATTTGATCTACTGCTCCCGATAAATTAATTTTCCGCTGTGTCCCATATCCCACCACAACAACTTCGCTTAACAATTCCGAATCTTCCTGCATCACAATATCTAAAGGATTTTCCCCATTCCATTTCACTTCTTGATTTTGAAAACCAATATAGGAAAATACAATTGTTGCATCGGCCGAAACTTTTAGTGAATAATTACCATCCATGTCGGTAACCGTTCCGTTGGATGTCCCTTTTTCAACCACATTCACTCCAACGAGGGGAATGTTTTGCGTATCCGTGACTCTTCCTCGTAATAAAGGAATCTGTCCAAAAATTGTCAAATAGCTTGTGAGAAAAAACAAGAGAAATGATAACCCGAATTTTCTCGTCCCGAAATGATTTTTTTCTTCCATAGAAATAAATAAAATATCAACTTTTTTAATAAACTGCCGCAAAGAAACCCAACTTTAATTACGAATTGCTTACGATTCTATGAAGAATTTGTTAACAATTTTTTCGGCATTGGACGCCGCAGCAGAATGAAATAATTTGATTACTTTTGGGAAATTGAATCAGCATCCGTATGAATGACAAAAAAGAGCTTATCCGACAGTATTATCGAAAAGTCACTGCTTCAAATAAGGAATTGACCAAAAAAGAAGCTTTTAAGGATTTACTGAACAGATTATATGTATCGGATAAGGACATCGAAAATATCATCGACAAGATTACACTTGGTGCGGAAACAACGGTACTTAACATTCCCAGAAAAGATAAATTGCACCGTGGAAGCGCCGACACGCTTTTCAACAATATCATCATCGAATTTGAAAACGATTTGAAAGTTTCCTATTCTCATGCGAAAGAACAGTTGGCCGGATATTTGTTGGGGCAGTTCAAATCGGGAAGCGGCTACAACTTCACCCTGATTGCATCAGATTTTATTCATTGGAAAGTTCTTGCACCCGATATCGGCTGTCTGGATAAACTGGATTATTTACAGGAAGATGAATTGATGCTGAATGAAATTGAGGGTGCTTCATTTGTACTGAACGAGTCGAATGCTGAGGATTTTTACTATTGGATCGACAGATTTTTATTTAAGGAAGAAAAGCAAAAAGCGACGCTGAAAAGTATCGAAGAAGCCTTTGGTTATCAAAGTCCCGTGTTTATCGAATCTTTCAGAGAATTAAATAGTTGGTTTAACGAGGCAAAGAAATACGGTGTCGTGCAGGTATCCTATGAGCAATGGCACAGGTTCTTAAGCATTGCTTACGGTTCTTTTGATGCGCAGAAAAATGTATTCTTAATTCATACCTATTTGAGCATTTTTTCGAAAATGCTTGCTTATGCTGTAGTATCCAACGACGATTATATCGACGATGGCGAGATGCGGAAGGTATTGGACGGCAGTATTTTTCACAGTTTTAATATTGCCAATTTTGTCGATAACGATTTCTTCCACTGGGTAAATGGAGACCGCGATTATCCTAAACTGAAAAAAGTATTTCGCCTGATTGCCCAAGAAATTTCGACCTTCGATTTTACCGATGTTACCGAGGATATTCTGAAAGGCGTTTATCAGGAACTTATCGATATTGATACGCGTCATACTCTGGGAGAATATTATACGCCAGACTGGCTTTGCGAACGGATTGTAAACGAATTCGAATTTAAAAAGAGCGATAAGATATTGGACCCTGCTTGCGGAAGTGGTTCTTTTCTGCGTGCATTTGTTCACAGGATCAAAGAACTGAATCCGGACAACACTCCGGAAGATATTAACAATCAGATTTACGGCATTGATATCCACCCGCTTTCGGTGCAGATTGCCAAAACCACTCTGCTGCTGGCATTAGGTAAAGATATTGCAAAGTCGAGAAAGCCCGTTCACTTGAATGTGATACTGGCAAACACGTTACTTGCTCCTGAAGGTTTGAAAAATTTGTTCGGCAGCGAGTTTGTCATGCAAATCGATCGAGATAAGTATGTCATCAATACCCAAGTTCTCGAAAATGTAGAAGTATTCGATTCCGTCCTCGATATTTGTGAAGAATTGTCGGAACAGACGATGAACAAAAAATCGATTGAATTTTCGGTTTTTGAACCTATTCTTCATCAGCAAACTAAAGGAGGATTAACCCCTCAATCGGTGGAAAGTTTCTATCAGATTTACACCGGATTCAAAAAAGTGAAGGAAAAAGGTCGTGACAGCATCTGGAAATTCATCCTGTCTAATCTGTACAAACCGTATTTTTTGGCAGAAAAGTTTGATTATGTCATAGGCAATCCACCGTGGTTTACCTACAGCTCGATCAAAAATGAGGATTATCAAAATATTCTTGACGAACTGGCCGTCAGATACGATGTAAAACCCAAGAAAGCAGCTAATTATCCGCATTTGGAAATTGCGGCTATTTTCCAAGCGTATTGCAGCAGCTATTTTTTGAAAGCATCCGGGAAACAGGCTTTTGTCCTGCCCAGATCATTTCTTAGCGCCGATCACCACGAAAATTCGAGAAACGGTACAGCCAAGGGGTTTCGTTTGACCCATATCTGGGATTTAAGCGAGGTATCTCCGTTATTCAGGGTGCCTTGTTGCGTATTGTTTTCCGAAAAGGCGCAGGATAAAAGAATAATAAAGACTTCGGGATTGCAGGGGGTGAGATTTTCGGGGAAACTGCCCACCCATAATTGCAATTTCGAAACTGCCAAAAATCGATTACTCGAAACCCCTGTAGCTTGGTATTACATCAAACAAGGCCAATCTTCGGCATTTTCAAATAGAAAAAACGGTTCGCAGAAGAACAACGTCAATCCTTATAAAAATCTCTTTAAGCAAGGTGCTACTATCGTGCCTCGTGCTTTTTATTTTGTTGACCTCAATCAGGAAATACCCGATGATTTCGTGGACAGGATCATCAACATAAAAACTGCCGAGTCTGTTAAAGCGGACGCCAAAGCTCCTTGGAAATTCGATTTCTCGGGAAGAATAGAAAGCCGGTTTTTATTTAGAACGGCAATTTCGAAATCCATACTTCCCTTTCATATCTACAGACCCGATTTTGTGGTTCTGCCCATCATTATTGCAGAGGATGAAAATAATCGTAAAGCAATCCGATTGCACAACTCTGACAGTTTAATGAATCTTGGTTATCTGCACGCTTCCCGTTGGTTTCGCAATACCGAAAGAATATGGGATATTTCTAAAACAGATAAGTCTAAGAATATGACGACGCTAGATAGACTTAATTTTCAGAGAGGGTTAACAAGTCAGAATTTAAATGCCGAATATGTGGTTTTATACAACTCTTCGGCTAAAGATGCGAATGCCGCGATTGTGAAACGCACCGACATCGATTTGGAATTTATCGCCGAAAGTGTTTCCTACGTATATTACACAAATAACGAAAATGAAGCCTATTATCTTTCCGCTATCCTAAATTCAACTATCCCCAACCTACTTATGAAAGATTTTCAAGCAAAGGGATTGTTTGGTGCACGGCATGTTCACAAGAAAATTTTGGACATTTATTTTCCGAAATTTGATGCCGGTGATGGAGTGCATACAAGGTTAGCAGAATATGGGAGAGTCTGTCACGAAAAGGTGGAAAAATATATGGAAACAAATCCGCCGACAAAAGAATTAACACCACACACTTTGGGGAAACTCAGGTTAGACATCAAAGCATCTTTATCCGAAGAATTGATTCAGATCGACAAGCTGGTAAAAAAGGTAATGAAACAATGAAGTCGAGGCGGATGCAATGCTTGTTGAATAAGCATTGCACAAGAAAATTGCCATAATTTTTGGATAGGATTGTTTTAAAAAAACAGCATGAATCATTACGGACTTGCAAACTAAATTGAGACAAAAAGTTAAGCGACATTTTTAATCGACTCTTTTTTAAGATTATACTTCTCCCAAAATTCGTCAATGGTTAAGTTCCCCAATGCCGAGAATCTCCTTTTATGATTATACCAGGATTCAATATATCCAAATACACACAAGTGCATCTGCTCTCTTGCTTTGAGTTTGGTTCCATAGACCAATTCAGATTTGAAAGTTTTGAAAAAGCTTTCAGCTACGGCATGATCCCGGCAATTGCCTTTTCCGCTTATACTTTGCTCCGGTTTCAAGGATATCAACAGATTTGGAGCAACCTTATAATCGTCCATTCTTTCGAGTTGTACTCCTTGATAAACAGAAAGATCAACGATCTCTCATGGAGATGATGCTCAAAGTTTTTTTTTTAATATGTTCCGTTTCGGCATCACCCGGGCGTTTTTCCGGCTCAACTATCCTTTTGGCGTCTTCACTCAGTGACCGGACTCCATTTCCGGGTAAACCGAAGTCCCTTTTCTGTCGGAACTCTTTCCGCCAACGATAGAACAGAAAGGGGGCTATGCCCAATTCCCGTGCAAGCTCGGAAACATTCTTGCGTTCTAAGCCAAGTTTGACCGCATTCTCTTTGAATGCTTTGTCATAATGGGTTCTTTGTTTTTTTCATATTACACAAAAATAAGCGTCTATGCTTAACTCTGTGTCCCGGTAATGTTAGTAATTCCATTCCATTTTTTCCTCTCTTAAAAACTATTTATTTGTCGAACTGTTATATACAGTGCTATTATTCACAGCTAATAAATTATACTCGTTCTAAATAGACAGATAAATGACCCAAAACGATTTACCCGCGATTTTTCGTGAATTTAATCCAATAGAAGATAAGATGCTCTCTATCATCGACAATGAGGGACATGTCGTGAACAAGAAATGGATGCCGGCGTTGGATGATACAACCATTGTCAGTGCCTATAAGCAGATGTATTATGAGCGGGTAGCCGACGAAATGGCCATCTCTTACCAGCGTCAGGGACGCATGTTTACCTATACCCCGAATCTGGGACAGGAAGCCATCCATATTGCCGCCGGAATGAACATCCGCAAAGAGGACTGGTTAGTGCCTGCCTTCCGCGAGATGGGTACCCTGCTGGCGAAAGGAGTGACGATGAAAGAGATGTTCCTGTTTTATATGGGAAATGAACAGGGAGGCAGTTTTCAGAACGCGAACCACACGTTGCCAATCTCCATCTCAATAGGGACGCAGTTGCACCACGCCACCGGCATCGGTTACTCCGTAAAATACCGGAAAAAGAACGAGGCTGTCTTCACCTTTATCGGCGATGGGGGCACCTCAGAGGGCGATTTCAGCGAAGCATTGAACTTCGCCGGCGTCTGGCAGGTGCCCGTCGTCTTCACCATACAGAACAACCAGTACGCCATCTCCGTGCCATTGAGGTCGCAGACAAAATCCATCAACTTGGCCGTCAAGTCGGTTGCCTTTGGTATCCCGGGTATCAAAGTCGACGGGAACGATTTCTTTGCCATGTATCTCGCCTATCAAACAGCAGCCCGGTATGCACTCTCGGGAAAGGGCCCGGTTTTGATCGAAGCTTTTACTTACCGGCTGGGGGCACATACGACCTCCGATGATCCCACGAAATACCGCTCAAAGAAGGAAGAGACGGAGTGGGGACTGATCGACCCGTTGATCCGGCTGAGGCGCTATATGGAAAATGAAGGGATATGGAATATCGATGTGGATAAGTTGACGGATGAATATAAACAGCAGATCAATCAGCAGTTTCTGGAGGCGGAGCAAAACAAAGCGTATTCGCACGATGAGGTCTTTGCCTATATGTATACCGATATGCCTGACGATTTGAAGAGACAAAAAGCCGAATACGAACAATTTTTAAGCTGGAAGGAGAACAGAAAATGAGTGTGATGACCATGGTGCAAGCGATTAATAACGCGCTTGATATCAAACTGAACGAAGACGGCACTGTCGTCATCTACGGCGAAGATGTGGGTGTGGAAGGAGGTGTTTTTCGTGTGACCGAAGGTTTGCAGAAGAAATACGGGGTGGAACGGGTGTTCGATTCACCACTGGCGGAATCGGCCATCGTGGGAACAGCCCTGGGAATGGCTGTCTCGGGACTCAAGCCGATAGTGGAACTGCAATTCGACGGCTTTACCTATCCTGCCTTCAACCAGATTGCATCCAATGTGTCACGGATGCAAAACCGTTCACGCGGCAAGTTTACCGTTCCCATGGTGATCCGTTTCCCTTATGGTGGCGGTATCAACGCTCTGGAACATCATTCCGATAGTCCTGAAGCGCTCTATGCCCATTTACCGGGACTTAAGGTGGTAGTACCATCCACACCGTACGATGCAAAGGGTCTCTTGATTGCGGCGATTGAGAGCAATGATCCGGTCGTTTTTATGGAACCCAAACGGATTTACCGGGCCATCAAGCAGGAAGTCCCGGATGAAAAATATAGTTTGCCGCTGGGCAAAGCCAAAGTGATACAGGATGGTTCCGACGTAACGGTCGTGGCTTACGGTGCTATGATCCGGGAATGTCAGAAAGCCATCGCCATGGCAGAAGAGGCCGGCATATCGGTGGAGCTGATCGACTTGCGCACCATTTATCCGATCGACAGGGAGACGATTCGCAACTCTGTGCGAAAAACAGGGCGCATGATCGCCGTGGCGGAAGCCCATGAATCATTCAGTGTGGGCTCGGAGCTGATAGCTATCACCAACGAGGAAGCGTTCCTCTATCTGGAGGCTCCCCCGCGCAGGGTGATGGGATACGATACCGTTGTGCCGTTGGCGCAGGGTGAGAAATTCTACATCATATCACCGGACCGGATTTTTTACGAGATAGAGAAAACTGTTAAATTTTAATCGTCATGAACTTTATATTTCATTTTCCCGATTTAGGAGAGGGACTCGAAGAAGGAACCATCCTGGCGTGGTATGTCACAGAAGGACAACAGGTGAATGAGGGTGACCCGCTTGTGCAGATGGAAACCGATAAGGTGGTGGCCGATATTCCTTCGCCCAAAAAGGGGGTGATTGTCCTGTTACACGGCAGCGTGGGGGATGTGATTAAAGTGGGCACACCCCTGGTGGAAATTAAGACAGAAGATGCCGACGGAGTGCAACAAAGCGGTCAGGTGGGAACTACAAAAGAAAAAGTGACTACCGAACCCGTCTCCGAAACTGAGGAAGATGCCGGCGCCGTGGTAGGCACCATGGAAGTAGCGGGAAAGGATGCCCTGCTCCCAAAGAGTAACGAAGGATCTCAGGAAATACCTACTACGGAGAAAGCACCGCAAAAAGTACTGGCCACACCCGTGGCAAGGGCCATGGCCAAAGAGATGGGTATCGACATCAACAAAGTGCCGGGCAGCGGTCCTTCGGGCAGGGTGAAAAGTGAAGATATACTGAATTTCAACGCTGATGTACCAAAGTCAGTTCCCGCCAAAAAAGAAACAACAACCGCTGCTGAGGATGTAACCTACCTGCCACTGACGCAAATCCGGAAGACGATTGCCCGAAACATGTTACACTCCAAGCATAACGCCGCCCACGTATCGGTGTTTGAAGAAGTGGAGATATCCCAATTGATGCAGGTGAGATCGAAATACAAACAGAAGTTTGCCGAAAAGGGAGTGAAGCTGACCTATTTGCCGTTTATCGTGAAAGCGGTGGCAATGGCATTAAAGAAACATCCGCAGCTCAATTCACAGATAGATACGGAAAATAACAGGATGATCATTCGCAACCGCTGCCACATCGGCATCGCAGTGGATGCCCCCGACGGACTGGTGGTGCCCGTGATCCGGGATGCCGACCGGCAATCGATCTTTCGGATTGCCCAACAGATTGGTGAACTGGCTGATAAGGCAAGGAGACGGGAACTGACGCTCGACGAGATGAAAGAAGGATCATTCTCCGTTACCAGCTTCGGCTCCTTCGGCGGTATTTATGCCACGCCGGTACTCAATTACCCGCAGGCAGGTATACTGGGAATAGGTCGTATTCTTAAGACACCCATCGTCAGAGAGGACGAAATAGTGATTGGTAACATCATGCCTCTGTCGCTCACGGTGGATCACCGCATTGTGGATGGCGGCGAATCGACCCGTTTCATTTACCGGGTGATGGAATACCTCACAGATCCGATATCCTTTTTAATGGAGGAGTAGATTTCATGAAGGTGGAATAGAATTCCTTTGACAAAGCTACTTATGTCAAATGATTCACGGAGGCGTTATAGCAATTATAACAAAGGGGAAATACCTGAACGTGGCATTTCCCCTAAACAATATGTCACATCAATTATTCTCTGTATTTACAGCATGAGGGCAATGCGTCATACGTTGCCTGTTCGGCTTTGTCCTTGTCCGTGTCATGTCCTGCTGCTGCAATCACTTTGCTGATGGCTTCGATATTGGTTTTGGCAGGGTCAAAATTCATATGGAGTTCCTGCTTTTCCATATCCCAGCTTGCAAAGGAGACGCCTTCCACACTCTTTGCAGCCTTTTCGATGCGCTCCTTGCACATCTCACAGCTTCCCTTTACGCCAAGCATGGCATGATTTTCGTTCTGAGCACCCTGTTGCATGTGTTCCATTTCATTTTGTGAATCACCTGTTGTCATTTGATTCATCTCTGCTTGCTCATTCTTTGATTGATTCCTGTTGGATGTGCCTGAATTACATGCGGTGAACAGGATAACACCCAAAATCATGGTTGCTACAAATGTTTTTTTCATTGTTGTTGCATTTTAAGAATTTATCATTCAATTAATTATTCTCTGTATTTACAGCAGTCAGGCAACGGATCATAGGTCGCCATGTCTGCTTTGTATGAATCGGTATCGTGCCCCGCTTTGGCAATAGCTTTGGCAACGGCATCGGCCGATGTCTTGGTCGGATCGAACCCGAGATGCAGCTGTTTGGTCTTCAGGTCCCAGCTGGCGGAGTAAACCCCGTTTACTGCTTTCGCCGCTTGCTCGATGCGTTCCTTGCACATCTCGCACAACCCCTGCACCGCAAGCATCACATGCTCCCCGCCAGGGATCACAGCCTGCATGGTATGTTCCTCATGCCCGATGGTATGTTCCTCATGCCCGGCGGAAGGTGCACTACTTGTCGGGGTACTATTCTCAGGACTGTTTCCATTCATCGTATGACCTTCATGCCCGGTAACGGCCCGGCCTGCCTCGTCATTCATCATACTGCGCTTACCGGCCAGCTGGGCACTCGCATCGATGGTGAACGCACCATTGGTCACGATCTCATCACCCTCATCGATACCTGAAAGAACGACGTAAGCGTCTCCCAGTGAAGGTCCCAGCTCGACCTCCCGTAGCATGAACGCGGGTGTTTCGGTATCCGGTTGCTTCACATAGACGATAGAGCGCTTGCCGGTCCACAGGATGGCCGACTTAGGAATAACAACTTCGTTGTTGTATTGTTTAAGCGGTGCGTCGATGAGGGCGTTGGCATACATCTCCGGTTTCAGCTCCATCCGGGGGTTGGCTGTCTCCACACGCACCTTTGCGGTACGTGTGGAAGGATCGAGAATGGGATTGATAAAAGAGATCCGCCCGGAAAATGTTTTACCGGGGAGTGACTGGAGGGTGTATGCCAGCCGGTCGCCCACCTTCAGAAAAGGCAGATCGGATTCGTATGCGTCGAAAACAGCCCATACCTGCGATAAGTTGGCCACATCGAACAGTACGGTGCCGGTATTCACATAGTCACCCTGGTTTACATTTTTTGAAATCACAATGCCGCTTGTGGTTGCCGCTACATCGATCAGCGGCGACACCTCACCCGACTGTTCGATGCGTGCAATCTGTTCGTCTGTCAGTTTCCACAGACGCAGTTTCTCTCTTACCGCCTGTAACAAGGCGGGCTGCAGCTCCTGCATTTTCACCGCCTCTATCAGCTCCTGCTGCGCGTTCAACAGCTCAGGGGAGTAGATGGTGGCGATGGGTTGCCCACGGTGTACACTTTCGCCGGTGAAGGAGACGAACAACTTCTCAATACGCCCGCTCACATGGGAGGTCTGCGATTGCGACAGCCGTTCATCCACCTGAATGGTGCCATAAAGCTGCACCTCTTTTACCGGATTTTGTCTGCTCACCACAGTCGTTTGTACGTTGGCGAGAGCAGCCGCTTCTACCGATAGTTGAATGGCATCCGGATCGATGGAAGCATCGCCCGAGCCGGTAGTCTGTAGCGGGATCAGATCCATCCCGCAAATGGGGCAGTCGCCCGGTTCATTCATCTTTATCTGTGGATGCATGGAACAGGTCCAGATGGTTTCTTCAGCACCGTGATCGTGCGCTTCTTCTATCGTCGCTGTTTGCTGTGACGATGGTTTGCGGTTCCCGCCGGAGAATAGTAGCCAGCCGAGAAGGATGCCGGCCAGCAGGATCAACCCATACCTTACATAGGGGTTGTTGGTGATTTTTTTTATTTTATTCTTATCCATATTGATAGTTATCTGTTAATTGTTGAATGAGTTGAAGGAACGCAATTTACGGATGGAAGCCACCCTGGTGTTGTATTCGGCGATGGCTTCGGCCTTCCGCAACTGGTAATCGAGCAGCTGCCGCTGCACCTGAATCACGTTGGTGAGGTCACTCTTTGCCGATACAAACTCCTGCACCACCAGCTGATAAGTTGTAAGAGCCAGTTGTTCCTGTTTCTGATACAGCGCGATCTTACGCTCCGCATCATCAAGCTGGTGTTTCAGTTTGAACAGGTCAGACTGAAGCATATTCAGCGTGTTGTTGTACTTCTCCCAGGCCGATTGCCACAGAAACCGGCTCTCCCGTTGCTGCGCCTTGTATTTATTCCGGTAAAGGGGGAGGGAGATGGAAACCATGGGCATAACCATATCCATGCCGTTCATTTCCGGTTCCATTCCCTGATCCATCGGTACAGCCGCGATTTCCCCAATCAGCATGTACTGCAGCCCGATACCGAACATAGGATAACTCATTTTTTGATCCATCTCACCCTTTGCCCGGTAAGCCAGTTCTTCTTCTTTCAGCATACCCAGTATAGGGTTCCGGTTTTCGATCTCGTCCATGGAAACCCCTTCATCGAAGAGAAAGGGCACTTTTGTAATGGAGTCTGGCAGGATAACTTCCACGCCGGCTGGCCGGTTCAACAATGCGTTGAATTTGGCTTTCCCGGCTACAATCTCCGAAAGGATGCTCTCGATGTTGTTTTCGATTTCGGCTATCTCGAGTTGCACGCGGAGCACGTCTGACATGCCCGGGGCAGCGCTGCCCATGCCGGAGGACATGGTTCCGCCGGAACTGCCCATACCAAATGACATCCCGGAGGAGGATGAGGTGCCCGACGAAGCGGCAGTACCTCCCATCGACTCCATGCCCGCCATGCCTCCACCGGCGGGAGAGGTGGCACTGCCTTTTGTTACCGGTGAAGGGGCAGGCACAGTATACCCTGACGACGAACCGCCGGAGGGCGAAGAGACTCTGCGAAGAGCCAGCTCTTCAAGTTGCTTCAGCAATTGCAGATTATCGCGGTTGTTACGGAGTTGCTCTACAAGCGTAGAGAGGAGATACCATTGGGTATACACTTCAAGATACAGGTTGTCCCTTGTCTCCCTAAATTTTTCATACGCCATTTTGGCCATATGGGTGGCTTCGGTCTGTGCTGCCTTTTTGGTGCCGAACCAGGGGAACATCTGCATGAGGGTGAAATCGGCTATCTGTCGTCCTCCCACAATATCCATCGGCTTGAGGAAAAAGCCGATTTCCAATTTGGGATCGGGCCAGGCACCTGCCTGCGGCACCTTCTCCAGTGATGCCTTATAAGTCAGAAAATCGGCATTCAGACCCGGATTGTTCTTCGCCGCTGTTTCCAGGTAATGAGTGAGTGAATCGGGTGTTTGCGCCACTACAGGGTTAGTACCCATGAGTGTCAGCACAACCAGGATGACGCCGAAGAGGTTATATGGTTTCATAATCTGTCGTTTTAGCTTGTTGTTTTTCTTTTTTCCGGATGACACCTTCCCGCCACCAGCATTGAAGGATGGGTACAATAAACATGGTCATCGACTGGATGAGCATCCCGCCAAAGGTGGGGATAGACATGGGGATCATAATCTCGGATCCCTTACCCGTGGAAGTAAGCACCGGCAGGAGTGCGATCAGTGTGGTGGCAGTGGTCATCACTGCCGGGCGTACCCTTTTTAAACCGGCATGGACAACGGCTTCCCTGATCTCCTCCCTTGTCTGCGGGTCTCTTTCGAGAAATGTGTCGTGGATATAGGTTCCCATCAACACCCCATCGTCCGTGGCAATGCCAAAGAGGGCGATAAATCCTACCCACACGGCAATGCTGAGGTTGATAGGATGCATGCTGAACATATCACGGATATTGATGCCGCCCATCGAAAAATTCATGAACCACGGTTCACCATACAGCCATAGAAGGATGAACCCCCCGGCCAGAGCGACGAACACTCCCGAAAAGTGAATCAGCGAGGCGGTCACCGTTTTGAACTGGAAATAAAGGATGAGCAGGATGATGAGCAATGCGATGGGTATAATGATCAACAGTCGCTTTGATGCGCGGGCCTGCTGTTCATAATTACCGGCAAAGGTATAGGAGACCCCATGGGGCAGGCTGATCTCCCCGCTGCGCAGTTTCTCCTGTAACAACGCGTCGGCCTCTTTCACCACATCTACCTCGGCCTTTCCGGCTACCTTGTCAAAAATTACATATCCTACCAGAAAAGTGTTCTCACTTTGTATCATCTGTGCACCCCGGGTGTACTCTATCTCCGCTACATCTCCCAACGGTATCTGTGCACCGGTGGCTGTGGGTACGATCAGCCGCGACAGCTCATCGGGATTCTCTCTCAGTTCACGCGGATACCTTAGGCGTACGGGAAAACGTTCACGTCCTTCTACCGTGGTTGTTAACGGCATGCCTCCCACTGCCGCACCGATCACCTCCTGCAGGTCGGCCACCGTGATGCCGTAGCGGGCCATATGCTGTCGGTTCAGTTTGATCTCGATATATGGTGCTCCCACGGCGCGATCATAGAATACAGTAGAGGAGAGTACGGAAGGCACCTCTTTCAAAACTGCTTCCAGCACTTTGCCTCCCTGTTCAATGGATTCCAGGTCGGGTCCCGATACCTTCACGCCCATCGGGGCGCGCATGCCGGTGGACAACATCACCGTCCGTGCTTCAATCGGTTGCAGTTTCGGTGCCGATGTCAGACCGGGTATATGCGAGACATTGATGATCTCCTGCCAAATATCGTCTTCATTCCTGATTTGCGGACGCCACTGTCTGAAGTAATCACCCCGTCTGTCGGGAATAAGACTGTCTGCCGGAACTAGTCGATAGCCATCTTCCGGATTGTACGTTGACTGATCTGTCAGGATAAATTCTCCTTTTCGGTTGACCTTGAAACGTTGACGGTTGCCGTCTTCATCCAGGATATATTCGGGACGGTAGTTGATCGTATTTTCGAACATCTGTACGGGTGCCGGGTCGAGTGCCGAATTGACCCGTCCCCATTTACCGACGGTCATCTCCACTTCCGGGATATTGCTGATTCTTTTATCCAGTATTTCAATATATTGCAGGTTCTGTTCAATACCCGTATGTGGCATGCTCGTCGGCATCAACAGGAAAGAACCCTCGTTGAGGCTGGGCATAAACTCCTGTCCGATACCGGGAAATCTGTTGCTGGCTGTCTGCCAGAAACCTGTCTGACGGAAAGTGCTCCATCCTGCGGTCTCAAAGCCTTTTGCCACAATGCCGAATGTTTTGTCGAAACCCATCCAGATGACCAGGCCAAAAAATACCATCGCAATAGGCAGTGCCATGAACTTCCATCTGTTGGCCAGGCTCCATCGCAGGATTTTTTCGTAATAGATCACCAACATCCACAGGAGCGCGAGGATAAGAGCGATGATCAGGATCACGAATAACAGGTTGCGGGATACTCCAGCCTGCGTACCCATGGGCAGCCATTCCACCGTGAGCAGGTAAACCACCGCCAACAGGGCAATCCCGATATTGAGGAAAGTGGGTATCCGCTGATTCTTCCACTGATGGGCAAACAGGTTGTTCAAACCGAAGAAGGTTAGGGCAATGTAAAGGCCAAATCCGGTGAAGATCACCAACGCAACGCCGGCGACTGCCAATAAAATGTTCGCTATTTTGTGGACCTGCTTTGAGGTGATTCTGATCGAGAAGATATAATAGACCAGGGTAGGCAGCACGACAATGCCAAGCAGGTATGCCGAGATGAGTGCAAAGGTCTTGGTATAAGCCAACGGGGTGAAGAGCTTCCCCTCCTGTGCCTCCAGAAAAAAGACAGGGAGAAAACTGACCACAGTGGTGAGCTGCGCGGTGAGCACAGCCCCGGATACTTCACTGACACTCTTGTATATTAAGTTAGCGAAAGCCTTGCCTTTTCGTATACTCTTGTTCTCTTCCATCTCCATATGCCGGATAATGTTCTCAACAAAGACTACTCCGATGTCGATCATAATCCCGATGGCGATGGCGATACCCGATAGTGCAACAATATTGGCATCAATGCCCGCGTAGCGCATAATGATGAAAGCGGCCAGCACCCCCACAGGTAATATGCTGGAAATGACGATCGATGCTCTGAGGTTCAGGATGATGACGATGACCACAATAATGGCAATAAGCGTTTCATGGGTGAGTGCTGTCTCCAGCGTGCCTATGGTTTCATGAATCACACCGGTTCTGTCGTAAAAGGGAACAACGGTCACCTTCGAAACAGTACCATCAGCAAGGGTCTTTTGGGGTAATCCTGCTTCCATCTCGGAGATTTTCTCCTTCACGTTGTTGATCACCTCCAACGGGTTGGATCCGTAGCGTGCTACCACCACACCTCCCACGGCTTCCACCCCTTCCTTGTCGAGGCCGCCCCGCCGTGTGGCAGGACCAAGATTGACAAAAGCCACATCCTTTATTTTTACCGGCACACCATTGCGGACAGTGATGACGGTCTCCTCGAGGTCAGACACATTTTTGATGTATCCCAATCCCCGGACGAGATATTCCACCTTATTGATCTCCACTGTCTCCGCACCGATATCGAGATTGCTCTTCTGGATGGCATTCATCACATCCATGATGGAGAGGTTGTAGGCGCGCATGGAATTGGGGTTGATCTCCACTTGGTATTCTTTTACAAACCCGCCGACAGAAGCCACCTCTGCCACACCCTCTGCCGATGAAAGTGTGTACTTGGCGTAGAAATCCTGTACGGTTCTCAACTCGTCGGGATCCCACCCTCCCGTGGGTTCGCCGGTATCCGGGTTTCTACCTTCCAGCGTGTACCAGTATATTTGCCCCAAGGCAGTTGCATCCGGTCCCAGGCTGGGTTGTACTCCTTCAGGTAACGTTCCCGGTGGCAGTGAATTCAATTTTTCCAGAATGCGCGAGCGACTCCAGTAAAATTCGATATCTTCATCGAAGATGATGTAGATAAACGACATCCCGAACATGGAAGTGCTGCGAATGGTCTTTACGCCGGGAATGCCGAGCAGTGAGGTGGTGAGCGGATAGGTGATCTGATCCTGGATATCTTTGGGTGAGCGTCCCATCCATTCTGTGGCGACGATCTGCTGATTGTCGCCGAGGTCGGGAATCGCATCTACCGGAACCGGATCACGCGGGAGCACACTGTACCAGTTGAAGGGGGCAGTGGATATGCCCCACGCAATGATGACAGTGAGTATCAGGATTGTTATCATCCTGTTATTCAGAAAATACTTTATGATCTTGTTAAGCATGAAAATTTTATTTGATTGAACAATATAAAAATAGTGCACAATATGCCGCAAAATTAAAACGACTGCCGGAGATTCAGGCAGTGGTAAAACCCCATGAGGTTTTGTTTGTCAGCAATCTGTCCAATCAAATACGGTAAATGCAGATGTAAGTCAGCAGACTTACATCCTGTAGGAAAAGTCCCTTGGGGGGGAAATCTTGAAAAAAGGATAAAGTGTTGGTTTCGGGTTCTGATAACCTGAACAAAGGAATCAACAATGCAAATGCATCATCGAAAGAAATGGATGCCATGCGGGAAACAAGCTGCTCGGTTTTATTTTGATAATCATCGGTGTCGATTGTGAGTAGTTGTGTTTTGCAGCAAGTTTCGTTAGCTTCACCCAGAATGCAGGTGTGATGGGGTCCCCCGACTGAGGTGTTATCTGTTTTGGGAGTCTGTTTTTCGGTTTGTTCTACATTGTCACAGCAGCAGTGGAGATTAACGGCTGTCTGAACCAGTGAAAAGGAATACAGCTCATTCCCGCAAAAATGCATTGCCAGTAACGGTTGTACCGCTGACAGCATCATCATGAGGAGCAAGAATATGGCCGTAACTTTCTTCATTCTATATTCAGATTGCATAACCTGTAGAACAACAAAAACAGGTATTTGGTTACAAAAGTAGCGTTTATTTTGTTTTTTGCAAAAATTGTGCTGTTTAAAATGATGAATTAGTGTCTGCCAAAAAACTCCCTGTTTTTTGAAAATACAGAAACAAAAAGTTGATTATTCATTTTTTCGTAGACCAAAATTTTATTTCCGACTCATTTTACAGGTTTTAACGGTTAATCTTCAGTAAAAGTAACAAATTGTTACCAAAATGACATAGCGTTCTCTATAAGTTTTCACTTTCATTTTATTAATGATCTGTATATTAAAATGTTGAAATGATTAAGCTGCTTGTTTTATTTTTCCCTCTCTTTCAATTCGTAACAGCTCTGCTCCTATCTTGTGAAGGTTATAGGCGCAGACGCCTATAACCACATATCGTTTGAAGTGAACATAACCCTTGTCGGGACACCTGTCTGATCCCCTTATGTTCCGGTTCGTTGATGTTCGACTCAATCGCACTGTGTCGATGGCGTGTTTTTCTAAAGGCCCTTTCGCTCCCTTGTTCCTACGATTTTTGATTGAGCTTTCCCTTTTTTGGCATAACCAAATGACGGACGGCCTCCAGGACCTTTGGCTGCAACGGAAAGGTTTCCTTCAAGCAGGGAACTGAACATCTCTAAGTCCACTCCTGCATTGAGTTTCTATAGCGGATCGCCCAACTGACTTAACTTACTCAAACGAATATCCCGGTCAAAGAAACCGTAGTCTTTATATCTATTAAACCGTTTCATATCTTTGCTCGTTTATAACGCAAATATAAATAATAAGCAGCAATTATAAAAGCTTTTTAACTCCTGTTTTTGAGTTTGAGAGTTTTAGAAGTGACTTTATGTTTATTATACCCTTGATGAAAATGAAGCTTATTATCTTTCCGCTATTTTAAATTCCTCTATTCCAAATTTTTTGATGAAGGACTTTCAGACAAAAGGATTGTTTGGGGCAAGAGATGTTCACAAGAAAATTTTGGACATCTATTTTCCGATATTTGATGCAGGTGATGAAGGACATACAAGGTTAGCAGAATATGGGAGAATCTGTCACGAAAAGGTGGCAAAATATATGGAAACAAATCCGCCAACAAGAGAGTTAATGCCACTCACTTTAGGGAAACTCAGGTTAGATATCAAAACATCTTTATCCGAAGAATTGAGTCAGATCGACAAGCCGGTAAAAAAGGTAATGAAACAATGAAGTCGAAGCGAATGCAATGCTTGTTGTACAAGCATTGCATAAGAAAATCGCCATAACTTTTGGATAGGATTGTTTTAAAAAACAGCATGAATCATTACCGGAAAATGATCTGACGGAAATCGACCATACTGTTGTTCGTTGAGCACACCATATTTGGTAACCATAATACCCTCAGTTACCCAAACATAATCGATTCTGTTCTTCATCGAGGAACTCAGATCGAAAGAATTGGTAGTGCCGACTGTTCCATAAGGCGGCTGTTTCGTAACCAGATACGAGTCTTTCATTTTGCCGTCGTTGTAAATAATCTGTATAGGTTCGTCGTCGGGAGTGGCATTGAAATCGCCCGTACAGAATACCGGAAAATCGCCTGCAATCTCTTTCAGTTGTTTTAGCAACAAGAGTGAAGAGTTTTTTCGAGCAACACGTCCTTGATGATCGTAATGCGAATTGAAAACGAAAAACTCTTTCCCGGTTTCATTATCTCTAAATTTTGCCCACGAACAGATACGATTGCAACAAGTGGCATCCCATCCTTTTCCGGGAACATCAGGTGTTTCTGAATACCAAAAATCGCCATTTTCTACCACATCGAAGCGATCCTTTTTATAAAAAATTGCCGAATGTTCACCGGCATCCTTTCCATCATCCCGACCAGCTCCAACATAAGCATAATTGCCCAATTGCAATATATCGTCCAACTGGTGTTTATAGCCTTCCTGGGTCCCACAAATATCGAAATCGTGAAAACGGAACAGCCCTTTTATCATTTCCTTTCTGTTAGGCCATGCATTTTCGCCGTCGTTTGGCGTATCCATACGAAGATTGAATGTAGCCACATTTAATGCACAGTTTCTTTTGTTTTGAGCAAAAGCCGTTGTGGATAGGACAACTAAGCAGGTACAAAAAAATATGAAAGTCGCTATTTTTCTCATAACTCAATTTATTGTTTACAAAAATGAAACTTTTTTACGAAAATACTTCCCAATCGTACGGATGGAGAGGATGAATTAATTGCCGTCATTGGTGGCACCATCCTCCCAACCGGGGTTTTGCTTAAGATTTGAGTCTTTAACTAATGCTGCAGCCGGAATAGGATATAAATATTGCTTTTTACCCCAAACTCTTTTATAATCGTTTGGCTTATCCCATGTCAAATAATATCCTTCTGCTCCGGGCACTTTTTCGACTAATTGCAACTGCTTTGAACTTCCCGCTCCTTCTTCCACATAGACGGTTGCGCAGGTCGATTTAGCTTTTTCCCAGTCGCCAGTGAGCACTTTTGCTGCTTCCAACCCGGCATTGTCAGTATAGAAAATCACATCATACGTGCCACTGCGATCCAAATCCATCGGTACATTTAATTTCGGAATATACATTCCATACCAGCTTTTGAGTAGCAAATCGCCTTTTGCCCATCTCCTTAAGTCATCAAAACGAAAACCCTCGAGAGACAACTCGATAGCTCTTTCCCTCCTGATTTCCAATAAAACCGGGTCTGAAATCTCGGGAAAATAATAGGATTGAAAATAAGAATCAATCGTCGATGGCTTCGCAGAGATCCCGCCGGTAATTCCAGCTCTGGATCGCAGAGCACCAATGGTTTGTTGCCAATCTGCATCTGTCAAAGTTCCTAATTCAGCTTTTGCTTCAGCATAGTTCAACAGGACTTCCGCATAGCGGAAAAGTGGCAGGGCATTGGTATTTAATGCGGCATTATCATATTTCTTCCCATCCAAACATAACTTTATGGGTTGATAACCGGTTCGACTATAGCCAATAAAATCAGGAGCAGTAAGATCCCCGTCTCGACTATATCCGGGCGTACGAATGGTTTGTGATAATCTGTAATCTCGATTTTGGCATTCGTCATAAAAAGCTTCAGATTCCCATCCTGCCCGACTTGTATAAGGCGATCCGTCCAGCTGAAGGAAAGTATTGATAAATGGACGTGTCATACTAAATCGATTGCCATAGGTGGGAGAAGTCCACTTCCAGTTAGCATGATGCAAAACTCCTAAAGTAGCACTGGAAACTACAGCCATTAATACTTCATCGGTAACAAGATTATCATTGACAAATAATGCCCTGTACGATTTTGTCGGCCCTTCAGCGGTATATAATTTTTTCCCTGAATTGTCCATCACATATTCGCTTGCCGTTACCGCACGTTGCAGCCACGTAGACACCGAAGTAGCAAGATTTAAATGATGATACTTACGAAACGTCCCTTCGAACAAGGCTACGCGCGAAGCAAACGCATAAGCTACCCATTTCGTAACCAATGACCCGCTTGGGTCGGTCGTAGTGGTGATGTTGTTGCAGGCAAAATCCAGATCTTCCCAAACTTTCTCCATCACTATTTCTCGTGAATCGCGCGGCGCATAGAGCTTTTCGTCATCTATGTCAAGAGGAGTGTCAATCCAGGGAACATCCCCAAAACGCCGTACTTTATCATAATAAAAATACGCTCTGAAAAATCGAGCCAATCCGATATAATGATTTCTCACTGACTCGCTTACGCTTTCATTCGTACAATTTACTATGAAATAATTGATATTTCTCAAATCGGACCATGACCAGCCACCACTAATGGTTTCGCTATAAGCGTTTTTTGTAATAAAACTATTGATGTTATTTATAGCTCCAAAATCCACTAAATCAATTTCTATTTGATTAAGATCGCTACCTGAAGGCATCATATTATAAAAAGACCAGGTATATGTTTTCAATCCCGCCTCAGAACTAAAGATAGCATCTTTTCCTACCGACGCTTCAGGTAGTTCGTCCAACTGGCAAGAAGTGAAAACCATGCTTGTTAATGCTATTATCACATAAAATAAAGACATTTTTTTCATAAAAATCATTGTTTAAAAAGTTAAGGACAATCCAAGCGAAATTGTTTTCATTAACGGATAACTGTAATTGTCTCCTGAAGTACCCGATGTGAGGTCTGGATCGGAACCCTGTGTGTTTGTAACGTCAAAATCTCTTGTTTTACGGTAAAGAGGAGACCAGCTCCAAAGATTTTCTCCCGAAATGAATACCCGAGCCTGTGCTATATTTATTTTTGAAATTACGCTATGAGGCAGTGAATATCCTATTTGCGCATTTTTCAACCTGATATAAGCTATGTTTTGAAGATAACGGTCCGATTTTGTCTCTTTCAGTGAGGTATTATATCCTGCATACCTTGGTAAATAAGCATCACGATTATCTTCTGTCCAATAATTGTTCAAATGCCATTTGGGCAAATTGTTGTAGGGACGATTATATTGCCCCCAAAATGCCGATTCATTGCTCGGATACCAATTCTGTTTGCCTACGCCTTGAAAAAAAGCAGACAAAAAGAAACCATTCCAGTCTCCATCCATCTTCAAACTATACATATAACGAGGCTCGGAATTGCCGATAATCACCATATCGCCTGGATTATCAACCGTTTTATCACCATAATCAATTTTCCCGTTAATATTAACATCTACAAATTTTATATCTCCCGGATAAACTGTTCCATTTGAAGAAGATTTAATGATGGTATTTACATACCCACTTATTTCGTCTTGCGTTTGGAAAAGTCCGTCGGTTTTATATCCCCATATTTCACCAACGGTCATACCCGGATAATAATCGCTCAAACTTTTGGTCGTATTGTTATACCGATCGATTTTTGATGTATAATCATGTAACGTGCCACGTAATTGATAATTGAATGGCTTATCAGCTAGCAGAAACTTATCATTCCATGAAACGGATAATTCCCATCCTCGAGTTGTCATATCTGCATAGTTGCCTTTCGGAGAGCTAGCGCCAAACACTTCAGGAAGAGTCATACCAACAGTGTACATATCGGTGGTTTTACGAATATAGTAATCAGCCGTCAATTGTAAACGACCATCGGCAATTCCGACATCAGTTCCGACATCAAATGTAGTGGCTGTTTCCCATGTCAGGCCACTTGGAATTGGAGCCGGATTTTGGGTATATTTATTCAAAGCACCATTTAATACCCTGCCGGAGGTACTGATCGATAGCAATTCCATAAAATTATACGAACCGATATTCCCATTTCCAAGCGATCCATACGAAGCACGAATCTTCATATCCGAAATGAGCTTGTCATCGACTTTCCAGAAAGGTTCTTCGGAAATCCTCCATCCTCCGGATAACGAAGGAAAGAAACCGTATCTTTGATTTTGAGGAAATTTTGAAGAACCGTCATAACGGCCATTTACTTCCAGCAGATAACGACTCTGAAAATTGTAATTCAATCGAAAAAAAGTTCCGACAATTTGCCATTTTTCGTAACCGGCCGATGTGGTTGTTGATTCTCCAAGAGCCAGATTCAAATTTTCGGCATCAGGTAACAACAGTCCGTTTCTCTGTACATAATTCGATTCATATTTAGATGTTTCGTAATTATAACCGATCATTCCTTTAAAATAATGATCTTCGGCAAAGGTGTTTTCATACTCGGCATACAAATTGGTTGCAGTATAAAAAGTATTGCGGATCGATTCCTTAATGTCATTATATTTCTCACTCAGCCATACTGTTTTGTCTTTGACCGTACTGTAGGGAACTGCAACTCTCTTTTGTGTATCATTATTGTCAAAATTACGAAAAGTAAAATCACCGTTTACTCGTAATTTATTATTGAAAAACGAAGCGTTAAAAGCAGTCGTATTTTTCAATATTTTTTTGTGCGTATTAATCCAGTTTTTCCCGTAAATAAAATCACCTACCGTATATGCCGCTGACATTGTTAATGAACCGTCGGGATTAAAAACAGGCATCGACGGGTGGCCTTCGTCGGCAATATTTCTCCAAATACTACCTCCTTCTCCAACATTTATCGGATTATGGTAAGTCATATCCGAAAACTCCATGTTATTGCTGATCTTAAGCCACTTGGTTACCTCCAGCGATCCTTTTGCCCGTAAGTTATACATCCTATAAGTATCGGAATTGTAATCGAATAATCCGTTAAAACCATAATAATGTCCCGAAAGATAAAAATCAGCCTTTTCGTTGCCGCCTGAAGCTGTTATATTATGATCTTGTGTAAAAGAATAATCTTTATATAAGATATCGTACCAATCGGTATTCCCAAAGTAAGTATAAGTACCATCTGGTGCGACCTCTACTTCTTCGGTGATTCCTTGTTCCCTGCGTTTCTTAAAAGTTTCTAACCATGCATCCGAATAAGGTTGAGTTTTATTGATTTTGCTCGGAAGGGAGGAATAATTGTTCCATGCATAATAAGCCTCCCGAAAGCGTTCTGCGTAAAGATAACCATCAGTCACATTATCCGGTATGGCCGTAGGACTTTGCGTCGAAAAACTGCTCGAATAGTTGACCGTTACTTTTCCTTTCTGGGGAGCTTTCGTAGTGATCAAGACCACCCCAAAAGAACCCCTCGCTCCGTAAATGGCTGCCGAAGCTGCATCCTTGAGAACAGAAACACTTTCAATATCGTTAGGATTCAATAGTGAAGGATCCCCCTCAACACCATCAATCAGCACTAAGGCACTTCCTCCCTGTCCGATGGACGTTGTGCCACGAACATTATATGAAGAAGTCCTTGTCGGCTTTCCGTCTGTTAATTTTATATTTAAATTAGGTACTACTCCTTGTAATGCTTGAGAAACATTAGATACCGGCCTGTTTTCGAAAACATCACTTGTTACTTGTTCAACGGCACCGGTTAAATTAATTTTCCGCTGCGTCCCATACCCCACCACAACAACCTCGCTCAACAACTCAGAATCTTCCTGCATCACAATATCTAAAGGATTTTCCCCGTTCCATTTCACTTCTTGATTTTGAAAACCAATATAGGAAAATACAATTGTTGCATCGGCCGAAACTTTTAGTGAATAATTACCATCCATGTCGGTAACCGTTCCGTTGGATGTCCCTTTTTCAACCACATTCACTCCAACGAGGGGGATGTTTTGCGTATCCGTGACTCTTCCTCGTAATAAAGGAGTCTGTCCAAAAATTGTCAAATAGCTTGTGAGAAAAAACAAGAGAAATGATAACCCGAATTTTCTCGTCCCGAAATGATTTTTTTCTTCCATAGAAATAAATAAAATATCAACTTTTTTAATAATCACCGCAAAGGAAACTATCTTTTATTACGAATCGCTTACGATTCGATTAAGAAAATGTGAACTCACTTTTTTGATTTTTGACGTCGCAATGTGTTAACAAAGCGGATTGGGAATGCAGCGAGAAAGATATTGGCTCATTGTTAGCTTTGCATATCAGGAAAAGATTTAGCCATCGGAAATATTCTTTTGTTTGTAGTAAAATGGTGAAAAATAATTAATATGGAATTCATGTTACCGAATGGTTATCAAGCAAATAACAACGATTTTATTGAAACCGGGTGAAAGTTAATATTATATGCAGAGCGAACATATTTCCCCAACTTTTCGTTCTTTCATCACAATGATAAAACCTTCGTGGTATAGTAAATTGAAGGTTATGTCTTGTATATCATTATTTTATTCACAGCTAAAACAACACTTATGAACAAATTAAGATCACAGCTGCTACTGGTGACTACCACAATTCTTTTTAGCGTAATGGCATGTTCGAATCAAGAGGAAGTGACAACAGAAGAAAATGGAAGCCAGACTCATCCTGAACTTGGCGTAAATGTAAATCTCGCTTCGTACGGAAATTACCCGATTACCGGTGAAAGAGTTTATGTGGATCAGAATTTAAATCCCGTATCGAAGGATAAAGCCGTTTATTATCTCGAAAAAGAATTGCTTGGGCGTGATCTGGTCCCCAATGACGAAGACACCGGTAATTACTGGGAAGACAAGAAGTATTTCAAAGACACTCCCATCATCAATTATATTTATAAATATCACAGGGTAGATAATAATCAGATTGCCTTTGCCGCCAACGCCAGTGAATTGGAGGGAACAACGCAATATTTATTTAACGGCCTTGCCTTTTGGTATGAAGGCGACAAAGTAAAGGTAAAAGGAGGGTACTCGGTCGGCGATCTCGATGGTGAATTTCTTGTCTATAATCCGGACGGTACAGTGAAAGGTGAATATGGATTCAATAGGGGGAATTTTTATTCCAACATGCAACCGCCCGAAAGTATTTATACTCCGTTAATCGGACTATGGGAAGCCGAACTCCATAACGATCATAATTTTCAATTAAGGACGCAAGTGTATGATCTGAAAGACAATGGATCAATGGAGTTTTACCACAATATTTACTACGGAGACATGAGCGATAATCCCAAGTGGGAACTATCGACATATGGACAGGACACCAAAGCTAAAGGCTCGTGGAAATTTCTGAAAGGAGTGGAAAATTCCGGTGTAATGGAGCTTTATTATAAAGGTGAAATCGCCATACGTTCTGATATAAACATGGTATCCGATAACGAATTAACGATGAAGATCACTTTTATTGCTCCGAGCTTTAAAAGTGAATATGGTTATGAGGGGTTAGAGTTGCGATTTTTTAGAAATAAGGGAGCATAAAGGTAGTGTAAATTAAACTGTGTCAAGATTTATTTTCTTAGAGCTCTGTTCCCTTTTTTTATTAATGGGTAATGCTTTGTTCGGAGTTTTGTCGGTCAAAAACGGTTAGGGGTCGATCCCCTAATTGTTTTTTCGTTATAAATGGTTTTCCTGATATCCCAATTCCTTGTATATCATTTAATTTCAATGTTCATAGCAAGAATATTTTCCGATTAACAGGTATTCCTCATTAGTATTTACCGGGATAGTTGCAACCATCTTTCGGATGCTCATGATGCGAACAATTTCCTTCCATTCATGAGAATTTTCCCCAAATTTAACACGCTTCTCTTCCTTCTTCTTCCCCGTCATCTCCCACTTATCTCTATCTTTCCTACGCTATAGCTCCGACATAGCTCCGAGGCAACTCCATGTCAACTCCAAGTTAACTCCATAGCAACTATCAAGCAACTATTACTTTCCAAAAAGTTAATGAAATTAAATAAATAAAGATGATGCTTTCATCGGCACTATCTTTGTCTTATAGGTAACCAATTGATCAAATTGAAAAAATAATGGCTAAATTCGAATCAAGTACTTTTGGCAAAATGTCCGGACGATTAGGCAAAGTAGTTGCGGTAAAACGCAACGGGAAAAACTTCCTGCGCGAATATACCGTTCCGGCCAACCCACAAACGCTCAAACAACAGGCAAATCGTATGAAGTTCAGGTTTGTCAATCGCTGCCTGACACCACTGCGGCAGGTCATCAAACGAGGCTATCTCGACACTCAGGCTTTCCCGAAAGTTTGCAGTAAGGTACTGAAAACGGCCGTCGAAGGTGAATATCCCGATTTCGCCATCGATTTTTCGAAGCTGCAACTGGCGGATGGCACTTTACAGCCGGTGGGAATGGTTACGGCTGAAACCCGAAAAAGCACATCCGAAGTTATCGTCAAATGGGAAATCGCACCTGAAGGGAAAAGGTTGCAAGGGAATGCAGACGACAAAATCTCGCTGGTGTTTTTTGATGAAACAACAGGGTCATGTTTTTTTCACGAAAATATCGGTTCTCGCTCCGACCAAATGGTTACCGTATTGTTACCCGAAACAAACAAAGAAAATCCTCTCCACTGTTGGGCTTATTTATCTACAAGCAACGGCAACATGAATTCTCCGAGTGTATATATAGGGCAATTGAAATGGTAAAACCAAATTCGTACCAAGTCCGTATTAAGTCCATACCAAGTCCAAGTAGAATTCTGTGTATTCCGGCTAAAGATATCAGATGATGTTGTCAGGAAGATCAGCGCCGGCGACTGCGAGGCACTTTCACGGTGAATGCATTCGAATTGGTATTTAACGATTGGTATAACAGACAAGCGCATCGGCAAAACCTCTATCATTTCGAGTTGAAATAAACTGCCTTTTCCCATTTTTATACGAAATTGGTGAGAAATTATGACCGGTCAATAATGGTTTTTTATTTGTTTTGAATAATTAAACCACCACCTCCTTTGTTGGGTGGTGGTTTAATATTTACACTAACTGCTTCGAAGTGATTATTTTTATACATTTTGACATGAATAATTTCGTTAAAAACAAAAGAAGTTGTATTTTTGTAACTCAATAAAAAAGATAGTATTTAGGAACACTTTTAACAAATAAAATTCAACAATTATGATTAAAGTAGGTATTAACGGGTTTGGACGCATCGGACGTTTGGTATTTCGTGCTGCTCAAACAAGAAACGACATTGAAGTCGTAGGTATCAATGACTTGCTCGATGTAGATTACATCGCTTATATGTTAAAATACGACACGATTCACGGCCAATTCAAAGGCACTATCGAAGTAAAAGACGGTAAACTGGTTGTAAACGGAAAATCGATCCGCATTACCGCCGAAAAAAATCCTGCCGACCTGAAATGGGGCGAAGTTGGCGCCGAATATGTAGTTGAATCTACCGGACTTTTCCTAACTAAGGAAAAAGCCAAAGGTCATATCGATGCCGGTGCAAAATATGTAGTTATGTCGGCTCCTTCGAAGGACGACACTCGCATGTATGTTTGCGGCGTAAACGAAAAAACTTACACCAAAGGCGAACAATTTGTATCGAACGCATCTTGCACAACCAACTGCTTGGCTCCTATCACCAAAGTGCTTCACGACAAATTCGGAGTGCTTGAAGGATTAATGACAACCGTTCACTCTACTACAGCTACCCAGAAAACTGTTGACGGTCCTTCGATGAAAGACTGGAGAGGCGGACGTGCTGCTTCGGGTAACATCATTCCTTCTTCTACAGGTGCTGCCAAAGCTGTGGGTAAAGTTATCCCCGAACTCAACGGAAAACTTACCGGTATGTCGCTTCGCGTTCCTACTTTGGACGTTTCGGTTGTTGACTTGACTGTTCGTTTGGCAAAGGAAACAACTTACGAAGAAATCTGCAAAGCTATGAAAGAAGCTTCGGAAGGCGAACTGAAAGGTATTCTCGGATATACCGACGAAGAAGTTGTTTCAAGCGATTTCATCGGTGATCCTCGCACTTCTATCTTCGACGAAAAAGCCGGTATCCAATTGAGCCCGACTTTCGTGAAAGTAGTTAGCTGGTACGACAACGAATGGGGATATTCCAACAAAGTTCTCGATTTGATTGCTCACATGGCAAAAGTAAACGGATAATCCGGATTTTCACATACAACTAAAACAAAAAGCGCCTATCGAAAGGCGCTTTTTGTTTTTATCCGTTGTAAACTATTTTATTGCCTTTCTTGTGTTTGCATATTAAGCATCCAACCCGGATATTCGGGACGCAATTCGCTTACAGCATTCAATTGCGACAGCTCTTCAGCGGACAATTTTACATCTGCCGATTTCAAATTATCCATCAATTGTTCCGGTTTTTTGGATCCAACAATCACGGATGTTACCACAGGTTGATGGAGCAACCATGCCAAAGCGATCTGAGCCACCGACGCCTGTTTATTTTGAGCAATTGTCTGCATGACATCAATAATGTCGTAAGCTTTTTCCTTATCGATGGGCGGAAAGTCGTAGTTGGCACGACGCCCTTCGGTATCCGCATTCTGACGGGTATATTTTCCACTCAAGAAACCACCTGCCAGCGGACTCCATACCAACAGTCCCATTTTCTGATCAAGCAGCAGCGGAACAATTTCGCGTTCCAGGTCACGACCTGCTATTGTATAGTAAGCCTGCAGTGAAACAAATTTCGACAAATGTTGCTGTGCCGAAATTCCCAATGCTTTCATAATCTGCCAGGCGGCCAAGTTGCTGCAACCGATGTAACGAACCTTACCGTTTTTTACCAGGATGTCGAGCGTTTCGAGCGTCTCTTCCATCGGAGTTTGCGGATCAAAACCGTGGATCTGATACAAATCGATATAGTCCGTCTGCAGACGTCGCAAGCTATCCTCAACCTGCTGCATAATGTGTTTACGACTCAAACCCACATCGTTCGGGCCTTCACCCATCATGCCGCGCACTTTGGTTGCAATCACCAAATCATAACGCTTCAGCCCCAGCTCCCGAATAGCATTTCCGGTCAATTGTTCGCTCAGTCCAAAGCTGTAAATATTTGCCGTATCAATAAAATTGACACCGGCATCCACCGCAATTTTAATCAATTGTTTTGCCTCTTCCAGTGGAAGTGAACCGATGGCAGTCCACATACCCTGTCCACCAAATGTCATGGTTCCCAGGCACAATTCGGAAACCTTCAACCCCGTGTTACCCAATAATTTATACTTCATAAACTTAAATTTAGAATTTCTATTCTGTTCTTTTTGATTTTATACTTTCGAAGAAATTGTGATTTTTATCCTCTTAAAACAAACAGGAATGGGGGAATGTTCGCCTCGTTATCCTGAAATTTTTCCAAATAACTCACAAAAAAGCATCATCGGAAAGCTAAGTTCAAGTTAGAAATGCCAACAAACATTGCATCGACAAAATCACGGTGAAAGTTAACAGCAAAGAAGTAAAATCGATGATGCTCGACAAACAAAGCTCCGCTGTATCTCAGATTATCGAAATAGATCTTCCGAATCCAAAAAAAGACGATCAGATTGAGGCAACCACTCGTTGCAACGAATGTGGGGTAAAGTCGGCAAAATTGAAATTGTGAATATATGTTGCGTGGCGCAGAACTAAGGCAACAATAGTCTGTCATGCTTCATCTTAACCAATAACGGCCAAATGATTCGAATCCTTTGGCCGTTATTGGCAATTATCGAAATCAGCCTCATTAGAATATTATCGAAGACAAAATCGCTATAAAAAAGGTACAGCTTGTTCGAGATGAACCGAATGCGAGCCTTTGAGCAAAATGTAATATCCTTTGAGCGGGTTTTTTTGCAGCTCATCACACAATTCGGTGACAGACGAAAAACAGTTTCCATTCATCCACTGCCTTAGCGATTCGTCGCCATCGGTCAACGTTTTGAAGATGTTGCCCACCAGATAAACTTTTTCGAATTGTTGCGAAGCAATAAAATTCACCAGCTTTTGATGCTCCTCGAGGCTGATATTGCCCAACTCTCTCATTTCGCCAATGATGACGGCTTTGGGCAAAGACGTAGGGATTTTCACAAAAAAATCCATTGCAGCCATCATGCTGGTAGGATTGGCATTGTAGGCATCCACGATGAGATCGTTGTACTCGGTGCGTTCGAATTGCGAACGGTTATTTTTCGGCTGATAGGCTTCGAGAGCATCACTGATACTGTCGGCATTGATGCCGAAATACTTACCTATGGCCACTGCCGCAAGTGCATTGTCGAAGTTGTACTCACCCACCAGATGGGTTTTCACGTGATGGGGATGCTCGAAAAAGTTCCAGTCGAATTCGAGAAAGGGCGTTTCGGATGAAAGGGTGCCCGAAGCAAACAAATCGAGATTGTTGCGCCCGTAAAGAAGGCGATCCATCCCTTCGGACATTTCGAGCAACATTTCGTTGTCGGCATTCACAAAAACCTTCCCGTCATGTTCGCGAATGAAATCATAGAGTTCGCCTTTGGTTTTTTTTACGTTTTCAAACGATCCGAATCCCTCGATATGCGCTTTGCCGATGTTAGTAATCAGCCCGAAATTGGGCTCGGCTATGGCGCACAGTTGCGCAATTTCGCCGGGATGGCTTGCCCCCATTTCCACCACGCCTATCTCGTGCTCGTGCGTCATCGACAAAAGAGTGAGCGGCACACCGATGTGATTATTGAAATTTCCCTGCGTGAAAGCCACCTTAAACTCTTTCGAAAGAATGGCCGAAACCAATTCCTTAGTAGTGGTTTTGCCATTGGTGCCGGTGATGCCGATGATGGGAATTTTGAGCTTGCGCCGATGATGATTGGCAAGCTTTTGCAAGGATTCGAGGACATTGTCCACCATGATGATGTGATCGTTGCCCTCCAAAGCCTCGTCGCGCTCGTCAACTACGGCGTAAGCGCAACCTTGCTGCAAGACATTCAGGGCAAAACGATTGCCATTGAATTTGTCGCCTTTGAGTGCAAAAAATATAGAGCCCGCAGGACAGTTGCGCGAATCGGTGGTGACGATCGGATGTTGGATGTAAATATCGTATAGAGCAGGTATATCCATGCTGTTTGCTGCCAATTACAAACCGAGTTTTTTGGAAACAGAAGCCGGAAGTGCTTTTTTGTTGACAACGGCACTCAGCGTTTTGTAACGGACAAAAGCTTCGGAAACATACCAGATTCCTTTGTAAGGTCCAGTTTCGCCCCACGAATTTTTCACCATATAGTATTTGTTGCCGTTTTGATCTTTGGCAATGCCATAAATTTGCATTCCGTGATCGTCTGTCGTCTGAAAATTATCGAAAGCCTCCTGTCGCGTTTCCTGTGTAACGGTTTTTTCCTTCAGCATTTCCTTCCCGATTTTGTCGCGAAGCGCATTGGTTTTTTCGCGAGGCGAAAGTCCCAACCATTTGGCTTGATCGCTTCCGGCATTTTCGGGAGCATTTTCATCGGGTACGATTGCAATTCCTTCGCGCGAAAAACCGGCTTCGCTCACGTCGGAAGCCCAAGCCACCGTGTAGCCGTTGTTGATGGCATTGTCGATGGTTTCAATCAGTTCGTCCAACGGAAGATTGTACGAATCGGCCCAACGCCAGTTGTCGGGCACTTCGATGGCGAATTTGGTATAAAAAGGATGATGGGTGAACGAAGTAATCGAAACATAATCGTTTTGGTTCAAGCCCAACATTTTTGCGAAACTTTGAGGCGTGTATTGTTTGCCCTCATAAGTAAATGTGTCGGGCGTGTTTCCGAGATAGGCATCGAGAATCCCGCTAAATCCGTTGAACCAGGCAGTGGTCAACGAATTGCTTTCGGCGATGCCTTTAATATATCCGCTCAGGGCTTTATCCATTTCGCTGTGGTTGTGCGTTACCGAGCCATAATTCAAACCGGTATACACCGAATTGGGAACCAATCCGTAGTCGTCAATCGACTCGATGACATCGGCAAACGATCCGCCGGGTCCAAAATTGAGACTGCCATGCAATCGGGTATATTTTTTGGCCTTATCTTCATAATTTTTCCGGACAGTGTACATTTCGGACAAATCGTAGGTTCCTTTTCCCTGCCTGAGAAGTTCCGATTCCAAAAAACCAAGTCCCGAAAAACACCAGCATGTACCCGTGCTGTTTTGATTTTTGACGGAAGTAATCGGATTTTCTTTTACGACAGTAAATGTGTAAGCTTCGGTTTTTTGCTGAGCCATCAGCATCACAGAGCATAACAAAAGCGCACTGAATAAAGTTAACCTTTTCATAATGAGTGTTATATTAAATAATAAATAAGTAATTGACTTGTAACTATTGTTTCGCAAAGATAGCCAAAAGGAAAATATTATTCAGAATTTTCGGTTTGATAAATACTTAAAAAGCAAAAATACTCCTAACTTTACGGACGAAATATTAATACTTGATTGTTATGGACGAACTGAAACCCCGAAGCAACAGAAAGAAAAAATTTCTTGGCTGGGCTACTTTTATCATAATCCTGGCATTGGGAATCTTTGTTTACGTACGTTTTTATTACGTATTCGGTACCGGCGTGAAGTCGGGCGAACTCAATTATCTCGTTTATAAAGGTGTGATCTTCAAAACCTACGAAGGGAAACTCATTCAGTCGGGTTTTCGAGCCGAAAAATCGAGTGGTTTGCAATCTAATCAGTTCGAATTTTCGGTGGTGGATAAGGCAATTGCCGAAAAGCTCATGCTTGCCGGGGGAAAAAACGTTCAGCTTCACTACAAAGAATATTTCGCGCCCCTTCCGTGGCGGGGATACACGAAATACATTGTGGACAGCATCATCGACATCCGGGAATCTCAACCGATTCAGGAAATTCCATATCCTTATCAGGATAGTTTTCAGCCTGCCCCCGGACAATGAAGAAGCAAAAATATTATGTCGTGTGGCAGGGCGTGAAGCCCGGCATATACACATCGTGGGAAGCATGTAAGGCTCAAGTATCGGGTTTCGAAAACGCCCGATACAAGTCGTTCGAGTCGGAAGAAGAAGCGCAAAAAGCCTTTGCAGATAATCCATGGAAACATATCGGCCTCAAGAAAAGAACAGTTCCTGCTTCCCTACCCTCTTCTGCCGAAATCATTGCGGAAAGCATAGCCGTCGATGCAGCCTGCAGCGGCAATCCCGGACGAATGGAATATCGCGGTGTTTATGTTGCCGACGGCACCGAAATATTCCACGTAGGCCCGTTCGAAGACGGTACCAACAATATCGGAGAATTTTTGGGTATTGTTCATGCGCTTGCGCTTCTCGCGCAAAAGAAGAGCAATTTACCGATTTATTCGGACAGCGTGAATGCCATCAAATGGGTAGAACGCAAAAAATGCAACACCAAGCTTAAAGAAACGCCCCGAAACCAAATCATTTTCGACCTGATAGCCCGAGCCGAAAAATGGTTGAACGAAAACAGCTACTCCAATCCGATTTTGAAATGGCAAACCGAGATTTGGGGAGAAATCCCGGCCGATTTCGGGAGAAAATAAAAACTCACGCCGTTGGTTGCAGCATGAGTCTTTATTATTAATGTGGTAAAAAAACAATGCAATTTGTTTTTTTATTCTTCCTGCACTTCCTTCATCTCCTCCGGATCGAATGGTTTGGGTGGTTGCAGTGTTGGAAAGATACGATGAACATTTTGTGCAATCCTGTCAGCAAAATCTTCAAGATTCATATTCAATGCCAGAGCAGCCTGCATATAAACGTCGCGTATATCCATTTCGTCTTCATCGGTTTCGCAAAACAGAGAGTCTAACGGAATCAAAGCGAACGATTCGATATTGATTTTATCACCCACGGAAAACATAAATCCCTCCTTGATCAATCTTTTTGTAAGTTCCGGATTACTGCGGTAACCGTGAATAATCCAGGGTTGCGATGGCTGTGATTGCCGGCGAACGCGAATGAGCTCGTCCCATGCTTTCACGCAATGTATTATGAGAGGTTTCTTGAGTGATTCGGACAATGCGATGTGTTTCTCAAACACAGGAATCTGAATGTCGTATGACGGTCCTTTCAGTTTATCGATGCCCGTTTCTCCGATAGCTACAATGCGTGGATCAGTGGCTATTTCGGTCAAATATTGCATTTGAAAATCGCTATCTTCTGAGTACCAGGGATGGATTCCGCATGAAAAGGCATGTCGGTGATAAGATTCTTTTGCTACTTCAAATTCCAAAGGATAAACATCGAGGATACACGAGTGATAGGGGTCATCATTGTCCTCTAAAAAAACTTGGTGAGTATGTACGTCATAAAGTTCCATAGTGTGTCTTGCTATGCTTTCGGTCTGTCTTTTTTCACCTTTACCTTGGGCTCAGGAACAGGGTCGTACCCGGAACCGCCCCACGGATTGCAACTTAAGATGCGTTTGGCAGAAAGCCACGAACCTTTGATAGGACCGTGTTTTTTCAATGCTTCTATCGCATACTGAGAACATGTAGGTGTATATCGGCAACTGGGAGGCGTGAGCGGAGATATGGCAAACCGGTAGAAATACACCGGAGCTAAAAGAATTTGGATTACTATGTTTCGTAAAATTTTCAGCATTTTTCGTTTCCCTTCATGCAACGGGCAATTTCGCTTAACGCCTTGAGTACTGCCTTTTGAATTGTGGCATAATCGCAAAGCTCATCTTTGAGATACACGAATGCAATATCCAACGATTGTTCATGCGGAAATGTAGCTATATCCAACAGATGGGAGTTTTGGCGAAAAGCTTCACGAACGAGTCTTTTCATTCGATTACGAGCCACCGCCGATTTCAATTTTTTCTTGGGCACACTCACCATCACCGCTATCGGATAATCGTCTCTTGAAGAACGAACCACATATACCACCCTCAACGGATATGATATAAAGGACTTTCCATGAGCAAAAAGGTGCTCCATCCGTTTTACGCCGGAAATGCGCTGTCCCTTTCGCAAAGTTCTCTTTTTAAGTCCTTCCATCATATGATAAAAAGCATTCCTCCGAAAGCAATTCAATCAACAAAGATAGTTGTTTTTGTTATTTGTTGATTCTCTTTCGAAGTAATTTTAAAAATTTTCTCTTCGATTTGACCAAGCATCTCAGCTCTCAAAGTATTTTAGTGATTTTTGTGGTTTTCTTTCAAGAAGTTTTCGAGTGCGGCGGTCATAGAAGGAAGTCCGGGAAGCGGAGCTTCACAGTCGAGTCTCAATCCGGCTTCTTCAACTGCTTTGGCAGTAGTGCTTCCAAAACACCCGATGGCAATGTCGCCTTGCTTGAAGTCGGGGAAATTTTTGAAAAGCGATTGTACACCTGCAGGACTGAAAAAAATAACCATATCGTAGTCAAACGGTTCGTCTTTGTCAAAATCGTTGCTCACCGTACGATACATGACACTCTCGGTATAATCGATCTTTTTTTCTTCGAGAAAACGTGTTACCTCACCGTTATGCTGATCGGGGAGGGGTACCAAGAATTTTTCTTTGGAATGTTTCGTAATTGCATTGTTCAACCCTTCTATTTTACCCGTCTGGCTGAAAAATATCTTGCGTTTGCGATACACGATGTATTTCTGCAAATACAAAGCAACGGACTCGGAGATGCAGAAATATTTCATGGTTTCGGGCATCGTGATGCGCAACTCTTCACACAACGAAAAAAAATGATCGATGGCCGTACGTGCGGTGAAAACAATAGCCGTGTAGTCGGGAATATTGATGCGCTGCTGACGAAATTCCTTTACCGATACGCGCTCTACTTTGATGAACGGACGAAAATGAATCTCGACATGAAATTTCTCGGCGATCTCGTAGTAGGGAGATTTGTCTGTTGTGGGTTTAGGTTGCGAGATGAGTATCTTCTTAACTTTCCTTACATTCATAATGATGCTATGCTGCCAACAATGTGAATCAACGAAATTGCCCCAAAATAAAGTAAAAAATATGGCAAAATTTCGACGCCGCAAAGGTACACAATAAAACCCAAGTAACCTAACCTGTGTTTAACAAAAATATCTAAAACAGAAGCTATAATGATGACTCTACTAATAAAAAAAATTATAATAAGTATGATCAGCATTATTTGACTGAACTGTGGGGCGAAAACAAAAATAAAGGCGGGAACAAAAGACAATATTCCCATAAATCCTATCAGAGAAAGGTATTTCGACATAAGGCCCGAAACATCGGATGAGAAAAAGACACTTCCAAACAATCGAAAAATCAAGAGGCGCACCAATATAAAAAATCCAAATAATATTCCCAATCCGATGAAATAGATCGTTTTGCTTTCGACAGAAGATAAGACAAATTCCCGCTGCCCAAAAAACTTGTAAGCAACCATTGCTGCAATCAAAATGGTTTGCACGATCATAAAAAACTCGCCCCAAACGTCTGCTGTCGTCACCTGCTCTTTATAAGATAATGAGTGACGTTTGCGACGAAATTCTTCTTCGAGGCGATTGCGTATCGATTCTCCGGAAATGCGATAAAAAAAAGAAAAAATGGACAGGCATAGCAGAAAAATCAAAAAAAACAGACTGTTCTCGTATAGCGGATAATTACGTGGAATTCCGGTTTTCCCATTTTCGACAGGTTTGATTGAATAAGCTATCGAATCCTTTTTGAAATGAATGCCCGTTGAATCGTTTGCTATAACTTTATAGGGAGAAAAGCCGAAAGTGACAGAATCGGTTTTTGCAACCACGGGCTCTCCGATGAGGAAAAATGAAGTGGCATCGAGCGTTGTATTGCGAATCGTATCGAACACTGATTGTCGTAAATTTTCGCAAAGTTACAACTCTTTTTCGTCATATTTGGTGAATGAAGGATTCCAGACTGGAAAATTTTTAAGCGATTCGATTGCCTCTTCGGGTGATGAAACCACTTTCCACATTTGATAATAAGCGGAACTCATAAATTGCTCCGATATCATTTTATCAAAAAAGCCAAGCAACAAATCGTAATACCCGTTTATATTAATGATGATAATGGGTTTGTTGTAAAGTCCCAATTGTTTCCAAGTGATAATCTCGGCTAATTCTTCGAGTGTACCGATTCCTCCGGGCAATGCGATGGCTGCATTAGATATTTTTGCCATCAGTGATTTTCGTTCGTGAATGGTATCGGTAAAAATTGTTTCGGTTAAGTTTTCGTGACACCAACCCGCATCTACCATAAATTGAGGAATGATTCCGATGGCTGTTCCACCATGTGTAAGTGTGGAATCGTTGAGAGCTCCCATCAAGCCCTGTTTACCTGCACCATTAATCACTGCGATTCCTTGCTCGGCACATAATTGCCCCAGTCTCCTGGCTGCCTCAAAATAAGTCGGATCGATTTGTGCGCTCGAAGCACAATAAACGACAACTCCCGAATTTTGTGACCACGAAAATTCGGAAGTATCGTTTCCTGTTTTATTGACTTTCATATTTTTGCTACTCAAGTCCGAATGCCTTTTTAACTTTATCTACGTAGTCGAGTTTTTCCCAAGTAAAGAGTTCAACTTCGCACACGACCGGCTCGGGCATGTAGCGTGACGAAAAAACTTTTTTCACCACTTGTGGTTCACGTCCCATGTGCCCGTAAGAAGCCGTTTCGAAATAAATTGGATTTCGAAGTTTCAGTCGCTCTTCAATAGCTTTTGGACGCATATCGAAGAGTTGTTTCACTTTTTCGGCAATTTCGGCATCCGAAAGATTGACATTGCTTTTGCCATATGTATTGACATAAATGCTCATCGGTTCGGCGATGCCAATGGCATACGAAACCTGAATAAGAATTTCGGAAGCTACGCCGGCGGCAACCAAATTTTTGGCGATATGACGAGCTGCATACGCTGCCGAACGATCAACTTTGGAGGGGTCTTTTCCCGAAAACGCGCCTCCGCCGTGCGAAGCTTTTCCTCCGTAAGTGTCAACGATGATTTTTCTGCCCGTAAGTCCCGTATCTCCATGAGGCCCACCAATAACAAATTTGCCCGTTGGATTGATATAATATTTGATATCGCCCTCAAAAAGTTTATGAATATCTTTTTTGAATTGGTATTTTTCTCTTACCCGAGGGATGAGGATATTAATGATGTCTTCGCGAATTTTATCCTGCATGTCTTTATCTGCCTTGTCGGAAGCTTCGGGAGAATTGTTTTCGGGCAAAATAAATTCGTCGTGCTGAGTGGAGATCACGATGGTATCTATGCGAAGCGGAGTTCCGTCTTCAGAATATTCGATGGTTACCTGCGATTTGGCGTCAGGACGAAGATAGGGCATCAGGTGGAGCTCATTTTTGCGGATATAAGCCAATTCCTGCAACAACGCGTGACTCAAATCGAGCGGAAGAGGCATGAAATTTTCAGTTTCACTCGTTGCATAACCGAACATCATTCCCTGATCGCCGGCTCCCTGTTCCATGGGATCGGCTTTTTGGTCGACGCCACGATTGATGTCGTCCGATTGTTCATGAATGCTCGAGAAAACGCCGCACGATTGTGCCTCGAAACGATATTCGCTCTTCGTGTAGCCAATTTTGGCAATTACGTTACGTGCCACTTCGGCCACATCCACATAGGTTTGTGATTTGACTTCTCCTGCCAGTATTACCTGTCCGGTAGTTACCAGCGTTTCGCAAGCTACTTTTGAGTTGGGGTCATAAGCCAAAAACTCGTCAAGCAAAGCATCCGATATTTGATCGGCTACTTTATCGGGGTGTCCTTCGGACACCGATTCGGATGTAAATAAATAGTTCATAAATCGTTGTTAATCTGTACCCGAAAAACAGCGGAATCGTAAGAGCCTACTAAGCAACAAAGGGAAGTCTAAAGCATTGCGGAGAATGGTTTTAGCATTTTTTTCTGTGGTTGCAAGCAGCTCAAATCTGTCCACATCGTCTTTCTATGTCGCAAAGTTATAAATAAAACTTCATACAGCAAAAAGATTGCAATAAATAGCCGATAGGTTTTATTTATCGGGAAGTTCAATGATATAATTTTTGTAATTTTGCGATATGATTAAGAATGTGACTACATTAAAAAAACGGCTTTTCAAAATATCGTGTATCGTTCTTTTTTTCATCCCTTTATCCGTTGCTGCTCAGGATATGGCTTATCCGATCCCGGGCGACGGCATTTATTCGTTTCTTCGACGTTGGAACAGAATGGATTCTACGTATGTACGCGAATTTGTTGAACTGAACAGAGATCGACTGAATGCTCAGGGTGGACTTGAATTAGGAACGGTTTATCTTATTCCCCCATTGCATCCCGGAGATGTTTATCCTCCAAAGCCTGTTGCTTTTTCAACATTCGATCCGGCTCTTTTTGGAAGCGCATACGCCGATGTACCCAAAAATTCTGACAAACTTAAAAATGCCTGTTTTTATATCGAAAGCGGACATGGAGGCCCAGATCCCGGTGCGGTAAGCAATTTCGACGGAATAGAACTCCATGAAGATGAGTATGCTTACGACATTGCACTTCGATTGGCCAGAAACTTAATGGCCGAAGGTGCTACGGTTTACATGGTCATTCAAGATCAGAATGACGGCATTCGTGACGACAAATTTTTGAACAATAGCTACGATGAGACCTGTTTGGGCGAGCCTATCCCCGGAGGTCAGTTCGACAGGCTCAAACAGAGGGTTAATGCTGTCAATAAGCTTTATCGAGAGGATCGGAAAAAATTCGATTACCTCCGAGCCATTGCAATCCATGTTGACAGTCGCAACGAGACCGAACAAATCGACGTGTTTTTTTATCATTCCGACAATCCGAAAAGTATAGCGTTGGCAAAAACCATGAGTGATGTTTTTCAACAGAAATACGATCAATTCCAGCCTTGGAGAGGATTCCAGGGAGTGGTTGGCCAACGAGACCTGTATGTTATTCGGAATTACAAACCGGCATCCATTCTGGTAGAAGTCGGCAACATTCAGAATGATTTCGATCGGCGTCGCATTATCCTCGAAAACAATCGTCAGGCAATGGCTAACTGGATGACTCTCGGGTTTATAAAAGATTACGAAAACAATTTAACGAAGTGAACAAACAAACACATAAAAAATCGCCTGCTGCATCAACGAAGAAAGAACAGACAATGATCGTGAACGAGAATGCTCTTTTGCTCGATTTTTTGCTGACAAACATGAGCGAAAAGAGTCGAAATTCGGTGAAATCGTTACTCAAACATGGTCAAATAGTTGTCAACGGCAAAGCCATTACGCGCTACGATTATCCATTAAAGTCGGGTGATAAGATTATCGTTGGCAATCATCGGAGCATCGTGGAGAAGAATATCCCGCAATTGCGCATCCTGTACGAAGATGACGACATTATCGTTATCGACAAAGAAGCAGGGCTGCTTACCATTACCACCGGAAGTGGAATTGATACCACAGCAGTCTCGTTGCTTAAGGATTATGTCCAAAAACAATCTCCCTACAATAAAATATATACGGTTCACCGGCTCGATCAATTGACTTCGGGAGTGTTGGTCTTTGCCAAAAATAGCGAAGCACAGCATCAGCTGCGTGATAATTGGCGCGATATGGTTACTAAACGCACATATGTGGCTGTTGTAGAGGGAAAAATGGACGAATCTGAGGGAAAAATTTCGAGTTGGCTGACCGAAAACAAAAAGAACTATATGGTGTATTCCAGTCCCGTAGATAATGGGGGAAAACTGGCTATCACAAAATATAAAGTTTTGCAGACATCCGATCAATTTTCGTTACTCGAATTGGAGCTCGAAACCGGGCGCAAAAATCAAATACGGGTCCACCTCAAGGATCTCGGACACCCTATCGTCGGCGACCGCAAATACGGATCGTCCACATCTATAGGTCGCATCGCATTGCATGCGCGCGTGTTGGAATTTTATCACCCCGCTTCGGGGGAAATCATGCATTTCGAAACACCTGTACCCAAACTTTTTCTGCGATTGTTATGAAAATGCTTCCATCGTAAAATTACTTTTCCCTGACAGAATTCTTTCCGACATCAATCGATAATGCCTCTATTTTTCAGTTCTTGTTCTAAATTGATTTGAGGTGTCAAGTGTAACGTCTGAAATCCGAGTTGTTTGGCAGTTTGGATGTTTTCCGGATTATCGTCGATGAACAGTGTTTCACGAGGATCGATTCGATAGCGATCGATCAATATATGATAAAGTGCCGGATCAGGTTTTACGATTTTTTCTGCACCCGACACAACAATTCCGTCAAGCAAATCAAAGAAATCGTATTTAGCCTGAGCTAGCGGAAGCGTTTCGGCCGACCAATTGGTTAATCCATACAAATTGTATTTTTCTTTCAGCGGTTTCAGTAATTTCACATTTTCATCGAAAATTCCACCAACCATTTCAATCCATCGGCCATAATATAATGCAATCTCGTTGCTGTATTCGGGATGTTCTTTTTGCTTTGACAGTGTAGCTTCGATGAGCGGACGTCCGGCATCCTGCATCAGATTCCAGTCGTATGGACAAATATGTTCGAGGAAATATTCCATTTCATCTTCGCTCCTGAAAACGTTTCGGTACAGATAACGAGGATTCCAGTCAATAAGTACGCCTCCAAAGTCAAATACGATATTTTTGAGTTGTTTCATATATTCCAAGTCAATTTTCGGACAAAAATAGACCTAATCGATCAAAAAAAGAATAAAGACCCGAAATTCTAAGAGTTAAAAAAACAGAATAAAGGCAGCTATCACAATCAATTCTTTATATTTGTTTCGCAATAAAATTGAATGTGTCCGAAGAATACGCGTTTATGGCATATTTTCTCAACGAAAAAAAAACTGTAATTTGCCTGTGGCTATTGCTATTACTCACATTACTGCTTGCTTCTTGTGGAACCTCACGAAAAGCTGTTTCGGAGAAACCATACCTCTCGTCAACACAACAGCAGTTGATCGATTATAGCAAAGATTTTTTGGGTAAACCATACCGACCTGCGGGAAAAGGGCCTAATGCTTTTGACTGTTCAGGGTTCACCTCTTTCGTATTCAGAAAATTCGGATACAAACTCAGTGCCAGCTCCGAAGATCAGGATAAACAAGTACCTGCCATCAGACGAAAGGAAGATTTACAAATAGGCGATTTGGTTTTCTTTGAGGGTCGTCGCAAAAATGGGAAAGTAGGCCATGTTGGAATCGTCATCGAGAAAAAATCGAACGGTGAGTTCAATTTCATCCATGCATCCACTTCCGACGGAGTAATCATCACCGCATCCACCGAACCCTATTACGCTTCGCGTTACTTGCGAGGAGGGCGCGTATTGAAAGAAGCTGATCGACTGACCTCACAACAAACGAAGAAAGCACAACAAAAAGTTGTCGAAGATAAAAACAGTATTAACACTCTGAAAAATATTTCGGAAAACGAAGCTAATCGAGTCGATTTGTCTCGACTGAAATCTTCGGGCAAAATTTCGAAAGCTCAGGCAGATGACAATTATATTGTGCACTCGCGAGAGGCATCTCGAAAAACAGTGTCTCAACTCGCAAGCACAACGAGCCATAAGAACACAACGGACAATTCACCAACGAATAGCGGGATTAATCAAGAGAAGCAAACCATGCGTCGCCCCGAATATACAACCGTTCCCGATCCGGAAGAAATGGAAGCAAACTCCGACTCATTGTCAAAAGATACGGTTGACAATGCAGATGTTAGTATCCAGCACACCGTAAAAATGGGCGAGACACTCTACTCTATTTCTCGAAAATACAATTACACGATCGAACAGATTAGATCATGGAATCCGTCCATAGGGAAAGTTTTGAAAACCGGCGAAATACTTTCGATTAGAAACAATTGAAAAAAGTTTCGTCCCGACAGTTAAAAAAATATATCGGAACACAAGCGTGTAATATTGTTTGTATCCCAAGAGCCAACACGTAATAACAACGCAATTATTCCAATTCTTTTTGAATGAAAGTATGCAACTTTCGCAATCGCAAGGCAAAAACAATCGAGAGTGCTCCACTGGCCAAAAAAGCAAAGCCGGTCCATAACACAATGGACAAACCGCCGAAAGCCGGATTGAAAATCATCAGAAACGAAAGCAAGATTCCCAATACCGAAAACACCATCAGTGTTCCCCAATCGATTACATAATGACGACGCAATTGAAGAGCAATAGCAATACCCGAAACAGAACGAAACATTAACATAAATCCTACGTACAAAGGTAGCGTAATGGCCGACAACGCAGGATTAAACAAAAGCATTAATCCAAGAATCAAACTCAAAATTCCCAATACCAGCGACCAACCATTCGTTTTGTTTACAATGGCGAAATAAGTTTCGAGAATTCCGTTAATCAAAAAACCGATTGCAAAAACAATGGCCAATGCTACGTAAGATTTTGCGGGAGTGAAAAGCGTCCAAACTCCCAAAATCAACAAAATCACGCCGATAACAAGCGGAAGATACCATCGTCTAACAACTTGATGAACTGATGTAAATATATCCTCTATCATATATGTTATAGTTTTAGTATTCAATCCATTAAACACTTATCATGCTAAATTGTTCGTTCGCCTTCACTCAGCAGGTTAGCCCGATTGAGGCATAAAATCATACTGAAAATGAAACAAATAAACGAATAAAATGAAATAAAATTAAAACTCTATTCCGGCTAAGTTCAACTTAGAAGTGCGAATTTCCTGATAAGTTTTACATAGGATTTTTAAAACAAAACTATGAAAAACATTGCGGGGGATTGCCAAACGGCTGGGGGTGCAAAACCCCCAAAGAGTGTCAGAATCAACCGGCAACATAATTTAACAAAAAAGGAGACCGAAGTCTCCCTAAAATTAATTATTATGTTGCTTATGAGATACAAACAATTAACTTCAGAACAAAGGTATGCAATTTATTTGGGTCTGAAAGAAGGAACAAGTAAAAAGAATATTGCCTTACGAATAGGGATTCACGTATCAACCTTATATCGAGAGCTGAAACGAAACAAAAACAAGAGTGGAGGATATTCCTGGCATCTGGCACATGAAATGGCAGGAGAGCGTAAAGAACGCTTACCGGGCAACAGGTCAACTCCGAGGTGGATGAAAGAAAAAGTGTTGGAATTAATCCGGGAAGATTGGTCTCCCAAACAGATCAGCGGATATTTAAAAAAACATGAGAATATTGCTCTTTCACACGAAACTATTTACAAATTGATTCGCAAGGACAAGCAAAACGGCGGGGAGTTGTACAAGCATTGCCGCCATAAGCTCAAACACCGCAAAAGGCCTGTGGGTTCGGTTAAAAACATACCCAACCGTACGAGTATACACCAAAGACCTAAGGAAGCTGACGGAAAAAGATTTGGAGACTTCGAGATGGATACGGTTATCGGACAAAATCATTCAGAGGCTATACTGACAATAACAGAGCGAAAAACAAATTATATAATGATAAAAAAATTACCGAAGGGAAGGGATTCCGAGGAGCTGGCAAAGGAGGTCTTTAAAATATTACTGCCTTTCAAGGATAAACTTAAAACCATCACAACCGATAATGGATCGGAGTTTGCAGCACATGAGTTAATAACTAAACTGCTTGGAGTTCCGGTTTACTTTGCTGATCCCTACAGTTCCTGGCAAAAGGGAGCGATTGAGAACGGGAATAAACTTATCAGGCAATATATCCCCAAAAAGGCTTCATTAAAAGATTATTCGGATCAGGATATCAAAAATATTCAGTACAAACTAAACCGAAGACCTCGAGAAAAATTAGATTTTAAATTACCCAAAAATGAGTTTTTCAAACATTTTGTGTAATTTCGCACTTGCTGGTTGAATCTGCACCGTATATTTTTTCGAAGTTTGGATTTGAAATATCAAAGTTTTATTGTATCTTTGCGCCTCTAAATTCGATATTTAGCTACAAAAATTATCTAAACAAAAGATTAACAGTATGAACAATTACGAAACCGTTTTCATTTTGACTCCCGTTTTGTCTGATGCACAGATGAAGGAAGCGGTTGACAAATTCAAAAACATCCTTACCGAACAAGGAGCCGAAATCGTAAACGAAGAAAATTGGGGATTGCGCAAGTTAGCCTATCCCATAGACAAAAAGACCACCGGTTTTTATTATTTTTTGGAATTCAAAGCCGATCCTTCGGTTATTGAAAAACTGGAAATTAACTACCGCCGCGACGAGCGCGTGATTCGTTTTCTGACGGTAAAACAAGACAAATTTGCCTTAGAGTATGCCGAGAAGAGGCGCAACAACAAAGGCAGTAAGAAAAACGAAGCTCCTGCACCCGTAAAAGAAAAGGTGGCCGAAAAAGTTGAACTAGAAGAAAAGGAGGATTAAAAAATGGCAAAACAATCAGAAATTCGCTATTTAACGCCGGTTTCGGTAGATGTAAAAAAGAAAAAATATTGTCGTTTCAAAAAGAACGGAATCAAATACATCGACTATAAGGATCCCGAATTCCTTAAAAAGTTTCTGAACGAACAGGGTAAGATCTTACCCCGTCGAATCACCGGAACTTCGCTTAAATTTCAACGCCGCATTGCACAAGCCGTCAAACGTGCTCGTCATATTGCTTTGCTGCCTTACGTAACCGATTTAATGAAATAAGGAGGAGAAAAAATGGAAGTAATATTGAAAGAAGACGTTCCAAATTTGGGCTATAAAGACGATATTGTTAACGTGAAACGCGGCTATGGTCGCAATTATCTCATTCCTCAAGGGAAGGCTTATATCGCTACCGAATCGGCAAAAAAAGTACTTGCCGAAAATTTGAAACAACGCGCTCACAAAATTGAAAAAATCAAAAACGAAGCTCAGGAACTTGCAAGCAAACTCGAAGGAGTATCTCTGACTATCGGCGCAAAAACAAGCTCTACGGGCACTATCTTCGGGTCGGTAACGAACATCCAAATTGCTGATGCTCTAAAAGAAAAGGGATTTGAAATCGACCGAAAACTCATCGTTATCAAAGATCCGGTGAAAGAAGTCGGCACTTATAAAGCAACAGTTAAATTACACAAGGAAGTATCGGTAGAAATACCGTTTGAAGTAGTTTCAGAATAAAATAATTCTACTATTCTTTCAGATAAATCATGTTCAAAAAGAGGATGTTCTTCGGAATATCCTCTTTTTGTTTCCAACAAAAGTACATGAAAATTGATTATTTACGAAACAACCTTCAATCACAAATTTTAATGCTATTTTTGTCCAAAAATGTATCTTAATGAAAAAAACGATGACATATACTCCCTCGCACAAAATGAGTGATTTGGCTACTCACCATTTTCGTATTTTACTTGTCCTCAATCGTTTTGGAATTGGGCTCGGTTTTGGTGAAAAAACGATCGCTGAGGTGTGCAACGAAAATAATGTTGATGTAGAGACTTTTTTGGCGGTCGCAAACATGCTGGTAAAAGACAATGACATTACAGAGGAAACGATTCCCAATATATCGCCCGAGGCTCTTATCACGTATTTACAACGGTCGCATGAATATTTTCTCGAATTTAAACTGCCCGCAATCAGGCAAGGATTGGAAAATGTCCTAACCGAAAGAAAAAATGACCTCAACAATGCCGTGTTGAACTATTTTGACGAGTATGTTGAAGAGGTTCGTAAACACATGATGTATGAAGAAACAAAAGTATTCCCTTATATTCGTGAATTGGTCGAAGGGAAAAACAATCGAAAATACAATATCGATATTTTCCGGCGTCATCACGATCAAGTTGAATACCGATTGAAAGAGTTTAAGCAGATTTTAATTAAATATTATCCTGCCAAAGGATCGAATGAGTTAAATAATGTATTGTTCGATATATTTAACTGCGAATATGATTTAGCCTCGCATAATCAAATCGAAAATCAATTGCTTATTCCGTCGATTCTGAAACTGGAGCAAAAAAACCGGCTGAAAGATGAGCAAACAAATTAAGGTTGCAATAGCCGAATCGTCCGATGTGATCCGAACCGGGATTATCTCGATTCTGAAAAGTATGAATTTTCAGATTTTTTTTGTTGAAATAAAAAACTTGCAGCAGCTTAGGCAATCTTTTGCCCATCACAATTTCGATATTTTAATCCTTAATCCGATTCTGACAGGATTTTCATCCCCTCAGCAATTAAAAAAAGAATTCTGCAAATCCGGCATTAAAATCATCGCATTGCAAAGCGTCTTGTGTGAAAATTCTCTTATGTTGCAATACGATGAGTCTGTTTCGATATTCGATTCCGCTGAACAAATAATCAGCAAACTGAAGAAAGCGATATCATCACCTGAGTCAGATATTTCGTCAGAGTGTCTTAGCTCGCGCGAAAAAGAGATCGTCGGGTTGGTTGTGAAAGGACTCTCCAACAAACAAATTGCCGAAAAACTCAATCTCTCGATACACACCGTAATAACGCATCGGCGCAACATATCCACCAAACTGGATATCCACAGTACGTCTGGGCTTACTATCTATGCCATCGTCAATAAGCTAATCGAAATCGATGATATTAAGAAAAATGATTAGTCCTCCCCCTACTCCGTTGCAACCTTATTCGAAAGATTTTTCGAAACGATTTCGAGTGTGTCTTGAGCAATGGTCAACTCTTCATCCGTCGGAATGATAACAACTTTAACTTTCGATTCAGGTTTACTTATTTCACATTCGATACCACGAACCGAAGCGTTTTTCTCTTCATCAAGTTCGATACCCAAAAACTCCATATTCTTGCAAACCTCACTTCGAGTAATAGCCTGGTTCTCACCTACTCCACCAGTAAACACCAAAATATCGAGACCACCTAAAATTGCGGCATAAGCTCCAACATATTTTTTGATGCGATAATTATACATATCGAGCGATAGAGCAGCACGTTTGTTTCCTTGCGCTATTGCTGCGTTCACTTCCCGCATATCCGATGATACGCCCGAAATACCCAACACGCCTGAGAATTTATTCACCAGACGCGATATTCCCGGCGCACCCAAACGTTCCTTTTCCATCAAGTAGGTCAGCACACCGGGATCAACATCACCCGAGCGCGTTCCCATCATCAATCCCTCCACCGGCGTCATTCCCATACTCGTATCGATGGACTTACCGTTTTTAATCGCATCTACAGACCCTCCATTGCCGATATGGGCCGTAATCATGCGTTGCTCTTCAAAAGGAACGCCAAAAAATTCGCAAGCCCTTTTCGAAACATAGCGATGACTCGTTCCATGAAAACCATATCGACGAATGCCATATTTTTCGTAAAGCGAATAAGGCAAGGCGTACATATAAGCATAATCCGGCATCGTTTGATGAAAAGCAGTGTCGAACACTGCAACTTGAGGCGTTTCGGGCATTAATTCCTGAATCGCATAAATACCTTTCAGGTTAGGAGGATTGTGTAGGGGGGCAAGCTCAATGTATTCTTCAATAGATGCAATCACCTCTTGCGTTAGCAAAACACTTTGATTAAATTTCTCTCCTCCGTGAACCACACGATGACCTACAGCATCGATCTCGCTCAACGAATTAATACAACCGTATTTTTTACTGAGCAAAACGCCCAAAATATATTCAATGCCTGTCTGATGTTCCAGAATTTCGCCTTCGAGCATCACTTTTCTTCCATCCTGCAAAGTGAATTTCAGAAAAGAACCCTTCAGCCCAATCTTTTCGACTCCACCCTGAGCAAGTACTTGCCGAGTTTCCATCTGATAAAGTTTGTATTTGATGGACGAACTGCCACAGTTGAGTACCAAAATTTTCATTGCGATTTGATTTCCTGTTTAAAAAAGTGAATTGTTGATACCTATTACATTTCCGTTTTGGTCATAAATATAAAATCCTTTCCCTGTGCGAATTCCCAATTGATTTGATCGGTAGAGTTTCCATAAAATGGGATTGGGTTTGTATTTTTTGTCGCCAAAATCGTTGAACATCGCTTCCATAAGAGTTACCATTCGTTCAATGCCAATAATATCGGCCATACGGAAAATTCCGTAACGCTGACCATAGATAATCGTAAATGTTTCTTCGATATTTTCCATAGAGGTTACATGTTCCATTAATATTTCACACGCCTCGTTGAGCATGGCTACCATCAAACGCAGGCTCACATTTCCATTGCTCTCACTCACTTTGTGAGGTTTGTATCCGATAAGTTTGGCGAAAATTTCCATTTTGGCATACACTTCGTTTGAGGTGTACATTCCACTCACAATTTCGAGAATACGAGCATCGGGATGTGCCACGGGAAAATACAAACTTACACATCGCTCTTTATGTATCAAGTCGGCCGCAAGTTCACTAATAATTACTGTCGGTCCGTTTGTGGCAATAATAGCATCGGGCTCGAGAATTTCTTCGAGTTTTTTAAAAATATTTTTTCTCAAGGGAGTACTTCTACGTCCGGTTTCGGAATAACGCGTACATTCTACCACCAAATCACATCCTCTGAAGTCCACATAATCAAGTGTGGGAGTGATGCGGTTCATGATTATTTTCTTTTCGGACTGAGTAAGACCCCAGTTTTCAATTTTCGAATCGAGATTTCTACTTACCTCTTCCATCACAAAATCGATGCGTTCCTGATTTTCGTCCATGAAAATCACATCCATTCCTGCGCTGGAAGTTAGATTGATGATGGTACGGCCTTCTTTGCCGGCACCCACAACACCAATTTTCGAAAACATCGGCTTTTTTTTGTGCTGTGCGCTAATGCTGAGCCCAAATTGCTCGATAGGTTCTATAATAGTTTCTGTCATAATAGTTTAATAATTTTTTATCTATGAAGCACGTTTATGGCTTTTTTAAACCGATAGCCTGATTAGCAGCTATCGCAGCCATTTTGTAGATATCTTCCACCGAACATCCACGCGAAAGATCATTGACGGGAGCAGCCATCCCTTGCAAAATCGGGCCGACGGCCTCAGCATTTCCCAACCGCTGCACAAGCTTATAGCCGATATTCCCCGCTTCGAGTGATGGAAATACCAACACATTCGCATTCCCGGCGATTGAGCTTCCGGGAGCCTTTTGCTCGGCAACCGAGGATACAAGGGCGGCGTCAACTTGAAGCTCGCCATCAATCTGCAACGAGGGGGCTTTTTCTCTTGCGATTCGAGTGGCTTCCACTACTTTATCCACACGTTCATGTTGTGCGCTGCCTTTCGTCGAAAAACTCAGCATGGCAACTCTCGGTTCAATTCCGACGATATCACGAGCGGTTTGTGCCGAAGCAATGGCAATCGAAGCAAGTTCTTCGGCCGTAGGATCCGGAATCACGGCACAATCAGCAAAAACAAGAATTCCGTTTTCGCCATATTGAAGCGTGTTCGTAAACATGATGAAAGCACCCGAAACCACACTCACACCAGGCAATGTTTTGATAATTTGCAAAGCAGGACGAAGAACATCGCCCGTAGTATTTCGAGCACCTGCTATTTCGCCATCGGCATCTCCATTTTTGATCATCAGGCATCCCAAATAAAGTGGATCTTCAATCAGTTTTTCCGCTTGTTCAAACGTCATGCCTTTTTTCTTCCGGAGTTCGTAAAGCAGGTCAGCATAAGTTTGCTTTTTCGAATAATTTTGGGGATCGACAATTGTAGCTTTGTCAATATGTTGCAGTTTCAGTTCTTCTGCAAGTGTGGTTATTTCATCGGGATTTCCCAACAGAATGATGTCGGCAACACCATCCGTAATCAGCTTGTCGGCAGCCTGAAGTGTGCGTTTTTCTGTCCCCTCGGGCAGTACAATACGCTGTTTGTTTGCCTTGGCCCGGGCAATAATGTTTTCGATTAAGTTCATTGTTCGATTTTTGATTACGCTGCAAAGATAGAAAAGAAAATTGGATTTTGCCCTTTGAAAAAGGAATCCAATTTTTTATCCTTTGCGATCATCGGCCGAACTCATCCTGATCTTGTAGGTTATTGCCGAAAAAAAAAATTAATTCAAAGTATCCAACTCAGATAGATTGATATCCGACTTAATAATTCCGACAATCATCTTATTTCCCCAGCCGCTCTCTCCATCTTTTCTCTGATCTGTTTTGTGCAAAGGTTTCCGATGCTTCCGGCATGGGTATGATGCACTTCCTTGTTGGCTTTGTATGTTCCGTTTTCCACTTCGTGCCCCACTTGCTTGTAAGCTTCGCGAAACGGCATTCCGGCGAGCACAAGTTTATTCACTTCCTCCACCGTAAACAGATAATCGTAGCGCGGATCATCGAGGATATGTTCGTTCACCGACACATGCTCGAGCATGAAATGCGCCATTTTAAGAAGTTTGTGGAGCGTTTCAATGGCAGGAAACAATACTTCTTTCAACAACTGATAATCGCGATGATAACCATGCGACATATTCGTTGTCATGAGGGCTATTTCGTTCGGAAGACTTTGCAATCGATTGCTGTGAGCACGGATAAGCTCCCACACATCGGGATTTTTCTTGTGTGGCATGATGCTCGATCCGGTCGTCAATTCATTGGGATATGAAATAAAACCATAATTTCCGGACAAATACATACAATTGTCGGCAGCCAACTTGTTAAGCGTAAAGGCTATATTCGACATTGCTTGAGCAAGAATTCTTTCCGTTTTACCGCGCTCCATTTGGGCCGCAATCACATTATAGTTCATTTCGGCAAAACCAAGTTCACGAGTGGTCATCTCCCGATCGAGCGGAAACGAATTGCCATAACCGGCAGCCGAGCCGAGCGGATTCTGGTCGACCACACGCCATGCTGCAACCAACGAATACATATCGTCAACAAGCGTTTCGGCATAAGCGCCAAACCACAAGCCGAAAGATGATGGCATGGCTATTTGTGCATGCGTATATCCGGGAAGGAGCACATTTTTGTACTGTTCGCTCAGCGATTGCAACAAATCGAAAAGTTGAAGCATTTCGTTTTTGAGCTGACGAATTTCGTCTTTCAGATAAAGTTTGATATCGACGAGTACCTGATCGTTGCGCGACCGTCCCGAATGAATTTTTTTGCCCATCTCACCCAATTTTGCGGTAAGCATCGATTCGATTTGGGAATGGATATCCTCGGCATCTTTATCGAGATGGAAATTGCCCTTCTCAACTTCTTCCAAAATATGTTGCAACGCTGCTTGCAATTGTTGCTCTTCTTCGATTTCGAGTAATCCGATTTTCGCCAACATTTTGATATGCGCCATCGAACCGATGATATCATATTTTGCCAAGCGCAAGTCTAATTCGCGATCGTTTCCAACCGTAAAATTTTCAACAAGTGCATTGATATCGAACCCTTTATCCCAAATTTTCGCCATATTAATTTTTCCCTTTATTAAAAACTATTTTCCCGAATTTGCGAAATCTCCTATTGAATATTTTGAAAGTTCCTCAATAAAAGCAATATATCCCGTCAATCCATCCTCCAATTCTTCCACCAGCACGAACTCATCGGCCTGATGTGAGCGAGAAGATTGTCCCGGCCCCATTTTGATAGCAGGACACGAAATGCGCATCCAATCGGAGGTTGTGGGCGAAGTATAGGTTTCGATCCCGAGGTTTCGAATGCATTTCATCAACAGATGATCGGATGGGGTTGCCGAACTTTTGTTGGTAAGCGAGCGTGCTTTCAATTCACTTTTAACTTTCGGCTGCAAGATGTTCATGATTTCAGGATTGGAATACATCTCGGTCGGACGAATATCAACTACAAACGTACATTTATCGGGTATTACGTTATGTTGCATACCTGCATTGATCTGTGTAACTGAGAGTTTCACCTTTCCCATTGTCGGGGAAATTTTATCGAAATCTATATTTCGGAGCGTTGTGATATCGTCCAAAGCGATATAAATTGCATTTACTCCTTCGTCACGGGCAGCATGTCCACTTACCCCTCTGGCTTCGCCATCGATGACAAGCAAACCACGTTCGGCAATTGCCGCTTTCATGCCCGTAGGCTCGCCGATAATGGCAAAATCCACCGAATCGGAAATTTCCGCCCATACTTTTCGCATCCCGTTCGGCCCCGAATTTTCTTCTTCACATGATAGCACAAGCATTAGATTGAAAGGCAACTGTTTTTCGTAAAAATGAAGAAACGTTTGAATCATGCACGCCACACTTGCTCCGGCATCATTGCTCCCCAACCCGTAAATATGAGAATCTGAAATCAGCGGAAAATAGGGATCGAAGGTATAGCTTGAAGCCGGCTTAACAGTGTCAATATGAGAATTGAGCATCAACGTAAGTTTCGAAGAATCGTGATGGAGCTGACGAGCAACGATGTTCTTACCTATGAAATCGACTACTGTTCCACGCTCGGTAAGGTAGCCGAATAAATAGGCGGCACGCGCCCCTTCATCGCCCGAAAGCGACGGAATCTTAACTAAATTGCGAAGTAGCCGGCAAGTTTCACATAATGAATTTTCGGGAGCAGTCATAATTATAAAATCAGTTTTGTTCCTTTTCCGTTCAATAAATTTTTGGCATGCAAAATCACCACTTCAGATACACCTTCCTCCATGGCCCTGAACGAATTGTCGATTTTGGGAATCATTCCCCCAGCAATAACTCCTTGTGATTTTAACTCGAGATATTCGCTGAAAGTGATCGTTGAAATCAAACTGTCTTCGTCGTTAACGTCGCGCAAGACTCCTTCCTTTTCGAAGCAATAAAACAACGTCGTTCGATAATATTTCGACAGAGCCGAAGCGAGGGAATAAGCAACGGTATCGGCATTGGTATTGAGCAACGAACCGTTTCCGTCATGCGTGATCGCACAAAAAACCGGAACCGCTTCATTTTCGATCAACATCGAGATAAATTTTCCGTTCATTTTTTCGGTTATCGGATCGCCAACAAAACCATAATCTATCGGTTCAGGATTTCGACGCTTCGAAGGAATGCAATTGGCATCGGCACCCGAAAGCCCAATGGCATTGCAACCCATTTTTTGTAACGAAGCGACCATCTGTTTGTTGATCCAGCCCGAGTAAACCATCGTAACCAGTTTCAAGGTTTCTTCATCGGTAACGCGACGCCCTTCAATCATTTTTGTTTCGATGCCAAGTTTCGACGAAAGTTTCGTGGCCATAACGCCGCCACCATGTACGAGCAGCTTTTGGCCTTCCAACCGATAAAAATCGGAAAGAAATGACTCCAGTACCTCGGGATTGTCAACAATGTTCCCACCGATTTTAACAATGGAGAGCGTATCTTTTTCGGCCATTTCGGAATTTTTATGTTATTGCAATCCGAGAAGAATTTCTTTTAATGCCACCTGAGCCGATACCACACGATTAGCAGCTTCGGGAATCACGATAGATTGCGGACTTTCGATCACTTCGTCCGTTACGATCATGTTACGTCGAACCGGCAAACAGTGCATGAAATAAGCATTGTTGGTCAACGCCATTTTTTTTGCATCTACCGTCCACGACATATCCTTATTGATTACCTTGCCATAGTTCGGGTCGCGATATGCCGACCAGTTTTTCGCATAAATGAAATCGGCATCTTTGTAAGCTTTTTCGCGATCATATTCCACTTTGGCATTGCCGACAAATTTTTCGTCGAGTTCGTATCCTTCGGGATGGGTGATAACAAATTCATAATCAGTAGCATTCATCCATTCGCAAAATGAGTTTGCCACGGCTTGAGGCAGCGGTTTGGGATGAGGGGCCCACGTAAGCACCACTTTCGGGCGAGGCGTTTTTTTATACTCTTCGATGGTAATCAAGTCGGCAAAGCTTTGCAGTGGATGTCGTGTAGCTGCCTCCATACTGAAAACCGGTCGCCCGGAATATTCGATAAACTGATTGAGAATGACTTCATTGTAATCATCCTCTTTGCTCTGAAATTGAGCGAAAGAGCGAACGCCGATAATATCGCAGTAACTTCCCATCACGGGAATGGCTTCAAGAATGTGTTCGGTTTTGTCGCCATCCATGATCACGCCGCGCTCCGTCTCGAGCTTCCATGCACCCTGATTGATGTCGAGAACGATTACGTTCATGCCCAGGTTCAGTCCTGCTTTTTGGGTACTTAAACGTGTTCGGAGACTTGAATTGAAGAAAATCATCAGTAAGGTTTTATTTTTGCCTAAAGCCTGATCGGCAAACGGATTTTCCTTGACATATTTTGCTTTTTCGAGCGCCAGTTTCAGGTCGCCAATGTCTTTAACGCAGGTAAAATGCCTCATGACGTATGTTTTTTGAATTCGTGAATTAAAATATCAATTTCTTTTTTCGAAACGCTCAGCGGAGGAAGTAGTCGAATCACATTATTTTTAGAACTGCCGGTAAAAATATGGCTTTCGAATAACAATTTGTCCCGAACACCGGCATATTCGGGTTTCATTTCCACACCGATCATCAATCCACAGCCACGAATTTCTTTGATTCCGGAACATGTGGAAAGTTCGCTTTGCAGATAACGGCCCATTTCTTCGGCATTCTTCATCAGCGATTCCTTTTTCATGGTGTCGAGCACGGCTATTGCAGCCGAACAAGCCAGATGGTTTCCGCCGAAAGTTGTACCCAACATCCCTTTTTTGGCTTCGAATTTCGGCGAAATCAACACTCCGCCGATCGGAAAACCGTTTCCCATCCCCTTGGCCGTGGTAATGAGATCGGGCCTGATGCCGGCAAACTGATGAGCAAAGAACTTTCCCGTACGTCCGTATCCCGATTGAATTTCATCGAGGATAAGCACCGATCCGTATTTTTCGCAAGCTGCCTGCACACACTGCAAAAATTCGGTATCGGGAACGAAAATTCCGGCCACACCCTGAATACCTTCGATGATGACGGCAGCCACATCGCCTTTTGCCAATTCATTTTCTATGCCTTCCGCATCGTTCAAGGCAACGAAAGTAACTTCATGCCCTGTATTGAAAGGCGATTGAATGGAAGGATCGTCGGTAACCGCAACGGCTCCTGATGTACGTCCGTGAAAGGCTTTCTTCATCGCAACCACACGTTTCTTGCCTGTATGAAACGATGCCAGTTTCAGGGCATTTTCGTTGGCTTCAGCTCCCGAATTGCACAAAAAGAGCGAATAATCGGAATATCCGCTAAGTTCGCCTAACTTTTCGGCAACTTTTTTTTGAAGCGAATTCTGCACAGAATTGGAGTAAAATCCCAGATTCTCGACCTGTCTCTCGATTGCTTTCACATATTCGGGATGCGAATGTCCGATGGATATTACGGCGTGTCCGCCATAAAAATCGAGATATTCCGTGCCGTTTTTATCCCAAAGTTTGCATCCTTCAGCCTTTACCGGCTCAATATTCCACAAACTGTAAACCTCAAATAAATTCATTTCATTTTGTTTTATTCCGTTTTTATCAAAAGGCACTCCCCTTCAATTTTAATCCGGTTGCCTCATCGAGCCCAAACATCAGATTCATGTTCTGCACCGCTTGCCCCGATGCTCCTTTGAGCAAATTATCGATGATGGATGTGATGTGAATATATCCGTTGTGAAATTCGATGTGCAACAACCCCTTGTTCGTATTCACCACTTCTTTCAACGAAACAGGCTCGTCCGACACAAAAACAAATGGTGACCCCGCGTAAAATTGTTTGTAAAAATCGATCGTTTCCGTCTCACTCATTATCCCCTCCCATTTGGTATAAACGCTCGCAAAAATTCCTCGCGTATAATCACCACGCATCGGCACAAAATTAATTTGAGGAAGAGAGTCATTCCCGGCGCTCGCCAATGTGTTTCGAATTTCGTCCAAGTGTTGATGGCGAAAAGCTTTATATACCGAAATATTATTGTCGCGATAACTGAAATGAGTAGTTTCTCCGGGTTTTTTGCCGGCTCCTGTCGATCCGGTGATGGCGTGAACGTGAATTTCGTCCGTCAACAACTTTTTCGAAGCCAATGGAATCAATGTCAGCAAAATAGATGTTGCAAAACATCCGGGATTGGCAATGAATTTCGCCTCGCGAATGAGATTCTTATTTAATTCGCAAAGCCCGAAAACAAATGTGCGATCTCCGTAAACAGGATCATTTCGGAAGTCATTTCCCAAATCGATGATTCTACACGATGAAGGGAGGCGATTTTCGTCAAGAAACGGACGCGACATACCATGCCCGAGACAAAGAAAAACGACATCGGGATTTCCGATTTGATCGGTGAATACAAGGTCGGTTTCGCCATACAAATCGCGATGCACATCTGTTACAGGCTTTCCTGCCGATGAAGAACTGACAACCGATTCTATTTTCACTTCGGGATGATGCAGCAAAATACGCAACAATTCACCTGCCGTGTAACCGGTTCCTCCGACAATGCTTGCTTTAATCATTTTGATGGATATTGTAATATATTTTTAGCGGATTGGCAATCACTTTTGTAAATCCTACGATATCTTGTCCCGAGAGAGATTTATTGATTTCGCCGTACTCTCCAAATTTCGAATTCATCAAATCATAATCCGAAGTGCAACCCAAAACGGCAAAATGATAAGGCCGCAATTCTACATCTACATCACCGGTAACGTATTTTTGAGTGTCATCAAGAAATCCTTCGATATTGCGCATTACCGGTTCAAGATATAGAGCTTCGTGCATGAGCTGTCCATACCAGGTTGCCAATTGATCTTTCCAGTAGAGTTGTTGCTTGGAGAGCACATGTTTTTCGAGCAAATGATGAGCCTTGACAATGATCAGTGGTGCAGGTGCTTCGAAAACTACGCGTCCTTTCATCCCAATGATCGTATCACCTACGTGAACATCGCGTCCGATACCGAATTTGGACGCTGTCCGGTGTAATTTGTGAATGAACTCGATTGGGGTCATTTTTTCGCCATTGAGTGCCACCGGTTCCCCTTTTTCGAAACGAATCGTAATACGTTCTACTCCAAAATCGGTAACTTGCGAAGGATAAGCATCTTCCGGAATTGTTCCGTTCGATTTGAGGGTTTCTACCCCACCCACACTGGTTCCCCACAATCCCTGATTGATGGAATATTTCGATTTTTCCCACGAAAAATCAAATCCCTTATTGCGCAAATAATCGATTTCCTGCTGACGCGACCAGGCCAATTCGCGAATGGGCGCGATGATTTTCACCTGCGGAGCAAGCACTTCGAAAACCAGATCGAAACGCACCTGATCGTTGCCGGCGCCTGTGCTGCCATGAGCAACAAAATCGGCTCCAATTTTTTTCACCTCATCGAGTACGGCCAACGCCTGAAAGAATCGCTCCGAACTCACAGACAATGGATAAGTATTATTCTTTAGGACATTCCCAAATATCAAATATTTGATTCCTTTATTATAATAATCCTCCACAGCATTCACACAGGTGTGTGTTGTAGCGCCTAGCTGAAAGGCACGTTCTTCGATATGCTTGGCCTCTTCATCCGAGAAACCGCCTGTGTTCACAAAAACGGTGTGAACTTCCAATCCCTTTTCGTCTTTCAGGTACGGCACACAAAACGATGTGTCGAGGCCGCCGCTAAATGCTAAAACTACCTTTTGTTTCATCTTGTTTGTTTTTTGGGGCTACGCTTGCTATATTTCGTAAATTCGAAATGTTAAGCGATGCGTAGCATTATTTTTTAAACATTTTATTCGGATTCTTTTTCTTCACTACCGGTTTCACCACTTTTTTGGCAAAACCGCTTGGTTGAGGTGCCGGTTTTTTCTCAGCCGGATCATACAGCAATCCCGTACATAAGCACATGCGATAATTATTGCGTTCCAGAATATCAAAATTTCGACATCCCTGACATCCTTTCCAAAACTCCATATCGTCGGTCAACTCCGAAAAAGGAACAGGTCGAAATCCGAGTTCTGTATTCATTTTCATCACGGCAAGACCGGTGGTGATGCTGAAAATCTTCGATTTGGGATAAAGCTTTCGCGAAAGCTCGAATATTTTATGTTTGATTTGCTTGGCCAATCCCCGATTTCGATAATCAGGATGTACAATCAATCCCGAGTTGGCTACAAACCGCTCGTGCCCCCATGTTTCGATATAGGCGAAACCTACCACCTTATCGCCATCAAGCGCGATAACGGCTTTGCCCGCGATCATTTTTTCGGCAATATATTCAGGACTGCGTTTAGCAATGCCGGTACCCCGAGCCTGTGCCGATTCGTAAACAAGATCGCATATTTCCTGTGCATAACCTGTGTGGCTGCTATTTGCCACATGAATTTCTACATTCATTTAACAATCAATAATATAATACTTTTCTAAGAGGAGGATTATTTTTTGCCGTAAGGCAATGATAGGTTTTGTATTTATAAGCTTCATCGCTTATAAACAGAGTTAACGGCATCGTCGGACAAGACCCGATGCACTTACGAAGATGATATGTGTATAAAACTCATTCATTGATGCTGCAAAAGTAATCATAAAATTTTTAATATTCTATTTTTTTGATAGGAAATATGCATAAAAAATAAAATAATGACAGACCTAACATTGATTTATAATATTTAACAAAGTATAAAAACCCAATTAATAATTTTAAAATGAAATGATTGTATATTTGTTCAATGAGATTTTGGCAACCAGATTTTTTTGACCCTATTATCTCCCCTATCCATATTATTAATAAGTTTTGGAATCAAATTAAAAATAGAGAAGTTTATGAAAGAAATGAAGTATCATGCTTATACATTGCACAATTACAAAGAAATAGCCCAACTCAAAAAGTTATCCGAATCGTCTTTGGAAGCAATAGAGGTTGTGGGACACGTTTTGCCTTTCAAATCGAACAACTATGTGGTAGATGAATTGATTGACTGGAACAACGTTCCGGAGGATCCGATGTTTACACTTACATTCCCTCGAAAAGGCATGCTTACGAATGCCACCTACAAGGAAGTGTTAAAACTGCTGAACAAGGCCGACAACGAAAAACTCGAAAAAAAGATATACGAAATACGTATGAGTCTGAATCCGAATCCGGCAGGTCAGGAGCATAATGTGCCGGTTATGGAAGGAAACAAATTACATGGAATACAACATAAATATCGAGAAACGGTTTTATTCTTTCCAAGTCAAGGACAAACGTGTCATGCCTATTGTTCTTTCTGTTTCCGATGGACACAATTTTCGGGTATTAACGAATTAAAATTTGCGATGAAGGAAGCGGATTTACTACATAAATACTTATTGAAGCATCCCAAAGTTACGGATATCTTGTTTACCGGTGGCGATCCACTCACGGTGAATGCCAAAATACTCAGTGCTTACATCGAACCACTTCTCTCGAAAGAATTTTCGCATATCCGCAACATACGTATCGGATCTAAAACGCTATCATACTGGCCATATCGCTTCCTCACAGATAAGGATGCGGACGATTTGCTCAGATTGTTCGAAAAAGTCAACAAAGCCGGGAAACATCTCGCTTTTCAAGCGCATTTCAATCATCCGGTCGAATTGTCCACCGAAGCCGTAAAATTGGCGATACAGCGTATTAGAAATACGGGGACTCAAATCAGAACGCAATCACCGCTTCTGAAAAACATCAACGACGATGCCAAGATATGGGCAAACATGTGGCGTGAACAAGTTGCACTCGGACTTATTCCTTATTATATGTTTGTAGCCCGTGACACAGGAGCTAAAGCATTTTTCGAATTGCCACTCGAAAAAGCGTGGGATATCTTCCGAAAGGCTTATTCGAGTGTAAGCGGAATTTGCCGTACGGTAAGAGGGCCAAGCATGAGTGCTACTCCGGGGAAAATCCAGATTCTCGGAATAACGGAAGCAAAAGGCGAGAAAGTTTTTGTTCTACGATTTCTTCAATGTCGCAATCCACAATTTGTAGATATTCCTTTCTTTGCAGCTTACGATCCGAAAGCCACATGGTTTGACCAACTCAAACCCGCATTCGGCGAAGAAAAATTTTTTTTCGAGACTAACGAGCTGATGACAAAAAAGGAAAACGATTCGGATTTTTTATGGGAATGACTTCGACCGGCCTTAAGATGATTTTTCAACAAAAATTGGATTGTTTTAAAATATTAACACCATATTAAATGATTTATTGTTTATTTTGCCGGCTAATTGAAAGGTGAATATGGGCAAAATAATTGCACTTGCAAATCAAAAAGGAGGAGTCGGAAAAACCACTACCGCCATCAATCTCGCAGCTTCACTCGCTGCACTCGATAAAAAAGTTCTCGTGGTCGATGCCGATCCCCAAGCCAATGCCTCATCGGGATTGGGCATCGATATCAAAAACATTAAAAACACCATATATGAAGGGCTTATTGGAAAAGTAAGCCCTTCGGACATCGTATTGAAAACACCGTTCGACAACATCGACATTATTTCTTCGCACATCAATCTTGTAGGAGCCGAACTCGAAATGGTGCAGATGGACAATCGCGAGAAACGACTGCGTGATTTGCTACATCCGCTCAAAGACAACTACGACTATATTCTAATTGACTGTTCACCTTCATTGGGCATCATCACGGTCAATGCACTTACTGCTGCCGATTCCGTAATTATTCCTGTGCAATGCGAATATTTTGCGCTCGAAGGATTGAGCAAACTTCTAAACACGATTAAAATCATCAAATCGAAATTGAATACCAAGTTGGAAATAGAAGGATTCGTTTTCACTATGTACGACTCACGTCTGCGCCTGCACAACCAGGTGTACGAAGAGGTAAAACACCATTTTCAGGAACTGGTTTTCAATTCGGTCATACAGCGAAACATTACTCTAAGTGAGTCTCAAAGTCATGCTCAGCCGGCATTGATGTATGATGCCGCTTCGCGGGGAGCTTACAACTATATGCAATTGGCCAAAGAACTTATTGAAAAAAATTCGTAACTTTGCCTCTACATCGAACGAAAACGTAGAAGAATGTCTAAAAAAAATGCTTTAGGAAGAGGACTGGATGCGCTCATCACTATGGAGGATACCGAAACGCAAGGCACATCTTCCATCAACGAGGTTGAACTTTCGAAAATAACGCCCAATCCCGATCAACCACGTCGCGTTTTCGACGAAGAAGCGCTGGAAGAACTGGCAACATCTATCCGCAAAATTGGCGTTATACAGCCTATTACTCTTCGCAAAATAGATGACGACACTTATCAAATCATCGCAGGTGAACGCAGATTTCGCGCTTCGCAAATCGCGGGACTGACAAGCATTCCCGCCTACATCAAAACAGCCGAAGATGACGATTTGATGGAAATGGCTCTTGTCGAAAATATTCAACGCGAAGATCTCAACTCCATCGAAATCGCATTGGCTTATCAAAATCTGATCGAAACATTTTCACTCACTCAGGAACAGTTGAGCGAACGCGTCGGTAAAAAAAGGGCAACCATTGCCAATTATCTTCGTCTTCTCAAACTGCCGGCCGAAGTGCAAATGGGCGTAAAGGACAAAAAAATCGATATGGGACACGCCCGTGCCTTGCTTACGATTAATGATCCGGTTTCGCAATTGGCAATATATAATCTTATCCTTCAGGAAGATTTATCGGTGAGAAATGTCGAAAGTATAGCTAAAGGTATTTCGGAGGGAAGGGATCTCGACGAAATCCTTCATCCGAAGCAGAGCAAAAAAGACGGAAAATCATCCAAATCGAAAAGCAATTATTCTGACGATTTTGATGTTTTGGAAAAACATTTGTCGGCTTATTTTAAAACCAACGTAAAATTCAGCTGCAATAAACTGGGAAAAGGCAAAATCACCATCCCGTTTACTTCGACAGATGAGTTGGAACGTATCATCGGCATTTTCGATCAACTTAACAAAAGATAATCGCATGAAAAAGTGGAGGATTATCCTTTTCATGGGCATTCTTGTGTCGATACAACTTCAGGCACAAGTGAACTCCACACCTCAAAAAAAAGATACAGCCAAGCTAACGCCTTTGCAAGATACTATTTCGCAAAAGGTTCGCACCGACGTAATTCAGTATAAAACGGACAGCATCATTGCGGCCGAGCAGCAAATCGACACCACGCGCATTCTTATTCCGGCAGAATTTAAACCCGATCCTACCAAAGCAGTCATCATGGCGGCTATCTTTCCGGGGATGGGACAAGTATATAATCGAAAATACTGGAAATTGCCGATTCTTTACGGTGGGTTCGTAGGATTTGCCTACGCCATTTCGTGGAATAATCGGTACTATCAGGATTATTTTAATGGCTACAAAGATATTGCGGACGATGATCCGAATACCAATAGCTGGCAAAAATTCCTGAGGTATGGCCAAGATCCCGAAACGGTTGACAGAGAGTGGTTAAAAAGTGTACTGAAGCGTCGCAAGGATTATTATCGCCGCTATCGCGATCTTAGTATCATTGGCACGGTGGCATTGTATGGATTAAGTATCGTAGATGCTTACGTCGATGCTCAATTATTTGATTTTGATATTAGTCCCGATCTGACCATGCGGTTACAACCTTCCGTTATTCAGAGGGATTATTCGTTTTCGAAAGATGCCTTTGGCATCAGTTGTACTTTTAATTTCAATTAACAAAGGGGCAGCTGTGCCCTCACTTTTTTTGCAAAACTATGGAAGCTTCTCATAAACTGATCCTTTCAGCGATTGTTGCCTGCTCATTGGCTATGCAACCGATATCTGCTCAAACAACAAAGCAGGCCAAAGATACCATTGTCGACAAATCGATTGTCGTCCCCGAAAGCATGAACAAAGACCTCAGCGATTTACTGCACGATTGGCAAATCGACTTCTCTTCTTTCCAAAACGATTGTCAACAAGGGTCCAATGTTGTTTTTAATGACAGCATTTACATTCAGCGCCTTCATAACATGCCATCGTTCATGGAATTGTCATACAATCATGTAGTGCGATCGTATATCGATATGTATGCCGACCGTAAACGCAGCCAGGTGGCATACATGCTGGCGCTGGGAGATTATTATTTTCCAATGTTCGAACAAATGCTCGACAAATACGGACTTCCTCTCGAATTGAAATATCTTCCGGTCATCGAGTCCGCACTCAATCCTGTTGCCGTTTCAAGAGTAGGCGCTACGGGACTTTGGCAATTCATGCTCAAAACAGGAAAAGGCTACGGACTCGAAATTAACAGTTTGGTGGACGAACGCCGCGATCCCATTAAATCCTCCGAAGCCGCCGCCCGCTATCTCAAAGATTTATATTCCATCTATCAGGATTGGAATCTGGTAATTGCTGCATACAATTGCGGACCGGGTAACGTAAATAAGGCCATTGCCCGCAGTGGCGGAAAACGTGATTACTGGGAAATCTATTTCCATCTTCCTCGCGAAACTCGTGGATATGTTCCCGCATTTATTGCGGCAAACTACATTATGAACTACTATGCCGATCATAATATTTGCCCGGTTCGCATCAATGATTATGTTGCTTTGGATACTGTTCATGTGAATGAAGAAATCCACTTGCAACAAATATCGGACATACTCGATATTCCTTTAACCGAACTTCGCCGACTCAATCCCCAATTCAAGCGAGATATTATTCCCGGCAATTACAAATCTTACGCACTCAATTTGCCGACAAAAAAAATGATAGCTTTTATCGATCAAAAAGACAGCATAACAAATTACCGACGATCCGAATTTTTAACACACCGTCTTAGCACCGACCGCTACATCAGTAATAACAATAATATTTCCACATCTTCAGATGGAACTTATGTGTATTATAAAGTACGACGCGGAGATAATTTATCGAAAATTGCACAACGAAACGGGGTTACCGTCAGTCAGCTGAAATCGTGGAACAACCTCAAATCGAGCCAAATTACGGCCGGAAAAAGACTTATCGTGAACAAACGCAAAATAGAAACACCCAAATCTTCGCCGGAAGAAAGTCAAACTTTACTTGCACAAACCGACAACGAACAACATCCGGCCGAAAGCCGCTCCGTCAACCAGTACTATCGCGTAAGAAAAGGCGATACACTGAGTGGTATAGCACAGAAAAATAATGTTACAGTGTCTCAACTAAAGGAATGGAATGGACTAAATTCTACTAAATTATCGATCGGGAAAAATTTGATTGTCCAAAAAAAAACTGTAAAAATTCCGTCGAATACACAAACCAACGGCGAATCATATTCAGCGCCCGGCAAGACCGAAAGCAGCATCATTTCCAATTATCTGAAAGATCAAATAGGAAATTCCGCAGCATCACAACAAGGGTTGGATGAAAATACCGATCAACCCATATTAGACAGCGAACAAACAAATTAAGATATCTATCGTACCAATACTTTTCGTATTCCACTTCCATTGGTGGTTTCAACCTTAACCACATAAACGCCTTTGGCAAGATGAGAAGCGGAATACGACGCAAGATTAACACTCTTGTCGATTTGTTGGGCAAATATTTTTTGACCCGTAACATAAAATATCTCCCACGAAACAATTTCCTGATTCGATTCGACAAAAATTCGTTGAACTTCGCGATTATAAGTAACATTCAGTTCAAATGATTGGGGCAGCTGTTCTTCACCTTCCAATCCGCTTCCTACGACATAGGGCGAAATCAACAATGAAGTATTCACCGGATTGTATATGTTTTCGGACGAAAGAGCCCAGCCCGTAGGGTTCTTCATCCAAGCAGTAGGGCTAAGTCCCGACCCGGTGCTGCGAGGCTCGGTATTCAATACACAAAATCCCGGCGCCGTTCCGTTGGCATCGCTATAAGAAATAAAAAATTTACCGGAGACTGTTATGGGTGACACAAATCGGATATAATTCTCTACGGTAGTATTCATATCTCTGTTTCCGGATAGGTAAGATCCTCCCGAATAATATGGAAACGAATAATTAAACTTTTGATCTGCCAACAAAATCTCCGGATACTCACTCCCCGAATAAACCTTAATCCGAACATTCATCCCTGCAATATTTCTTATAGCCGGAGTCGATATAAACACTCCGTCAATTTGAACTTCGCTTTTGGAATAAAATTGTTCGGCAAACTCCGAGTATCCAAGTGACGTATTTGTCTGAAAAAGATTGATCGTATTATTATACGTAGTTTGGGTGATTGTCTCACCGGTATCAAAATTATTTTCACGTGTCATCGGGGCATTTTCGTAAGGATTAAACCCATTTAACTGCTGAGAGCCGGAATTGACGGGGTCGAGATAATATTTTATGGAATTCGGATTATCGATCGATCCTTCCACATTCCAAAATTTATTAAGCGAAGCATATTGATCGGGCCCTTTCGGAGAGGAACATTCAGATAATCCGCCACTGAGCGTTCCTACCAGCCGTTTATCTTTATCCACCAACGGCGATCCGGAAGAACCTTTTTCCGTGGATGCCACGTCCCATGATGCGACATTCCAATGCGAATTTGGCTCCATGTTATAGGGAGCTGAAGTTCCAAAAGAAGTAATCGTAAGCGCATCGTTTTCAACGGCTATTTTTTTTATACCCCCATTCGGGTGATGAATTCCATGAAAAGGAGCCGATGGTGCCGAACTAACGTTCCAGCCCAAATAATAGGGTTGATATTCTCTAGGAGGCATTTGCAAAAACCGCAAAAGCGAAATATCGTGCTTTTCACTAATAAGGACGGAGTCAGCACCGGCCAGTGTCATTTGCGTATTGCCCCGAATAGTTGCATCACATACAGGCGATTCGTAACGAAAAAATGCAACAATGCTACCCGCAACAACATTATATTCTCTGTCGGCTAAAAACGAAGTATTGTAATCTCTGTTCAAACAATGAGTAGCCGTGAGCAAATAAGGAGTTCCATCCTGAGCCGTATTGTTAACAAGTGCACCGGTGCAATAAGTATTGCCATTGATAATCAGTTCCACTACTCCACTTCCTGCCTGTGCATCTTCCGGATAGCATACGAGATTGGGGTGACAACTCTGCGACGGATCACGAGGTTCGGTTCCTACACGGAAAAGTCCAAGAAAATCGTGATTCACTTCGCCTACCTCTATTTCGCTTACCGAATTTTCCGGCTCCTGTAGTTCCACAATCAATTCTTCACCACCAATGGGTTGCACCGGCAGCAAATTATGTTCCGTATTATTTTCGTCGGTATAGGAACCTAAAATCTGCGTTTGATCGGCATTATACACAAAAACTTTTGCTCCTTTGGCCAAATGAAATTTCGAAAAAAGGATATTAATCGAATAAGCGCCTCGCGAACGAATGCCGACACGCCAAACATTTGTGCCGTCAGCGTTTGTAAATCTGACACCGGAATTATCGGGACGAAGATGTACAAAAAACTTGTGCGCAAAATATAAGCTTTTGAATTGGGCTTCATTTTCGCTCAACCGCAACTCTTCGGCTACGTCGAAAGACGGCATCTCCACAAACATTTCCCTTTTAATGGTCAACGCTCTTTCACCGGCATTCAATGGAAGCGGACTCCCGCCATGACTAATTTGTGCACTGATGGTTACAGTTACGAAAATAAAAAACAACAGAAAAAATAGTTTTCCGATTCTTGGGGAAAATTGATAGCTGAAAGTCATAGTTTGCCGTTTACGATGAAATAATACTTCATACCGTTTTGCAAATGTAAGATGTTTTTAAGAATATAGATTATTTTTGCATTGTAAAATTCCCAACGCAACAATGAGTGTTCCCGATTTCCAGCTAAAACATTTTTTAGACGAACAGGTCGATATCTACAACTCACCGACCTTTATTCCAAACGATCCAATCTCCATTCCGCATCGATATTCCGATAAACACGATATCGAAATCATGGGATTCTTTGCAGCCACACTCGCTTGGGGACAACGAAAAACCATCTTACAAAAATGTTCGGAACTGGCAGAGAGGATGAACAATTCGCCCTATTCATTCGTCATGAAGAATGATCCGGTGGAACTGAAACAGCTTGTCGGATTCAAACATCGTACTTTCAACGATACGGATTTACTTTATTTTGTCGATTTTCTTCATCGCCACTATCAGCTTTACGACAGTTTAGAGGATGCGTTTCTGACGGATGGGCTTTTTATTTCGATAGAAAATTCGCTGACCCAATTCGAAAAAAAGTTTTTCGATCATCCGGATGCGCCGAATCGCACCCGCAAGCACATTGCAACTCCCGCCCGCAATTCCACCTGCAAACGATTGAACATGTTTTTGCGATGGATGGTGCGTAATGATGACAAAGGTGTAGATTTCGGACTTTGGAAACGCATTCCGCAACATGCACTGATCTGCCCGATCGATGTTCATGTAGATCGGACGGCGCGCCAACTGGGACTGATTACCCGAAAACAAACCGACTGGAAAACCGCTGTCGAACTTACCGAAAACCTTCGCAGCCTCGATCCGAATGATCCCGTGAAATATGACTTTGCCCTTTTCGGGCTTTCAGTCGACCAAAAAAACGGCTATAAAGCCTCTCCGCAATTCGGTTAACGTAATCCGTTAAAACGTAACGTTCAAGGATAATCTGGCGGAAGAATGGTGTTCGCCCAAATAGTTATTCGAATTTAAAAAAGGGCAAAATTAACTTTCACCGCCATACTCCATCAGATACGCCTTGATGAAACCATCGATATCGCCATCCATAACGCCGGTAACGTCCGATGTCTGATAATTGGTGCGATGGTCTTTCACGCGTCGATCGTCGAAAACGTAGCTGCGGATTTGCGATCCCCACTCTATTTTCTTTTTCCCGGCTTCGATTTCGGCCTGAGCGGCACGACGTTTTTCGAGCTCAATCTCATAGAGTTGCGAGCGCAACAAGCGCAAGGCATTTTCGCGATTGCCCAATTGCGAACGACTTTCGGTATTTTCTATAACGATTTCCTGCTCCTCGCCCGTATCCGGATCTTTATACATGTAGTGCAGTCGAACACCGGTTTCCACCTTGTTCACATTTTGTCCACCGGCTCCCGACGAACGGAAAGTGTCCCAACTCAAATTCGCCGGATTTACTTCAATTTCTATAGTATCGTCCACCAACGGCACAACGAAAACCGAAGCAAAGGATGTCATACGTTTGCCCTGAGCATTATAAGGCGATACTCGCACCAGGCGGTGAACGCCGTTCTCGCTCTTCAAAAAGCCATAAGCCATCTCGCCTTCAATTTGCAGCGTGGCCGTCTTAATGCCGGCATCGTCACCATCCTGCCAGTTGGTAACGGTGGTTTTGTAATTTTTGCTTTCGCACCATCGCTGATACATTCTGAAGAGCATCGACGCCCAATCTTGACTTTCAGTACCGCCCGCCCCTGCGTTGATTTTTAGCACCGCTCCAAGCTTGTCCTCTTCCTTGCGAAGCATATTTTTGAGCTCGAGATTTTCTATCAAATCAATGGCCTTGCGGTATGCCGCATCGACTTCTTCCTCCGTAACGACACCATCCTTCACAAAATCGTAGGCAAGTTGCAACTCATCCGTAGCCGATTTCACTTCGTTGTAGTCTCGTATCCAGCCTTTAAGTTCACGCACCACTTTCATTTGAGCATCAGCCGCTTTGGAATCGCTCCAAAAATCGGGCGATTGCGTTCTCAGTTCCTCCTCTTCGAGTTGAATAGTCTTTGCATCAATGTCAAAGATACCCCCTCAGCGCTTGCTCGCGCTCCAACACTTCTTTTAGTTGGTCTGCTGTTATCATAATCTGTTTCTGTTTCGGTTTGAGGCTGCAAATTTACATGATAATTTCCAATCGGCACACAGGTTGATGGATTAATGATTTGATGATTTATCGATTTACCGATTCATTGATGAAAGAATTTATGAGCGTAGATTTGTCGCGAAACGGATTTTTTAGGAATGTTTCTCACAGATGAACGCAGATTTTTTCTCGCGGATTTTCGCAGATAATTTGTAATTTGAATTCTCCCGCTGACGCAGGAATTTACCTGTGCTCTTGTTTTTCATGATGTTGTCGTCCATCGATGATTTTTAATTCGTTATTTGAATCTTTGAGTGCCCATTACCCATCGGAACCACTTCAATGTGCGTTGAAATTCGTTCTTTTAGCTCTGTCAAGTGCGAAATGACACCAATTATTTTTCCTTCGCTTTGCAGATTTGATAAGGCATTGAGTGCTACATCGAGATAGTCGGAATCGAGTGTTCCAAAACCTTCGTCGATAAACATGGTGTCGATGCGCATATTTTTACCGGCCATATTGGCCAAACCGAGAGCCAACGATAGCGAAACAATAAACTTTTCGCCTCCCGACAGGTTTTGCGCCGTTCGTTCTTCACTGTTTTGGAATTTGTCGATGACCGATAAGTCGAATGGATTGGTACTGTCGCCTGAACGTTTCAGCAGATAGCGGTCCGACATTTTTTGCAATTGTCTGTTCGACAAACTGATTAAATGCTCGAAAGTCAATGCTTGGGCAAAATTGCGGTATTTTTTTCCGTCACCGGAACCAATCAGCTCGTTCAGTTTTGCCCATTTACTGGAAATTGCCTGTTGTCTGTCCTTTTCTTTGAGTTTATTGCCGCTGATCTTTAAATTTTCGGCATTGGACCGTAAGGTTTGCTTGTTCGCCCCAATTTTTTGCGATAACTCGTCCGCCTTCTTTTTTCCTTCTTCTCCTTCTGCTTGAAGTTCTTCAAACGATTTTACCGTAATTCTCAATGCTTGTTTTTCTGCTCTCTCGTTTTCTTTTTCGGACACAATAGCCCTGTTTTTTTCGAGTTCGGTATTTGCTTCATTCTTCTCTTTTTCGGTTTTTACTCTTGCGGCTTCAGCGGCTTCAATCCTTCGCTTCAGCAGATTTTCTTCTTCCTCAACCGATTTTTCACCGAAAATTTCTTTCCGCTGCGCCAAGAGTAATTGCTTTTCTGTTTCAATGCTCAGCTTATCGTTTTGCTTCTCGGTAAGCGATTTTTCCAGGTTCTCTAACTCTTTTCGATTTAACGCGATGCTGCTTTTTAGTGTGGTAGTTAGGTTCGTTAATTCTTCGGTTTGTTTTTTATTCTCGTTCCAGGTGTCAAGGCATCTTTTCAGTCCCTCCATGTTTTCCACGCCATAGTCTTGGAGTTTGACCAGCAAAGATGCTCTTTCCTTTTCGTATTTATCCTTTGCTGTGGCTGCTAATCCTTGTTTGTCGTTCAATTGTTGTTCGGTTAACTTTTGAGCGGTTTCGGCTTCATTTTTTAATCTTTCAACCGCCTCTTTTTCTCTTTGCAAAGCAGGAATTTCTTTGTCTCGGAGGTTTACCAGTTGTCTTTCGCAACTTACTGCTCGTTCGATGATCGCAGTAATTTGTTTAAGTTCGGCTTGTTTCTGTGACAAAATTTCCTTCAGTTTTTCAATTTTATTTTCTCCGTCGGGAATCGTAAAATCAGCCTGTATGCTTTTTATTTCAGCGAGTATTTCCTTTTGTTTTTCTAAATTGTCCGATAGATATTTTTCTTCTTTTGCTCTGTTTTTCAAAGTGTTGTCTCTATCCGAATTGTATGTAGCAAGATTTTTTTCGTTTTGTTGAACTGTCTTCGAGATCTCTTGCCACTGCCTTTTTAACGTTGCCAATTCAATTTCCTTTTCTCCCATCTGCGGAACATTTCCCCGAGCAAACGGGTGCTCCAAGGCTCCACAAAGCGGACATGCCTCTCCGTCTTTCAGCGTTTGTCGGAGTTCATCCAAACTTTGAATGGTCTTTGTCAGTTTGATATTTTCGTCCAGCAAGTTGATTTGACGATCCAGATGGTCGATGGTTATTTTATCGGTTTCAATCTTTTTGGAAAGTTCCTGAATGAACGAATCGAGTTGTCTTATTTTTCCTGCACAGTCTTCTATTTCTTTTTGATTGGCAGCAATTGCCTGCTCAACCTGAATCAGATTTTTGATTTGATTATACAGACCGGAAATGTTTTCTTTTTCTGATTGAAGCAAGGATAGCTCCTTCCCGTCCAATATTGCTGCATATTCCGTCTTCCCGGTTTCAAGTTCCTGCGTTTTTGCTGCCAAATCCTTTTCTTTTTCTGTGAAAACTTTTGCTGCCTGTTGAAGTGCAGCTTCATTCGACTGTAAATCCTTCTGTAAATTGGTTATTTCAGCGTTCAGATTTTCGATTTCTTTGAAGGAAGAGATTAATTGTCGATATTCATTTTCAATCGCCGCATAGGTTGAAACCAATTCTTCATATTTCTGATGTTCACTCGCCCATTTGCGTTTTGCTCCCAACAATTTTTCTGCTTTTTCCAAATCCATATGTTGCTTTTCGAGTGTTTGTGATAATTCATGCAGCTTTTTCTCCAAATCCGAAATGGCTGTCAAAATGGGATGCAACAATTTTTCTTTCTCCGAAATTTTGGTATCGAGCTCTCTGACCTTTTTAAAAAGCGGTTCGAGTTCTTTCTGTTTCTCTTTCAAAGTCTTTAAAGCATTTTCTGAAGCATCAAACGCTTCTTTGGTCGTTATGGTTTTTACTTCCAGTTCAGGCAACTTTCGTTTCGTTTCATCGATTTGCTTTTGCAAACTGTCCAAATCCGAAAGCCATTTCTTCGCATGCTCTATTTTCTGCAACTCCTCGTCCAGCTGTGTTTTTTCATTTTCAAGTGCGGCAATTTCATCGTTCAGGTTTTTAATTTCTTCGTCCGAAAGAATTTTGATGGCTTCGAGTTCAAATAAAACCTTATCTAATTTTTCTTTTTCTGCTTTACTTCGTTCAAAAACCTTTTTCGAAATCTCTCCATAGATTTCGGTTCCTGTTATTTGTTCCAAAAGTTCTCCCTTGTCATTCTTATTCGCTTCCAAAAAAGCAGCGAAACTGCCTTGCGCAAGCAATATCACTTTAGTAAATTGATCGAAGGTCAACCCAAGTATTTCCACGATCTTTGTATCGCAAACACGCAATTGGTCGGCTATGATTTTGTTGTTGGAATCAGAAATCTGACGAACCACCGGCTTTAGATTTCCCGTTCTGGTTCGCTCCTGTTTCCAACTCGATTTCCATGTTTCACCGGCTACTTCAAAAATAATTTCCGAATAGCAATCTTTCTCGCCTCTTGTCATCACGGCATTTTCGCTGCCCGAAATTTCCACACGCGGTGTTTTACCGTACAAGGCGAGTGAAATGGCATCCAGGATAGAACTCTTACCCGCTCCCGTCTTTCCGATGATGGCAAAAAGTCCTTCGTTTGTGAAAACCGATTGTGTAAAATCAATTTCATTTTCACCTGACAGCGAATTGATGTTCTTGAATTTGAGTTTCAAAATTTTCATAAGGCCATGTCCTGTATATGCAAACTGTCAATAATCTCTTTATACAATGCTTTCAGTTCTGTTTTTTGCTCGTCGGGGATATTATTTTTTTCCAATAGCTTGTCGAAAACTTCCATTTCGTTGAGTTCGTCCAACGAATCTGCTGCATCAGCTTGTGTCAAAACTTCATTCAAATATTGGCGGTTCTGAAGTTTGAGCACTTCAATGTTGGAATCGGCGATCTGTTCGTTCACCCACGAAGATAAATCGGGAAAAATTTCATTCCCGGTGTAAATCACTTCCGCCCAAACAGAGGCACCGGTTTTTTTCAATTCCGACAAACGTTGGGCGATGAATTTTTTGTCGCCTACGATGGATTCCAATCTCTGAAAAACAGGAATTTCAATGGTTTCGATGCTTCTCCCGTCATTGAATTCAATAAGGTAAACGTATTTCTTTTGTCCTGCTTCGCCAAATCCCATAGGAATCGGCGAACCGCAAAAGCGAATGTGGTCTTTGATGACAGACGGGATGTGATAATGTCCAAGTGCAACGTAATCGAATGTATCGGGAAAAATGTCGTTGCCAACCGCTTCGATATTCCCGATGTAGGTTTCGCGCACGCCGTCGTCGTCGTTTCTTTTTCCTCCTGCAACAGGCAAATGTCCCGTTGCTATAATCGGAACGGCGACACCCAATTCTTTCCGTTTGTTTTCCGCAAGTTGAGCAATTACTTCATAGTGCTTTTTTATGTTTTCGTTGATTCGTCTCGAACGATCGGAATAATTCTCTCCTTCCGTAAAACGGCTGATATCTCGTTCCCGCAGGAAAGGGACTGCACAAACAATGGCAAGAGGATTCCCATTCCAGTCCGTAACGACAATCATTTCGTCTTCCGGATTTTCTGTCGCATTGCCAATGACCGTAACGTTCAGTGCGGCCAAAATGTCTTTGGGTGCATTCAGGAAACTTGGAGAATCGTGGTTGCCACCCACTACAATCACATTTTCGCAACCTGCCTTCCGCACGTTGATCAGAAAGTCGTAATACATTTTTTGAGCCGTACTGCTCGGCGACGCCGTGTCGAACACATCACCTGCGATGAGCAGCAGGTCTATCGAATTTTCCTGAATCGTTCCGAGCAACCATGCTAAAAATGCCGTATGCTCTTCCTGCCGTTCTTTTTTGGAATAAAGTGTCCGTCCCAAATGCCAATCGGAAGTGTGTAATAGTTTCATAGTTTTACCAATATCGTTCAAATTCCATTTTTATTATCGTTCTTTCATAACCCACGATTTAAATCGTGGGCTTAGATGGTTAATGAAATTGTTTCAATGGATTCATCCATTTTGTTCAATAATTTTATTTTCCTCGTTCGTTTGTTGTTTAAAACCGTTGAAACGGTTCGGGTTATGTTTTTTATTTTCATAACCCTGTATAATCTTCCATGCCTTCTACAATGACTTCGTACACACCGGGAATTATCTCTTCGGTTTCGTGTACATGTCCTTTTTTGAAGTACTGAAAACTACGTTTCAGTATGGGTTCGTCTATATATTGCTCAAATCGGTTCAGCGGAATCTGCATAAGTCATCCGAATTTATAATCACAAAGATATCATATTTCGGTGGGCAGTCGGTAAATGCGGTTGACAAATAGGTCGTTTTATGTATCGGGTGTATATTTTTCTCGGTGATTTACGCAGATTTCTTCTGCTGATTCCCGCAAATTTTCTTGAATATCATCACACGAGCAAATTATTTACATTGGCACACTATACAATTCATTCATGTTGTTTCACAGAAAGTCTTTTGACTTCGCGAACAACCAACGGGAATGCCGGATAAGTCATGTCGTGACCGTAACCTTGCAGTTCTAAAAGTCGGGTTTGCTGATGGCCCACTAGTTTCATCATCCGAGCAAGATAGGCATTCTCTTCGTAGCAGCCCAACATTTCCTGCTCACAGTCGCCGGTGATGAGCAAAAGTGGCGGAGCATCTGCCCTCACGTGCCATAGCGGAGCAAGGGAATCTATCTGTGGCTGCGTATCCTTGATGCCGCGCTCGTTACGAATGGTGAAATGAGTAATCGTCTGACCGCTCAACGGAATCAGTCCCGCAATGCGGTTGGCATCTATTCCGGATTTCGCCAGATAATGCTTGTCGAGACCAATCATCAAGGTCAGGTAACCTCCGGCCGAATGTCCCGAAACAAATATTTTGGTCGTATCGCCTCCAAATTGTGAGATGTGCCGGAAAACCCAAGCCACTGCTGCAGCTGCATCTTCAATGTATTCGGGAGCTTTGGCTCTCGGGGCAAGCCGATAATTCACGCCAATCACGCAAAAATCGTTATTCTTCAAGGCTTCGGGAATTTCTTTGTTCCCACCGGTCAGTCCGCCACCGTGAAACCATACCACAGTTGCGAAATTTTTTTTATTTGTCGGATAATAAATATCCAGTTTGCAACGCTCGTTAATGTATGCGTTTGATTTCCGCAACTGTTCCGAATAGTACGAGATATCGGTTTGGGTTTGATAAACCGTTTTTTTGAGCCATTGCCGTCAATGACAGGCTCATTGTCAAAAAGATGATTGCAAGTTTTTCCTTCATTCTATTTTGGATGTTTGTGAAAAAAAAATTTAACTGAATTTCTCATCAAATTCCTTTATCAAATCATTGAACTCAGTCGGCAATTTATTTGAAACAAACCGGATGATTTCTTCGGAAATTTCGCGATAAAATGCAGCTGCAATGCCGCCGGTCATGCAGGCAATTGTATCGCTGTCGCCTCCAATCAAAATAGCTAAACGAATGGCATTTTCGAAATCAGTGCTTTCCAAAAAAACAATTACAGCTTGTGGTACAGATCCCTGGCAGGTTTCATCAAATTGATTGGTTTTCCGCAAATTTTCAACAGTATTGTTTAAGTCGTAACCAAATGCTGTGGAGATGTATTCCTTGATAAACGCTTTACTTTTTCCGGTGCGAGCATAAAAAAATGGCAGACGCAATTGCTTGAGCTCCTTTAATTCCTTCTGGATGATTGTTGTAACCTCAGCCGATTGTCTTGCGACACACAAAACGGGATCGATATCGTTATATGCAAAACCAACCGGACTCACACGCATTGCCGATCCGTTGCCGAAACTACCGTAAGGCTTCAAATCCCCTCTGATAATCCATTGCATAAATCCTCCACCATAACCTCTGTTGGGATATTTTTTTGCATATTCCCATATATTTTTGCCAAAATCCTTGTGATGTAAAATACAATCAGCCAAAGCGATAGTTAATACCGAGTCATCCGTAAAATCACATTTTTCGTCGAACGAAGGAAAATCGACTGTCCTGATATTGTGAAATTCATAAATCGAACCGATTAGATCTCCAGCAATAGCACCAATAATCGTGTTTTTCATATCGTAATGAAATTTAATATTTTGTATCTCAACGTTCGTCGGATATTTCAACTATCCGAATTTTATTCATCTTGTCATAAAATATCTCCAAATATACAAATTATATTTCATCCAATCGTTCGTGATTTTTAATTCACATTTTCAATACCGTCAGCCGGCCACAATTTCAGCTTCGATAAATTACCGATTCAATGATTTATCGATTTACCGATGGAATCCAAAGCTAACTGTCCCCTTAAGATAAGGCGACAAACAATGCTGCCGGGCAGTGCAGAGATTATGATAATCCTTAAATCCGCAAACCAGTTTCGCCTTTAAGTAAGCAAAGCGCTGATAAGAAATATTTTATCAAACGCTTTGCCATGTGTAAGATTTCACCTGTTTTTATGATACCAAACAAAAAAAAAGAAAAACTTACAGAAGGATGAAATTACAAAAAGTTTCTCAAACAATCACACCATTTGCCGGAATTTCTTTTATTCATGAAGAATTTAACAAATCCGGTCTATCGGATCTTATTGACAATCATCTCGGCACCGGAAACATGACCGGTTATCAATACGGAGAGCTCTTTAGAACCCGGTTTGAGGTGTTCTTTTGTGGCGGTGAAGTTGCAGAAGATGTACAGGAACATTTACGTTCCACCCTTGAAGATATACCGGGCAACCGTGTAGACAGCCCGGACACCTTGCTTCGCGCGATAAAAGAGTTGGCCACCGAAAATACAACAATCACCTCTTCAAGTGGGAAAGAGTACCAATTCAACTTCAATAAAAAGATGAATGATTTGAACATCAAGTCATTGCTATTGACTAAACAGCTAGCAAAGGGCAAAATGTATGATTTTGATTACGACAATCAGATCATAGCGCATGAGAAATATGACGCCAAAAGAACCTATAAACATACGACAGGTTACTTCCCGGGAGTTGCCACGATAAACGACAAGATCGTGTACATTGAAAACCGTGACGGTAACGCCAATCTGTGAAGATCTCACAGAATGAAACACTTGAAAGAGCTTATGAGTTGATTGAAGAGAATGGGATAATGATTAATCGTTCCCGCATGGACGCCGGTTCGTATGCAAAAGATATTATTGATACGGTTTCCGGGCACAGTAAGCTATTCTACATCCGGGCAAACAAATCCGAAAGTATGTTTGAGCAGATATGCCAAATAAGCGATTGGGAAAAAGTTGAAATCAATTATAAATCATACGAAGTAGCCTTAATTCCATTCCGCCGGTTTTTTGAGGATCGAAATTATCGATTGGTGGTCATGCGGGAACAGTCAGATGATGCCCGGTTAGACCTGTTTACAGGAGATAGCTTTATTTATCGCTCCATTTTGACCAATGATCATGCGTCAAGTGAAAAAGAGGTTATCGAATATTACAATATGCGTGGGGCGAGTGAAAAGGTATTCGATATCCAAAACAACGACTTTGGCCGGGGACGCCTTCCCACATCAGAAATGAATAGCAATACAGTTTTTCTGATTCTGACAGCTATGATGAAAAACTTCTACAACCACATCATTAAAAAGGTATCAGACGTATTTACGGATATTTCTATCGTATCAGGAATGAAACGCTTTATATTCAAATTCATTTGTGTCGCCGGAAAATGGATCAGACAGAGTCGTCAATGGAAGCTCCGGCTTTACACCGACCGCCCGTACGATTAATTGCAATTTACCTGATTAACAGTATATTAAAACTCTCTTGGGAAACCTGACAGGGGGAGGTATGTCTTGACATGAAAAATAGCGCAATGTCGCTCAATTTTTCTATAATTTTTTTACTTACTTTGCTCAAAAGCCAAGGCGTTTATATCGGATTGAATGAAAAAATGAAGAAACAAGATGAAATCAACCCAAACGACCTCTCTAATTTTTTTGGTTGCGGATTTTAGGGAATATTTTTTGTCAATCCGATGTGCTATTTCCGGCGTATTATACCGGCCGGAATTATAGTTAGTTGACGATTACCAACATCTCTTTCGTAAAGTTGCAAAGACTTTTCTTCCGAAATACAAAAATAAAAATCGGTGAACTCTGCCGCTTATTATGAACAGACCCACTTCGTTTCGGTCTGCCTTGCTTTGGCCGGACATTTTATCGTTTTTGTTTTTTTACAGTAGAATTGCAGCTTTCATTTGTTTCCTTCGCTTGTGAATAATGTTCGGCAGTATGAAAATACCGTGCACTTATTGGCCATATCGAGAAATTTTACTCACAAATTATTTACCCTATAAATTTTTTTCGGCTACAAAGGTAGATGTAATTTCCCGGAATTTTTTTAAATTTGGAAGTTCATTTCTATTCCGTTGAGTATAAACCACGAGAAATGATGCCAAATATTTAAAACAACGATAAATTTTCGTCATGAACAACAAGTTTCTCGGTTATTTGTCCATACCACTTACATTGGCAGGACATAATATGCAGGCACAACAAGCCGACAAATCGAACGGCAGCGAAAAAACAAACGGTAAAAAAATGAACATCGTGTTCATCCTTTCCGATGATCATCGCTACGATTATATGGGATTTGTCGGGAAAATTCCCTGGTTGCAAACGCCATCGATGGACAGAATGGCACACGAAGGCGCATGGATGAAAAACGCGTTCGTAACCACTTCCTTATCCTCTCCCAGCCGCGCATCCATTCTCACCGGAATGTATTCGCATTCTCACAAAGTGGTAGATAATACGGCTCCCCTACCCGATGGATTGACTTTTTTCCCCGAATATCTGCAAAAAACCGGATACAAAACCGCTTTCTTCGGCAAATGGCACATGGGAAACGATTCGGGCGATCCCCAACCGGGATTCGATCATTGGGAAGCATTCAAAGGTCAGGGCGAATATTACAATCCGCGACTGAACACAAACGGCAAGTGGATTCAATACGCCGATAGTGTGTATGTTACCGACTTACTTACGCAACACGCCATCGATTTCATCGATCAACAAACCAAAAATCATCAGCCCTTCATGGTGTACCTTTCACACAAAGGGGTGCACGACAATTTTCAACCTGCCAAACGACACAAAGGATGTTATCGGGACAAACCGTTGGTATATCCCGCTTCCTTCAATACTCCGAAGTATGGAATTACCACGCCTCCAACTATCGACAGCCTGACAGGAAAGGCAGCATCGGGAAAAGATTTCTATGGTGAAAACATGATGCCAAACTGGGTGAAAAACCAGCGCGAAAGTTGGCACGGGGTTGATTATTCTTATCACGGCAGACCTTGGGAAACGCAAGTGCGCAACTATTGCGAAACGCTCCGATCGGTGGACGAAAGTATCGGTGCCGTGCTCGATTATCTCGTTGAAAACGGGCTGGACAAAAATACGATTGTCATTTACATGGGCGACAACGGTTTTGCATGGGGTGAACACGGATTGATCGACAAACGACAGTTTTATGAAGAATCGGTACGGGTGCCGATGCTTGTTTGGGCTCCCGGACTTTTCCCCGGAGGTGAAGTCGTCGAAAAAATGGTTCAGAATGTCGATATTGCCCCTACCCTGATGTACTGCGCAGGACTGAAAAAAGCTCCGCAAATGGTGGGAGAATCGTTCGTACCACTTTTGCTCGGGGAAAATATCCCTTGGCGCGACAAGATTTTTTACGAATATTATTGGGAGTACGAATTTCCACAAACGCCAACCATGCACGGAGTTCGTACCGATCGCTACAAATATATCCGATATCACGGCATCTGGGATACAAACGAATTTTACGATCTGCAAAACGATCCTGACGAAATGCACAACCTTATCGCCGATCCTGCCTGTCAGGATACGATAAAGTCGTTGAATCACGAACTGTATAATTGGCTCGAATCAACCGGTGGAATGAGTATTCCCTTGAAAAGGACTGAATGGCCACACGGCGATCATCGAAATATGGGAAATTACTGACATTTAAGGTAAGGCCCAAAATGGGAAAGGGCGTAATTCATTCTCTGGTATCGGTTTCATCGTAAGCACCCGATAAATTCCCAGTTTTAGTATTCATCATAATTTTTGATCTTTGCCGGCAAACATAACAATATATGACGCCGATAAGCAAAGAAGAATTTATGATGATACTGGAACGCCAGCAGAACAGTGGATTAAGCATCAAAGATTTTTGTTCCAATGAATCATACGCTGTTTCAAGTTTTCATTACTGGAAAAGCAAATTTGGATTAACCCGTCCATACAATACTCATGCAGGTGAGACTGCTGTGGAAAAACTGGCCCCCATCAGCTTTAATCTTCCGGAAAATAAGCCTGCACGTAAAGCTGCCACATCGGGTAATAATAAAGGAGAGGTCAGAATAAAACTTCCGGGTGGTATCCGGGTCAGTTTTACAGGCAGCACTCAAACAGAAGCCGTTATTAATTTACTCACTCAAATCTACTCTTCCCATGTTCTGTCTAAATGATGCCATGCGCTATTTTCTCTGTCCGGGGAAAACCGACATGCGCAAAGGGATGAACTCTCTGTGCGGAGTTGTACAGAATCAAATGGGATACGATGTTCGTATGGGTGACTGTTTCATTTTCATAAACAGAACCCGCACCACTATGAAAATCCTGCATGCCGAAGACGGAGGTCTGGTTCTATACATGAAAAGACTTGAAGAGGGAACCTTTCGTTTGCCCGGATATGATAAAGAGAGCCGGTCATACCGCATGAGCTGGACAGATTTGGTTATGATGGTTGAAGGAATACGGGACGATCCGAACAACAGGTTGAAGCGATTAAAAGCGCTTAGGAATCACCGGTAAAAAACTTAAATGAAAGTATAAAATATTGCGCTGAAAGCTTGTCTGATTCAGGGGTTTTTAGTATTTTTACGACTAAATAAAAGCCCTTAAAATGGATCAGGCGGAAGCATCAGCGCTCTTAATAAAATCGCAGGCGGAACAAATCCGTCAGCTCTCCGAGGCTAATGCTAAACAGGCGGAACAGTTGACTAACCTGCAACAAAAGATAGACGAGCTCCTTTCGCAAATAGCCTGGTTTACCCGTCAGTTTTACGGACGTAAAAGCGAAAAGTTATCCCGTCTTGATCCCAATCAGCTAAATTTATTTGAAACGCCACAGGATGAGCGCAAACGTCAGGAAGAAATAGAGGCAGAACGCATTGCGGCAGAAAAACAGATCGAGCAGCGTACTGCCGAGAGAAAAAAGGCTCGTTCCAATCGCAAGCTATTGGAAGGACTGCCTGTTATAGAAGTAGTGATTGAGCCGGAAGATGTTGACAGGGACAAATACAAATGCATAGGAGAAGAACGTACCCGAACACTGGAGTTTGAACCGGGTAAACTGTATGTAAAAGAGATCGTACGTCCAAAATATGGATTAAAAGACAATCTTATACCTTCAACAGAAGAAACCCCTGCGGTAATAATAGCACCGCTTCCACTGCTGCCTGTATACAAAGGACTCCCGGGAGCCAGCCTTCTTTCAGAGATACTGCTTCAGAAGTATGAGTATCACCTGCCTTTTTACCGTCAGATAAAACAGTTTCATCATCTGGGCGTAAAAATACCTGCAAATACCCTCAGTGGATGGTTTAAACCTGCATGTGAGTTGCTCAGTCCGCTATACAAGGTCTTGAAGGAAGAAGTTTTGGATACGGACTACATACAGGTTGATGAAACGTAAGCACCCGATAAATTCCCCGTTTTAGTATTCATCTTAATTTTTGATCTTTGCCGGCAAACATAACAATATATGACGCCGATAAGCAAAGAAGAATTTATGGTGATACTGGAACGCCAGCAGAGCAGTGGTTTAAGCATCAAAGATTTTTGTTCCAATGAATCGTACTCTGTTTCAAGTTTTCATTATTGGAAAAGCAAATTTGGATTAACCCGTCCATACAATAATCATGCAGGAGAGACTGCAGTAGAGAAACTGGCACCCATCAGCTTTAATCTTCCGGAAAATAAGCCTGCATGTAAAGCTACAACATCGGGTAATAATAAAGGAGAGATCAGAATAAAACTTCCGGGTGGTATCCAGGTCAGTTTTATAGGCAGCGCTCAAACAGAAGCCGCTATTAATTTACTCACTCAAATCTGCTCTTCACATGTTCTGCCTAAATGATGCAATGCGCTATTTTCTCTGTCCGGGGAAAACCGACATGCGCAAAGGGATGAACTCGCTCTGCGGAGTTGTACAGAACCAAATGGGATACGATGTTCGTATGGGTGACTGTTTCATTTTCATAAACAGAACCCGCACCACTATGAAAATCCTGCATGCTGAACAGGGAGGTCTGGTACTATACATGAAAAGACTTGAAGAGGGAACCTTTCGTTTGCCCGGATATGATAAAGAGAGCCGGTCATACCCCATGAGCTGGACAGATTTGGTTATGATGGTTGAAGGAATACAGGATAATCCAAACAACAGGTTGAAGCGACTAAAAGCGCTGAGAAATCGCCGGTAAAAAACTTAAATAAAAGTATAAGATATTGCTCTGAAAGCTTGTCTGATTCACGGTTTTTTAGTATCTTTACGACTAAATAAAAGCCCTTAAAATGGATCAGTCGGAAGCATTAGAGCTCTTAATAAAATCGCAGGCGGAACAAATCCGTCAGCTCACTGAGGCTAATGCTAAACAGGCGGAACAGTTAACCAACCTGCAACAAGAGGTAGATAAGCTCCTTTCACAAATAGCCTGGTTTACCCGTCAGTTTTACGGACGTAAAAGCGAAAAGTTATCCGGTCTTGATCCCAATCAGCTAAACTTATTTGAAACGCCACAGGATGAACGCAAACGCCTGGAAGAAATAGAGGCGGAACGCATTGCGGCAGAAAAAAAGATTGAGGCGAGTACTGCTGACAGAAAAAAGACTCGTTCCAATCGTAAGCTGTTGGAAGGACTGCCTGTTATAGAAGTAGTGATTGAGCCGGAAGATGTTGACAGGGACAAATACAAACGCATAGGAGAAGAACGTACCCGGACACTGGAGTTTGAACCGGGTAAACTCTATGTAAAAGAGATCGTACGTCCAAAATATGGATTAAAAGACAATCTTATACCTTCAACGGAAGAAACCCCGGCTGTAATAATAGCACCGCTTCCACTGCTACCTATATACAAAGCACTCCCGGGAGCCAGCCTTCTTTCAGAGATAATGCTTCAGAAGTATGAGTATCACCTGCCTTTTTACCGTCAGATAAAACAGTTTCATCATCTGGGAGTAAAAATACCTGCAAATACCCTTAGCGGATGGTTTAAACCCACATGTGAGCTGCTCAGTCCGCTATACAAGGCCTTGAAGAAAGAAGTTTTAGATACAGACTACATACAGGTTGACGAAACAACCCTGCCGGTTATAAACAAAGATAGTCACTATGCAAAAAAGGAGTACCTCTGGATGGTAAGATCCGTAATGAAGAAACTGGTTTTCTTTCATTATGATGAAGGGTCAAGATCGGGAGAAACAGCCTGTTCTTTATTAAAATCATTTGAAGGTTACCTTCAAAGTGATGGGTATGGTGCCTATAATGTCTTTGAAAGAAACGACAAGGTGTGTCTGGTTGCATGTATGGCCCACATAAGGCGTCGCTACGAAACAGCGTTGGATGAAAATAAAACGCTGGCCGAATATGCATTAAAGCAGATACAGCAACTTTACCGAATAGAAAGAATGGCAGATGAGCAGAACCTGTCGTTTGATGAGCGCCGTAAAAAAAGGAACGAGCTTGCCGGTCCTATCTTGCTGTCTTTTGAAAAATGGATGGAGAAAACATATCCCACGGTATTACCCAAGAGCCGTATGGGTGAAGCAATCAGTTACTCCTACTGTTTATGGCCACGTATGAAAAATTATTTAAAAGACGGCAGATTAAAAATAGATAACAACCTGGCAGAAAATGCCATCAGACCGATAGCCGTATCACGGAAAAACTTCCTGTTCTGCGGTAACCACGAAGCTGCTCAGAATACTGCCGTAATCTGTTCTTTGCTTACATCGTGCAAAGAATCCGGCGTAAACCCCAGAGAGTGGCTTAATGATGTAATCTCAAAAATGCCATACCTTCAGAAACCGGGAAATGATGAAACCCTGAAGTCACTCTTGCCTAACAGGTGGAAAAAAGAGGAATCTAATAATACGCTAATAATACGCTAACGATTACCGGTAAAAGTTTGGAATTTCTGCACCAAGATTATAAACGCCAAAGTTTATTAGGAATAAATCAAGGGGTATTTAATCGGGTGCTTACCCTTTGAAAATAGTAGGCACGCTCGACGATTACGATCAAAGCATGTTTGACGCCGTGATTCCGGCCGATACCTCGCTTTTGCAAAACAGCGACCTGCGCCAGTTTGATCTACAAGCCGAAAAAGTAAAAAAAATGTACGAAATGCAAAAACTGCAATTTGCCCCGTCGCTGGTATCATCCTTCCAATATACCTATATGAGTCAAAACAACGATTTCAAATTTAGCGACTATAAATGGGATCCATACTCTACGGTGGGAATTACGTTATCAATACCCCTGTTTAATGGAGGGCAACGATATAATAATCTGAAACAAACAGAATTGCAGATAAATCAACTTCAATATCAACGCGTAGATCTTCAACGAAACCTGAAACTTGCAGTTAAAAACAATATTGATTTGATTAATAAGAATATCGAACAAATTGTGGCTACACAGTCGTCGGTAGAGCAAGCTCGAAAAGGGTACGATATCACTTTGAAACGCTACGAAACCGGTATGGGTACTATTGTAGAACTTAATTCGGCCGCCTTGGGGGTAACTAATGCCGAATTGCAATACAAAAATGCCATTTATGATTATCTGGCAGCCAAAGCCGATCTCGAAAAAGTTCTTGGATATACCATCGAACCTGTGAATGTAAATAAATAGAAAAATAATAATAAAGTAATGATTTTTGTTATGAAAACATCTTTCAACATCATCAAATGCGCTCCTTTAATGGCAGTATTATTGCTTGCTTCATGCGGAGGCAAAGAATCTTCGACACAAACCGAAACGGAAAAAAGAAAAGTTACCGTTGAACAAGTTCATGTGGTTTCGGTAGATCAGCTTGCAAAATTTACGGCAACCGTTGAAGCTAATCTGAAAAACAATATTGCTCCGGCTATGGGCGGACGCATTAGAAATATTTTAGTGGATGTGGGCTCTCCTGTTTCGAAAGGGCAGAAACTGGTTTTAATGGATCAGACAAACCTTTCACAACAACAAACTCAACTATCTACACTCAAAAGAGATCATGAAAGATATCTCGAACTGTATAAGGTGGGAGGTGTTTCCAAACAACAACTCGATCAGTTGGAGTCGCAGATTCAAGTAATGGAAACAATGATCTCCAACCTTATCGAAAATACAACGCTTATAAGCCCTATTAGCGGAGTAGTTACGGCTCGTAACTACGATCCGGGTGATGTGGCTGCGCAATTGCCAATTCTGGTTATCGAAAATATCAATCCCGTGAAAGTATTGATAAACGTTTCAGAAACCTATTATCAGCAAGTATCCAAAAACACTCCCGTCCAAATACAGGCAGATGCGGTCGGAGATCAGACTTTCGAAGGGAAAGTTTCTGTTGTTTATCCAACTATAGATCCCATTTCACATACTTTTCCCGTAGAGATCACCGTAAACAATCCCAACTCAATTCTTAGACCGGGAATGTATGCAAGAGTAACGATGAACTTTGGAACAAAAGAACATCCCGTGATACCGGATAGAGCAGTTCAAAAACAGGTTGGCACCGATGAGAGATATGTTTTCATCGAAAAAGAAGGGAAAGCCGTTTACACTAAAGTTGAGTTAGGCACAAGATTAAACGATAAATATGAAATAGTTTCCGGCTTGAATGAAGGAGACAGAATTATTGTTGACGGAAGCGCAGGGCTTATCGAGGGCGCGGAAGTTGAAGTGGTGTCAAATATCAACCAATAAAATGCTCGTAACAATAAATTACACGAAAAAAAGTTACACATGAAACCATACGAAAGTGCAGTAAAAAATCCTATAGGCACGTCATTGATCTATATCGGACTTGTTTTGATCGGACTTATCTTCTATTTCCAGTTACCGGTCGATTTGCTACCCGATATCGAAATGAACGTAATATCGGTAATGACCTATTATCCCGGTGCCGGAGCGGATGACGTGGAAACCAACGTAACACGTCCGATGGAAGATGTATTGAACGCAACTGAAAACTTGAAACATATCACTTCTCAATCACGTGACGGAGTTTCGGTTATCATGCTTGAATTTGAATATGGTACCGATACGGATGTTTCGATGAACGATATTCGGGATAAATTGGAGCTATCCTCTCAATTTTTACCTGATGGAGCTTCATCGCCTATGTTGCTGAAATTTAGTACAGACATGATCCCCGTGATGATGCTTTCAGCTACAGCCGATCAGAGCTCAGAAGCCATGTACAAAATTCTGGACGAACAAATCGTAAATCCATTGAACAGAGTAAAAGGAGTTGGTACGGTTGCAATTTCCGGAGCAAGTCAGCGTGAAGTTCAAGTGAATGTAACTCCCGAAAAACTCGAAGCTTATCAACTCTCTCTCGAGCAAATAGCACAAGTTATCGCCGCTGAAAACGTAAACATTCCTGCGGGGAATTTTGATGTAGGTTCCAAAACTTATATGCTGCGCCTCGAAGGAGAAATGAGAGATAGCAAAGAGTTAAACAACCTGATTGTTGGAAGCAGCAAGGGAAGCCCTATATACCTGCATAACGTTGCTTCGGTGGTAGATACGGTCAAGAGTCGTGTACTGGAAAGCTATACCAACGGCCAACGCAGTGCAACCATCATCATTCAAAAGCAAACAGGCGCAAATTCGGTGAATATAGTAGATGCCGTAAAGGAAAGACTTCCTGAACTAACAAAAAATCTACCACCTGACATTAAACTTGAAATAGTGACTGATACTTCCGATTACATCAAAGTCGCTATAGCCAGTTTGACAGAAACCATTTTGCTCGCCTTGCTAATAGTAGGTGTTGTCGTACTGTTTTTCCTTGGAAGATGGAGAGCAACCATCATTGTGTTGACAACCATTCCTATATCATTGATCGGTTCGTTCATTTACCTGATGCTCACAGGAAACACCATTAATGTCATTTCATTGTCTTCTCTTTCGATAGCCATCGGTATGGTGGTAGATGATGCGATCGTAGTACTCGAAAATATCACTACACATTTGGAACGAGGAAGTCGCCCCAAACAAGCAGCCATTTATGGAACGGAAGAGGTTTCGTTGTCCATTATCGCATCCACGCTCACCATTATAGCCGTATTCTTACCAATGACAATGACAACTGGTCTTGCCGGTATAATGTTTGAACAACTCGGATGGATGGTAACGATAATCATCGGTTTGTCGTTGGCTATCGCTTTGAGCCTTACTCCAATGATGAGCTCGCACATGTTGAGAGCGACCAAAGATATGAATAACAATGGGTTCGACAAATGGTATCAAAAAACAATTTTGCCGCTGCTTAACAATCTCGACAAGCAATATGCACGATTAATTAATTGGGTATCACGTCATCGTTGGACTACGACTGGAATGATAGCTATAATTTTTGTTGTCGGAGCCATTATTTCGGCGCTCACTCTTAAAACAGAGTTTATGCCTGCGGCCGATAACGATCAAATTGCCATTACAGTAGAAATGCCAACCGGTACACGCGTGGAAATCACACGAGAAATCGGATTGAAAATTGAGGAAATGTTAAGCGAAAAATATCCCGAAATTCAGATTGCAACATTTACTGTAGGTCAGGCCGATGAAGAAAATTTATTTGCCTCAATGCAAGATAATGGAACCAACCTTATTAATTTAACGCTTCGCATGATAGATGGAAGCGAACGAAAGAAAACGATTTTTGAAATTTCGGATGAGATAAGAAACGATTTGGCCCAAATGCCGGAGCTTTACCGGTACAATGTTCAACCTGGTGGTGGAAGAATGTCCACTATGGGTGGAAGTTACGTAAATGTGGATATCTACGGCTACGATTTAACCACAACGGATAGAATAGCGGCAGAGTTGAAAACAAAACTCTCGGACATCGAGGGCCTAAGAGACGTAACTATTTCTCGTAAGGATTACCGCATTGAATATCGAATAGATTTCGATCGCGAAAAACTTTCTCTCAATGGATTTACCATGGCTACTGCAGCGAGCGCAATCCGTAATAGAGTGAACGGTCTGATTACATCTCAATATCGCGAACAAGGCGAAGAGTATGATATAACCGTGCGCTTCGACGAAAAAAACCGTCAATCGATCGAAGATATTCAAAATATCACGATTTACAATCCAATGGGAGTTGGCGTAAAAGTTCGCGATCTTGGAACTGTGAGTGAAAGCTCTTCACTTCCGCAAATAGATAGAAAAGACCGAGAACGCATTGTCACGGTTCAAGCCAATATTCTGAACAGAGCACTCAACGAAGTAGTTTTGGATGTAAATCAGGCGATCAACAGTACCTCTATTCCGGCCGGCATTGGCATTGAAATTACAGGTTCACTCGAAGATCAACAAGAAGCCTTTGGTGATCTTTTCATACTTCTAATTATTTCTACGCTACTTGTTTACATTGTAATGGCTTCGCAATTCGAATCCCTCACCTACCCCTTTATCATTATATTATCCGTTCCATTTGCCTTTATCGGATCGTTGCTATTACTTGCCATCACGGGAACTCCGGTTGGAATTATGGCATTCATCGGTCTGATTATGTTGGTGGGTATGGTTGTGAAAAATGGTATCGTGCTCATCGATTATATCAATCTTAATCGCGAGCGAGGAATGTCTATTATTTCGGCAGTAGTTCATGGCGGACGTTCAAGACTTCGTCCCGTATTAATGACTGCTTTAACTACCATTTTGGGTATGATTCCTTTGGCTATTGGCACCGGACAAGGATCAGAAATTTGGAAATCACTCGGTATCTCGATTGTAGGAGGTATGACATTCTCCACTATTGTAACTCTCATTTTCGTTCCCGCCATGTATTCCATATTTGGAAGCTATGGTGTACTCAGAAAGCGTAAACAACATCGCGAAAAGCTTCTTGTTGAAAGCGAAACCAACTCACAAGATAAGCCTTCGAACGAAAACTAAAGCGCAGTAACATCATTCAACTAAAACATTGAAAAATAGATATGAAAGCAGTAATGATTATATTAGACCAAGCTCACTACGATGATATTACTAACCAACTGAGCAAACTCAATATTCGAGGGTTTACATCGTGGAAACCGGTATATGGAAGAGGCAGCAAAACAGGATATCCGCATTATGGGACTCATGCTTGGCCCTCGCTCAACAATGCAATTCTCACTGTAGTCGAGGATCATCATTTGAAGCCGTTGCTTCGTTTTTTGAAAGAGCTCGATGATCAGTATCAAAATCTCGGCCTCAGGGCTTTTGCCTGGAATATTGAAGATATGATTTGATTCTTTTCAAAAATTTTACGCGATAAGTAATGCTTTTTAAGTCCCATAAAGATCCATCCGGATCTTTATGGGATTGTTTTTAAATAGTTGAATACTTTTTGTATTTCAGTCCCCAAATATGAACAATAGGTTATTTCGAAATGTTCTATTTGTGAAAATTATTACATAATTAAGGAGATGAAAAAGCATCTTCCAACTCATAAAATATAACATTATGGACAAGAAAACAATCGGAACAAACGCAGGCATTATTTGGAATCTGTTGTATAACGGCCAAAAATGGAACTGCAAAAAATTGATGGAAGATTCCGGATTATCGGAAAGGGAGGTGTTGATGGCAATTGGATGGTTGGCTCGAGAAGACAAAATCGAATTTGAAACTTGTCCCGACGGTTCGGAATGCTATTATCTCATTATTAATTATTTTTGATTGAAACAATAACTGATTCAAATGCAAAACAGGCTGCTTCAAAAGTTGGAATGAAGCAGCCTGTTTTGAGTATTTAGATTTCTTGCTGTTTTCTATCTCTCGTTCAAAGAAAAAGAATAAGGTGAGTCTATTTTTTGTATGCCGCGTGTCGTGTTTGGAGTTTCCGACATTGTAATATCTATCGTAGCACCACACAACAAATCTTCATGTGCTAAATAATTTTTGGAATAAGGTCTGCCATTCAATCGAAATTCCCTGATATATCGCTTCGAAGGATCGTTATTGACCGCATTTATCCGAATAGTATTCCCATTCTCGAGCTTCACAGTCATCTTATTGAATAAAGGCGATCCGATCACATATTCATTGCTTCCCGGACAAACCGGATAGAATCCCAACGCCGAAAATACGTACCACGCCGAAGTTTGTCCATTGTCCTCATCGCCACAATAGCCATCGGGATGGGCGTTATAGAGTTTATCCATCACTTCGCGAACCCAATATTGAGCTTTCCACGGCTCACCGGCATAGTTGTAAAGATAAATCATATGTTGAATAGGCTGATTTCCATGAGCATACTGTCCCATGTTCATGATCTGCATTTCACGAATTTCGTGAATGACGCCCCCATAATAGCTATCGTCAAAAACGGGCGGCATTTTAAATACCGAATCAAGCATATTGACAAAAACTTGATTTCCTCCCATCAAATCGATCAATCCTTGCGGATCATGAAATACGGACCAAGTATAATGCCAACTGTTGCCTTCGGTGAAAGCATCTCCCCATTTAAATGGACTGAAAGGCGATTGAAATGTTCCGTCTTCGTTTTTCCCTCGCATGAGTTTGTATTCCGACGAATAAAGATTTCGATAATTCTGACAACGTTTGGCGTAAAAATCTATCTCGCTTTGCGGACGTTTAAGCGCTTGGGCCAACCGATAGATCGTCCAATCGTCATAAGCATATTCGAGCGTACGTGCAGCACTCTCGTTAATGCCAACATTGTAAGGGACGTACCCCAATTTGTTGTAATATTCGTATCCCAATCTACCGGTTGATGAAACAGTGGGATGAACATGATTGGCCCCAAAAACTACCGCTTCGTAGAGTTTTTCGATATCATAACCTCTTAACCCTTTCAGGTAAGCATCGGCAACGATGGAGGCGGAATTATTGCCAACCATGCAACTCCGATGCCCGGGACTTGCCCATTCGGGTAGAAATCCGCTTTCTTTGTAGGTATTTATCAATCCTTCCTGAATTTCCTTGTTTACAGACGGATAAACAAGATTGAGCAATGGGAACAAAGCTCTGAAGGTATCCCAAAATCCGGTATCGGTGTACATATATCCGGGTAAAACCTGGCCGTTATATGGGCTGTAATGAACTACCTTTCCATTTGCATCGATTTCGTATAACTTGCGTGGAAATAGCGTCGAACGGTAAAGAGTGGAATAAAATGTGCGTTGTTGATCAAGGTTTCCTCCTTCGATTTCGATTTTCCCCAACACATCGTTCCATGCCTTGCGACCATCGGCCATGACGGTTTCGAAATCTTTCGACGAAACTTCTTTCAGATTTTGCCATGCCTGATCGTAACTGATAAACGACGAAGCAACTTTAGCCGTAATTTTTTCGCCTCGCTTTGTTGCAAAACCCACAATGGCTCCTGCATGATCAGCATCAATTTTCAAAGCATTTTCTACAAATTTGCCATTATCAACGATTTGTCGATATTGAAAAGGTTTATCGAAAACAATTACAAAATAATTTTTGAAATTGTCGGGGACGCCGCCACTGTTGCGGGTTGTAAACCCAATTACAGCATTGTTCGAAGGTATAATCTCAACAGCCGACCCTTTATCGAAAGCATCGATCACCACAAACGCATCTTTTGTTTCAGGAAAAGTAAAACGGAAAATAGCAGCACGATCGGTTGGTGTTATTTCGGTTGTTATATCGTAGTCAGCCAAATAGGCACTATAGTAATACGGCGTTGCTTTTTCGGCTTTATGCGAATACCAACTGGCACGCTTTTGTTGATCGAATTCAGGCTTTCCGGTGAGGGGCATGATGGCAAACTGACCATAATCGTTGATCCATGGGCTTGGCTGATGGGTTTGCTTGAAACCGTTGATTTTCCCGTCGGTGTAAACATATTGCCAACCATCGCCCATTTTTCGTGTTTGCGGTGTCCAAAAATTCATACCCCACGGACGAGCAACGGCAGGATACGTATTTCCGTTGGAAATAGCAAATTCCGATTGGGTTCCGACTAAAATACTCACATAATCCACAGGATCGTATTTGGTTTGAGCCAGGATCGAAACGGAACAAAAGATCGATCCCAAAATGAATGTCCATAAAAAATTTTTCATTTCTCAGCTTTTTAACAAGTTTAATTTATTTTCCTTCTCCAACTTCACCATCAGTTCGCCAAACAAAGTATTTGCCCATGCAAACCATTTTCGGGTGAAATGCGATGGATCGTCCTTATGAAACGATTCGTGCATAAATCCGGTATCGCCATCCGTATCACGCAGCATACGTATATCCTGTCTGATTTCTTCATCATTGCTGCTGGTCATGGCGTGCATGATGATGCTCATTGGCCAAATCATGTCATAACCGATGTGAGGACCGCCAATGCCATGTCCGGCTTTCCCTTCGAAAAAATAGGGATTATCTTTACTCCAAACAAATTTGCGCGTATTTTGATAAATAGGATCACTATTGTTAATAGCACCGAGATAAGGAAGTCCCAACAAACTCGGTACATTGGCATCATCCATAATGTATTGATTTCCAAAACCATCAACTTCGAAAGCATAGATTTTGCCATATTTAGGATGTGTGTGAACTGCATATTTGTGCAAAGCTTCCTCCACCTCATTCGCCAAAGAACGACATGCTGTGGCAAAATCCTTTTCATTGGTAACCTCCTCGGATATTTCGGCAATTTGTCGAAGCGAAATAACGGCGAAGAAATTGGAAGGCACTAAAAATCCGAACGTCGTGGCATCATCGGAAGGTCGGAACGACGAAACAATCAAACCCACAGGATTTACCGGATTGCCAAAACCATCGTTGCACACGGTGTCCAACTGACGATCGGTTACACGACGAAATGAATACGGGCCTAAACCGTTTTTCCGCTGTTGTTCCTTGAAGGTTTTCAATACGGAATGCATCGCATTTTTCCAATCTTCATCAAAAACAGAAGCATCGTTGGTCGTTTTCCAATAATGATACGAAAGGCGAACAGGATAACACAGCTAATCGATTTCCCATTTCCGTTCGTGAAGCATCGGATTCATCTTTGTAAAATCCTTCATCCATTCGCCGTCCGGCTTTGGATCGTGATTGAATGCATTGGCATATGGATCGATGAGAATGCACTGAGCTTGACGATGAATAACGCCGGCAATCATTTCGCGAAGATGAGCATCTTCTGCGGTCAATGGTAAATATGGCCAAACCTGAGCGGACGAATCGCGTAGCCACATGGCATCAATGTCTCCCGTAATGACAAAAGTATCGGGTTTCCCGTTTCGAGAACTAAATTTTACAGTAGTATCCAGCGTGTTGGGATAGCAATTCTCGAACATCCATGCAAGTTTTGGGTCCGGTATTTTTGATTTTATTCTTGCAACGGTTTGATCGACCGATTTCGAACTAAAATTACGCCGAACAAGAGCCGGACGTTTTGAAACATAAGTCATTCCACTTGACGATATTTTCGTCTGACCCATTATCCATTCAGGCGATGCAGCTGCCGCTACAAATCCAAGACTTCCTTTTTTGATAAACTCTCTACGTGTTGTCATTTTTCGCTTAAATAATTATGTTGTGGTGAAACTAAAAACAATTCCCAAATTTAACAATTTAGGCCGATATTGCTAATTTATCTTATTCCAAATCGGGTAATTCGGCAAAAAGCTCGATCATACATGCATTGTCGAGGAGCGATTTGTGAGGCTGAGTTGTTTTTCGATACCAACTATTGCCAAACAATCCGTTTTCGTCCAATGTATGGTGAAAGGCATAGTATGCATTCTCTTTCAATGTTTTAATAAATATATCATTTTCATCAATTGCATAAAGCTCTTTCAGTCCTCGTAATAATATAACGTTGAACCAGGGAGAATCGGGATAAAAAAGCATTTTTCCATCTTGTGTTTCCTGTTCTTTAACAAAAAAATGATAAGCACCTTCGGCAGAAAGTTGAGCATCTTGAAGATAATTCTTCTTTTTGGTGATTTTATAAAGTCTGACTGCAGCTTCTATCATCTGACCTGTATTATATGTATATTTTTGTTTGCTGATGCGGCCATCCAGATTCACATTATCCCAATAGACGTTATCGGATGGATCAAGCAAATTTTGCTTTGTCCAATTATAAATTTCGATGGCTTGGTCGAGGTATTTCTTTTCATGGGTGATTTCGTGTAAGCGGGTACACAACACTGCAGTAGGAGCATTAGAGCATGTGTTTTTGCTACGTTTCTTTTGTTCGCACCAATACACGCCACCTCCCAACACATCGTCTTTGCCGCTCATGATGAAATCATAAAGTTGCTTGGCTTTTTGCAAATATTTTTGCCGATGGGTTGTTTCGTACAAGGTACAAAAATCGAGCGCTATCCAAACATTGTCGTCATAATAACGATCACTTTTGCCGGCAAAAGTGGGATATGACTGATACGCAGCAGGATCACGACCGGAATCCCAGTATTTTTCCAAACCCGGCAAAAGGTGATTTTCGAGCAAATCGAGATATTTGCGATCTCGTGTTTCTCGAAACAAAGCAACAACTCCTGATATTACACCTGAATATGGCCACAAGTAAGAAACATCTTGCCGGTGTTGCTGATCGGCTCCTTCGGCAAGATAATCGACTTTGTTATCTATTTTTCTCGGATAAGTTTCTGCCAAAAGTCCATATTCGGGAACATGATAAAGCCTCAGTACTCGATTCAAAACAGAATCCGAAATCATGATGTTTTCCTTTTTCAGGCCATCGCAGAACGATTTATCCTCTGCCGACAAGAAACCAGAAAGAGTGAAAAAAAGAGTGGCCGTTAATAAAATACGAAGAAATGTTTTCATTTTTCGACCTCCTTTATAAAATTGATTGGCAATTTTTTGCGAAATGCTTCCTTGAAACAAATCAAAGTTTCGGTGCGCGCCAAGCCAATCGGTTGAATTTTTTCGTGAATAAGCGACAATAAATCGTGATTGTTACGGACATAAACCTTTATCAACAAGTCATAATCGCCCGTAGTGTAGTAACATTCCACTACCTCATCTATTTTTTCCAATTCCTTCACTGCGTGATCGTAACTACTCGGATTGTTGAGAAAAATCCCAATATATGCACAAGTTTCATATCCGATTTTTTCGAAATCAATCAGAAATTCCGAACCCTTAATCACACCAATATTCATGAGTTTCTGAACGCGCTGATGAATAGCCGCACCCGAAACGCCACATTCGCGAGCAACTTCCAAAAAAGGAATGCGCGCATTGTTTACGATTAGATTCAATATCTTTTCGTCTAATTCATCCAAATCATGATATGCCATAAAAATAATTAATTTATCGTGAATAAACAGAATTTAAATCTCTCAAAAAATGTTCGACAGAAACCGACTACGCGTTATTTCAATCGTTCGTCGATAAACTGCTCAAGGCAATATAAGCAAAGGAACCAACTGCGGTCAAAAGTGCCGATTCGTCAATCAGAAACGAATCGGAATGTAAAGCACCCGGTTTTCCGGAAATCCCGGCAACGCCAAATCGATAATAGCAGCACGGATAAAGTTGCGAAAAAAAGCCGAAATCGTCGGCAGTCATTCGTTTCGGAAATTCCAAAACAGGTGCTTCTCCAAGATATTCAACGACTTTCGCCCTCACTTTTCGATTTACAACCTCATCATTCACCACACAGGGATATCCATCGGGCAGAACAGTTTCACAAACACATCCGTAAGCATCAGCCGTTGACTTGGCAATGCGCGGAATAGCTTCGAGCATCCGCCGGCGCTCTTCTTCGTCCATGCAACGCAGCGATCCTGCAAGTGTAACCGCACCGGGAACAACATTCGTTGCTCCATTGGCAATAAATTTGCCGAAGGACAGTACCATCGGATTGAACGGATTACGCAGCCTGCTGACTACTTGCTGCATGGCAACTACGATATTCGAAGCCGCAAGCACCGTATCGTTCAGTTCGTGAGGCAATGCGCCGTGCCCTCCCTGTCCTCGGACAGTGATATGCACTTCGTCGGCCGAAGCCATAATCGTGCCGGCTTGAAACCCGACTGTACCGGCAGGCAAATCGATATAGGCATGTTGTTTGACAATGAAGTCGGGATGAAAATCGCGAAAAACTCCATCTTTTAGCATCAAATCAGCGCCACCCGGTGATTGTTCTTCCCCCGGCTGGAAAACAAAAAGCGCCGTTCCGGAAAATTCATTTCGAAGCGAAAACACGATTTTCGCCACCCCCATCATTGCTGCCGACTGGACATCGTGTCCACAGGCATGCATCACGCCGTCGTTCTCCGATTTATATTCAACCTCGTTTTGTTCCTGCACAGGCAAAGCATCCATATCGGCAACAAAGGCAAGTGTTTTTCCTTTCCCGGACTTTAACCCTTCCACCCAGGCTAAAATACCATATCCTCCGATATTTTTTCGATAGGGAATATTTTCAACTTCAAGAAAATGGCAAATATATTCCGAAGTCAGCTTCTCGCGATAAGATAATTCCGGATGTCGATGCAACCAATGGTAATGTTCTACAACTTCAGTAAAAACCTGTTCGGAAAGTTTTTGTATCGTTTCTGCTAATTTTGTCATTAACTTTCGGTTAAATGATTCCCACTCAATCGAGTTTATGAATTACAATTCCCGAACGCAATTTTGGTTCAAACCATGTAGTTTTGGGAGGCATAATATTACCGCTGTCGGCAATATCCATCAATTGTTTCATCGAAACAGGATACAATGCGATGGCGAGAGCCATTTCGCCGCTGTCCACCCGTTTTTTGAGTTCACCCAAGCCACGAATTCCGCCCACGAAATCGATGCGTTTGTCGCTGCGCAGGTCTTTGATTCCCAAAATTTCGTCGAGAATGTAACGAGAAGTGAGAGTAACATCGAGTTGCTCGATCGGATCGTCATCATTGATTATCGAAGGACGTGCCGTTACGCTAAACGATTTTCCATCGAGATAAATCGAGAAATTGTGTAATCCGCGAGGCTTCTGAATTTCGGTTCCTGTAGGTTCGACAATGAAATTTTTTCCGAGTTTCTGCAAAAACTCTTCAGGCGTTAGTCCGTTCAAATCTTTTACCAACCGATTGTAATCGATAATGGTAAGTTGACTTTGCGGAAAACATACGGCCATGAAATAGTTGTATTCCTCATCGCCTTTGTGGTTCGGATTATTCCGGGCTTTTTCGGCACCAACCAGTGCAGCCGCTGCCGAGCGATGATGGCCGTCGGCAATGTACATGGCGGGAATCGAATCGAAAATGCGAGTGACGGCATCGATGTCTTTTTGATCGGACACGAGCCAGAAATGATGTCCGACACCGTCTTCCGAAACAAAATCATATTCGGGAGCTCCGGACGTAATGCGCCTCACTATTTCATCAAGTTCCGGCCGATCCGGATAGGCAAAGAAAACGGGCTCGAGATTGGCATTAGTTATTCTGACGTGCTTCATGCGGTCTTCTTCCTTATCTCGCCGTGTAAGTTCGTGTTTCTTGATTTTTCCGGTCATATAATCGTCCACATAAGCTCCGACGACAATGCCGTATTGCGTCTTTCCGTTCATGGTTTGGGCATAGACGTAATACATTTCGCGATCGTCTTGCACAAGCCATCCTTTTTGCCGGAACAAACGAAAATTTTCTGCGGCCTTTTCATACACATCGGCGTCGTGTTCGTCTTTTCCCACTGGAAAATCAATCTCCGGCTTGATGATGTGATAGAGCGATTTTTCATTCCCTTCGGCTTCTGAGCGGGCTTCTTCCGAATTTAACACATCATAAGGACGCGATGCCACCTCTTTAACCCATTCTTTGGGGGGTCGAACGCCTTTAAAAGGTTTTACTTTCATCTTTTTTAGATAATTTTTTTCAAAGGTTATTATTGCACAAATTTAGATGATAATATTGACAAAGGAAGAACCCGAACAAATATTTTTCGAGAAAAATGTGTATTTTGAAATAAATATGTATTTTTGAAATAAATATAATTGACGGTATGATCCAAATTCCCGAAAACAAAATTATTGATGCAGCCCGGCAAGGTATGGACGAATTTTTAAAAGTATTTTCCGATGCATATCTCGATGAAGTTGATGGCACACTTTCGGCTGAAAATATGCCAAAACTTACGGGTTATCAACATGCATTGCTCGCCTATCGGTTTTTTCAGGAAGAAGTAAACCAAGGCGGATTCGTTCAACTCATTCAAAACGGGTTTGGAGGTTATATTTTCGACAATCCGACGGCCAAAGCATGGAAAATATTTGGCGCAACGGAAGCGGCAAAAATTCTGTACAAAGCCAAAGAAATCTATGATGCGCATCGCACCGAATTGGAACGTGAAACAACCGATGAAGAATTTACGGCCATGTATGTCGATTTCGAACAGTTCGACGAGCTGGAAGAAAATTATTTTCTGATCGAAGAAGAACAGACCGCTAAAATTGCTTCGTTTGTGGACAACCATATCGAAGAATTCGCTCAAATTATTTAATATACGCCTTTAATATACGCCCCATTCATTTTTGCCGATATGACAGTCAAATCGTTAAAAAAATTCATGTATCTGTCCATTGCTGCAGGTATTGTTACTATTGTACTAAAATTTATAGCTTATCGAGTTACCGGATCAATCGGTTTTTTTTCTGATGCTTTGGAATCAGTCGTCAACTTACTGGCTGCTGCTTTTGGTTTGGCAATGCTTCATGTTTCGGAAAAGCCGGCCGATGCCGAACACGAATTTGGGCACGGCAAAGCAGAATATTTTTCGAGTGCCATCGAGGGAGCGCTGATTCTTTTAGCGGCTTTCAGCATTATCTGGTCTGCTATTCCACGATTGATTCATCCGATTGCATTGGAAAATATCAATATCGGATTGCTTTTTTCTATCGGAGCTTCGCTTGTGAATCTTACTGTCGGACAAGTTCTTATTCGCAACGGGAAGAAAAGCAAATCGCTTCTCGTAGAGGCTGACGGAAAGCATTTGATGACTGACGTCTGGACTTCAGCCGGCGTGATTATCGGAATTTTCATGGTTAAAATTACAGGTATTCTTATTCTCGACCCGATTATTGCCATATTGGTAGCTCTCAACATTGTTTATACGGGCTATCGCCTCATTAGCAGATCTACCAACGGATTAATGGATGCATCAATCTCGGAATCCGAAATCAATCAAGTGAAGAAATATCTCGACAGTTTGAAAGAAAAAAATATCACATATCATTCTTTGATGACACGTCAGGCCGGACAACGAAAATTCATTTCGTTTCATTTACTCGTACCCGGAGCATGGACTGTGCAACAAGGGCATGAAAATGCAGATATGATTGAAGAAACGATCGAGGATATGTTCGACGAACCGGTTACGGTAACTTCACATATCGAACCGGTAGAAGATCCTGCCTCATTGAAAGATATAGGAATTGACCGCAAGAAGAAGAACCGTTAAAAAAACTCACACATATTCATCAAACATAAAAACAAACACATTTTTTCGATTCATACCCTTGCATTTATCTTAAAATTTTCATTCCCAGCCATACGGCTATAATTCCAAGCACAACACTTGCCAGCAAATAAAGCAAAAAAACTCCCCATTGATTCATTTCTATCAAACGGTAATTTTCGAACGCGAAAGTTGAAAAGGTCGTGTATCCGCCGCAAAAACCAATGATAAAGAGCAACCGAAATGTTTGATTGTCTGGACTGTGAGAAAGCATCCATCCCGAAAAGATTCCGATAAGAAAACATCCGATCAGGTTTGAGGCAAGCGTTCCAAGAAAAAGCCATTGCGCGGCAACAAATCGTGCCGTAAAGCGCGAAGTGAGAAATCGCATAATGCTTCCAATTCCTCCACCAATACCTACGAACAATATATCTTTAAACATACAAAATCGATAATCCTTTTTTTAAACCTGTTCTATTTTCCGTAGTTTCACATAATAAATAAATCCTTTTACGTCGGAGAATTCCATTTTTTGCAACAGTTTTACATAATGTTGAACTTGTCGACGATATTTGGGTTCTTCTGTTTCACCGAACTTATAGTCCACCACAATTGCTTTGCTGCCGTCTATCATTATACGATCTGGACGACTAAATCCCCATTCCGGATCAAGCGTTTGAATCTCATTAAGAACGGTATATTTTCCGGAATACCAATCGGCAACTTCCGGAAGCAACAACGTTTCGGCGATCTCTTCGAATACTTCTTTCCGTTCTGATTCGGTCAATTCGCCGTCCATTACCCTGCGTTCCAAAGCATCGGATAAATCGTCCACCGTTTTGATGCTGCTCATGATTTCGTGCATCAGCATACCTCGTGCGCGACTGCCGTCATCATTGAAATAACCGATGGAATTCAATCGTAATTTCAATCGGCCTTCGAATGGAGTTGACCTCCATTCATCCATTTTACAAATATCGATCGAATGGGATTTGCCGCCGGATTCAATTTTAGAGGAAATGCCATATTCAAAAACACTTTCATTGCCGTTTTCAAAATAATATTTTTTCAAATCGATATCCGACTTTACGGAATCAGGTAGAACCAATGATTCGGAAACAATTCGATAAATCAAATCCGAAATTCTCGTGATATTCTCATTTCCTTTGGGAGCATAACAGATGAGTTGTTGCTTTGGCCGGGTGAAAGCCACATAAAGCAAATTGAGATTGTCAATATACGATAGCAGTTTTTCGCGCAAATAATCATCACGAAAAATAGTATTGGCCATATCTTTCTTATACTTCACGGGAACTATCGCCAATTCATTAAACGGTTCCCGATCGGGTTTGCACCAAACAAATTCGGCATGTCCGAAAGAATGATCTACTTCCCAATCGACAAACGGCATAAGCACCACATCGAATTCAAGTCCTTTCGACTTATGAATGGTCAAGAGTCTGATAGCATCTTGTCCATCCGGCGAAAACAGCGTCAAGCTCCGACTTTCTTCATCCCACCATTCGAGAAAACCGTTTAAATCGGATGACGAATCGGCACTGAATTTCAAAACCACATCAAGAAACGCCTGAACAAATGCATTTTCATTTTCATTCATTGCTTCGGAAGACATTGCAAAAAATGCTTCGACACTTTCATAAAGCGGCAGTTGTGAAATATGTGTGAGTCGAGCTTCCATTTTGGCAAGTACTTCGACATTTGCAGGATTGTTGCAAAATGCAAGTGCTTCTCCCGGAGCCATTGCGCGATGAAATCGAACAAGTTCGTATAAAGCCATAAACCGACGCGTTTCATCTGCCGGATTCTGAAAATGCCTTAATATGGTTATCGCTGCTTTCACGCTTTGTGCATTGGCAACCAATAATGCTTCGTTGGAAATTATGTCGTATCGATATTTGGAATCCGCATGATCACGTTTGTATTTCAACAAGCTATCGGCAACAAGAACGGCATCTTTATTCCTGCGCACAAGTATGGCAATCTGCGAGAGTGAAAAGCCACGATCCTGAAGCGATTCGATTTCGAGTGGCAATCTTTTAAGCGATTCTGTTCTCCAATCATTATCATCCTCACTATCAATATTTTTCTTTTTCGCAGTTGGTAGAAAAGTTATTTTAACATAGCCCTGGAAGGTTTTTCTCTTTTTGGGAATGTTCTGATATGCTTGAGCATAAATATCGATAATTTTGGACTGGGCGTATTTCGAAAATTGGCTGCCGTCATCAATTTCCAATGAAGTGTTGTAAACATCCTGAAGCAATCGGGGAACCCGTGCAAAAAGAGAATTGTTGAATTCCACGATACATTGCTCACTCCTCCAATTAATGTCGAGTGCATGATGATTGATTTGCGATGGCTGAAAATCCTGATCGATTTGGTCTTCAAGCAGTCGCCAATCGCCATTTCTGAAACGATAAATGCTTTGCTTGACGTCGCCTACAATGAGGTTGAAATGATTTGATGCGAGACTTTCTCTGATAAGCGGCAAAAAGTTGTTCCATTGTAGCGGAGAAGTATCCTGAAACTCATCAATCATAAAATGGAGCAAACGTGTACCTGTTTTTTCGTAAATGAAAGGCGAATCGCTCTCCGAAATCAAATGATTGAGCAGTTCGGTAGTGTCCGACAAAAATAACGTGTCGGTCTCCTGTTGCAAAGAACGAAGCCGTTTGTCGATATCCGAAAGTATTCCGAGCGCATAAAAATTTTCGAGAATGCTATTGGCTGTATTATAAAACAAATCGTCTTTTGACAACGCTACAATGCGGTTTACGCAATCGTTTAGTCCGTCGGCATAGGCGGCACGAATCTGCGAAGATTTTGGCTTGTCGTCTTTCGTCCAATTATTTACATCATTCGCAGCTTTCACAAGTCGAGACGAAGGTTTGGATAATTCGCCTTTGGCGAGTTTCGAAAAAATCAAAAAGCCAGAATTTTTGCCATAACTCATATCATCATAGGCTATGCCATGACGTTGCATGATAACGAGAGCCTCTTTTCCGATAGCTTTCGCAGAATTTATATATTCCCGTTTGATCTGTTCAAGTTTCTTGCGATAAGATTCGAGTTTTTCCTTATCCTGAATGGTCGAAAATTCATCTTTGGTAAGCGTCTTAACATTTTCCTTGAACATTTGTTTTCCAAACTCTTGCAAGCGTTGCCTTACGTTCCAGCTCTTGTTTTCGCCGATTTGCGATTTCATCATCGAAAGAAGCCAATCGGTAACCGACTTGTTTTCAGGTTTATCCAATTCGGATATCAACAAATCTATGGCCTCGTTGAGCATGGCTGTTTGATCCAGTTCGATATTATAATTGCCGGCCAATCCTATCTCACGAGTAAAAGCACGCACGGTTTGCTGAAAAAAACGATCGATGGTGCTTACCGAAAAAGCCGAATAATCATGAAGAATAGTTTCGAGCAGATTTTTAGCCTTTCGGCGAACGAATGTTTCGTCCATTTCGAATTCCTTCATCAGATCGTCGAGATATTCAGATTTATGATTTGTAGCAAGAAAATGAAGCTCTTTTACAATGCGCGACTTCATTTCGTCCGTAGCCTTATTGGTGAAAGTTACTGCGAGAATATGCCTGTAATTGTTCTCGCCACCATAAAGCAAACGAAGATATTCTCCGGCCAGACGATGTGTTTTACCCGATCCTGCCGAAGCTTTATAAACATGCAAAACCTCGTTTTCAGATAATGCGCGATTTTGCATATCCCTCCTTTTGAAGAATGTCGAGAACTTTTTGTCGATGATCGCCCTGAATAATGATTTCGTCCTCCTTGGCCGAACCGCCAACTCCGCATTTTACTTTCAGCAATTTTGCAAGTGCCTGCAAATCGTCGTCTGAACCAACGAACCCGGTAATCAGTGTAACCGCTTTTCCGTTTCGATTACGCTTGTCCAATTGGATTCGCAATTGTTGTTTTTCCTTCGCGATAGTTTCAATCGGTGATTTTTCATCCTTATGAAAATGATAATCGGGATCAGTGGAATAAACAATATCCAGTCTTTTCTTCCAGTCGTTCATTGTCGGAAATGTTTTTTCAAAGATATTATTTTTTGCGGTTATGCCCAAGAAAAGTATCTTAGTATGGGAAAAAAAGTGTATTTTAGCGTCTCCAATTGAGACAAACAGGAATTTATGAAAGATACCGTCCAAATTCATTGCATCAATACAAACGAAAAAAAAGATGTTCCGGTGGGTTCGTCCCTCGAAGAGTTGATTGAAGTTTTCGGCGTAAAAATGCCGCATCTCATTGCCAACGCCAAAGTCAATAACAAAACCGAATCTCTTGCCTATCGTGTTTACCGACCTAAGCGAATTGAGTATGTCGATATCAGCAACTCGTCAGCGATGCGCACTTATGTCCGTTCACTCTGTTTCATTCTTGCCAAAGCCGTGGACGATTTATTTCCCGATGCCCAAATTTTCATCGAACATTCGGTTTCGAACGGATATTATTTTCAAATCGATGCCGGTCAAATAATTGGAAAAGAACAGCTCGATAATATTCGCAAGCGAATGCACGAAATTGTAGAGGCAGACATTCCCTTCGAATCTATTGAAGATGAAACGACGGATGTGGTAAAACTTTTTCGGAAGCACCGGATGGAGGACAAAGCTCTTTTGCTCGAAACATCCGATTTTCTTTACGCTCATTATTTCAAACTCGGCAATTATATCGATTATTACTACGGCTGCATTGTGCCATCCACCGGTTATATAAAACTTTTCGATATTCATCAATATAACGGAGGATTTTTGCTCCAAGTGCCGTCCCGCACCGAACCTGAACAACTTGCTCCCATTGTAAAACAGGAAAAATTACTGAATGTATATCGGGAACATCTTAAATTTTTGAAAATAAGCAATCTGAATAATGTTGGAGACTTGAACAAAGCCAAAATTAACGGAAGAATATCGGATGTTATTCAAATTTCTGAAGCTTATCAAGCCAAACAAATCGGCGAAATTGCAGCCCAAATTCGTCAAAAATATGATGAAGGAGTGCGACTTATACTCATTTCAGGTCCATCCTCGTCAGGAAAAACGACTTTTCGGAAACGTCTCGAAATTGAACTTTTTGTGGAAATGCTCAAACCAATCGGCATTTCGCTCGACGATTATTTTGTTGAAAGAGATAAAACGCCTGTCGACGAATTCGGCGAAAAAGATTACGAATCGTTGTATGCCCTCGATTTGGATCTCTTCGAGGAAAATCTGCTTGCTCTGATGAACGGCAACGAAGTGGAATTGCCCAGTTATAACTTTGTATCGGGTAAACGCGAATTCAAAGGCGATCGTTTGAAAATGGATGCTAACAGCATTCTCATCGTCGAAGGCATTCACGCTTTGAATCCCGAACTCACCGAACGAATTCCGGCAATCAACAAATTTATGATTTATGTTTCGGCACTTACTTCGATCTCGCTCGACAATCACAACTGGATACCTGCTGCCGATAATCGTTTGTTGAGAAGGTTGGTTCGCGATTATCGGTATCGTGGCTATTCGGCCATAGAAACAATTTCGCGCTGGGAAAGTGTTCGTCGTGGTGAAGAAAAATGGATTTTCCCTTATCAGGAAAATGCCAACGTCATGTTCAATTCGGCCATGATATATGAGCTTGCGGCAATTCGTCGACACGCCGAACCTATCTTGCAACAGGTGCCCAAGACTGATCCCGAATATGCCGAAGCCTATCGTTTACTGAAATTCTTGAGCTATTTCAACTATATTACCGATCGTGAACTACCTCCGACTTCGTTGTTAAGGGAATTTTTGGGAGGTAGCAGTTTCAGATATTGATTCCGTTTTTTGAAGAAACGTATTACAAAAAAACATGTCAGATATTATTTGTGCCATATCCACACCTCCCGGCATGGGAGCAATAGCCGTTGTTCGACTCTCGGGTGAAGGATGCATTGCTTTGACAGATACTTTTTTTTCTTCGCCCTCAGGCAAAAAGCTTGTGGACGCTACGCCCAACACCGTTCATTTCGGACAAATATACTTGAATGACAAAATTCTGGACGAAGTACTCGTTACGATTTTTCGTGCACCACATTCCTTTACGGGAGAAGATATTGTTGAAATATCGTGTCACGGATCATTGTATATTCAGCAAAAAATAATTGAAATGCTTTTGCTGGGCGGTGCGCGCATAGCTCAAGCGGGCGAATTCACACGGCGTGCTTTCATGCACGGCAAGTTCGATTTAAGTCAGGCCGAAGCTATAGCCGATTTAATAGCATCATCATCCAAAGCTGCGCATCGTATTGCGATGAATCAAATGCGGGGTGGATTTGCACAGCAGTTGTCTCATTTGCGCGATGCGTTGCTGCAATTTGTATCACTCATCGAACTCGAACTCGATTTTTCGGAAGAGGATGTTGAATTTGCGAATCGCGAAAAATTGCTCGAGTTGGCAACAAAGATTGAAACGGATATTTCGAAGCTTATCCAATCTTTTCAGTTGGGAAATGCCATCAAAAATGGCATTCCGGTTGCCATTATAGGCGAAACCAATGCGGGAAAATCGACATTGCTCAACCTTTTGCTTAACGAAGAAAAAGCCATCGTTTCGGAAATTCACGGAACAACGCGTGACGTAATTGAAGATACGGTAAACATTCAAGGAATAGTGTTTCGATTAATCGATACCGCTGGCATTCGCGAAACAAACGATGCTATCGAAACAATGGGTATCGAAAGGACATTCAAAAAAATAGAACAAGCATCCATCGTATTGTGGATGATTGATTTGACAACACCGATTGATCAAATCGAACATTTGGCACAATCGTTGACGGCATCACTCGCCAATAAAAAGGTAATCATGCTGTTTAACAAATCCGATTTATTGTCTCCCGATGAAATTCAGTCAAAATTGAATGTTTTTCCAAATTTGAAAGCCGAGCGATTGCCAATTTCAGCCAAAAAAAACATCAATTTCGACCAACTTCAAAAGCTATTGGTGGATGCAGCAAATTTTCCGGAAATCGGCGAACAGGATGTTATCATTACCAATCTGCGCCATTACGAGGCCTTGAAAAATGCACAAGCAGCTATTCATCGTGTTATCGACGGCCTCAATTCGGGAATTACAGGCGATTTTCTCAGTCAGGATATTCGCGAATGTATGTTTTATTTGGGAGAAATTACCGGTCAAATTACTACCGACGAGATTTTGGGATCTATTTTCTCAAAGTTTTGCATCGGAAAATAGTTGAAAAAACTGTCAGATAGATAGATTGGATCTTCCCCCTCTCACCCTATCCTTCCCCAATCGTAACGATTGCCGGAAAGACGGCTCAGCTGCTGACGAAGAACTTGATGATCGGGCTGTTCGAGTCGGGGATCGCGTTGAATAACACTTTCGGCTATTTCGCGAGCACGATAAAGGATGGAACTGTCACGCACCAAATCGGCAATTTTCAGGCTGAAAGGTATTCCACTTTGCTGAGTTCCTTCCAAATCGCCTGGCCCGCGTAATTTGAGATCGGCTTCGGCAATCACAAATCCGTCGTTGCTTTCGGTCATGATTTCCATCCGCTTGCGCGTATCGGCAGACAGCTCATAGGGAGTGATGAGAATGCAGTACGACTGATCGGCGCCGCGCCCTACCCTGCCCCGCAACTGATGCAGCTGCGACAAACCAAAACGTTGAGCACTTTCGATAACCATCACCGAAGCATTCGGCACATTCACCCCTACTTCGATAACCGTTGTCGAAACCATGATTTGAGCTTCGTTGGCAACAAAGCGACGCATCACTTCGTCTTTTTCGGCAGGCTTCATTTTGCCATGCATTTTACAAACGGTGAACTCCGGAAAAACCTGACAAATGTGTTCGTATCCTTCTTCCAGATTTTTTAAATCGAGCTTCTCACTCTCTTCAATCAACGGATAAACGATATATATTTGCCGGCCCGCTTGAATTTGTTGGCGAATAAACTGATAGAGTTGCCCTCGATTTTTATCGAACCGATGAAGCGTTTTCACCGGTTTGCGACCAGGGGGAAGTTCATCGATGACGGAGACATCCAGGTCACCGTAAACCGTCATCGCAAGGGTTCGAGGAATAGGCGTAGCCGTCATCACAAGCACATGAGGCGGATGTTCGTTTTTGTTCCATAATTTGGCACGCTGTGCCACTCCGAAACGATGCTGCTCGTCGATCACCACAAAACCGAGATTACGAAACTGCACCACATCTTCTATCAAAGCGTGTGTGCCGATCAGAATATCGATATCGCCTGAAAGCAAACCTGCATGGATGCCTTCGCGATCTTTCGCTTTGGTCGATCCGGTAAGCAATGCCACTTTTACATCCATATCGGACAGAAGTTGAGAAAACGTTTCGAAATGCTGTGAAGCAAGAATCTCGGTGGGAGCCATTAAACATGCCTGAAATCCGTTATCAATTGCAATCAACATACAAAGAAGAGCCACCAAGGTTTTGCCGCTTCCGACATCGCCCTGCAACAACCGATTCATCTGTTTTCCGGTAGCAGTATCCCTTCGAATTTCCTTGATAACTTTTTTTTGGGCATTCGTCAACGGGAAAGGGAGATGTTTTTCGTAAAATGTGTTGAAATATTTTCCCACTTTTCTGAAAACAAACCCATTAAGCTTCGCTTTGCGATCGGCGGCAAAGCGCACAATATTTAACTGGATATAAAACAATTCCTCAAATTTGAGCCGATACTCGGCATCACGCAGAAGAATAGGATTTTTCGGGAAATGTATGTTTTCTATCGCATCGTGATAAGGCATCAGACGAGCCGCCTGTAAAACATCGGAAGGAAGTGTTTCGGGAAGCCGGTCACGAATCATCGCAAAACCGTTTTCGATGATTTTGTGAATTGCTTTCGAATGAAGGAAGTGATTCTTCATCTTTTCCGTCGTGTTGTACATGGCCATCAAACCTTCGGGTCGATCTGCTTCACTCAGATAAGGATCAATTTCGGGATGAGCGATGTTCCATCTATTGTTGAACAAAGTCGGTTTCCCAAAAACAATATATTCCTGATTGAGTTTATATTTGTTTTCAATGTATTTCAATCCCTGAAACCATATCAGATCGATAAACCCGGTGCCGTCTGTAAAATGTGCAACCAATCGTTTTTTTCGACCTTCGCCTAAAGTTTCGAACGACATGATTTTGCCCTTCAATTGAATAAATGGCATACTGCCGTCGATTTCGTGCACATAGTACATCCTGCTCCTGTCGATATAGCGATATGGATACCACCGCAACAAATCGCCAAGCGTGAACACGTCGATTTCCTTATTCAGTATTTCGGCTTTTTTAGGGCCGACACCAGGAACAAATTGTATGTCGGTTTGAAGGATATCCATTTTTCTTTTGTTACACAGAGTACCACTGAGGAATCACGGAGAACTCGGAAATCATATTCAAAAAATATATCGTTTAATTCCATTTTTTAGAACGGAAGTTCTGAAATTGATCAGCAGTCCCAAATGCTTATTGGCAAAACGCATATAAGTTAAAACTTGTGCTTCGAACACGGGATTGAAAGCATCCACCGTTATTAATTCTACTACAACAGCATCTTCTACCAAAATATCTATTCTGTATCCACAGTCTAATTTAACTTCTTTATATACAATGGGTACCGGAACTTCACATCGAACTTTTAAACCCATAGTTTCAAGTTCGTAAGCCAAACAGTGACGATAAGTGTTTTCCAACATTCCGGGACCAAGCTCTTTATGAACGTTTATTGCTGCGCCAATAATTTTTCCTGTAATTATATTATAATCCATCACATCATAAGTTACACGGAGTAACACAGAGAATCACAGAGAAAATATTTTCCGAGATTCCGTTTTAAAAAATATTCGTTTTAAAAATTAATCAACCGCTAAGATGCAAATATATCCACTTTATAGAAAAAAGCACAAAGAGCACAAAGCTTTCCTCTGTGCCACTCTGTGCTATTTTCTGTGCAGCTCCGGGTAACTAATCTACCATGCAAACAAAGGATATTGTTTCATCGTGGCATTCACTTTCTCCCGAACAGATGTGATCGTTTTTTCGTTTTCAACATCTGAAAGTACCGTATCGATCATTTCTACAATTTCGCCCATGAAATCTTCTTTCAAACCACGAGTGGTGATGGCAGGCGTACCAAAGCGCAATCCCGATGTCTGGAATGGGCTGCGACTGTCGAACGGAACCATATTTTTGTTGGTAGTAATGTCTGCCGAAACCAATGCCTTTTCGGCAACTTTACCCGTAAGATCCGGAAATTTTGTTCGAAGATCAACCAAAATGCAATGATTGTCCGTTCCTCCCGATACCACATTATATCCTTTATCCATAAATGCCTGAGCCATAACGGCTGCATTTCTTTTCACCTGTTTCTGATAGGTTTTAAACGAATCGTCGAGTGCTTCGCCGAATGCAACGGCTTTTGAAGCAATCACATGCTCGAGCGGGCCGCCTTGCATTCCCGGGAAAACGGCCGAATCGAGAATAGCCGACATCATTTTTACCTCGCCTTTGGGGGTTTTCAATCCCCATGGATTTTCGAAATCTTTTCCCATCAGAATGATTCCACCGCGAGGACCGCGCAACGTTTTGTGCGTGGTTGAGGTAACGATGTGTGCATGTTTCAACGGATTTTCGAGCAGTCCGGCTGCAATCAATCCGGCCGGATGCGCCATATCTACCATGAAAATAGCCCCGATTTCATCGGCAACCTTACGAATACGTGCATAGTCCCATTCACGAGTATAAGCTGAAGCACCGGCAATAATCAACTTGGAACGTTCGGCACGTGCAACGCTTTCGAGTTGGTCGTAATCGACCTGTTGATTGTCTTCACGAACATTATAGGCAAGCGCATGAAACATCAGACCGGAAAAGTTTACAGGCGAACCGTGTGACAAGTGTCCACCGTGCGAAAGATTCAGTCCCAAAAACTTGTCGCCGGCTTTGAGGCAAGCCAAAAAAACAGCACCGTTGGCTTGTGCTCCCGAATGCGGCTGCACATTCACCCACTCGGCATTGAAGAGTTTTTTGAGACGATCGATGGCCAGTTGTTCGCTCATATCTACTACTTCACAGCCGCCATAATAACGTTTTCCTGGATAACCCTCGGCATATTTGTTCGTCAAAACCGAACCCATCGCTTCGAGCACCTGATCGCTCACAAAATTTTCGGAGGCAATCAACTCAATTCCCTTCAGTTGTCGTTGTTTTTCTTTTTCGATAATCTCGAAAAGTTGAGAATCTCTTTTCATTTGAACTTGATTATTGTGATTGAAAATTACATATCGTTTTCGATTCAAAAAAAGCAGTCGATTGATGTTTAAATACTATTCAATATTTTAAAATATTGAATAACTGACATTTACAATTAGAATAGAATCGTGCCCTATTAGCATGAATCAGACTACAAATGTACAGAAAGTTTTATATAAATTTGCAGTTATCGATACCAAATGCAAGAAGCCAAACAATAGGGACACTTTCCATATTCTTTGAAGAAAAAGCACGAATAAAATTTTCGATCGTTACGACAATCCGCTCGTCTTGAATTTTTGACTTTCAATCCATAAGAACAACTTTGCTTGATTGTTCAGTTCACTTCAAAAGTTGTATCAATTTTGGATATACATCAAGTAAAAATCGGGTTTAATTAACATTTCATAACGATTAATTGTTTTTCGGAACATACAAATTAATACGACGTTGGTACGGACTTGGTATGGACTTAATACAAGGGAAACCCTGCAGACTATATCACAAATTTATTTATATATATTCTCATATTTAAACAATATATAACTATATCTAAGAACAATACAAATATGTAAAACGATGGCAGTAACCCCAAAATTTAAACTTCTTCGAAACGAGCCGTGAAGAAACGCAACTGTTTGGGTTCATAAACAAAACGCAGTCCGCGAATTTGATCTCTTTTGCGAAACAGATTGATGACAGCTTCGGCAACAACATCCATGTGACGATAAGTGTAAACCCTTCGAGGAATGGTCAGACGAACCGTTTCGAGTTTCGGATAACGATTCTCTCCGGTTTTTGGATCACGTCCCGCTGAAACGATCCCCCGCTCCATACTACGAACGCCTGATTCGAGATAAAGATTAGCCGCCAGGCTTTGTGCGGGAAACTGTTCTTGATTGAGATGTGGGCAAAAACGACGAGCGTCGAGAAAAACGGCGTGTCCACCCACCGGTTCGATAATCGGAATACCTGTTTGTTTAAGGTTTTCACCCAGATACCGCACTTGAAGCACACGATGACGTATATAATCGAACTGCATCGATTCGCGCAGACCGATAGCCATTGCTTCCATATCGCGACCTGCCATGCCGCCATAAGACGGCATACCTTCGTAAACAACTACCAACTCCTTAGCCTGTTCGAACAATTCGTCGTCATTCATGCAAAGAAAACCACCAATGTTAACGAGGCAATCTTTTTTACCACTCATAGTGCACCCGTCAGCATAACTAAACATCTCGTAAACAATTTCGGCAATAGTTTTGTCGGCATATCCTTCTTCCTGCTCTTTGATAAAATATGCATTTTCAACGCAGCGAGTTGCATCGAAAAAAACGTCAATGCCATATTGATGAGCAAGTTTATGTACTTCACGCATATTTTTCATCGAAACAGGTTGGCCTCCGGCCATATTTACTGTAACGGCAAGACAAATGTACGCAATATTATCGGCGCCTTTTTCATCAATCAACCGTTGTAGTTTAGCAAGATCTATATTGCCCTTGAAAGGTATGTTTAGTTGAGCATCATGCGCTTCATCGCGAATTACATCCACAAAAATTCCCCCGTTTCGTTCTTGATGATAACGTGTGGTGGTGAAATACATGTTTCCGGGAACATACTGACCGGGCTTGATGTGGATTTGCGAGAGTAAATTCTCGGCGCCACGTCCTTGATGAGTTGGCACAATATGCTTAAAGCCAAAAAGCTCCTGTACGGTTTCCTGAAGATGAAAAAAATTGCGACTGCCGGCATAAGCCTCATCACCCATCATAATGCCAGCCCACTGACGGTCGCTCATGGCATTGGTGCCACTATCGGTTAACAAATCGATATAAACATCTTCCGAATTGATAAGAAAAGTGTTATAACCCGCATCTTTAATGATTTGTGAACGCTCTTCACGCGTATTCATTTTTACTGTTTCTACAGCTTTGATACGAAAAGGTTCGGCAGGAAAATTGTCGTAATTCATAATAGTATTATTTAAGAAAATTGATTTATTTTTCTTTACAAATGTATGGTATTACGACCAAATATCAAAAGAAATTGATGATAAATTTATCAAAATATCAACTTATGGAATAAAAACACAACATAAAAATCAACGGTTCTCTTTGTGAAATAAGGTTGCGTTAGCCTGTGCAGTAGGCATCACGATCATATCGTTGATATTGACATGTGGGGGACGCGACACACAAAACCAAATGCACTCTGCGATATCTTCGGCAACCAGATTTTCGAAGCCCTCATACACCTGATGGGCACGTTGTTGGTCGCCGTGAAAGCGCACAAGCGAAAATTCAGTTTCCACTGCCCCGGGACAAATTTGAGTCACCCTTATATTATAGGGCAACATATCTATACGCATGGCTTTGGAAATAGCATCCACTGCATGTTTACTCGCACAGTAAACATTACCGTTGGGATACACTTCTTTGCCTGCAATAGAGCCAATGTTGATAATTTGTCCCTGTCGTCGATCGATCATTCCGGGCGCAATTGCCCGCGTAACGTAAAGCATTCCCTTTACGTTAGTATCAATCATACGTTCCCAATCGTCGATATCTCCTTCCTGTATGGGCGACAAACCGGCCGCCAACCCTGCATTATTGATCAAAACATCCACATCCCTCCATTCGTACGGCAAATGAGTTAAATATATTTCGACTTCATGCCTGTCACGAATATCGAAAGCCAAAGGTAAAACTTGTATAGAATTAGATCGAAGTTTCTCGGCGAGCGATTCGAGCCGATCGGCACGACGTCCGGTGATAATAACATTCCATCCTTCACTTGCAAATTTCATGGCGGTGGCTTCTCCAATTCCGGAGGTGGCACCCGTAATCAATGCTATTTTGTTCATATAGGTTATTGAATTTAAATCGAATCAAAAGTACCCAAAAAAAAGCTGAAAACATCGAAAGTAGCAAGAAAAAAAAGTAATTTTACAACCGAATATTAACTTCAAACACGATGAAACCTGATTTTGTAACTGTCAAAACCTTCAACTTTCCGTCGGAAGTTGCGGTAGTGCAATCTTACATGGATATGCGAGGAATTGAAACTTATCTGAAAAATATGACATCTAATCGATTAGCATATACCTTAGGCGACATCGAGATGCAGGTAAAAAGCGAAGATGCCGAAATCGCAAAACAAGCCCTGATTGAAGGAGGATTTGCTAAACCGGAAGACTTTGAAGGATAGGATATATTAGACAGAGAATATTAATAGAAAAATATGGAACAACAGTCGATCGAACAGTCTATAAATAAAAAGCAACGCTACACATTGATAGGATTAATTGTGGTGTTGGGTTTGATTCTCTTTAACCAAATGCGTCCCTACATGAGCGGCCTTTTGGGCGCATTCACACTCTATGTGCTACTGAACAGGCAGATGGCTTTTATGTGCGAAAAACTAAAATTTGGAAAGGCTTTCAGTGCAATCATCCTTTTACTGGAAGCTTTTCTCTTTTTTCTGTTACCACTCACAGGAATAGCATTGTTGGTGATAGATACGCTCTCGGGCATACATATTGACCCGCAATTGGCTTTGGAACAAGTAACGGGATTCATAAACAGAATAGAAAGCCGGTTTCATATTGAGATTTTTACGCCCCAAAACCTATCCATGATTCCCAAACTGGGAAGCAGTTTGATACAAATACTCGGATCGAGTGTTTATTCGCTTTCAATCAACACGATCGTTATTATTTTTGTGCTTTACTTTATGCTTTACAACTATCAATCGTTCGGGAAAATTATTCGCGAGATTATTCCGTTCAATGAGGAAAATAAGCAAATTCTTGCCGAAGAAACTCGATCGATTATCAAAGCAAATGCTATTGGGATACCGCTTTTGGCAATTATTCAAGGTTTTGTGGCCTATTTAGGATATGTTTTTTTCGGCACAGTCAATCCTTTGCTTTTCGGAATTTTTACGGCATTTGCCACCATCCTTCCAGTTGTGGGAACTACCATTGTGTGGTTACCGTTAGCCATCGTACTTTTTGTTCAGGGCAACCTAGTTGGCGGAATCGGACTTGCCTTATATGGCGCGATAGCAATTAGTGGCGTAGATAATGTCGCACGATTTCTACTACAAAAACAATTGGCTGATATTCACCCACTGATCACTATTTTCGGTGTTCTAATTGGTATTCCGATGTTCGGATTTTGGGGAGTGATATTCGGTCCCTTGTTGCTTTCACTCTTCCTGTTGTTTTTCAACATGTATCGCTACGAATATATACCGGGCTCAACGGCCGAACCCAGAGTCACAACCAAAATGAAGGTACAACAAGTGAAATTGCCTTCTGTCAAGAAAAACAAAAAAAATGAATCGACTACGAATAAAAAATAATGCAATAACACTGTTTTTCAGTATTTTCGTCTTTCTAATTATTGGTTGCACCGGAAAACAAAAGTCATCCAATTCATCTTCGGAAGGTCAGCCACATTCATCCACCACCATTAAATATGCGAAAGGATTTCGCATTGAACACTTCGATGGATACACCCGACTGACCATTCTCAATCCGTGGAATAACTCGGCTCCTTACCAAACCTATAATCTCTATAAAGATCATGCAGAAAAAAACAATCTCCCGTCCAATGAAATAAATCTGCAAATTCCATTGAAATCGATAGTCGTAAATACTTTTGCATATTTTGATTTTTTAGATCGATTGGGGCAACTCGATAAGATTACAGGGACTACTGATGGGTTTCGGGTATATAACCCTAAAATTCTGCGACGAATTGCAAAAGACAGCATCGCGGATTTGGGCGATCCCTTTAAAATAAATCTTGAAAAGACCCTCGTTCTACAACCAAATGCTATCCTTACGTCGGCTTACGCCCAACGTGATCAGTATTCGGAACGCCTCGTTCAAGCCGGTATTCCGGTTATATACAACCTCGAATGGATGGAAAATTCGCCTCTGGCTCGTGCCGAGTGGATAAAAATGATCGCCGTATTTTTCGATAAAGAAGTGGAAGCCGACAGTATTTTTGACCAAGTCGAAAAACGATATCTCGAGGTGAAGGACAAGGTTGATGGAGTTGAAAAAAAATATTCGGTTATGGCCGGCGATAATTTTCAGGGAACATGGTATGTGCCAGGCGGAAGAAGTTTTAACGCCTGCCTGTTTCGTGATGCAAATCTCGATTATTATTACGAGGATGATGACAACAGTGGCAGCATTGGATTGGACATCGAAACCATCCTGACACAATTTGGAAAAGCCGATTATTGGTTTGGATGTACTGCGGATTCGTACGAAGAGCTCAATCAAAAGGATCCAAAATACAGATTACTAAAATCGGTGAAGGGTAAGCACGTTTTCAACAACAAAAACAGAGTAACATCCTCGGGAGGCAACGATTTTTTTGAAAGCGCGATAGCCAATCCCGATTTGATCCTTTCGGACTTAATCAAAGCAGTTTACCCCGAACTTCTGCCACAATATCATTTCACTTACATAAAACCTCTCAAAACGGATAACGCATTGTGAAACGAAATGCCATATTTTTTTCAATTCTCATAATCCTGCTCTTAACGGCTTTTTTTTGCGATCTTTTCGTGGGAAATGCTCACATATCGATACGCGAAACTTGGGCCGCACTTTGGGGAAGCTCAGGCGATGTCATCATTGATGAGATAGTGCGGAACTATCGCATGCCTAAAGCACTGACTTCGATTCTTGCCGGAGCATCTTTGTCCGTGGCGGGATTGCTCATGCAGACATTGTTTAGAAATCCGCTTGCAGGCCCCGATGTATTGGGAGTAAGCGCCGGAGCCGGATTGGGAGTAGCTATACTAACCATGCTGAACGGGTCTTTTCTTTATCCGGTAATTTCTTCGCTTGGGAACATGGCTCAAGTAATAGCAGCTATTGCAGGCGCGGCACTCACACTTTTGCTCATTTTGTTTGTCTCTTCCCGAATCAATGATTCGATCACCATTTTGGTGTTGGGTATGATTTTCGGATACGTAGCAAGTGCAGCCGTCATTATCCTGCAAAGCTTTGCAGATCCCGATTCATTGAAAGTATTTGTTACATGGACATTTGGAAGCACGAGCAACGTCACGTGGAGCAAAATGCCCATCATGGCCGGAATTGTAATCATCGGAATCCTATCTTCTTTTTTTCTACAAAAAAATCTTAACAGTCTGCTTTTAGGCGAACATTATGCCTCGACTGTTGGTTTAAATATAAAATCAACACGCATTGTGCTTATCACAATAACGGCACTCGTGACAGGAACCATAACAGCTTTTACCGGGCCAATCGCCTTTGTTGGTGTCGTGATTCCGCATTTTGCAAGAGCTCTTTTCGGTACTGTCAATCATAGAATTGTGATTCCGGCAACGCTCCTATCCGGAAGCATTTTGATGATCATTTGCGACATCATTTCTCAGATTCCCGTATCGAATCGGACACTTCCCATCAATGCAGTTACCGCATTGTTTGGAGCACCGATGATTATTTGGATCGTATTAAAACGAAAAAAACTTTAAGTTCACAATATAAATATTTTCTATAATATATTCTTTGATATTTATTTTGAATATATCGAAATACTCTATATATTTGTATCAGTTATAAACATTAATAATTAAAACAAAGTGCATTATGAAAACATTAGATTACACACAGTTAGAAGCCAAAACGGCTAAAAACACAGAAGAAGAGTTACAAACATTATTAGCCGATTTTCAGGTATTCTATACGAACATGCGGGGTTTTCACTGGAACGTGAAAGGGCGTGGGTTTTATCAGCTCCATGAATTATTCGAAAAAATGTATGACGATGCAGCCGAAAAAATAGATCAGATTGCAGAACGAATCCTCATGTTGGGAGAAGTTCCTGCACACAATTTCAGCCATTATCTAAAAGCGTCCCAAATTAAAGAAAGCGGAGTAGTAAGCGATCCTGATGAAATTGTAAAACTCATACTCGAATCATTGAAAATATTAATATCACAAGAAAGAAAGGTTCTCGAACTGGCAGCAGAAGGTTCTGACGAAGTAACGGTAGCGATGATCAGCGATTTTTTGACGGAACAAGAAAAAAGCGTTTGGATGCTTACCTCTTATCTTGCCTAAGCAAATAAATATCTTTAAAGGCGACTTCTTCAGGTCGCCTTTTTTCTTTTCAGATGATCTATATCGCAAAATATCTGGCACTATTTTTGCATCTCTTTGTTATAATAAAATTATAAGTATATTTGTAGTCGTTACATGCTACGAAAGGAGAATAAAATGGAAAATAATTTTTCACAAAGAGTTCGCGACATAATGGCCTACAGCCGTGAAGAAGCGGGAAGACTCCAAAACAATTATATCGGACCCGAACATCTAATGCTCGGCATACTTCGAAATGGCGAAGGGATGGCAATTCAGGTGCTGGAAGATTTTGACGTAGATCTCCAAGCTCTGAAAGACAATATCGATTTGCATATTCGGCAGGTACAGGAGCCATATGAAGGTACAGGTGAACTTGTAATCAATAAGAATACGGAAAAAGCTTTAAAAATGAGCATATTGGAAGCAAGACTAACAAAAAGTGCGGAAACCGATTCGGAACACATTTTGCTTGCTCTGCTCAAAGATTCGAACACGCTCATATATACAATTTTAAAGCAATTTCATTTGGATTATGCAAGTACGTTTTTGTATATCAAGAACATACTCGAAGGTCGTCAGGGAAACGGTGAAGCAGATACACCCACGATGGGACCTAATTTCACGGATGACGACGATGATGACATGTCCGAGCGATCATCTTTCAATCCGGGAAGTCATGGTGGATCGGCGCAAGCCAAAACATCAGATACTCCCGTTCTCGACAATTTCGGCACAGATATCACACGCGCCGCAATGGAAAACCGGCTCGATCCGGTGGTTGGTAGAGAAAAAGAAATCGAACGAATTGCCCAGATTTTGAGTCGTCGCAAGAAAAACAATCCCGTGCTCATCGGCGATCCGGGAGTTGGAAAGTCGGCCATTGTGGACGGACTGGCATTGCGCATCGTACAGAAGAAAGTATCGCGCACGCTGTTCGACAAACGTGTCGTGGCACTCGATATGGCATCTATAGTCGCAGGAACAAAATATCGTGGACAATTTGAGGAACGGATCAAGGCAATCTTGAACGAACTTTCGAAAAATCCAAATATCATCCTGTTCATCGACGAAATACATACCATTGTGGGTGCCGGTGGTGCGGCAGGATCTCTTGATGCCGCCAATATGCTGAAACCGGCATTGGCACGAGGCGAAATACAGTGCATCGGGGCAACCACGCTGGACGAATATCGCAAAAACATCGAAAAGGATGGTGCATTGGAACGTCGTTTTCAAAAAGTAATTGTCGATCCGACTTCACCCGAAGAGACATTATTGATTTTGAAAAACATCAAGGAACGCTACGAAGAGCACCACAACGTACGATATACCGACGCAGCGCTTGAAGCTTGCGTGAAACTGACCGACAGATACATCAGCGACCGCACATTCCCCGATAAGGCAATCGATGCACTTGATGAAGCAGGAGCAAGAGTTCACATTTCGAATATTGTAATTCCGGAGACCATTCAGAAGTTGGAAGCTGAATTGAAAGAAGTTGAACAACTGAAAACGGAAGCCGTTAAGGCGCAAAAATACGAATTGGCAGCCAGTTACCGCGACAAACAGCGTCAGCTGCTGCTTGCGCTCGAAGCAGAGGAAGAACGTTGGCAAAAGGAAATCAAGGAAAAACCCGAAATTGTGGACGAAGATAAGGTTGCCGAAGTAGTAGCAATGATTTCGGGAGTTCCTGTTCAGCGTATTGCACAAGCCGAAGGCGAACGCCTCATCGAAATGAAAGATGTGCTGAAATCGCAAGTTATCGGACAGGACGAAGCAATCGATAAGGTGGTGAAAGCCATTCAACGTAACCGGGTAGGATTGAAAGATCCGAACAAACCAATCGGCACATTCATGTTTCTGGGTCCAACCGGTGTCGGAAAAACTCATCTCGCCAAAAAACTGGCCGAATTTCTGTTTGATTCGCCCGAGAATCTCATTCGCATCGACATGAGCGAATATATGGAAAAATTCAACGTTTCGCGCCTCGTAGGAGCACCTCCAGGATATGTAGGATATGAAGAAGGCGGACAATTGACAGAAAAAGTAAGACGTCGTCCCTACTCTGTAGTTTTGCTCGATGAAATCGAAAAAGCACACCCTGATGTCTTCAATCTTTTACTTCAGATTTTGGATGAGGGACATATTACCGATAGCTTGGGTAGAAAAATCGACTTTAAAAACACGATTTTGATCATGACCTCCAATATCGGTACACGACAATTGAAAGATTTTGGGCGCGGAATCGGATTTAATACGGTCGCGAATGTTGCTGACGCCGAATATTCGAGAGGAATCATTCAGAAAGCCCTCAACAAGGCATTTGCGCCCGAGTTTCTGAATCGTGTGGACGACATTATCATGTTCGAGCAGCTCAGCAAAGAATCGATTTTCAAAATCATCGATTTGGAATTGAAAGGACTTTATAAAAGAATCGCCGAACTTGGTTATCAGGTTACGATTACCGAAGCTGCCAAAGAATTCCTTGCCGAAAAAGGTTATGATGTACAATTTGGAGCCCGCCCGCTCAAGCGAGCCATTCAAAAATACATCGAAGACGAAATGGCCGAAATGATACTGAGAACGAGTATCAAAGAAGGGGAAACGCTCGTAATCGATTTTGACAACGAAACCAAACAAATCACGATGAAAGTTGCCAATAATCAAATAGAGCAGCCAAGCAAGAACAAAGCCTGAAACTTTTAACGGAATCCCTCTTATCTATTAAACCGCCTGAAATTCATAAAACGGGCGGTTTAATTTTGAGGGATCATTTAGTTTCCAAAGCAAATTGCGGAAACAATAACCCGTGTAATGTTGTTAAATCAATTCACCCGGAATTAAAATTCGATAGTAAAAATGACTGAACAAAAGATGAAAGTTGAAGTATGGACGGATATTATGTGTCCTTACTGCTACATAGGCAAAAAACATTACGAAAAGGCACTTGCCCAATTCGATCATGCCGACGAAATAGAGCTTGAATGGAAAGCTTATCAACTCAACCCCGATTTGCCGGGTAATGGACATGGAATTCCGGTATCGGAATATCTGACAAATATGGGGATGTCGGAAGAAAGTTTGAAACAAATGTATAAAGGAATTGAACAGCTCGCCAACGAAGCAGGCGTCAAATTCAATCTTCCGAATGCCGTTGCAGCAAACACTCGCGACGCTCACCGATTGATAAAATTGGCTGCTCAAAAAGGGACAGACACTATCGTTGTTACCCTGTTGGGAAAAGCTTATTTTGAAGACGGCCTCGATTATAGCGATCCCGATTTATTGATTTCGATTGGAAAAGATGCCGGTTTGGACGAAGCCGAAATTCGCCAAATGTTGGCAAGCGACGATTTTTTATACGAAATAAAACAAGATATGCAAGAAGCGGCAAATTTGGGGTTCGATACCGTTCCAACTTTTCTGATGGATCGCAGGCAGGCGATAATCGGATCTGAACCGGTAGATTTGTTTGTGAAAGTGCTCAACAAAGCATACAACAACAGGAAAAACCGTTTGGAAAAGGAAGAGCTGAACATAACGAAAGGGCAATCGTGTTCGGCTGACGGAATGTGCGAAATTTGAAAACATCATACCCAAAAAACGTTTTTCTTTCATGGAATTTTTAAAAATAAATCCATCGGATGCCATTCGCCTGGACAAAGTTTGGAAATTGTACGAAGAAAGTTTTCCACTTGCCGAACGGCGAAAAAAAGAAGATCACCTTCGAGCTTCGGAAGACAATCGCTTTTTCCCCGTTTCGGCATGGGATGAAGACCAATTGATTGGAATTATATTTTATTGGGAATGGGATACCTATCGTTATATCGAATATCTTGCGGTTAATCCGGAAATTCGCAGTCAGGGATTCGGATCGCAAATACTTCGATCGATTTGTGATTCGGGGCACACCATTATTCTCGAAATCGATCCACTCGTAAACGATTTGTCGGTACGCCGCCTGCAATTTTATGAAAGAGCCGGATTTACGCTTACGCCTTATCGATTCGTGCATTTGCCTTACCGATTAGAAGCGGAGCCTCAGGAGCTACTTATCTTGAGTTACCCTAAAATGATTACCAAAGAACAACACGAGGAATTCGTACATTTCTTGGAAACGACCATTATTCGCTATTGCGAAGGACATCGATTGAGCCTTCCCAACGAGTGAAATCAATCCGCAAAAAGCGAGCGCAAACTCGCAAGAGTCGATTCCATCACTTTTTCGGTTAGCAATGAACTGCTTGAAACAGGATATACGACGATTTGAACAGTCAAATCGTCGTTCATTTTTACATATCCGCCGATACCCCAAGCCATTATCCGCGAATCAGTTCTAAATTTAAGAACATGATTTTCCCGGTCGGAAAAGGAAATGATCCAACGACGATCGATACGCTGCAAGACATCATCGAATGGATGACTGCTGCGCGGATTGATACGAAACACAGCTTCTCTCTGTCCTTTAAACCGAGGAGGATTTAGATCGTCGGATTCCATATAATCGAGCCTTTTATAAAATATTGCCGTTATAAATGCAGGTGAAAGCACACAAAAAAGAAGAAATCCACCCGTCAGCATCCATCCATTTACACTTTCACCCAAAATCGGCAAAATTATCACCGAAAAAGGGAAATAAATAAGAGATAATATCGCAATCCAATAAATCAACAGTTGTGTTGTGAATTTCATCGTTCCAAATATTTATCAATGAAGTTCCGGCAAAGCAATTTCTTCGGTAACTTCTATTTTTTCAAAACCCAGTCCTTGTAATAAAGCACTAATTGCAAGTTTTGCCTGTTCATTAGCTTCCTTAAGTATTCCCTGTTTGAGAGCATCGTCAATCATCGTATTTTTTTCTTTTTTCAAAGCTTCATTGTAATCCGTGATTTTGATCGGATTAAAAGCATTTTGACTTTCGTCGTACACTTTTACCGAATTTTCGTCGATAACCGTATCCAAAATTTTAGCTTTCGGAACCGATACATGCACACTTCGGTTATCGACATCAACTTTGATTCGACTAAAATCGACCCCTGCCTTAACATAACCGCCATATTTAATCAAAAAAGATTTTTCGGTAAGCGGAACATTGATATTGAGTATTTTGTAGTAATCCTTGTAACTGATAACGCCCGTGTAGTTGTATTTGACGAGTGACAACTCTTGCAAATAAACAATTTTGCTTAAAACCATATCACTCGTATATTCCTCAGTCTTTGTAGATTTTGATTGGTTTATTATCAGCAAAACCAAAAGAATGATAGTTGTACCGATAAAAAAAACAGTCAGATAATTGATTTTTGGCCTGCGCCCATTATTTAACGGATTTTTCATTTCAGTTTACTTATTTCTTTTCTTGTAATAGACCCACGATACAACTATTATGGCCAACACAAGGAGAACGGTCAAAATATATTTCCAATAATTTACAACAAATTTGACGATGAGATAGATCAAGATTAAAACCAATATAACCGCAAGTGTTTTCCACACGATGGAAAAAATCTTCTGTTGCTTTTGTTTTTTCAGTTTTCTATCGTCGGGTACCTCCTCTTCATTTAATGTCGCATAAACGATTTCTTCATCAGCATCCACATAACCGGCATGCTCCGAATAATGACGTCCGATATCATTTTCCGATATGAATGAAGTGTCATTGGCATGTGCGTCGGTGTTTTTTTGGGAATCGAACTCGTCAACATTTTCACTTGAAAGATCCGTATCGACAGGTTGTCCGAAATTTTCCACATCTGCCTGTATGGATAACGGATGAGATGAAGAGGCCGAGAGAGTGGATTTGTTAATGATAAAATCGACACGACGTGAAGCACGCGAAGTATCAAAATCGTTCGTACGAACCATTTCCAAAAGCTCATCCTCAATTTCGGGATACTTGACCATTAGAGATTTGCATGCTTCTGCAAAATCGCTAAATCGCCGTATCCTACTCAGATTCTGCTTCATCGTTTCGTCATCTTGCGAAGTGGTCTCAAGAATCTTGTCCGCAATTGCCAATTTTATACGTTCCATCAGGTGATGATATTTTTAGGTCCCACAAAAATAATCATTCCATAATGACAAAAGAAGTTTTAACTAAAATTTATGATGCCGAAAATAGATATTTCTGTTAAAATACTAATTTACATGTAAAATAATCTTTACATTTGTAGCGATATTCAAGGAAAATGAATTCATATTCAGATATAAAGCAATTTAACGAATTATTCAACGAATACTACGAACGAATCGTACGATTTGCCAAGAGTTATGTACGAGATCTTGCCGTTGCCGAGGATTTCGCTTCAGAAGCTTTTGCTGCTTTTTGGGAAAATCGAGCCATTCTTTCGGACGAAACAAATCCACGGGCTTATATTCTGACCATTGTAAAAAACAAATGCATGAATTATCTGAAACATGAGCAAATACGTTTAAAGGCAGAAAGAGAACTCAACGACCACTCAGAGTGGGTGCTCACAACAAATCTGAACACGTTGGAAGCGTGCGATCCCGATTTCATTTTTTCAGATGAAATTCAGCATATCCTCAATGAAACACTCGAAAAAATGCCACAAAAAACTCGTCAGATTTTTTTTCTCAATCGCTTCGACGGACTATCTTATAACGAAATTGCCCTGAAAATGGATGTAAGCCAAAAAACCATCGAATTTCATATTTCAAAAGCGCTCCGTGCGCTCCGATTCGCTCTGAAGGACTTTATCTGCCTACTTCTTTTCATCCTGTTGCATCGTTAAATGATTTGATGGAAGAAATTTTCGAGTGAACATATTTTCAATCCGATTAATAGCGATTTTTATAATCAAAAAAACGATAATGAAGAATATTTTAAAAAAAGCCCTGTTGTTTTGCTTTCTGACATTTATACTTTTCACTGAAATGAAAGCACAGTCAACAAATCCGAAGCCGATTCGACTGGCTATCGCAGGTATGAGTCATGGACATATCAGCTTTATTTTGGAAAGGCCTGATAAAGGAGATTTTCAGTTAGTTGGAGTTTATGAGCCAAACACCACGATGGCATTTAGGTACGCTCAAAAATACGGATTTGATTCCAATCTAATCTATAGCGATCTTGAGAAAATGCTCGATCAGGTAAAGCCTGAAGCAGTAGTGGCTTTTGGCTCTATTTATGAACATATGGCGGTTGTCGAAGCTTGTGCACCGCGAGGGATCGATGTGATGGTGGAAAAACCTCTTGCGGTCAACATCGACCATGCCAAAAGAATGGAAGAACTGGCTGAAAAATATCATATCCTTTTGCTCACCGATTACGAAACATCCTGGTATCCGAGCACTGCGAAATCTTTTCAATTAGCTAATGACAGCAGCTTTATAGGAAATTTAACGAAAGTGATTATGCATGATGGCCATCAAGGGCCCAAAGAGATAGGCGTCAATAAAGAGTTTTTGGAATGGCTGACCGATCCGGTACAGAATGGAGGAGGGGCTTTAATGGACTTTGGATGTTATGGAGCCAATCTTATGACTTATCTTATGAAGGGAGCCGAACCAATATCCGTAACTGCTGTTGCAATGCATTACAAACCGGACATTTATCCGAAAGTTGAAGATGATGCAACCATCATTGTTACCTACCCCGAAACGGAATGTATCATACAAGCATCGTGGAATTGGCCTTTCAACCGAAAAGATATGGAAATTTACGGCAAATCGGGTTACATAAAGGCGATAAATGGAAATGAAATGCGAATAAAGAAAGGAGGGATGAATGAAGAAAAGGTAATTCATGTAAGTGCAAAAGATATTCAGGTTTATGAAGATCCTTTCTCTTATTTTGCAGATGTAATTCGCGGCAAGATTCAAATGCCCGATTATGGACTATATTCGTTGAAAAATAACCTGACTGTGGTTAAAATATTGGACGCAGCAAAAGAATCGGTCAAAACCGGCAAAACTATTCGATTCAAATGATAAAAGGATATTACACTGTTCTCAAAAAACTTCAATCTTTATTTCCATTAAAAATTTTTATTTTTAATTTTTGATTAGGGTATTCACATCTTCGATTGTTATTTATATAGGGAATAAAAAAAGCGAATGAATAAAGATCTGTTATATCGTTTTTTTGATGGAACAGCAACCATCGAGGAGGAAGAATCCGTAAGAAATTGGATCGAGTCTTCAGATGATAACTATGCCGATTTTTTGCGTGAAAGAAAGACATACGACGCTTTGCTGCTATCTACGCCTTCAAAAATATCGAGACAAAGCTTCCATCAACACTTAACCCCATGGATATTGTCCACAGTAGCGTCCATTGCACTTCTCGTTATTGCTACCGGATTGTTTTTTTATGCCGAAAGCTCGAAATTGCAACAGTATAACACCATTATCGTGCCTCCGGGTCAACGCATTAACGTGCTTCTTTCCGATAACACCAACGTTTGGCTCAATGCCAATACCACGTTTCGATATCCATCAAAATTTGCCCGAAAAAATCGTGAAGTATTTTTGGATGGTGAAGCATGGTTCGACGTTAGCAAAAACAAGAAAAAACCTTTTATCGTGAAAACCGATCAAGGCGAGGTCCGCGTTACGGGAACAACTTTCAATCTCGAAGCTTATTCGGAGTATAAGAACTTTGTTACCAGCCTTTTTGAAGGAAGTGTTGACATATATCAAAACAATGCCAAACTTGCTACACTCAAACCCAATCAGAAAGGGATGCTTCAAAACGATCGTTATTTTATCTCTACTATCGACAATACCGACAAATACCTTTGGCGCGACGGATTGATTGCCTTCGACAACATGAAACTCGAAGACATACTTTTTGAGCTCGAAAAATATTTCGATATTCAAATCGAGATCAATACCAAAAAATTACCTCAACACCGCTATACAGGGAAATTTCGTCAGGCAGACGGCGTAGATTATGCCCTACGCGTTTTGCAAAAAAGCATCCATTTTTCTTACAGCAGAGACGACGAGAAACAAATCATTTATATCAACTAATCAATCACCACTAAAATGCAATGCCTATGAAGAAACAATAGCAAAAACAAAAAAAACCGGCGAGTGCTGCAACACCTGCCGGTCAGAGTAAAAAATCAACACAATTTAATTCCTAACTGTATTAATTAAAAACACTTACAAATGTATGAATAAAAACAATTCATCGGGTAACCTTCTGATAAAAAAAGTACCCATTAACCATTTTTTATTGATCATGCGAACAACTATTTTCCTGCTTTTTACCTGCGTCTTTTGTTCGATGGCCGAGTTGAGTTACACTCAAAATGCCCGCGTAACCATCAACAAGCGGAATGCAACCATTAAGGAAATACTGAATGAAATTGAAAAGCAAACCGACTATCTGTTCATTTACAACGATGAAGTAAATGCCAACGAAAAAGTATCGGTGAAAGCTAAGCAAGAAGCAGTTTCGAGTGTACTAAATTCGATGCTGAAAGATAAAGACATGAAATATTCGATGGAAGGAAATCATATTATCCTTTCTAAAAGTGAGCCGTCGGAAAACGAGAACATAACGAATGTCCTTCAACAACAGAAAAAACGAATCTCGGGAACAGTGCTTGACGAAAATGGGCAACCCATTATTGGCGCCAATATCATTGAAGTCGGCACTACCAACGGAACAGTAACCGACATAGATGGCAAATTCACGATCGATGTTTCAGATAATGCCACTATTCGAATTTCCTATATCGGATATCTCGAACAAGAAGTGAATACATCCGGCAAAAATACCCTAAACATTACCCTAATAGAGGATACACAAAGGTTAGAGGAAGTTGTTGTTGTGGGGTATGGGACGATGAAAAAAAGCGACTTAACGGGGTCAGTAGAGAAGGTAACCGCTGACAGGCTTTTGAACAAACCTTCATTTAATGTTGCACAAGCTTTATCAGGAAAAGCCGCAGGAGTAAAAATCATCGAACGATCTGGCGCCCCCGGTGGTATACCCATGATTCGTATTCGCGGAACAAACTCTATCAATTCAAATAATGATCCTCTTTTTGTAGTCGATGATGTAGTAGGCGTAGCCAATGCTTTGACAATACTCAATCCAAATGAAATCGAGTCAATTGATGTATTGAAAGATGCATCAGCCACAGCGATTTACGGAGCTCGCGGAGCTAACGGCGTAATTATTATAACAACTAGAAAAGGAATTGAAGGTAAGCCAAGCATTACTTATGATGGATATGTGACGCAGAGTTATATGCAACGCAGACTGAATGTGTTGAACAATGAACAGTTTTTCTATGTGATCAGACAAGCATATATGAATGTTTCGAAATATGCAACGAACCCAAACTGGTCAACATGTTTCGATGCCGGTATTTTACCTGAAGGAAAAGGTAGTTTAACTTATTCTGAAATGCCTTGGCTTTTTGAAAAAACAACTGCTGAAGGATATTCTATACCATTATTAGGACGAGATGGAAATTATTATAAACCTCGCTTTGAAAATGATTGGGAAGGTGAAACCTTCAGACCTGCAACTTCCACATCCCATCAAATCGGAATTACCGGAGGTAGCAAAGATGCTAAATTAGGTGCTTTTTTAGGCTATTCTAACAACAATGGTTTATTATTAAATTCAAATTTCGAACGTTTTTCTGGGAAATTGACAGGAGATATAAAATTGGCTAAATGGTTTAATATAAACACTTTTCTATCATTAAATAGAAGTAAGGAAAAGACCAATGATGTATCTTATTTTAGTGGAGGTATGGCTCGAGCCGCTATTGAATCTTACCCAATGTTACCTATTAAATATCCTGATGATCCCTCTATATATGGTATCTATGCGGGACAATATGGCACTAATGCAGATTTCCCTATGGGAGAAGTTGACTGTCAATCACCTATAGCAATTAGTAATGGCGTTGAAAGCTTTACAAGACGTACGCAAATCAACGGAGCAATTACGATGAATTTTATAATTACAAAACATTTGACTTTGAAGAGCAATTTTGCGATGGATAATCTGGATCAAAAATATTATCGATATGCAAATAGAAAAGTTTCTCGATCAGCTCAAGGAGCCGCAGATCTTCAAACGTGGAAGAATTATTATTGGCAAAACGAAAATTATTTTAATTACAATAACCAATTGGGAGATCATACTATTGGAGGATTATTAGGTGCATCATGGTCGAGATTTACCGGTGAATATTTAGGTGCTTGGAATGATCATTTTTTTGATGATTTTTACGGATGGCATAACATTTCAATTGGAAATGCAACTAGACCTGTTCCAAGTAGTTCTGATAGCCAAAGTTCTTTGAATTCATATTTTACTCGTATAAATTATAGCTATAAGGACAAATATTTGTTTACTGCAACTGGACGTATTGATGGTTCTTCAAAATTCGGGAAAAACAACAAATATGGATTCTTCCCTTCAGCTTCGGTAGCATGGAGACTTAGTGAAGAAGATTTTATGAAAAATATCAAGGGCTTGTCTAATGCAAAAATTAGGGCAAGTATTGGCCAAACAGGTAATCAGGAGATAGGGAGCTATGTAACACAAACATTTATAGGCTCCGGCACCGTAGCATTAGGAAATTCGGCTCAATCTGGCTTATGGCCAAGGAGTGTTGGAAATCCAGATTTAAAATGGGAAAAAACAACACAATATGATTTTGGAGTGGATTTAGGATTTGTAAATAATCGTATTATTTTTGGATTTGACTATTATCACAAATTAACATCAGACATGTTGTTGGACGTACCATTGCCAACATCTACAACGACAGGTAGTGTTCGCATGAATTACGGCAAGATTCAGAACGAAGGAGTAGAAGCAACAGTTAGCACGCATAATATTAAAACAAAAGATTTTAATTGGTTTTCAGATATTAATTTCTCCCATAATGCGAATAAAATTTTGCAGTTAGGACCTACCGGTGCTGATATTTTACGCAATTGGTGGGTAGGTGGAGCTAATACCATTTTAAGAGAAGGATTACCAGTTGCTCAATTTTTTGGCCTACATCGTTTGGGGACTTATAGCACTGAAGAAGCAAGTCTTGCTGCACGTTATGGGATGTTGCCAGGTGATGTAAAATATGAAGATCGGAATAATGATGGAAAGATTACTTTTGTTGAAGACGGCATGCCATTAGGAAGTGCCTTCCCAATATGGGATATGAATATAAGCAATAATATCACTTATAAGAATTTTGATTTTAATTTGGACATACGAGTATCTTATGGTGCAAAAAAAGAGAATCGGACAAATCATTCATCGGAAGATCGACAAGGATTGGCCAATGGTAAAACATCCATACTCGATGCATGGCGTCCCGATCATCAAAACACCATGATAGCACAGGTGCGACCCGGTAATGGAGGTGCTTACTATCAAACTTATCCAGATACTCACTGGATTGAAGACGCTTCTTTCATCAGAGGTGATGCTATGACTTTTGGATATACCTTCCCCCAAAAAATCAGCAACAAATTAGGAGCTTCTAAATTTAGAATATATCTAAATGCATCAAATTTCTTCTTAATCACCAAATATTCAGGCTATGATCCTGAGGGGAGTGATAACGACAATATGGATAGCTTAACGCCGGGTATGGATTTTTTTATGTATCCTAAGCCATCCAATTATTCATTTGGAGTAAATCTAACTTTTTAACATTAAAAATTTAACTACAAGATGGAGACGAAATTTAATTATATAAAATTGCTATTCATTACATTAATAGGTGGAATTTTATTTTCTTCCTGTAATGATTTTCTTGCAGAGCATCCCACGGGGTCATTGACTGATGAATCTCAGATAACAAGTATTCCAGGAGGAGTCGCTCTTGCTACGGGTGCTTATCGAGCTTTACCTTCATGGACTAATGGTGGAAATGTTTGGGGAAGCACTCTCGCAGGTAGTTTGGAGTATCCTACCGGAAAAGCCTACTCACAATATATGGGCGCAGATTTATGGAAATATGAATCTGATATAATGGATGGGACTCATCCCTATTTTACCTATATTTGGAATAATTGGTATCAAGGGGTGAGAGACTGTAATCTGGCTATTAAAATGTTGCCAGGTGTAAGAGATATGCCTGATACCGATAAATCAAAATACTTGGGAGAAGTAAGAACCTTGAGGGCTTTTTATTATTTTTGTCTTACACGGTTGTATGGAGATGTGATAGCAAATACTGCGGTACTTCAAAACATTGACGAAGCTCAACAACCAAGAACGTCACTAGTAAATATTTATGACAAAATAATTGTACCTGATCTCGAATTCGCTGTTAATGAAAGTAATTTACCTGATTTCCGATCAACAGATGGTCGCGTGACTAAAGATGTTGCAAGAGCTATTTTGGCTGACGTTTACCTGACCATGGCAGGCTATCCTTATCAGGAAGTTCGGACGGATACTACTAAAAAATGGTGTGAAACTGGAAGTTGGGCGATGAGTGAATATCCTGTTAACACTTCAAGCGCGAAAGAATTACTTCAGAAATCTAAAACTCAGCTTGATTATTTATATGGGAAATATCCTATTGGAGATTTCAGCGATTTAAATAATCCGAATATGGATAATCAGGGTGGAGCAATTTTCCAAATTCAATATGTTTCCGGAATAAGAGACAATGGCCAAATAGCGTATGCATTGCCTTTATCATTACAAATTTCGGTATATGATGTAGAGTGTGGTACATTTATTCCAAGTACTGAATATTTAAATTCATATAATCCCGCTGACATTAGAATGCAAGAAAGGGTATATTTTTACAGTAGTGATACTAAAGCCTCTAAATATGATCCCAATGAAAGTCCAGCACCAAAATTTGCGACAAAATACTTGCAAAAATATTACGATAAAAATGCCATTAAAGTTACAGCTCGTTCGGGATTGAATTTTAACTTATACAGATATGCGGATATTTTATTAATGCTGACAGAAGTGAATTGGTCTCTTAGTAAATTAGGTGTATCTATACCCGATAATGATATAGTGAAAGGTATAAATGAAGTTCGAGCGAGAGCAGGGTTATCCAATTTTTCTGCCCAAAGCCTTACTCTTTTGGATATTATGAGTGAACGTGCATATGAGCTGGTTTTTGAAAATAAAATGTTATGGGATCAGAGACGTACACGGAAAGCTTTAATTGACGGAAACGGTCAATTTGCGGGTATTGAAAATCTGGTTGGACATAAACCTGTGCATTTCAATTTTGAATTGAGTAATAAACATTTGCTTTCTCCGATTTCTGGTACTGAATTGGATAATAATAGAAAATGTACACAGAATTATGAGTGGTTACCACAACAAAAAAGCGAATAAAATATGATCAAATTATTTATAAAAATAGAAAACATGAAAAAATATATTTTAATGATTTCATTACTCGTTTTCATTTTCAGTTGCAGTAAAGATGAATATCAAATACCTACAGATGAAAATGGAAATATTATCTGGACAGGAGTATCTAATACAACGACTAATGGCATCAGTTCGCTCGATAACTCATTCACAGTAACAGCAACCTTTGCTACAGCAAAAGCTGGAGATGTGATGAATGTTGAATTATTGCAATTGCAAGTGCCTCCAGAAGGTGGAACAACTAAGCAATTATTGCCATTAGCGAATACCCAACAAGATGTTACGGTTGGTAGTGATCTAAAAGCATCTGTTACTTTTACACGAGATCAAGCTAATTTACAGGGAGTTGGAGATTATGTCGTTGTTGTATTTAATGGTAAAACAGATTATGCTAAACAGACTGTCACCATGAAAAATGCGATGACTGTATCAAAGCCACTTGTTTCAGGAAAAGAGGTGGAAGTAGCTCGTACAAACGAAGTCGCTTATTTTAATGTAACAGTTAATACAATTGGAAATTCTTTTTCAGGAAATGTTACGGTGAAAAGGAAAAATGGCACGAATGGATCATGGGTTGATGTTACTGGATCTCCATACTCAGGAAGTGGTCAACCTTATCTTGTTCCTATTTCAGGAAATGAATTTATTGCCACAAATGATACAATGTTTTACAATTTCACTGCATCACAAGGAAATTATAATGAAACAATTGAAAGAACTATAGTTGTAAGGGATCCTTATTTTTATTTGAAAAAATCAGCCTCTTTGATTTTAGGAACTTCCAGCGCAGGGATAAATCTTTTAACAAATACGCCTGTTCCTGCTAACGATCCCACTGCAATAATTGCCGTCGATGGTTCTCTTATGTTGAAAGGAGGAACTACATGGTTACAATCTGGAAATAAAATAGAATTTGTGTCTTCGACAGCAGAAATGTATGCCCTAAACAATTCAAACAATGCAATTGAAGCTTTTAATTCAGGTATACCTGTTACTTCTGTCGATCCTATTCAAGGCGAAGGTGTTTACATTTTTAAAGCCACTACCGGAACAAATCCTGAAGATATCTATTATGGAATGATCCGGGTAACAGCTGCAACACCGAATGTGTCTGTTTCTTTCGAATATAGAATTGGAAATATGTATGCACACTTGAATGTAATTAAATAAATTAAGATCAAATAAAAGGATAAAGACATTATGATATTTGCTATAATGCCTTTATCCTTTCTCGATTTAGCTCTTTTTATTATTCGACACAACTTGAAAGTGCGAAATATCCTTGTAAGTTAAGTTCTACAATATTTTAGTATCAGATTGATATTGAATATATTATAATAGATACTTGGCTTATGACGATAGGGACAGCTTATAAGTGATTTTGCCAATAAAATCCAATGTTCCATATGCTATCTTGATTTTTCCCACATTCCATTTGGCAGAAATCAATGTGGATATAACAAAAATCGCCTATACTTAAAAACAATTTTGATGTAATGTGAAAATATGAAATTTGGGTAAATCCTCATAGAGGAATACTCGATTCTTATCCTAACATTTAATACTTACAATTTTTTCATTTAATTAGTCGTAAATTTCAAAATCTTTGTGTGTCAATGTAAAAATGTTTTTTCTGTACAGTTGGGATCAACAATTATACTCATTTGATTATTACAACAGTTCGGTATTTTTTCAGAAAGGTTACTCATAACTAATTGATTATTAGTACTGAATTAGCCTTACAAGATGAAGGATATAATCATCTTATTAAAAGGATATTACGTAAAAATTTACCGAACTATTGTTATTACTTAATCAAAAAAATAAATTTATATAGACCAACTCTTGATTTACAGAGAATCATTAATATATTCATAACAAATGTTTTAAACAAAACTTCGACATATCAAGTACTTATCGTGCGTAAACTTAATCAGGTTAATCAAATGACCAAACTCATTTATTCTTGTTTTGTTAAAACACCTAACTATTGATCATTCAGATGTAAATTTTAGAAATAATGAGTCCACCTTAAAACGTTCAAAATCCAAAATTCGACGTTGTAATAAACTGATAATCAAATGTTTTTTCAATAAATGACTTTTTCAAGTGGACTCAATAATTCATTTTTAAAATAAACAACTTTACAAAAAAATATTATGAAAATTTCAAAATATCAATTATTGCTTGCATCTATTATTATCCTTATATGTAGTAAAATATCAATTTATGGTCAACCTGTTACCGACACAAAATTAGAATTTTCCAATGCACCTGCCCTATTCAAAGAGAACGGGAAACTCTGCCAAAAAATCATCGGAAGTTATCAAGCCGATAATGCCGTAACCCTTCAGATAACATACAAAGGGGAAGAGGTGTTGAAAGAGAACCTGAAAAAGGGAGAAAACCGGTTTTCACTTACTTTTCCTGCAGTAGAGAAACCCGAAAAAATTGCTCTTACCATAAAAATTAATGACAAAGCTCCTGAGACCTATCCCTTTACACTTGTCCCTCCCAAAAAGTGGGAAATATCGCTGGTTCAGCATTCACACACCGACATCGGGTACACGCGTCCCCAATCGGAAATTTTGGCAGAACACATGCGGTATATCGACTATGCACTTGATTATTGCGACCAAACAGATACCTTCCCTGATGCCGCAAAATTCAGATGGACATGCGAATCGTCCTGGGTGGTCCAGGAATACTTGAAATGCCGTCCCCCGGAACAAATCGATCGTTTGCTTAAGCGGATTTCGGAAGGGCGTATAGAAGTCACGGCCATGCTTTTTAATATGGCCGAAATTGCCGACGAAAATACCATGACCGATTTTCTAACGCCATTAAAGCTGTTTCGTCAATACGAAATCCCTGTCCATACGGCTATGCAGAACGATGTAAACGGGATTGCGTGGTGCATGCCCGATTATTTTAAATCCACCGGAGTAAAATATCTAACCATGGGCATTAATGAAACGCGTTCCATCAGACCATTCGACAAACCAACCTGTTTTTGGTGGGAATCACCGGGCGGTGAGAGGTTACTGGCTTACCTCAGCGATCATTACATGACGGGAAACTTTTGGGGATTGCCTTCCAACGAAAGATTCGATGAGATCAAGCTCTTCGATTACTTGGAAGAAATGCAAGAAAAAAATTATCCTTTCGACAAAATTCAGGTACAGTTTTCAGGTTATTTTACCGATAATGCGCCACCTTCCACGGGTGCCTGCGAAATCGTAAAAGCATGGAACGAGAAATACGAATATCCGAAATTAAGACTGGCACTCACGACGGATTTCTTCGAATATGTAGAAAATAATCATGCAGACGAACTGCCCGTTTACCGAAATGCATGGCTCGACTGGTGGTCTGACGGTTTCGGGTCATCGGCTCGTGAAACGGCGGAAGTGAGAAAAACGCAGAACCTCAAACAGGTAGATGAAGGGATGTTCGCCATGATACAAATGATGGGAGGTGAATTAAGCAACGATCTCCAACAAAAAATTTGGCATATCAGTGAAAATGCCCTGTTTTATGACGAACATACTTTCGGTGCCGATGAAAGCATTTCTCATCCTTTTTCCTTCAACTCGATGCGTCAGTGGCTACAAAAAGGATCCTATGCATGGGAGGCATTAAAAAAAGTAACACTGCTACACGAAGATGCGCTCGGCAGGCTTCAGTCCTATTTTAAAAAGGCCGATTTTCCCGTCATCTATATCGTTAATTCCATGGGATGGGATCGTTCGGCTACAGTACGGATGTTCATCGATTACCAACTTCTTCCTCCGGACAGGAAATTTTCCATCATTGACTTGGAAAGCGGTAAAGAAGTTCCCGTACAATTCTTTCAGGGAAGAAGAGAAGGAGCTTATTGGGACATGGAGATTAACAACGTTCCTGCTTTAGGATTTAAAGTACTGAAAATTGAAGTAAGTGATGAGAAAAAGGCAGTGACCGAACTTCAAAAAAACGAAAATACGGAAATTCTCGAAAATCAATATTATCGTATTGTAATCGATAAAAATAACGGAGGAATAAAAGAACTTTACGACAAGGAATTGCAGGAAAATCTCTACGCTGCGGAAAACGGTTATCGTATAGGACAGCCTGTCAGAGAAACGCTGGAAACGAGAGATAAAATGAATCCTTCTTATTCGACAGTATTTAACGTGAAAGTCGAACCCGGCATATCGGGAAATGTTTGGAACAGTATAAAAGTATCGGCCGATTTGGAAGGTTTTCGCAAAGGAAAAGAAGGGGAACCCAAAGGAATTCAATGGGAAATCCGTCTGTACAGGAATTCCAAAAAAATAGAATTTGCCTATCAAGCCGATAAGGAAATTGTAACGGATACGGAAGGATTATATGTGGCATTTCCGTTCCGTCTGCCCGATTCCAGAATCGTATTTGAGACCATTGGCGGCACTCTTGCTCAGGGAGAACAACTTCCAGGCTCATCATCCGATTGGAATGTAGCACAGAATTTTGTCTCGGTAAAAGGGAGAAAAGGACAGATTATTATGGTAAGCGATGAAGTTCCCCTCTGGCAATTTGGCGATTTCAACATCGGCAAATTCGAACGCTATCCTAAGCCAAGCAAACCGTGGTTGTACTCGTGGGTAATGAACAACTACTGGTTCACCAACTTCCGTGCTTTCCAATCGGGTGAAGTAAGATGGACATATACCATTTCCACGACAAGGGATACTTCTACCACAGCTGCAACCAAATTTGCATGGAGCGTACGGAACCCCTTAGCGGCACGCCCTCTGCCTGCCGGTGAAAACAAATTGGAAAAACCCCTCTTCAAAACCTTGTCTATGGAAGGCGACGAAAATGTAATGCTTATCAATAGCAGACCTTCTTTTAAAGAAAACGGAAAGGTATTCCTCCATTTCAGAGAAATCGAGGGTAAACCGGCCAAAATGGGACTTGCCTCACAAATTGCCGGTCGGTCGGTGAAAAGTATAACCCAGGTAAACGTATTGGGCGAAAAAATAAAAGAGTTGGACATAAAAAATATCGCATATGACCCTCACGAGGTTAAATTTATTGAAATAGCATTTTAAACTACCGTTAAACTCCGCCCGAAAAACCGGGCGGAAAAGCTTTAAGTAAACAAAGGAATAAATATGAGAATAGTCCAATTTCATAAAGTAACGAAACGAAAAAGTTTCAACCCGACAAAGGGACTCCAACAAGAAATAAGAAAGGTTTCCGAAATAGTTGCACTGATGAATAACTGTAATTACCTTTGAAAATGAGCAGAAAAAAAATTTTCCTTTTATTTGTTTTACTCTTTCTTTCAAGCGAAACTAAAAATTTTATTAGGGGAGCCAACACAGATAAAAATCAGACGGATCATCCGACCCTGAATCAAAATCTCGGGCAACTGGAATGGAAACTTTGGGGTTATCGTCCTTATGTTTGGAAAATGAATTTTGATTTCGACCGTCTCTCCGGAACATGGGCTGAATACCCTAATATCCCTTTTCGAGTGCCAGGATCGGTTCAGCAAGCATTAAAAAACGCCGGTGTCATTCCGGATTGGAATACAGGGTTGAATTTTACCGAAATAGAGTGGATCGAAAACCGTCATTGGCTGATAGCTGCCAACATACCCGACGAGTGGGTGACAGAAAAGGATAACCTTGTGTTGTCGTGCAAAGGGCTTGATCATCAGGGCATACTTTTTATTAACGGACAGGAAGCGGGACGTTTTCATAATGCATTCATCCCTTATTCGTTTGATATCAGTCCGTTTTTAAAAGAAAAAAATAACGCCGTGGTTTTCCTATTCGAATGCCCACCTACTTATCTGGGGCAAATCGGTTATACGTCACAAATCAGGGAATGGAAACCCCGGTTTTACTACGGTTGGGACTGGATACCGCGGATTGTTCAAGTCGGCATTTGGGATGAAGTTTTTCTGCAGACGAAATCGGAGAATATCCTTTCTCAAATTCAGGTGGAAACAAAAGCGGCAAAGGAAAAAAATGAAGGCGAATTATCCATTTTTATAGAAAATGCCTGTGAGAGCGAAGCGCTGTTTGCAAAGGTTTCCCTTACGAGTCCGGAAGGAGATCTCGTTTTTAACGATTCCGTCCCTATCGAAGAAATTGCCGAAGGAAAAAGCTGGAAAAATCTTCCGATAAAAAGATGGTATCCCAATGGATGGGGAAATCAACCCCTGTATCGGTTGGAGGTGACTTTTTGCGGGGAAGATAATGCCTTTATTCTAAAAGAGGAAAGAAAAATCGGATTTAAACATATCGAATGGTTACCGAATAAGGGAGCACCGCAAGAGGCTGATCCTTGGATTTGCAGCATCAACAATCAACCGATATTTATTCAGGGGATAAATTGGACGCCACTCCTACCCAATTTTGCTGATCTGAAAAGAGCGGATTACGAAAAAAAACTCCGATTATACAAAGAGTTGGGAATTAATACCATTCGTGTTTGGGGTGGCGGTTTTGCCGAAAAATCCCGGTTGTACGAACTTTGCGACGAACTGGGCATTTTGGTTTGTCAGGATTTCCCCTTATCGTCTTCCGGGCTGGATAACTATCCACCCGATGAACCAGAGACCATCGCGGAATTTTCCCAAATAGTCAAATACTATGTTACCCGTCTGAAAAGTCACGCCTCCCTTTTACTGTGGTGTGGGGGAAACGAATTGTACGAATGGGGCGATGTTCGGCCGGTCAATGTAAATCATCCCATGATAGCGGCAATAAAAAAGATAGTGAACGCAAAAGACCCCGGTCGTCGCTTTGTTCCCGGAACGCCTTCCGGTCCGTCCGTTTCCTTCAATCCTGCAAACAAAGGAAAAGGTGTCCACTGGGATACGCATGGCCCATGGAATTTGCCTTTCGGAAAAGAGAAAACGATGGCAGAAGTAGAAGAATTCTGGAAAAACAACGATTCATTCTTTATTTCCGAAGCCGGGGTGCCGGGTGCTATGTCTGCCCAACTCATCAAAAAATACAGCGGCGGATATTCACCCTTGCCGGCCAGTCTGGAGAATCCCCTATGGCGAACAGTAAACTGGTGGAACGACTGGAATGAATATGTGGTGGCAACATCAGAAAAGGAAAGATCATTGGAACACTATGTCCATTGGAGTCAGAATCGACAAACCCAAGGGCTTGCCATTGCTTTGAAAACATGCAAGGACAAATTTCCTGCTTGCGGAGGTTTCCTCATTTGGATGGGGCACGATAGCTTTCCTTGTCCGGTAAACACAGCAATTATCGATTTTGAAGGCAATCCCAAACCCGTAGCAGAAGAGTTAAGCAAAATCTGGAAAAACAATGTCAATATTATTTATAACAAGAAATGAAACAGACCCTGAGCAAAATTTTCACGTACAGGAAGATTTTTATCCTGAACGATTTCATATTTTACCCGTAAAAATTGATGATTAAAAAAATGAAAATAATTTATCGACGCATTCTTAAAGACTGCATATTTGTGTTTTTCGCAATCCCTATCTTTGCGGCAATTTCCTGTTCCCAAACCGATCCGACAAGATATGTGGATCCCAATATCGGAGGAGTTGCCCCTTTATTAACCACAAAAAATCCGACGGTTCATCGCCCTAACAGCATGGTACGCGTATTTCCTGTAACCGAACCGGGATTAAGCGACCGTTATTTATCGGATAAAATTTACGGTTTTGCCCTTAATATGCCGGCATACCGCATGGGACATGTGTCGGAATTGATGCCTTGCCACGGCAATCTTGAAACGGACAGAAACAAGTCCGCCGCTTTTTATGACCACGATTTGGAAGAAGTACATCCCTGGTATCATAAAGTAGTACTCGAAGAACCGAATATCGTTGTCGAATGGACTACTACAGAAAGGGCTGTTGTATACCGATTCGAGTTTTCGGAAAGGGATTCCAACCATATTATCTTCAGAACCCACGACAATAGTCATATTGAAATCAATCATAACGTCATTAGCGGCTGGGAAGAATTTCAGGATACCCGGCAATATTTTTATGCCGAATCGAATCTACCGACCGCCGAATTCGGCTTTATCGAAAAAAATGAAATCCTTCCCGGACGGGCGGAACGTTCCGGAGATAATCTTGCAACCTATCTTACCTTCGCTGACCTTGGAAAGCCGGTTGAAATAAGGATAGGAATATCATTTATCGATGCAGACCAGGCCCGAAAGAATTTGAAGACGGAAAGCGGAACCAAATCGTTTGAAGAAATTAAAAACGAGAGTCACCGTCTTTGGAAAGACGCGTTGAAAAAAATAAAAATAAAAGGAGGAACAGAACGACAAAAACGAATTTTTTACACCTCTCTTTATCGCTCCTATGAACGAATGGTAAACATTTCGGAAGATGGAAGATACTTTAGCGGCTACGACAGGAAAGTGCATGAAGACGATTCCCGTCCCTTCTATGTAGATGACTGGTTATGGGATACTTTCAGAAGTTTGCACCCTTTACGGCTGATTTTGGATCCTGAAAAAGAAGCCGACATGATACAATCGTATGTAAGAATGTATGAGCAGGATGGCTGGATGCCTCAATTTCCTCAGTTTTACGGCGATTTTCCCGCTATGATCGGATTTCATTCGGCCGCAATGATATGGGATGCCTATCATAAAGGAGTTCGGGATTTCGATATCGAAAAAGCTTACGAAGGATTGAAGAAAAATGCCATGGAAGGCACCATGCTGCCGTGGCGAACAGGACCCATGTGCAGCCTCGATTCATTCTACCATCAAAAGGGATGGTATCCTGCCTTGGAAGAAGGAGAAGAGGAGACTGTACCCGAAGTTCATCCCTTTGAAAAAAGACAAGCTGTAGCCGTAACCCTGGAACACAGTTACGACGACTGGTGTCTGGCTCAACTGGCCAAAGCACTGGGCAAAACTTCGGATTACGAATATTTCATGAAACGCTCCCAAAACTATCGAAACGTTTACAATTCCGAAACAAGTTTCATGAGTCCAAAAAAAACAAACGGCGAATGGGTACCCAATTTCGATCCCCAGCTTTCAGGTGGTATCGGCAGTCGAATGTATTTCGCCGAAAATAATACATGGGTATGGACATTTAATGTGATGCACGACATTGAGGGTCTCATTGGACTAATGGGAGGAGAAACCAATTTTGTAAAGCGCTTGGACAGGTTATTCAATGAACCCACAAAAATTGCCAAATGGCAGTTCATGGGTCAGTTCCCCGATGCTTCGGGTCTTCATGGGATGTTCCCTGCAGGCAACGAGCCCGGTTTTCACGTTCCTTACCTGTATAATTATGCCGGAAAGCCATGGAAAACCCAGTTCCGTATCCGACAGATCATGGATATATGGTTCGATGATTCTCCATTGGGATTGCCGGGCGATGAGGATGGCGGAGCCATGTGTGCATGGTATGTTTTTTCTGCGATGGGTTTTTATCCGGTTACTCCTGGAACGGGCATTTATGCAATCGGAAGTCCCTTTTTCGAAAGAACGGAAATAGAACTTCCTGATGAAAAAAGATTTGTAATCGAAGCAAAAAACAATTCGAAACGGAACAAATATATTCAATCTGCACGGCTCAACGAACAATTCATCAACCGTCCCTGGCTAACCCACGAGGAAATAATGAACGGCGGCATCTTAAAACTGGAAATGGGAGAACATCCCAATAAAAACTGGGGGACCGAATCTAAGTGGTATGAAGAAGAATTGAAAAAAAGAGGAATAGTAGATTAACAGTATAATAACATAAAAATCATTTTATTATGAAACGAAGTGAAATCAATCAACTTATCAGAGAGGCAGAAGTTTTTTTCGAGCAAATGAATTTCAAACTTCCGTCATGGAGCCGGTGGACACCTGAAGAATGGAAAGGAAAATTCGACCGCTGCTTCGAAATAGTGGACAACATGTTGGGGTGGGACATCACCGATTTCGGTTCGGGCGATTTCCGTAAATGCGGATTGTTCCTGTTCACCATACGTAACGGCAACTTAAAAAAAGATAAAAAGCCGTATGCGGAAAAAATCATGATTGTGGAAGAGAATCAAGAGACACCCATGCATTTTCATTGGAGCAAAATGGAAGACATTATCAATCGAGGAGGTGGAAATCTGGTTTTGGAACTGTATGCATCCGACGAAAAAGAAGCCCTTTCAAAGGCTGAATTCGACATGCATATCGATGGCATCCAGCATCATTTGAAAGCCGGCGACAAAGTGATATTGAAACCGGGCGAAAGTATTTGTCTGACACAGGGGATTTACCACCGTTTTTATGGCGAACCCGGGAAGGGAAAGGTTTTGGTTGGAGAAGTAAGCGCCGTAAATGATGATACCACCGATAATCGTTTTCTTGACCCAGTAGGTCGCTTCCCGGATATCGAAGAGGATGAAAAACCGCTGCATTTGCTGGTTTCGGATTATAAGAATTTTATTTAGCTATTATCTGTTATGTCAAAGAAGATTGAAATATCGGGCGCTGGATGTTGCCTGGTGGATTACCTTTACAATCCTATTTCCTTTACTTCCGAAACTTTTTCAAAGTATCTTTCCAAAAGAAGCGGAGATGGGGGATTAACACCCGGACAACTGGTTTTCGTGGAAGAGTTCGAAAAGTTCTGTGGTCAGGATTTCGAATCGATCCTGCAAGAAATTACCAAAGGAAAATCTCCCGATAAGGTAAATGTAGGTGGACCGTCCATCGTTTCCCTCATTCATGCCGCCCAACTGTTGGAAAATGATGCTTATACGGTCAGATTCTATGGCGGGCGTGGTGAAGACGAAGCGGGGAAATATCTTCAACCCACCCTTGAAAAGACCCCGGTGGATATCGATAATTACCGAATAGTAGAAGGCACAACCCCTTTTACGACCGTCTTGTCTGATCCCGATTATCATGAAGGGGCAGGAGAACGTATTTTTATCAATTCTCTGGGGGCGGCAAAGAACTATCTTCCAGAATATCTGGACACCCGGTTTTTCTCTGCAGATATTGTCGCTTTCGGTGGAACTGCCCTGGTACCTCCCATTCACGACAACCTGACCGAACTCCTCGCTGAAGCAAAGCGGAACGGATGCCTTACAGTCGTAAATACGGTATATGATTTCAGAAATCAAAAGGTCGATTCGGACAAAAAATGGCCTTTGGGGAAAAGCGACGAAAGTTATCGTCGTATCGATTTATTAATCGCAGATTTCGAAGAAGCTTTACGTTTAAGCGGGAAAAACAGTCTGAAAGAGGCCATGGGATTCTTCCGCGAGGCAGGGATAGGCGCCGTAATCGTAACAAACGGGGCAAAAGACGTAATGTTGTATGCCGGTAAAGCCAGCATTTTCGATGAAACGGAATTTATGGAAATGCCGGTATCCGCAGCCGTCACGGAAGAATTAAAAAAAGGAAGTTCGGGTGATACGACGGGTTGCGGCGACAACTTTGCCGGAGGAGTGATGGCCAGCATGGCAATGCAACTCCAACAGAACAGAAAAAAAATCGATTTAAAAGAAGCCTGTATCTGGGGAATTGTCTCCGGCGGATTCTCCTGCTTTTACATGGGAGGCACCTATCACGAAAAGGAACCCGGCGAAAAACGACAACGGCTTATTCCTTATTACGAATCTTATCTGGAACAAATCCGTCATGACTGAAAAATCCATATTGATATTCGGAGCAGGGAAAATAGGCCGCTCTTTCATCGGTCAGCTGTTCGGACGAGCAGGATACGAAGTGGTTTTTGCGGACATCGATCAAACCCTTGTCGATGAACTCAACCGGCGAAAATCCTATCCGGTTGTTATCAAGGGAAAAACAGAAGAAACCCTTATGATCCGCAATGTGCGAGCCGTTTCGGTATTGAATGAAGAAGCGGTAAAAGAAGAGATTGTACGAACATCCATCATGGCTGTATCGGTGGGGAAAAATGCCCTGGAGAAAATCATTCCCCTCATTGGCGAAGGATTAAAGCTTAGAGAAAAGCATACACCAGGAAGATCCCTAGATATCATCATTGCAGAAAATATGCGGTTAGCCAGCGAATTTATGCGTTCCCGCCTCACTGAACTACTTCCCCGAAACTATCCGCTCGACAAACGCGTCGGACTAGTGGAAACGAGCATTGGGAAAATGGTTCCCATCATGACGGAAGAGGATCTGAAAGAAGATCCGCTGATCATTTTTGCCGAGCCATACAACACGCTCATTGTGGATAAAGGCGGTTTTAAGGGTCCCATTCCTGATATACCCGGACTTAGTCCGAAAGAAAACATAAAAGCGTGGGTGGATCGCAAAGCGTTCATTCACAACATGGGGCACGCTACTGCCGCTTATGTGGGCAATTTCTATCACCCTAAGGCAACTTATATTTTTGAAGTCCTGGCTGACGAAAACATCTTTAGAACCACTCGTGAAACAATGCTCCAAGCAGCAGAAATCCTCCTCAGTTATTATCCTGAGGATTTTACAAAAAATGAGTTGAAAGAACATGTGGAAGATTTGTTGGAACGTTTTCAAAACAGGGCACTGAAAGACACTATTTTCCGAGTCGGTCGGGATTTACCCCGTAAATTGGGTATCGACGACCGCTTTGCCGGTATCATCCAAATGGCTCGTCAAAAAGGATTACCCTATGATCGTATCGCAAGAGCCATGGCTCACGGTTTCTTTTTCGGCAAAACAGACGAAAACGGAAAGCGGGATCCTCAGGATGAGTCCTTTATGCAAACTCTAAAAAAAGATGGAATAAGAAAAACTTTGATTAATCTTTGTGGATTTGATTCTGAAAAAGATAAATATCTTTTGGATGATATTGAAATTCAATATCAGAAGTTAAAAAAATAATCGAAACAAGAGTCCACTTTAAAAAGTCATTTATTGAAAAAACAACATTTGATTATCAGTTTATTACAACATCAAATTCTTGGATTTTAAACATTTTAAAGTAGACTCAAACAATAATTTGATAAATCATCACTAATGAACTCCTAAAAATAACGATTATGAAACGAGTGAATGTTTTTTTATTATCTGCAATATGCATTTGCGCAAGCGTAAGTCTCAAAGTCACTGCCCGAGGAAAAGGAGAACCGGTAACCGTTACAAAAAAAAGTGAAAAAGTTCGAGAAGATACCATTCATGTCATCGGGCATGCCCACATGGACATGAATTGGTTATGGACCTATTTTGAAACCATGAAAATGTGCAACGACAATTTGAGGCAGGCCGTTGCCTTTATGGATGAATTTCCTGACTACACCATGATTCAAAGTCAGGCCGCTGTATATAAATTTGTCGAGAGAGTTGATCCACCCTTGTTTAAACGGATCCAGGATTATGTTAAAACAGGTCGGTTGGAATTAGGGGGCGGCATGTGGACCGAAGGCGACACCAACCTTTCATCGGGTGAAGCCCTTGCCAGATCATTCCTATTAGGGCAACGTTATTTCAATCAACATTTCGGCAAAACAGCAAAAGTGGGCTGGTTACCGGATAACTTTGGCCATACTTCCCAATTGCCTCAAATGTTGAAATTAGCCGAGATAGATTATTATTATTTTCATCGATGCAAACCTTACCTCGGAAGTTTTTGGTGGGAAGGACCAGACGGTTCAAAAGTTTTATGTTATGCCAACGATACTTATAACGGGACGATAACTCCGAATTTAAGGGACGAACTGAATAGATTTGCGCCGGACAAGCACAGAATCCTCCAGATTACCGGTGTGGGTGATCATGGTGGTGGCCCTACTCGCAAGGATATAGAAATGGTTCATGAACTTGACAGCAAGTCCGATTACCCGGCTGTAAAGTTCACCACGGCAGAATACTTTTTCGATAGACTTTCCCAAGAGATGGAAGGCCGTCCAACCCATAAGGGGGAAATGCAATTCATATTTGAAGGCTGTTACACGACCGTTTCAGAAACTAAATCGGGAAACCGAAATTGTGAAAGTCTGCTGTATGGCAGTGAATTTTTCAACACCCTTCGATGGCTTTCTGGGGATAAATACCCTCATGATCAACTAAATGATCTATGGGAAACTGTGACTTTTAACCAGTTTCACGATATACTTCCCGGATCAGCAATTTATGAATCAAACCGACAAACGGCTGCCCGTTATGCTGAAACGGAACGCAAAGCCAGAGAGCTGAAAGGAGAAGCGTTTTTAAAAATGGCAGATGAGGTAAAATTTCAAGAAGGGATGGGTCAACCGGTAGTTGCTTATAACCTTTTTCCCGTAAAACGCAAAACTCTTGTGGAAGCTACCGTTTATTCGCAGGAGGAACCTGCAACGATAAAAGCCGCCTCATGGGGCGAAAATTACTATGGCAAAAACTTCAGACCGGTAAGTGAGGATGGCTTGGCTACTGTCCTGGTGCGCGACGAAACAGGGAAATCGTATCCTGCACAAATCGTTTTTTCAAAGTCAACCCCTCCGGGCTATACTTCCAAAGTCCAGTTCATCGATGAAAATTTTCCAGCAGGTGGATACAAAACCTATTATATAGATACGGCAAAAAAAAGAGAGAATGCAAGTCCCCTTAAAATCAATGACAATACTTTTGAAACCGACTTCTTCATCGTAAAATTCAACATGAATAATGGTGCTATTACCCGTCTTTTCGATAAACGGAGCCATACGGAATATGTCAAGGAAGGAGGGGAACTCAATAAGTTAAGAATCTATTTGGAAGATAAAAAAGGAGGAATGAAATCCTGGAGCATTAATAAAATTGTTAAGGAAGAAGATGTAACAAATGTAGAGAGTGTCAAAATTATTGAAAAAGGTCCGGTGAGAGCTTGCGTAGAAACAGTTAAGACATGGGGTAAATCCCGTTTTATCGAAAGAACGTATCTTTATAAATCTTATCCACGAATTGACTACGATATGGAAATACATTGGCTCGAAACAGGCAACGATTCCACCGATTCACCCATGCTGAGAGCTCTTTTCCCTTTGAACATACAAAATCCTCGATTTTATTGTCAAGTTCCTTTTAATGTTGTAGAACGACCAATTGATGGGATGATAAACGGAGAAAAAGCCCCTTCGTGGCTAACTTCACAAAGTAATATTTACGGTGTAACTCCGGAAACATACGACGGACAGGAAGTGCCGGCACAAAGGTGGGTGGATGTCACCGACGGTACCAAAGGGATCGCTTTATTGAACAAAACAAAGTATGGTCACTCTTATCACAATGGCGATTTGCGACTCACCTTGATGCGATCGGCAGGTAACCCGGATATTTATCCCAATCTTGGCAAGTTTACAGTCAGCTATGCCCTTTATCCGCATGCGGGAGATTGGACCAACGGTGTTTGGCAGGAAGGTGACGATTTCAATGTACCTGTGCTGGCTGCCGAACCCCCATCGCTGGCATTGGGCAAGGCTCATGCCACCCGACCTGAAAGTGATTCTTTTATTTCACTCGATGCCGATGGTGTTCATATGACCGGGATCAAAAAAGCGGAAGATACTGAAGCGTTGGTTATTCGATTAGTAGAAGTAGAAGGTAAGGAAAAAGAATTTTCTTTGACCCTTCCTAAGAACGTCCAAACCGTCAGGGAAATTAATTTTATTGAAATGCCGATAGCCGACCCTATGCCGATCACCGTTCGAGGAAATGCAGTTACTGCAAAAATCAACCCTCATCAGATTTTAACGTTGGCAATTACCTTCAAATAATGAAGAAGATATGATATTGGAAAATAATAGTATAGTATTGCACATAAATCCTCAAGGAGGTTGCTATGTCGATTTTCACCGGAAGGATTTGCCTTTGAACCCCATTAATTGGGAAAGCGACGACCCTACTCAGCCGCCTTTCAAGGGTCATTTTCTTTGTTTTGACCGTTGGGGACCTCCTTCCGAAGCAGAAAAAGCAAACGGTTTCCCTCATCATGGGGAAGTGAATCTCCTCAGATGGGAAATACTGGAGGAACCTCACAAAAAAGAGGATATTGTGGAATGTGTAATGAGATGTCGTTTGCCCATGGGAGGTTTGGAATTGACAAGGAAAGTTGGGTTACCACAACAGGAACCGATGTTTTTTGTAACGGAAGAGATAAAAAATCTGAACAAATACGGCCGTATGTATAATATCGTGCAACATGTATCGCTGGCTCCTCCTTTTCTCGACGTTACTACCCTTTTCGACAACAACACGGAAAAAGGTTTTGAAGACAAGGAAGACGGCAGTCTGGATCAGGATGAACCCGTTATAAAATGGCCGGAAGCCAGACATACCGGAAAAAGAATAAGTTTCCGGCAGTTTCAGGATGCATGGCCGAGAGTTTCTACCTTCCGATTCAAGGAGAATGAAAAATTTGGTTGGACAACCGCCGCTAATCCTGGCAAAAATCTCTTGTTGGGCTACCTATGGAAAACGGAAGATTATCCATGGCTAAACTTTTGGCGTGAAATGGAAAATGGGATTCCATCGGCTTTTGGCATGGAATTCGGGACTACGGGTTTACATGAGCCTTTCCCCATTGTCGCAAAAAAAGGGAAAATATTCGGGGAAAACATCTATGATTTTATTGATGCCAATGAAACAATCAGAAAATCTTTTGCCGGATTTTTGGCTAAAATACCTAACGATTATCAAGGCGTTGAAAAAATTGAAGTCGATAAATCATCCCTTACTCTCAAAGAAAAAAGAAAAAAGCCGAGGAACATTGTGATTCAAAATAATCTATTTTAATGATTTTATGATTTGTAAAATATTGAATATCAGTATGAATTTTAAGAAGAAATTGCCGAAATAGACTTTTAAAAGAACACTCAAAAAAATAAAAATAATAAATGAACACAAAAACGATTTCTTATGCTTTTGTTGCGCCGGTGCTTTTATCTTTTTTTGTGATGAGCGCCTGCGATCTGGTCGGAATTGGTGTTGACAATGTAAAAGCCGATTTCGAGCTGAACAACACCTTATCGCAACTCATTCCTTTGGCCGTATTTGCGTGGTTTTTTCTGCTTTCTGTTCCTATCGGACTGTTGCAAGACCGCATCGGGAAACGAAATATGCTTAATATAGGAATTTTGCTCACGGCGATAGGACTTTTTCTGCCATATCTTACTTATTCTTTTTTAACTGTGATGATTGGTTTTGGCTTGCTCGGAATAGGTAATACTATCATTCAGGTTTCTGCCAACCCGTTGCTTATTGATGTAGTTCCCTCAGCAAGGGCTTCCAGTTTTTTGAGCTTTTCGCAGTTTGTGAAATCCGTGGGGTCCATGATTGCTCCCTATCTGACGACTTTTTTTGCTTCTCGGCTTGGGGATTGGAAACTTACGTTACTCACTTTTGGAGTGATCTCGCTAATTTCGGGGGCTTGGCTACTTTCAATCCACATCACGGAATCCCCCCTTCATGAAGAAAAAGCTACCCTTCAATCCTGTTTTAAACTATTGGGAATTAAATATGTCGCTTTAATGGTTTTAGGTATCTTTTTCGTCGTGGGGCTCGATGTAGGGATTAATGCCACATCGGGACAATTTTTACTGGTGAAAATGCAAATGGGTGCCGAAACGGCCCAACAAGGCCGCAGTCTTTATTTTTTCGGTAAAATGCTCGGGACTTTTGTTGGCGCTTTCCTACTGGTACGATTTTCCCCTACCAAATTCTTAATTGGCTCGTCCTTCGCTTCGTTCTTAACATCACTACTTTTTATCTTTTCCCCTACTCCCCTAGCAGCTCAAATTCTTATGTTTTTGATCGGTTTGTCCGCTTCCAATATTTTCCCGTTAATTTTTTCCTTGACCGCAAAAGAATATCCCGAGAGAGCTAACGAAATTTCCGGACTCATGATCATGGCTGTTTCCGGTGGCGCCATCATTCCTCCCGTTGTGGGAATAATTGCAGACACGATCAATATTACGGCAGGCATGTACGTCTTTGTTTTCTGTTCACTCTATTTAATTTGGGTATCCTTTTACACTTCCAATAAGAATAAAAAAGAAAATGTACACGTTAGCCATTGATTTAGGTGGAACAAGGATCAAAGCAGGTTTACTCGACGGGAAAAAGCTGGTGGATTCCCGTTGCGAGAAAGCTTCGTCGGAAAAAGGATTACAGAACAGTTTGCCATTAATCGAAAAAATGATCGACCGTTTGTTGGAAAATCAAAATATTTCCGAGAAAGAGCTCTTGGGAATCGGCTTTTCTTTTGCAGGGCTGGTTGATTCCGACCATAACCGGGTAATTTCCACAAACAAAAAATATGACGATGCTCCACAATTGGATTTATTTCAGTGGGCAAACGAGCGATGGAATCTGCCTCTTTATCTCGAAAATGATGCACGGATGGCGCTGCTCGGTGAATGGCAATATGGGGCAGGACAGGATTGTGAGAATATCGTGATGGTAACCTTGGGTACAGGTATCGGATCGGCGGTCCTCATCGAAGGGAAACTACTCAAAGGCAAACATTTTCAGGCCGGCAACCTGGGTGGACACTTTACGGTAAACCATCGGGGAGCAGTGTGTACCTGCGGCAATATCGGTTGCATGGAAGCGGAAGCCTCTACCTGGCGCCTGCCGGAATTAATCCGTAGTCATCCTTCTTACCTTTCCAGTTCGCTCAAAAACGAGGAGATATTGGACTATGAAGCGTTGTTTCGAAATGCAGGCCAGTATGATTCCCTGTCGGAGGAAATTCTCGAACACTGCTTTTCGGTATGGTCCGCAGGAATAATCACCATGATTCACGCCTACGATCCGGAGATTGTCATCCTTAGCGGAGGAATTATGAAAAGCGCGTCGGTCATCCTGCCCGAATTGCAGGATCGTGTGAATCGATATGCATGGACACCATGGGGAAAAGTAAAATTAGTAAGGGCAGAACATAGCGATACGGCGGCTTTGTACGGCAGTGATTACCTGGTACGTTCGGCGGTACAAAAAACGGAAAATTAAAAAAAAAATAGGGACTGAATAAAACATGGCAAAATATACCGACAAACCTTCAAAATACAATATAACCCCTTATGTCGAGATTAAAAATAAAAACTATCAAGTTACCAAGGGGTGGATGGCTATCGCTGCCGGACTGAATAAAACCATAATCGATCTCCATAAAAATAAAAAAAAGATTGTGGTAGTTGTGGAGACCTATCAGGGAGTAATTCATGAAGAAGTGATGACAAATCTGAAAGAAAAACTTCATTATGACAGGTTCGTCCATGCCGAAGAGTTCATGTTGACGGAAGAAGAGATAAAAAAGCTGGTTTATCCGAATGTGACCGATGATCGGGTTTTTGGCTACCTGACCCGGTTGGAGATCGACGCCTTTTACGATAAAACGGCAGTGAAGGAGATACGATCCGAACTGGAGCAAACCGAAAAAGGCATCATTGTCATTTACGGAACTGGTGCCGCCTATTTATGTCCCGATGCTGATTTATTGATATATGCCGACATGGCTAGGTGGGAAATTCAGCTTCGGATGCGGCGGCATAAGGTGGACAACATCGGCGTAAAGAATCGGAATACTCCTGATGCAGGTTTGCTCTACAAACAAGGTTTTTTTGTGGATTGGCGTGTATGTGACCGACTGAAAAAGGAACTGTTCGATCGGTGGGATTATGTGCTGGATACCAACAAAGAGGGAAACCCCAAATTAATAGAGGCGAAGGTCGTTCTGGAAGGAATAGAAACGACTGTTCATCAACCGTTCAGTGTGGTTCCTTATTTTGATGCCGCACCGTGGGGCGGTCAATGGATGAAGGAAGTGTGCCGTCTCGATCCTGCGGCGCAAAACTATGGGTGGTGTTTCAACTGCGTTCCAGAAGAAAACAGCCTGCTGCTAAAGTTTGGAGAGGATATTATCGAGATTCCTTCGATCAATACAGTATTCCGACATCCGGTCGAATTGTTGGGCGATCCTGTTCATGCTCGTTTCGGCGACGAGTTTCCCATCCGGTTCGATTTTTTGGATACGATGCAAGGAGGGAATCTCAGCCTTCAAGTTCATCCTCTTACCGAGTACATCCAGCAAAAATTCGGCATGCACTATACGCAGGATGAAAGTTATTATTTAATGGATGCAGCAGAGGAAGCTTACGTTTATTTAGGGTTAAAAGAAGGGGTGGATTCTGTACAAATGCTGGAAGAACTTGAGGAAGCACAAAGAGAAGGGACCCCTTTCGATGCGAAAAAACATGTACAACGATGGCCTGTCAAAAAACACGATCACGTACTGATTCCGGCCGGCACGGTTCATTGTTCGGGCAAAAACAACATGGTGCTCGAAATCAGTGCCACTCCGTACATTTTCACGTTTAAACTGTGGGACTGGGGGCGACTCGGATTGGATGGAAAACCCCGTCCGATTAATATAGGACACGGCAGGAACGTCATCCAATGGCACAGGACAACCGAATGGACCAAAAATAATTTGGTAAACCGAATCGAAAAGGTCGCGGAGGATGATGGATGGGTGGAAGAACGAACGGGCTTGCATAAACGGGAATTCATCGAAACACGCCGACTCTGGTTCTCGAAAAAAACAGAACATTGCACAGGAGAAAGTGTAAATGTGATCTGCCTTGTGGAAGGAGGAGAGATCGTGGTAGAAAGTCCCAACCATGTCTTTGATCCTATTATCTTTCATTATGCTGAAGTATTCATCGTACCAGCAAGTGTGGACAGATATACCATTTGTCCCTATGGCGAGTCCGAAAATAAAGTATGTGACATCATCAAAGCGTATGTCAGATAAAAAATGGCCAATAATCTTCAAACAAATCATAATAAGAATTTACCAGATGAAAAAAATTAGCATTTTAGCGCTCACCTTGTCAGCCATTGCTTTAAGTGTGTCCGCACAAACAAAACAGCCTATGGAAATGAAACCGGAAATGACCGAAATCTGGGAACCGGAAGTTCCTATCGTTACTCCCGGTCGAACTGCAGCTGATGCTCCTTCGGATGCCATCATCCTATTCGATGGCAACGACCTCTCCAAAGAATGGACAAATGCCGAAGGCGGCCTGCCCGGATGGAAAGTAGCCGACGG